>Ga0213875_10000011_pt1 | contig 332447 bp, 290 predicted proteins | sample BarmaccomBMRX_R8_FD_160105 | JGI IMG/M metagenome (GOLD analysis project Ga0213875, IMG submission 160105) | Root-associated microbial communities from Barbacenia macrantha in rupestrian grasslands, the National Park of Serra do Cipo, Brazil - RX_R8 | ecosystem: Host-associated > Plants >...
CTCCAGCTGCTCCCCACCTCACCTCGCGGCGACGCAGTTGCCTTCGGCTACGTATGTCGTGACCCCACACGACGCGGACTCTCACCACGCCGACAGAGCGACATCACAGACGCACTCATGCCCGGCCGTGTGCCGGGCATCCACGTCATGCTTTAGAACCACCACGCCAAGTGTAAGACGTGGATGGCCGGGACAAGGCCGGCCATGACGCAGCGCAGCAAAAAATTTTGTGTGTCGCTCCAGTCACACGTTAAGAACAAAACCGTGATTGCGCAGCGTTAAGCATCAAAAGCCGCGATTCCGCCACACACGTCCACGAAATCAGAGAAACGCGCGGGCATTGCCCGCGCGTGAGTGTGACTGGTCGAACACAGTGTTGCCGCGAAGCCGCTGCGTTCACAACCAGGCGCGGCGGAGCAACAGGCGATGGATGCCAAGACAAACCTCAAAGACCGGCTGCCGAGCCGGCATGTGACCGAAGGCCCGGAGCGGGCGCCGCACCGCTCCTATTATTACGCCATGGGTCTGACGACCCAGCAGATTCATCAGCCGTTCGTGGGCGTCGCGACCTGCTGGAACGAAGCCGCTCCCTGCAACATCGCGCTGATGCGCCAAGCCCAGGCGGTCAAGAAGGGGGTTGCCGCCGCCAAGGGCACGCCGCGCGAATTCTGCACCATCACCGTGACCGACGGCATCGCCATGGGCCACGCCGGGATGAAGTCCTCGCTGCCCTCGCGCGAGGTGATCGCCGACTCTGTCGAGCTGACCATGCGTGGGCACGGCTACGACGCGCTCGTCGGGCTCGCCGGCTGCGACAAGTCGCTTCCCGGCATGATGATGGTGATGTGCCGCCTCAACGTGCCGTCGATCTTCATCTACGGCGGCTCGATCCTGCCCGGGAAGTTCAAGGGCCGGCAGGTGACGGTGCAGGACGTGTTCGAGGCGGTCGGCCGGCATTCGGTCGGCACAATGTCGGACGCGGACCTCGACGAACTCGAGCAGGTCGCCTGCCCGTCGGCCGGCGCCTGCGGCGCGCAATTCACCGCCAACACGATGGCGACGGTGTCGGAGGCGATCGGGCTTGCGCTGCCCTACTCGGCCGGCGCGCCGGCGCCCTACGAATTCCGCGATCAATTCTGCATGACCGCAGGCGAGCAGGTGATGGAGCTCGTCAAGTCGAACATTCGCCCGCGCGACATCGTCACTCGCAAGGCGCTGGAGAACGCGGCCGCGGTAGTGGCAGCCTCGGGCGGCTCGACCAACGCGGCATTGCATCTGCCGGCGATCGCGCACGAATGCGGCATCACCTTCACCCTGTTCGACGTCGCAGAGGTGTTTCGCCGCACCCCTTATGTGGCCGACCTCAAGCCCGCCGGCCGTTATGTCGCCAAAGATTTGTTTGAAGCAGGTGGCGTGCCGCTGCTGATGAAATCTTTGTTCGACGGCGGGCATCTTCATGGCGATTGCATGACCGTGACCGGCCGCACCATCGCTGAAAACCTGCGCAGCGTGCGCTGGAACGACGAGCAGGACGTGGTGCGCCGCGTCGATCAACCGCTCTCGCCGACGGGCGGCGTCGTCGGTCTCAGGGGCAACCTCGCGCCGGAGGGCGCGATCGTGAAAATCGCCGGCCTGAAAACGCTCCAGTTCTCCGGGCCGGCGCGCTGCTTCGACGGTGAAGAGGCGTGCTTCGCCGCGGTCGCCGGCCGCAAATACAACGAGGGCGACGTCCTCGTGATCCGCTACGAAGGGCCGCGCGGCGGTCCCGGCATGCGCGAGATGCTCTCCACCACCGCGGCGCTCTCCGGCCAGGACATGGGCGGCAAAGTCGCGCTCATCACCGATGGTCGTTTCTCCGGAGCAACCCGCGGCTTCTGCATCGGCCATATCGGGCCGGAAGCCGCGATCGGCGGACCGATCGGCCTGCTGCGCGACGGCGACATCATCGAGATCGACGCGGAAATAGGCACGCTGAATGTGAAGCTCTCCACACAAGAGTTGGAGCAGCGGCGCCAGGATTGGAAACCGCGGGAGGGGGAATCCGCCTCCGGTTATCTGTGGAAGTACGCCCAGCAGGTCGGGGCGGCGGTCAACGGCGCCGTCACCCACCCGGGCGGAGCGGCCGAGAAGGCGTGCTATGCGGACGTGTGACCGGGCGCTCGGGATTTTGCTGATCGGCGTGGGCCTCGGGCTCGTGCCGGCGCTCGGCTTCGACGGCACCACCAACCGCGCGCAGCTGCAATCGCTGCCTTCCCCGGCGGCGCCCCTCCATTCCGGCGAGACCCCGCGCGCCACCGTCAACATCACGTCGCTCGAATACGCAGCCGAGCGCGGCGATTCGACCGCGCAATGGCGGCTCGGCCACATGTATATGAAGGGCGACGGCGTGCCGCGCAGCGACGTGCGCGCATTCGGCTACTTCGGCAAGATCGCCAACAATCATGCCGAGGACGGCGTCGACTCGCCCAACGCCCGCATTGTCGCGAGCGCGATCGTGGCGGTCGGGCGCTACTACCTCGACGGCATTCCGGATTCCGACATCAAGGCCGACCCGGCGCGCGCGCGGCGCATGTTCTTCTATGCGGCGAGCAACTTCCGCGACCCCGATGCGCAATATTTGTTGGGACGGCTGCTGCTCGACGGCAGCGGCGGCGCGCGCGACCCGGTGCAGGCGGCGCGCTGGCTCAAGCTCGCAGCCAACAAGGATCAGCACGCCGCGCAGGCGTTGCTCGGCGGCATGCTGGTCAAAGGCGACCTCGTGCCGCGCCAGGTGGCGCGCGGGCTCATGTATCTCATCCTCGCCCGCGACGCCTCGCCCGACGATGCCGCCGTCAGGGCCGATTATCAGCAGGCGCTGGCGCTGGCGACCAAGGACGACCTCGAGGCCGCGCGCGTGTATTTGCAGGATTGGGTGAGCGCGCCGCGGGATTAAGCCTCGCCGTCGTAGCCCGTAGCCCGCATTTCCGCCCGCCATCGCGGATGTCATCCGGGCTACACATCAATATCCAGATCCACCCACACCGGCACGTGATCGGACGGTTTCGCCCACGCGCGCACGTGCTTGTCGATGCCGGAGGCAACGAGCCGGTCGGCGGCCTGCGGCGACATCAGCATGTGATCGATGCGGATGCCGTTGTTCTTCTGCCAGGCGCCCGCCTGATAATCCCAAAACGTGTAGAGCCCGGCGTCATCGCTCGCTGCCCGCACCGCGTCGGTGAATCCGAGATTGACGAGCGCGCGGAATTTCTCCCGGGTCGGCGGCAGGTAGAGGGCGTCGCCGGTCCAGGCCTCGGGCACGCGCGCGTCGGCCGGGCCGGGAATGACGTTGAAGTCGCCGGCGAGGATGAGCGGTTCTTCCAGTTCGAGCCGCTCCCGGGCGTAGCCGATCAGCCGGTCCATCCATTTGAGCTTGTAGGGATACTTGTCGGTGTTGGGCGGATTGCCGTTGGGTAGGTAGAGGCAGGCAATGCGCAGCGCGCCCGATTTCGTCGAAACCGCCGCTTCGAGGAAGCGCGCGTGATCGTCGCTGTCGCCGCCCGGCAGCCGCGGCGTGGTCTCGTCAAACGGCAGCTTCGAGAGCACCGCGACGCCGTTGAAGGTCTTCTGCCCGTGGACTTTCACGTTGTAACCGAGCGCCTCGAAGGGTTCGCGCGGGAACGCCTCGTCCACGCACTTCGTCTCCTGGAAGCAGGCGATGTCGGGCTCGCGCTCCTTGAGCCAGGCGACCGCGTTGTCGACCCGCTGCTTGATCGAATTCACGTTCCAGGTGGCGACACGCATGGCATGGCTTGGATTTGGGGTTAATGTGGAAGGCCGACGATGCCCCAGATCGGCGCGCTTCGGAAGCCCGGCACGTAGATTGCTTGAACTTTACGGATGCATGCCGCCGGGTGGATATGGTAAGGGCAGTGCCGAAAATTAACGCACATTCATGTAAGATCATCGGCAGGGGCCGCGGATCGACGTGAGGGAGCCCGGGGCGGGGCGTACTAGGAACCGGGCCGGTAGTCGCGAATGAAGACACGCACGTTGATCCTCGGGATAGCCGCGGTCGTCCTGGTCGGGTTTGCGATCTACAAAACCGGGCCGTGGGCTTGGCGCGGCGCGGAGGCGCAGGCCCCGGCCGCCGTGCGCGTCGTGCCGGTCGAGGTGGCGACCGCGGTGCGCCGGCCGGCCCCGGTGTTCATCGAGGCACTCGGCAACGTCAGCCCGATCGAGACCGTCGCGGTGCGCTCGCGCGTGGACAGCGAGATCATCGCCGTGCACTTCCGTGACGGCGCCACGGTCAAGAAGGGCGATTTGCTGTTCAGCCTCGACTCGCGCGCTACCGAGGCTCAGATCGCCCAGGCGGAAGGCAACGTGGCGAAAGACATAGCTCAGCTCGAAGGCGCGCTGCGTGACGTGCGCCGTTATACCGAGCTGGTGGCGAAGAATGCTACGCCGGTCGTGAACCTGGAAAACGCGCAGACACAGGCCGACACGTTCCGCGCCGCCATCAAGGCCGACCAGGGCGCGCTGGAAAATCTCAAAGTCCTGCTGACCTATTGCACGATCCGCGCGCCGATCGCCGGGCAGATCAGCGCCGCGGCCGTGAAGGTCGGCAACTTCGTGCGCGCGACCGACGTGGCGCCGCTCGCCACCATCAACCAGATCGCGCCGATCTACGTGTCGTTCGCGGTGCCGCAGCGAAATCTGCCCGACGTGCGCGCGGCCCTCGCGGCCGAAACCGCGAGCGTCGAGGCGATCGTGGCGGGAGAGAGGCGCCGCCCGACCGGCCTCCTGAGCATGATCGAGAACACGGTCGATCCGACCACCGGCATGATCACCATGCGGGCGACTTTCGACAACGCCGATCAGGTCCTGTGGCCGGGGGCGCTCGCCACCATGCGGCTGACCCTGCGCTATGAGGACGGCATCGTCGTTCCGACCTCGGCGGTGCTCACCGGGCAGGCGGGAACTTACGTCTACGTCCTCAAGGACAATGTGGCTAATGTTCAGCGCGTGACCGTCGCACGCAACAACGAGAATGAGACGGTGATCTCGGAGGGCCTAAGCGGGGGCGAAACGGTCGTCGTCAACGGCCACCTGCTGCTCAACAACGGAACGAAAGTGTCGCCGCGCGAAGCGAAGGCGGGGTCGTAAGCGATGCAAATCTCGGAGACCTGCATTCGCCGTCCCGTGATGACGACGCTGATCACCGCGTCCTTCATCGTGTTCGGCATTTTCGCCTACCGGCTGCTCCCCGTTGCGGCGCTTCCCGCGGTCGATTTTCCGACGATCAACATCACCGCCACCCTGCCCGGCGCGAGCGCCGACACCATGGCGGCTTCGGTCGCCGCCCCGATCGAGCGCCAGCTCGCCACCATCGCGGGCATCTCCTCGATGGTGTCGACCTCCTCGCTCGGCCAATCGTCGATCACGGTGCAGTTCGACCTCAACCGCAACATCGACGGCGCCGCGCTCGACGTGCAGACCGCGCTGACGGTGGCGGCGCGCAAGCTGCCGATCGAGATGACCATTCCGCCGAGCTTTCGCAAAGTGAATCCGGCGGACTTCCCGGTCATGTATTTGAGCCTGATCTCGCCGACCCTGCCGCTCTCGGTGGTCGACGAATACGCCGAGACCACGCTTGCCCAGCAGATTTCTCAGCTCCCGGGGATCGCCCAGGTGCTGGTCTACGGCGCGCAGAAGTTTGCCGTGCGCGTGCAGGTCGATCCGGTGGCCGCGGCCGCGCGCGGCGTCTCGCTCGACGATATCCGCTCCGTCGTCGCCAAGACCAATTCCAGCACGCCTGCCGGGACGATGTCCGGCCCGCGCCAGGACATCACGCTCTCGGCAACCGGAGCGATCCTGCACGCGTCCGACTACAAGGGCGTCATCGTCGCCTACAAGAACGGCGCGCCGCTCAAGCTCGACGAAATCGCCCACGTCGTCGACAGCGTCGAGAACGACAAGATCGCCACCTGGTTCAACGACGAACGCGCGATCGTGCTGGCGATCCAGAAACAGCCCGACGCCAATACCGTGGCGGTGGTCGATTCGGTGAAGGACCGGCTGGCGGGCTACCGCGCCCAGGTGCCGGCCTCGATCCGCATGGAAGTGCTCAACGACCGTTCGGTCTCGATCCGCGATTCGGTCGAGGACGTCGAGTTCACGCTCGGCATCGCGATTACGCTCGTGGTGCTGGTGATCTTCCTGTTCCTGCGCTCGGCCTCGGCCACCATCATTCCCTCGCTCGCGGTGCCGGTGTCGCTGATCAGCACCTGCGCGCTGATGTATGCGTTCGGCTTCTCGATCAACAACATGACCTTGCTGGCGCTGACCCTATCGGTCGGCTTCGTGGTCGACGACGCGATCGTGATGCTCGAGAACATCGTGCGTCACGTCGAAGGCGGGATGCGGCCGTTCGAGGCGGCGCTCAAGGGCGCGCGCGAAATCGGCTTTACCATCGTGTCGATCACGTTTTCGCTCATCGCGGTGTTCATCCCGGTGCTGCTGATGGGCGGCATCGTTGGCCGCGTGTTCCGGGAATTCGCGGTGACGATCGCGGTCGCGATCGTGATGTCCGGGTTCGTATCACTCACGCTCACGCCGATGCTGTGCGCGCGCGTGCTGCACGGTCATCACGAGGGCGAGAAACAGAACATCGTGCTGCGCGTGTTCGAGGCTTTCTTCAAAGCGATGCTGGCGGCCTACGAATGGACGCTCGACAAAGTCCTCGCCTACAAGGTGGTGACCCTTGTCCTCACCGTCGCCACGCTGTTCATCACCGTGGAGCTCTACGTCACGATTCCAAAGGGTTTCTTCCCGATCGAGGACACCGGGTTCATCCTCTCCGTCACGGAGGGGCCGACCGACGTGTCGTTCCTCGGCATGGCCGAGCGCCAGCGCGAGATCGCCGAGATCATCCGCAAGGATCCGGCGGTCGATTATCTCAACTCGACGGTGGGCGCGGGCGGCCCCAACCCAACCAACAATTACGGCCGTATCTTCATCGCGCTCAAGCCGAAAAAGGAGCGCAAGGTTCACTCGACCGCGGTCATCCAGCGATTGCGCCGCGCGGTCGCCGACGTTCCGGGCATCAACGTGTTCTTTCAGAACGTCCAGAACATCAACCTGACCGGCCGCATCACCAAGAGCGAATATCAGTACACGGTACAATCGAGCGACACCGAGGAGCTGTACCGGATCGCGCCCGAGCTCAGGGAAAAAATCGCGCAGGTTCCCGGGCTGTGGGGCGTCAACACCGACCTCTACGTCACCAATCCGCAGATGTCGGTCGATATCGACCGCGAGCAGGCCGCCGTCTACGGAATCAGCGTCGATCAGATTCGCAACGAGCTGTACAACGCCTATGGGGCGCGCCAGGTCGCCACGATCTACACGGCGACCAACGACTATCAGGTGATCCTGGAAAGCATCAAGGACTTTCAGGCCGATCCCTCCGGCCTCTCGCGCCTGTTCGTCAAGGCGGCGAACGGCCAGAGCGTGCCGCTGAGCGCGGTCGCGCGGCTCGTGCCGAGCGTCGGACCGCTGCAGGTCAATCACCAGGGCGCGCAGCCGGCGGTGACCATCTCCTTCAACCTCGTGCCGGGCTATTCGCTCGGCTATGCGGTCGACGCGATCCAGAAGATCGAGCGCGACGAGCGCCTGCCGGCGACGGTCTACACGGGCTTCCAGGGCACCGCCCAGGTGTTCCAGGATTCGCTGCGCGGCCAGGGCGTGCTGATCCTCGCCGCGGTGTTTGCCGCCTACGTGCTGCTCGGCATCCTCTACGAAAGCTTCATCCACCCGATCACGATCATCTCCGGCCTGCCGTCGGCCGGCATCGGCGCGCTGCTCACCCTGATGGCGTTCAAGATGGATCTCTCGGTGATCGCCATGATCGGCATCGTGATGCTGGTCGGCATCGTCAAGAAGAACGCCATCATGATGATCGACTTCGCGATCGAGCGGCGCCGCGTCGGGCTTTCCGCCGAGGCGGCGATCCGCGAAGCATGCCTGCTCCGCTTCCGGCCGATCATGATGACGACGTTCGCGGCGATCTTCGGCGCGCTGCCGATCGCGCTCGGCTCGGGCGCCGGCGCCGAATTGCGTCAGCCGCTCGGCGTCGCCGTGGTGGGCGGGCTGTTGCTCTCCCAGCTGCTCACGCTCTACATCACGCCGGTCGTTTATCTCTATCTCGACCGCATCGACCGCCATCTGCGCCGCTCGCTCGAGCCGCAGCTCGAGGAGGTCGCCGACGCCGGAGAGCGCGAGCCGGCGATTGCCGCGGAGTGAGACGGAGCATGTAGGGTGGGCTAAGCGCGCCGATGGGCGCGCTTAGCCCACCCTACGGATGATCTTCAATACGCGTATTCGGTGAATACCGGCTCGACCGAGCCGCGCCACGGGCCGTGGTATTTCTCCAACAATTGCTCGGCCGGCGTGATGCCGCGGTCGAGATATTCCTCGATCGGCTCGAGGTAGCGCGTCTCGTCGCAGCCGCTCCAGTCGTTGCGGTCACGCCGGGCCAAGCCGCGCCGGGCGATATCGACGCAGCTGCGGGCGAGATCGAGCACGGTCGTGTTGCGTATTGTGGCGTTGAAGCCGCGGCGCGGCACGTCATCGCGCAGCTGCTGGCGTTCCTGCGCGGTCCAATGTTTGACGAGGTCCCAGGCGGCGTCGAGCGAGTCATCGTCGTAGAGCAGGCCGACCCACAGCGCCGGCAGCGCCGGTAGCCGGCGCCACGGACCGCTATCGGCGCCGCGCATCTCGATGAACTGCTTGAGCCGCACCTCGGGGAAAATCGTGGTCAGATGGTTCGACCAGTCGGAGAGCGTCGCGCGCTCGCCCTGCATGCTCTTGAGCCGCCCAGCGAGCAGGTCGCGGAACGACTCGCCGGCGACGTCGATATATTCGTCGCGGCGCTTGACGAAATACATGGGCACGTCGAGGGCGTAATCGACCCAGCGCTCGAAACCCATGCCTTCCTCGAATAGGAACGGCAGCATGCCGGCGCGCTGGTTGTCGACGTCGCGCCAGATTTCCGAGCGGAACGAGAGAAAGCCGTTGGGCTTGCCCTCGGTGAACGGCGAGTTGGCGAAGATCGCGGTCGCGACCGGCTGCAGCGCGATGCCGACGCGCATCTTCTTGACCATGTCGGCTTCGGAACAAAAATCGAGATTGGTCTGCACGGTGCAGGTGCGGTACATCATGTCGAGGCCGTAGCGGCCGACCTTCGGCATGTAGCGGGTCATGATGCGGTAGCGCTGCTTGGGCATGACCGGCGTCTCCGCGAGACTCCATTTCGGACTCATGCCGAGGCCGAGAAAGCCGATGCCGAGCGGCTCCGCCACCTCGCGCAACTGCGCAAGATGCGCCTGCAGTTCGGTCGAGGTCTGGTGCACGGTCTCGACCGGCGCGCCAGACAACTCGAACTGGCCGCCCGGCTCGAGCGAGATGGCGCCGCCGCCGGTCACGTCGAGCAGCCCGATGATGTTGCCTTCGTCGGTGATCGGCTCCCAGCCGAGCAGCATCTGCATGCCGTCGAGCAGCGCGCGGATGCCGCGCGGACCTTCGTAGGGCACGGGTTCGTGGCGCCCGGCCGCGAACGGGAATTTCTCGTGCTCTGTGCCGATACGGAAGCGCGACTTCGGCTTGACGCCCGCGGCAAGCCACGCGACGAGGTCGTCGCGCGTCTCGACCGGCGTCATGTCGACTTCGTCGCGGGCCATTTAGGGGAATCCGTCGGGCAAAGGGGCGCGACCATACACGGGCGCCCGGCGCAAGGGCAATCGCTCGCGCGGCGCCATTGCGGCGCCATAGCAATGGCGCGAAAACCTCGCCAGATGCGGACGCTAGCGTCCTTCCGCCCGCTGCTCCGTCAGGCCGACGGTGCGGCCGGGAAAGCCGGCGGCGGAGAAATAGCGCGGGGTGCCGACCTGCGAATAGCTCAGGGCGGTCGCGAGCGCGTTGGCGGCGGGTTGGGCCCGCAAGGTTTGCGTGGTCACGGCCGGCTCGGCCCCACCCGGCAGCGCCTCCTCGATGACGCGCCCCATCAGCGACCCGCGGAACGGAATCTTCAGCCCGACCACCCGTGCCAAGGTCTGCCCAATATCGGCGTTGCTGACGGGATTATTGTCGGCGTAGCCGCGCTTGAAGCTCGGACCGATCGCCGCCATGAAGTTCATCGTGTCCGCACGGCTGAAACTGCCGTGCATCCCCTGACCCTGCTGCAGTGCCGTATCGGCGACTTCCACGGTGCACAGCACCGGCTGCTCGCAGCCCGTGCTGAAGCTGCGGAAATTGACCACGATGGACGGCACCGGCATTTTCGCCGAGCCCCTGAGATTGATGTCGCTGAGCGCTAGCGTGCCGGCGATCGGGCCGAGGTCATCGTCGACGAAGAGCCCGCTGACGTAATCCTGCGCGAACAGCGCCTCGACAATGCGGGCGACGAGCGCGCGATCGCGGTTGAGCACATAGACGAGGTCGGAGCCGCCGTTCGCCGCGACGACGACGTCCGGCGCCGCGGCGTTCCGGCCGATCAGCCCGTTGCCGGCCTTGGGATGGGTGCCCTCGCCGACTGGCGCGTTGTTGTTGTTAGCATCGTAGAGCGGCAGGTCGAGCGCCCTGGCGATATCGATGGCGAGGAAGCCCGGCGGCAGGAACCCGGGAGTCACGTCCGCATAATGCATCTTCGCGGCAGGGCTCGTCGCGCTCTCTTTGCTGATGGTCGAGAAGCCGTGGTCGGCGGCGATCACGATGTCGGTGCTCGCCGCGAGCCCGAGATCATCGAGGGCCTGGCGGATTGTTTTGAGATTGTCATCGGCGTTCTTCAACGCCGCCCGCGAGGTCGGCCCGTTGATGCCCGGCGTGTGTTGGTTGAGGCTGTCCCCCTGATAATGCTGCGTGCCGTCGGGATCGCGCGACCAGAACACCAGCACGAAGGGCTTGTTGCGCGCCTTGAACAGGGGCAACACGATCTTCGCCGCAACTTCGGCGAAATAGGCCTGCTGCGCGAGATTGGCGACCAGCGTGCCGGGGGTCGTGGCATTGCCCGGCTTGCCGTTTTCCCCGCGCGAAGGTGCCTTGAGCGGCAGTCCTGCCGCGGTCAGCGCATCGCTGATCTCCTGCGACAGCGGAATGCCGTGCTCGCTGCCGGTCCAATCGTCGAAGATGATGCTCGGTTCGCCCGTCCGGTCGGTGTGGTCGAACAGCAAGGTCGGGCCGAGCTTGCCGATCGCGGCCGTGCTCAGGCCCTGTTGGCGCGCCGCCGCGAGCACGCTCTCCTCGGAGATGAAGCTGCCACCGAAGTGCGCATCAATGTTGCCGAGCGTCGTGTCGTTCTCGATGAAGGGCGTGACCGTATTGGTGGGAGGAATGGGATAACCGCTGAACAGGGTGTTGCTGAACACGCCGGTGTCGCCGAGGGAATGCCCAGTCGAAAGACCGGAGGCGTTCGCCATCGTAAAGGTCGGAAACAGAGAATGCGGATTTCTGAAATTGACGCCCTCATCGCGCACCGCCGCCATGGTCGGTGCGCTCTCGGGAGTGACCAGCAGTGCCCGCAGGCCGTCGGGGACGAACAGCACCAGGTTATGCGGCTGCTGCGCGGCGGCGTTGATCGGTCCAGCGATCAGGGCGGCAAACAGCATGGCTCTCGCGGCGTTGAATTTCATCATAGGCGATCTCCCACTCGTACCCGCGGCCATAGACCCGGTATATGACACGATTGCAACGCGTGCATCGAGCACAACACCATGACGGCGCAACCACGCTTCGCGCTCTATTTCACGCCGCCGCCGGACTCGCCGCTGGCCCGCTTCGGCGCCGGAATGCTCGGCTACGACTGCGACGCCGGCGCGCCGGTCGCGCGGCGCAAGCTCGACGGCATCGATGCTGGCGCGGCAGCGGCGGCGGTCGCCGAGCCCGCCCGCTACGGTTTCCACGGCACGCTGATGGCGCCGTTCGAGTTGGCGCCCGGTCGATCGGAAGGTGAACTCGCGCAGGCCATCGGCGCATTCGCACGTGGCCGTTCGCCGGTGCCGCTCGGGCCGCTCAAGGTCGCCGGAATCGGGAGTTTCACCGCCCTGGTGCCGGCCGGGCCGGAGGATGCGGTGCGCACATTGGCCGGCGATTGCGTCACCGCGTTCAGCGCTTTCCGCGCAGCGTTAACGCCGCATGACCGCGAGCGGCGCCTTGCCGCGCGGCTGTCGCCGCGCCAAGTCGAGTTCCTCGAGCGCTGGGGCTACCCCTATGTGTTTTCGGAATTCCGCTTTCACATGACGCTCACCGGCCGGCTGCCGGCGCCCGAGCAGGCGCGCTGGCAAGCCGCGCTGGCAGCGGCCTTCGCGCCGCTGGCGGCGGCCCCGGTCGAGATCGATGCGGTGTCGCTCGTGCGCCAGGCGGATCGCGGCGCCGCCTTTCGTGTCATCGCGCGGCACCCGCTGCACGGGCTGAGAATCCCGAGGCAGTAGCCGATCGTTAACCACCTTCGTACGCGCACGTTCCTGACGGTGCGGCAAGGACATGGCGCGCGCCTGTGCGAGCGCGGCGGCTTAACAGAATATAGAGCGCGGTCGGCTAAGACCCGGCGGGGAACAAAAATCCTGCAGGGGGACGAGGAGACATGCAGCACACCGACCACTCTCAGGCTCAAGCGGACGGCGCGGCCGTTCGCGAGCCGCCGCTTGGCCGCGTGCTCTCGGTGCGCGGTTCCCAGGCCAAAGTCGAGTTCCCGGCAGTCTCTGCGCACGATCTGGAAGAGGCGCGGGTCACGGTCGGCAAGTTCGTCGGCATTCGCGCCGGCAAGTCGCTCCTGCTTGGCGTCGTGACCGATGTCGCCCTGACCACCGAGGGAGCGACGGACGGCAGCAGGTTCGCGGCGGCCGCCCATCTCGACATTGTCGGCGAAATCCTCGACCACAACACGCCGGCGGCGCGGTTCCGGCGCGGCGTCACCACCTATCCGGCGATTTCCGATACGGCGATGGCGGTGGGCTCGCGTGAACTCGGTCTGGTATTCGATCTCGACGACCCCGACGCGATCACCGTCGGCCATCTGCATCAGGACAGCGCGACCGGCGCCTTCCTCAGCGCCAACGACATGCTCAACAAGCATTTCGCGGTGCTCGGCTCGACCGGGGTCGGCAAGTCAAGCGCGGTTGCGGTGATGATTCACGAACTGCTGCGCGCGCGGCCCGATCTGCGCATTTTCATGCTCGACGCCCACAACGAATATGGCCACTGCTTCGGCGAGCGCGCGCAGGTGCTCAGCCCGCGCAATCTCAAGCTGCCGTTCTGGATGTTCAACTTCGAGGAAATCGTCGACGTGTTCTTTGGCGGTCGCCCCGGCCTGCAGGAAGAGGTCGATATCCTCGCCGAGGTGATCCCGCTCGCCAAGGCCGCTTATGCGCAATACCGCGGCCCGAACGAGCGCCCCTTGGTCAAGCGCACCGAGATCAAGAGCGGCTCGATGGTCGACAATCCGGTGCCCTACCGTATGGCGGATCTGCTCGCCCAGCTCGACTCCCGCATGGGCAAGCTCGAAAACCGTGCGTCGCGCATGCTCTATCACCGGCTGATGACGCGCATCGAAACTATTTGCAACGACCAACGCTACGCCTTCATGTTCGATAACGCCAACGTCGGCGGCGACACGATGGCGGAGGTGTTTTCGGAAATCTTCCGCCTGCCGCCGCGCGGTGTGCCGATGACGGTGATGCAGCTCGCCGGATTCCCGTCCGAGGTGGTGGACGCGACCGTCTCGGTGCTGTGCCGCCTCGCTTTCGATTTCGCGCTGTGGAGCGACGGCGCCGCGCCGCTGCTCGTGGTGTGCGAGGAAGCGCACCGCTACGTGGCGGCCGACCGCAACAGCGGCTTCGGGCCGACCCGCCGCTCGATCTCGCGCATCGCCAAGGAAGGCCGCAAATACGGCGTGTTCCTCGGCGTGGTCACGCAGCGGCCGGCCGAACTCGACCCCACCATTCTCTCCCAGTGCAGCACGCTGTTCGCGCTGCGCATGACCAACGACCGCGACCAGGCGATCCTGCGCTCAGCCGTGTCCGACGCCGCCGCCAACCTGCTCGACTTCCTGCCCTCGCTCAGCACCGGCGAATGCCTTGCCTTCGGCGAGGGCGTGGCGCTGCCGATGCGCATGTGCTTCCGGCGGCTCGAGCCGCACCAGCTTCCGCGCAGCGAGGTGGGAGCCGGCGGCGAGGTCGATGTCGAGAACGGCCTCGGCTTCGAGTTCGTCACCGCGGTGCTCGATCGCTGGCGCGGGGTGAGCGAAGCGACCCCCCTGGCGCCGCGGCTCGCGCCCGATCAGCCCGCCGCGCCGGTCCGCTCAAGCCTCGGGCTCGATCCCGACCGCTTCAAGCTGTTGAAGAAGTCGCCCGCGGACCGCCTCTGATCATCCGCTATTGTCATTCCGGATCGCGGGCGCAGCCCGCGATCCGGAACCCATGAACACCGGCTCGTGCAGATTATTCGCCGCCTGTGTTCCTGGATTCCGGCCTCGCGGCTTCGGCACGCCCGAAATGACAGCCGTGCTATTGATCAGCTGCGCCGCGCGTAGCGCGCGCCCGAAACCTGCGCGTTGCGCGTGTCCGGCATTTCCCGCGCCGCCGTCAGCGTGCGCGATTGCACCGCGAGGTCGTCGCCGTAGCCCAGATTGCCGATGAAAATCGGCTTGGAGAAATAGAAGCCCTGCGCATAGCGGATGCGCGTCGCCGCCTGCAGATACGCCAGCTCCTCGAATGTCTCGATGCCTTCGGCGACTACCGTCATGCCGAGCGCCGCGCTCAGAGACTCGATCGCCTTGAGCACGTTCTGGCTGCGCGGGCGCTTGTGAATGGCGGTGATGAATGCGCGATCGATCTTGATTTCGTCGGCCGTGATGTCGGCGAGCGCCGAGAGCGAGGAATAGCCGGTGCCGAAGTCGTCGATCGACACCCGCACGCCCAGCCGGCGCAGCAGTGGCAGCACCTCGGTCTGGAACTGGTTCTTGGCGAGGAACGCGTCCTCGGTCACCTCGACCATGAAGCGCTCCGCGCGCCCGGTCTCTTCGAGCGCTTGGGCAAAGGAGCGCATGAAGGCGAGGTTGGTCGCCTGCTTCGCCGCGACATTGACGCTGATCGTCGTCTGCGCGCCGAACGCCTCATCGATGTGCCCCATCGCGGCGACGATCTCGTCGAGCACCATGTGGGTGATCTGGTCGATCAGCCCGAGTTCCACTGCGAGCGTGATGAATTCGCTCGGCCCCTGGATGTCCCCGTTGCCATCGCGCCAGCGCACCAGTGCCTCGAGCCCAATCACGTCGTGGCTGCGGAGATCCACCTTGGGCTGGAACGCGCAGTAGAACTGCCGGTCGCGGATAGCGAGGCGCAGGCGCTGCTCGCGCTCCATGCGCGCGGTGACCGCCTGGCCCATGTTGAGGTCGAAAAAGCTCGCGCCGCCCTTCACCCCGTCCTTGGCTCGGTACATGGCGGTATCGGCGTTGCGCCGCAACGCCTCATAATCGCACCCGTGCTCGGGATAAAAGCTCACGCCGATCGAGGCGGAGGTGAATATCTCGAAGCCGTCGATCAGGAACGGTTGCTTGAGATTTTCGACGATCGCTTCGATCTCCTCGACCACCTGCTCGTGGCGCTCGACGGGATCGAGGACGAGAACGAACTCATCGCCGCTCATGCGCGCGAGGATATCCGAGCCGCGCAGATGCGTTGCGATGCGCTGCACGAATTTCACCAGCAGCGCGTCGCCAATGGCGTGGCTGTAGAAATCGTTGATGTGCTTGAAGTTGTCGATGTCGATGAAGGCGAGCGCAAAGTGGCCGCCGCCGCGCGCGAGAATGGCTTCGACGCGCTCGCGGATGAGGCTGCGGTTGGGCAAACCGGTCAGCTCGTCGTGATAGGCAAGCCGCAGCAGCTCGTTTTCCGCACGGGCCCGTTCGGTGATGTCCAAGGCGCCGCACAGCCGCAGGGTCTCGCCGCCCACTTGCGCCGTGCGGGACGCGACCAGGAAGGTGCGCGCGCCGTCCGCTCCGGCGGCGCTCTCGATGAGCGCCATCGACTCGGAACAGCCGGCATCGCGGGGGAGCTGCGCGGCCGCGGGGTTGGCGAGGACGACGCGTCCGTACGCATCGTCGACCCGCACGCCGACCGGGAGCAAATCGATCACGGCATGCAGCAGATCGAGCCGTTGCTGCGCGTCGTAGGACGGCGCGACTTCTCCGGCGGGGCGCGGTGCCATGGCCGCGTCATCGTCGGGCATTATCCGCGCGTGTGATTCCAACCCCGCCATGAGCCCTGCTCGAAAAACGCGTCCAACCAGCCGTGATCGCAATTGCGGCCGTCGGGCGGAGCCACCATCCAGGTGGTACCATAGTGATGCTGCGCCAAAGAACATTTAATCTGATCGTCGAAAGTAGGGCCGTGTTGAGCAAACATGCGTGCGTGTTGCATCATGCCCAACGGTTCGTTAACCCGATTGCGAGTGCAGCAAACTTCGGAATCGGGACAGTTGCGTCGGGCGACGTTTGCGCCACAATGGCGCTCCCACCTAATGTTCCGATTCCGAAGTTCGCCGAACCTTGCAGCACGACTGATGCGAACTTCGGAATCGGGACACTAGCAACTCTATGATTCTAGTGCCGCTTTGAACCCGAAGTTCGCAACCGGATGCGCGGCAATGTAATGCGAACTTCGGGTTCGCGGCACTAGTAAGTCTTCTCAGTCCATTTACCGGGAAAGGGCGGGCAGACCATGAGTCGCGGCCGCACAATGTGAGCCATGCGGCATGGCGCGTTGGCGCCCTTTCGCGTGCGCAGCTTCCGTTTCCAGTGGCCCGCGGATCTGCTCGCGTCGTGGGCGTTCGAAATGGAGAACCTGATCCTCGGCTGGTACATCCTGGTCGAGACCGGCTCGGTGCTGCTGCTCACCGTCTTTGCCGCGCTGCAGTATCTCGGCACGATGATCGCGCCGCTCATCGGCGTCGCCGGTGACCGCGTCGGCCACCGCAACGTTCTGTTTGCCATGCGCGTGGTCTTCACGCTCTCTGCCGCGATCTTGATGACGCTCGCCTTCGCGCATGCCATCACGCCGCTCTACGTGCTCATCATCGTCGGACTTAACGGGTTGTTGCGGCCGTCCGACCAGGGCGTGCGCACCGCGCTGGTCGCGCACACGATGCCGACCGAGCACCTCATCGGCGCGCTCGCCGTCGCGCGCACCACGGTCGATTCCGCGCGCATCGCCGGCGCACTCGCCGGCGCCGGCTTGTTCGTCGCCTTGGGGCTGGGCCCGGCCTATGTCTTCGTGACGTGCTTCTACCTGGGTGGGGCCCTCCTTACCCTAGGGGTGACGGGCCCGCGCATTGTCCGCGAGGGCACCGGCGCAAGCGGGATGCCTTCGCCCTGGCAGGATCTCAAGGAAGGCGTTGCCTACGTGTTGGCAACGCCGGGCGTGCACGCCACCATGTGGATCGCGCTCCTGGTCAATGCGACCGCGTTCCCGCTCACCAACGGCCTGCTGCCGTACGTGGCGAAGAATATCTACGGCGCCGACGAAACCGGCCTCGGCTATCTGGTTGCGAGCTTCGCGGCCGGCGCGCTGGTCGGCTCGATCGCGTTGATGCTCGCCGGCGCGCGAATGCGGCTCGCGCGGATGATGATCGTCTCCTCGGCTGCCTGGTACGTTGCGCTGCTGGTATTCGCACACGCGGGCGGCCTTTCCGGCGGCACCACCTCGCTCCTGCTCGCCGGCTTCATGCAGAGTCTCTGCATGGTGAGCCTCTCCGCCATCCTGATGCACACCGCCGATCCGCGCTTCCGCGGGCGCGTGATGGGCGTGCGCATGCTGGGCATCTACGGGTTGCCGCTCGGGCTGTTGTGCGCCGGCGCTCTCGTCGGCCGCATCGGTTTCGCTACCACCGCAACGCTCTATGCGGTCACCGGCCTCGTGCTCACGATTTTGATTGCCATACGCTGGCGCGGCCAAATCTGGGCGACCAGGAATTAGGAAATCAGGGATCAGGGATCAAGAAATCAGAGGTTCGTGCGGTGTTCGTTTGATCCCTGATTACTGATCACTGATCCCTGTTTACCCCGCCCGAGCTCCATTCGCGATCGGCTTTTCCGGCACCGCCATCACCGGCAGGAGCCCGTCGGCATAGCCGATGTCGAACATCATTCCTTCCGACGTTTCGCCGGCCATCGTTTTCGGTGCGAGGTTCACGACGAAGAGCGCCTGCCGGCCCGCGATCTCGCTGGGATCTGCACGCTCCTTCTTGATGCCGGCCAGAATGCAGCGTGTGTGATCGCCGAAGTTCACGATCAGCTTCACGAGCTTGTTGGATTTCGCAACGTCCTCCACCCGCTCGATGGTGCCGACCCGGATATCGACGCTCTCCAGCACATCCGGCGAGACAATGGGTTTGATCGGAGCCGGCGTGAAAGCGCTCGTCGGGTTCATTTCCTGCCACTCCATCAATTCTCCACCATCAGCTCCACCCGGTCGGCGGCGAAGCGCCCGGTCGAGGTGGTGATCGGCTTGCCATCCGGCGTCACATCGACGCTTTCGACCACGAGCAGCGGCCGCCCAGGCGAAAGGTCGAGGCGCGCCGCGTCGATCGCGTCGGCCACGGCGGCGGTGACCCGTGTTGAATAGCGGCGGTAGTCGCTGATGCCGGCGGCCGCCAACACGCGGGTGATCGAGCCGGTGGCTTCGTAAATCTTGGCGGCGTCGGGAGCACGCGCCGCCGGAAGCCAAGTGGTGCCGGCGCTCAACGGCACGCCGTTGGCGGAACGGACGAAATCGAGCCGCACCACCGGCGTGCCCTTCGGGATTTTGAGCCGCCGGGCGATCGCGCCGTCCGCCGGCTCGAGCCGGCTCGCCACCAAGCGCCCGCCGGCTTCGCGCCCGGCGGTGCCGACGATTTCGGAAAAGCGCGTGCGCGCGCTGATCGGATAGGCGAGCCGCCCGCCTTCGACGAAGGTGCCGCTGCCGCGCGCCGCGCGTACCAGACCGCGTCCGGCGAGTTCGGCGATCGCCCGCCGCACGGTGTGGCGGTTGACCCCGAAGCGCGCGGCGATCTCGGTCTCACCGGGGAGCTTCTCGCCGGCGGCGATGTCGCCCGCCGCGATGGCGCGTTCGAGGTCGTCGGCAATGCGCCGCCATAGTGTCACGCCGGCGGCCGGCGGCCGCGCGGTCACCGGTTTTTCACGTGCTCTCGCCATGCGGAGTGAGCCCCGGTCGTCACGAAAAAGGTCACTGGACTCAAGTTGTCTAGTAGTATAGACAACTTTCCCATGGATGCAAATTCTCACCCAGGGCTTCCCGGCCGGCGCGCCGCCATGGCGGTGCTGGCGCAAGCCACGACCGACGAGATCGCCGCCGCGCTTGCGGCACTCGGGCCGCCCCCCGCGCACGTGGAGGTGCGGCCGGCCGAGACCGGGCTCGTCATGGTGCGCGGGCGCATCGGCGGCGACGGGGCGCCGTTCAACCTGGGCGAAGCGACGGCGACACGCTGCGCGGTGCAGCTTGCGAGCGGCGAAATCGGCTTCGGTTACGTGCTCGGGCGCGACGGCGACAAGGCGCGGCTCGCGGCGCTCGCCGACGCACTGTGGCAGAGCGCGGATTATCAGATGGCGGTGGAGCAAAACGTGGTCGGGCCGCTGCGCGCGCGCCAGCATGCGCGCCTCGCGCGCTCGCGCGACGAGACCGCCGCCACCAAGGTCGACTTTTTCACGCTAGTGCGGGGAGATAACTGATGAACGCGGTCGCCCCCGGCTTTGCCGAGCCCGTGCTGGCGGCGCAGGCGACGTTCCGCACCGTCATGGAAGCGATGGCGCGGCCCGGCACGATACGACGTCTCGCCGGCGTGGACGCGCCGGCGCCGCTCTCGCCCGCCGCCGCCGCCATCGCGCTCACCCTGCTGGATTACGAGACGCCGTTCTGGCTCGACGCGCCGCTTGCCGCTAGCGGCGAGGTCGCACGGTTTATTTCCTTCCACACCGGCGCGCGGGTCACCGCCGACCCGGCGGACGCCGCCTTCGCGTTCGTGGCCGCGCCAGCGGCGGCGCCGCCGTTCACGTCGTTTGCGCAAGGCAGCGCGGAATACCCCGACCGCTCGACCACCCTGGTGCTGCAGGTCGCCGATCTCGCCGACGGCGACGGCATGGTGTTGCGCGGCCCCGGCATCGCCGGCACGCGGCAGCTCGCGGCTTCGCCGCTTCCCGCGAACTTCCTCGAGCAGTTGGCCGACAACCGTGCGCAATTTCCGCGCGGGATCGACATTCTGCTCGCAGCTTCCGACGCCGTCGCCGGGATGCCGCGCTCACTGCACGTGGCGGGAGGCTGACATGTATGTGGCGGTCAAAGGCGGCGAACGCGCGATCGACAACGCGCACCGGCTGCTGGAACAAAAGCGCCGCGGCGATCCGGCCGTGCCCGAACTCACGCTCGAGCAGATATCCGAGCAGCTTGCGCTCGCCTGCGACCGGGTGATGGCGGAAGGCTCGCTCTACGATCGCGAGCTTGCTGCGCTCGCGGTCAAACAGGCGCGCGGCGATCTGGTCGAAGCGATCTTTCTGGTGCGCGCCTATCGCACCACGTTGCCGCGCTTCGGCGCGTCGGAGCCGATCGATACCGGCGCTATGGAAATCCGGCGGCGCATCTCGGCGGCGTTCAAGGATCTGCCCGGCGGGCAGGTACTCGGGCCCACGTTCGACTACACGCACCGTTTGTTGGATACGACGCTGGGTGAATCACCCTCTCCCCGCTTGCGGGGAGAGGGTCGCGAGCGAAGCGAGCGGGGTGAGGGGGACTCTCCGCACAGCCGTGCCCCTGGAGATCCCCCCTCACCCGGCGCCTTCGGCGCCGACCTCTCCGCGCAAGCGGGGAGAGGTGAATCGAGCGCCATGCCGCGGGTAACCGACATTCTGGGCAATGACGGCCTCATCGAGCCGTGCCCGCCGGGCGAAGCCGACGCGCCGGTCGGCGACCTCACCCGCGCGCCGCTCACCTTTCCGGCCGCGCGCGACCTGCGCCTGCAGAATCTGGCGCGCGGCGACGAAGGTTTTTTGCTCGCACTCGGCTATTCGACCCAGCGCGGCTACGGCCGCACCCATCCGTTCGCGGGCGAAATCCGCCTGGGCGAGGTCGAGGTCGAGTTCATGGCGGAAGAAGTCGGCTTCGCGGTGCCGCTCGGCGCGATCACCGTCACCGAGTGCCAGATGATCAATCAGTTCCACGGCTCGTCGACCGAGCCGCCCCAGTTCACCCGCGGCTACGGCCTCGCGTTCGGGCATTGCGAGCGCAAGGTGATGGCTATGGCGCTCGTCGACCGCGCCTTGCGCGCCGACGATCTCGGCGAAGAGCGGAAAGGGCCGGCGCAGAACGAGGAGTTCGTGCTCTCGCACTCCGATAACGTGCAGGCGACCGGCTTTGTCGAGCATCTGAAACTTCCGCACTACGTCGATTTCCAGTCCGAGCTGGTGCTGATCCGCCGCATGCGTGCGGAGATCGCCGCGGCCGGGGAAACGCAGCGGGAGGCGGCGGAATGAACGCGCCCGCCTACAACTTCGCCTATCTGGACGAGCAGACGAAGCGGATGATCCGCCGCGCCATCCTCAAGGCGATCGCGATTCCCGGTTACCAGGTGCCGTTCGCGAGCCGGGAAATGCCGATGCCCTACGGCTGGGGTACCGGCGGCGTGCAGGTCACCGCCTCGATCCTCGGCCCCGACGATGTGCTCAAGGTGATCGACCAGGGCTCCGACGACACCACCAACGCGGTGTCGATCAGAAAATTCTTCGCCAAGACCGCGGGCGTGCGCACCACTACCCGCACGGCCGAAGCGAGCATCATCCAGACGCGCCATCGCATCCCGGAGACGCCGCTCACCGAGGACCAGGTCCTGGTGTTCCAGGTGCCGATCCCGGAGCCGCTGCGGTTCCTCGAGCCGCGCGAGACCGAGACGCGGCGCATGCACGCGCTCGAGGAATACGGCCTGATGCACGTCAAGCTTTACGAGGACATCGCGCGCCACGGCCACATCGCCACCACCTATGCCTATCCGGTGAAGGTCGACGGCCGTTACGTGATGGATCCCTCGCCCACCCCGAAGTTCGACAATCCCAAGATGGACGATTGCGCCGCCTTGCAATTATTCGGCGCCGGACGCGAAAAGCGCATCTATGCCATCCCGCCTTACACCAAAGTGACCTCGCTCGACTTCGACGACCACCCGTTCGAGCCGAGCCGCACGCCGAAGAGCTGCGCGCTATGCGGCGCCGACGACACCTACCTCGACGAAGTGGTCACCGACGACAAGGGCGGGCGGTTGTTTGTTTGCTCCGATAGCGACTATTGCGAAGAGCGCCGCGAGGCCGAGAAATCGCCATGAGCGAATCCGACGCGCCGCTGCTCCTCGCCGAAGACCTGACCAAATACTACGGGCGGCAGCTCGGCTGCCGCGACGTATCGTTTTCGCTTTACGAGGGCGAGGTGCTCGCGGTCGTGGGCGAATCCGGTTCGGGCAAAACGACCTTGCTGCAACTGCTCTCGACCCAGCTTACACCGAGCGCCGGGTGCGTGCGCTACCGCATGCGCGACGGCGCGACCCGCGATCTTGCCGACCTGAGCGAGGCGGAGCGGCGCTTTCTCTTCCGCACCGACTGGGGCTATGTGCACCAGGACGCGGCGCTCGGGCTGCGCATGAACGTCTCGGCCGGCGCCAACGTCGGCGAGCGGCTGATGGCGGTGGGCTGGCGCCACTACGGCCGCATCCGCGGCACGGCCGCGCAATGGCTCGACCGGGTCGAGATCGATCCCGACCGCATCGACGATCCGCCGCTGTTTTATTCCGGCGGCATGCGCCAGCGGCTGCAGATCGCGCGCAATTTAGTCACCCAGCCGCGACTGGTGTTCATGGACGAGCCGACCGGTGGGCTCGACGTGTCGGTGCAGGCGCGCCTGCTCGACCTGTTGCGCGGGCTGGTGACGGAATTGGGCCTCGCCGCCGTGATCGTGACGCATGACCTTGCGGTGGCGCGGCTGCTCTCCCATCGCATCATGGTGATGAAAGGCGGCGAGGTGATCGAGCACGGCCTCACCGACCAGGTGCTCGACGATCCGCGCGAGCCCTATACGCAACTGCTCGTCTCCTCGATCCTTCCGGTGTGAGGCAAGGCGCCATGGACCCGCTGCAACTCACCGGTGTCGCGAAAAGCTTCACCATGCATTTGCAAGGCGGCATCCGCCTGCCGGTCGTCGCCGGCGTCACGTTTTCGGTGGGCGCGGGGGAATGCGTCGCGCTCGCCGGCCCGTCGGGCACGGGCAAGTCGTCGGTGCTGAAGATGATCTTCGGCAACTACCGCTGCGACGCCGGGCAAATTTTGGTGCGGCATCGGGGCGAGCGCGTCGACGTGGCGCGGGCTGATGCACGCGCGATCCTCAGGCTGCGCCGCACCATCATCGGCTACGTCAGCCAGTTCCTGCGCGCCGTGCCGCGGGTCGCGGCCATCGATGTGGTGGCCGAGCCGCTCGTTGCGGCCGGCGTCTCCCGCGAGGCCGCCCGCGCCCGCGCCGGCGACCTCCTGGCGCAGCTCAACGTGCCGGAGCGGCTGTGGCGGCTGCCGCCCGCCACCTTCTCGGGCGGCGAGCAGCAGCGGGTCAACATCGCGCGCGGCTTTCTGCCCGAGCTGCCGATCCTGCTGCTCGACGAGCCAACCGCCTCGCTCGATGCGGTGAACCGGGCGGTCGTGATGGATCTCATCACGGAAAAGAAAAAGGCCGGCACCGCGGTTGCGAGTATAGTGCACGATGACGACGTGCGCGCGCGTACGGCTGATCGGGTGATCGATATCACTCACTTTTCGGCGCAGGGGGCCGCATGAGCAACGATCTCGTCCTCACCCACGGCCGGATCGTCCTTGCGGACGCGGTGATCGAGCGCGGCTGGGTGGCCGTCGCCGGCGGCCGCATCGCCGAGGTCGGCGAAGGTACGCCGCCGGAGCGCGGTGAAGATCTCGCGGGCGATCTGCTGATCCCCGGCCTGGTCGAGTTGCACACCGATCACATCGAGGCGCACTACGTGCCGCGCCCGAAGGTGCATTGGGACCCGATGGCGGCGGTTGTTTCCTATGACGCCCAGCTCGCCACGAGCGGTATCACCACGGTGCTCGATTCCGTGCGCATCTGGCGTGAGGCCGGCATCCAGGAAGTCGACGGCCAGCACGACGTGTTGTCGGACGCAATCGCGCGGGCGTGCGACGCCGATCTGCTGCGCGCCGACCATTTTCTCCACCTGCGCTGCGAAGTGCCGATGCCGGACATCATCGCCGATACCGAGAAGATGCTTGGCCGGCGCGAGGTGCGGCTGATGTCGCTGATGGATCACACGCCCGGCCAGCGCCAATTTCGCGACGAGGAGAAGCTGCGGGCCTATTACCGCGGCAAAAAGGGTGGCCTCAGCGACCCCGAACTCGATGAATTGTTCGCGATCCGCCGGAGCTATCAGGAGCAGTACGCCGAGCCCAACCGGCGCGGGCTCGTGGAACTTGCCCGCCGTCACGGCATTCCGCTCGCCAGCCACGACGACACCGTGCCCGAGCACGTGAGCGAGGCCATCGACGACAAAGTGGCGATCGCCGAATTTCCCACTACCGCCGAAGCGGCGACGGCGCTGCACGCGGCCGGCATCAAGGTGCTGATGGGCGCGCCCAACCTGGTGCGCGGCGGCTCGCATTCCGGCAACGTCGCCACCGCCGAGCTCGCGGCCGCGGGGGTGCTCGACGTCATGTCGTCGGACTACGTGCCCTCGGCGCTGCTGCTGGCGCCGCTGCGACTGCCCGAGATCGTGCCGCAGTTCGATCTGCCGGCGGCGATCCGCACCGTCACGCGCACGCCGGCGCACGCGGTGGGCCTGACCGACCGCGGCGAGATCGCGGTCGGCAAGCGCGCCGATCTCGTGCGCGTCTATTCCCGCGGCGGAGCCTCCACCGCGCGCATGGTGTGGCGCGAAGGCCGCAGGGTGGCATGATCTTTCTTATCCCTCCCCCGCAGGGGGCCCGCAGGGGGAGGGTGGCGACGCCCGCACAAGCGGGCGGCGCCGGGTGGGGGGCCAACGAAACGTTTTCAAATGAATCTCAGGTTCCAGTCATGAACTTAGGAATGCGCACTACACCCCACCCGGCCGCGCGCTGCGCGCGCGTCCACCCCCCCCTTTCAGGGGAGGGATAAGCAAGTGATTGGGCCGGGACGGCTCGTGCTCGTCGTCGGCCCGAGCGGCGCCGGCAAAGATACGCTGATCGATCTGGCGCGTGCGGCGCTGCGTGACGATGCGTCCGTCATGTTTCCCCGCCGGGTCATCACCCGCGCGGCGTCCGACGAACCGCACGACACGATGGATGCGGACGCGTTCGAAAACGCTGAGCGCGCCGGCGCCTTCGCGCTGACCTGGGAGGCGCACGGTTTGCGCTACGGCATTCCCGCCGGCATCGACGGCGACATCCGCGCCGGCCGAACCGTCGTGTGCAACGTCTCGCGCGCCATCATCGCGGCCGCACGCGAGCGCTACGCCGACGTGTTGGTGGTGCTCGTCAGCGCGCCGCCAGACGTTCTCGCGGCGCGGCTTGCCGCGCGCGCGCGCGGCAGCGACGGCGACCTTAAACTGCGCCTCGCCCGTTCCGAGGGGATTGGCTCGCTTACGGCGGATTGCGTGATTACGAACGTCGGCGCGCCCAAAGCCGGTGCCGCAGCGCTTATTGCTGCGATTGCTGCTGCTCGCTCGGCGCCGGCAGCTCGACGCTCGTCGGCGTCCGCATCATGATCCACGTGGTCATGTCCCAGGCGTTGCGAATGCCGGCGAACATCAGCACCACCAGCGCCGCCGCGATCACCTCCGCGCTCCATCCTTTGCCCAGCAGCAGCAATATCCCCGCGGCCAGCACGAGCAGATATCCGAGGAGCGGAACGGTCGCGTAAAAATTGCGGTCGATCGCATCGACCTGGAAGCGGCGCCGGACGAACATATAAAACCACACGCGTCCGGAGTAGATGAGACCCGCGACGCCGCCCGCGGTCAAAAGCAGGCCGAGGCTCAGCGACGTCTGTGAGGGGATCATCACGCCAATGGAGATGAACAGCGCCGCCGCGAAATTAACCACCGTGGGGCTGATGAAGGCCTGCAGGGCGATACGGTGCGTCTCGTTGAACACGCTCCCGCCGATCGAAGCGGCGACGAACATCAGGCCGACCAGCGTCGCCGACGCGGTGCCGACCAGCACGTAGAAATCGTGCCAAGTGTGAAACAGTTCGGCCGCGGAGCTTTGCATACGTACTCGCTCTCTCACGCGTCATGCCCGGCCTTGTGCGGCCTTGTGCCGGGCATCCACGTCTTTTTCTCTTTAAGCAAGACGTGGATGGCCGGGACAAGCCCGGCCATGACGGGATGGACGGGTCTAAGGTGGGCAAAATCGCCTAGAATGGCAATAAGGCCGCCCGTCCCGCCGATTTGCCCGCACGCCGTCAAGCAAGGAACCACGCCGATGATGTTTCGCCTGTCGGAAGAGCAGCGCGCCTTCGTGGGCAACGTCCGCAAGCTTGCGCAGAGCGAATTCCGCGCGCGGGTGCCGCAATACATGGACGGCAGCTTTCCGTGGGAGAACATCAGGAAGCTCGCCGACCTCGGCATTCTCGGCATGGCGGTGCCGTCCGAATACGGCGGCTCCGGCATGGGCGTGCTCGATACCGCGCTCGTCCTCGAGGAGATCGCCAAGGTCTGTTACGTGACCGCGATGGCGGTGCTGGGCGAGGTCGGCACGCAGACGCGAGTGATCGCGACCTACGCACCAGAGAGCATCAAGCAGCGGCTGCTGCCGGGCGTCTGCACCGGCGAATGCATCCTCGCCATCTGCATGACCGAGCCGCATGCCGGCACCGACGTCGCCAACTACCGTACCAACGTGACCATCGCCGGCGACCGCCTCCGCCTCAATGGCGTCAAGACGCTGATCAGCCGGGTCGATGAGGCGCAGGCGTTTGTCGTGTTCAGCCGGATCGACGGGCGGCCCGGCCGCGAGGGCATCGGCTGCGTGCTGGTGGAGAAAGGCGCGCCCGGCTTCACCTGCACCTCGCGCTTCCACACGATGGGGGGCGAGAATCTCGCGGAGATCCGCTTCGAGGATTGCGAGCTGCCGCTGGAAAATCTGATCCTGCGCGAGGACGGCTTCCGCCGGCTGCTCTCCGCCTCCAACACGCAGCGCTGCCTCAATCCGAGCATCTCGCTCGGGCTTGCCGAAGGCGCGTTCGAGGAATCGATCAAATATTTGCGCGAGCGCTCGGCGTTCGGGCGTCGCATCGGCGATTTTCAGGGCATGCGCTGGAAGCTTGCCGACATGTACCGCGACATCGAGGCGGCGCGCAGCCTGCTCTACCGCGCCTGCCTCACTGCCGATCCGTTCCCCGACCCGCACGAGGCGGCGGTCGCGAAGATTTATTGCAACGAGATGGCGCTGCGCGTCACCAGCGAAGCGATCCAGGTGCACGGCGGCTACGGCTTCACCGACGAGTTCCCGGTGTCGCGCCTCTACCGCGGCGCCCGCTACGGCACGCTCGGCGGCGGCACCACCGAGACGCTGAAGGATCTGCTTGGCAAGAAGCTGATGATGGATTTCCCGGCGGACGGCTTCCTGGGACTGGGGACTTTTTAATCACGCCTCGCCCTCGTCATCGCCCGGCTTGACCGGCCGATCCATTAAACGGCGTCCTTTCAGAATTATCTGAACCGTTTGTGTTTACTGGATGCCCGCTTTCGCGGGCATGACGATTTAGTGCGTATTCACGGCCACAACTGTTTGCTCGCAATCCTTGCGCCGTCGCGCATCGCCGCGAACTTCGTCCAGATCACGGTCGGATGCACCTCGGTCGCGTAGGTCGCCTGCGAGGAGAAGCCGCAATCTGCGCCCGCGATCACGTTCTCGCGCCCGACGAGCTTGGCGAAGCGCATGATCCGCTCGGCGATCAGCTCCGGATGCTCGACGATGTTGCTCGCATGGGTGATGACGCCCGGGATGAGCACCTTGCCGTCGGCAAGCCTGATCTTCTCCCACAGATGATATTCGTGCTCGTGGCGCGGGTTCGCGGCTTCGAAGCTGTAGCTGCCGGCGTTGATCTTGAGCATGTGGCCGACCACGTCGGCGAGCGCGGCCTCGTGCACGCGCGGCCCGTGGTTGATGCCGTAGCAGGTGTGGTAGCGCACGCGCTCGGCCGGGATGCCGGCAAGCGCCGCGTTGATCGCCTCGACGTAAAGCCCGGCGCGGGCGCGGCGCTGCGCCCCATCGAGACTGCGGTCGGCGAACACGTCAGAGAGGAACGGATCGTCGATCTGCAGGAGAAACCCGGCATCGGCGATCGCCTTGTATTCCGTATGCAGCGCCGCGCCGACGGCGTGAAAATATTCCTCCTCGCTTTTGTAATATTCGTTGGCGCCGACCCCGCTCGGCGCCACCGCCGGCATGAACGCGCCGCGGCAGTCGAGCCCGGCGAGCGCCGCCTTGAGGTTCTCGATATCGCGCTGCAGCGCCGCGTCGCCGCGGTATTTGACCGGCCCGACGCACGCCAGCGACTTTAGCGGCGCGATCGTGCCGCCGAGCATCGCCTGCTTGAAATACTGCTCGTAATATTCGGGGAACGCCTCCCGCTCGGCAGCGAAGAAGTTCGCGCGCGTATGTGGCCGCGGCTCGAAGCCGTCGAGCCGCTCGCGCACATAGGTGTAGAACCCGGGCTTCGACTGCTCGCCGTCAGTGACCACGTCGATGCCGCTCTCGACCTGCTTGCGCACGCAGTCGTCGACCGCTTGGCGCACGCGCGCGTCGTAGGCGGCCTCGTCGTAGACCTCGCCCGCGAGCTTGGCCTTCATCAGGTCGAGTAAATCCTTGGGCCGCGGCAGGCTGCCGACGTGGGTGGTGAGGATGCGGTCGGTGTTCTGCTGGAGGGACATGGCCTTAGCGTAGCCCGGATGGAGCGAAGCGCAATCCGGGATTCCTCGCCTCACCGGGCTCGCGCCACGCGCACAAAAGTGCTCGCCAAATTCCAGGTGGCCCGCAAGGTCCCGCGCAAGGACCCCGCCACCTTCGAGGCGCCGCCGGCGCGGCGGCGATGGGTGACCGACAGCTCGAGGATGTTCAGTTTCGCGCGGGCGGCGCGCATCTGCATTTCGAGGTTCCAGCCGTAGGTGGTCTCGCGCATGCCGAGCTTGTCGAGCGCCTCGCGGCGGATCGCGCGCAGGGGGCCCATGTCGGTGTAGCGCACGCCGTAGAGCGCCCGCATGGCGAGGCCGGCCAAGCGCCCGGCGAGAAGCTGATGCGCCCCCATGCTGCCGGGCTCGCGTGTGCCGCGGGTGCGCGAGCCGATGACGAAGTCGCGATCGTCGAACAGGATCGGGGCAACGAGGCGCGACAGGTCGCGCGGGTCATCGCTGCCGTCGCCATCGATGAAGGCGATGACGTCGCAATCGGCGGCCGCACGCGCGCCGGCGAGGCAGGCGGCACCGTAGCCCGCGCCCGGCTCGACGATGACGCGGGCACCGGCGGCCCGCGCCTGAGCAACGGTGTCGTCGCGGCTGCCGCCGTCGACGACGATGATTTCATCGAAGAAGTCGCGCGAAACCGAGCCCACCACGCCGGCAATGGTCTCGCCCTCGTTGATCACCGGAATAACCACGGCGACACGGGGAGCCACTCACAAGCTCCAGCGCAGGCCGCAGTTGGCGCAGGCGGGAGGGGGCGCATCGCCGAGCAGGCCGGCGCGGAAGGCGCGGTATTGCTCGCCGTTCCAGATGTCGCGCAGGCTCTCCTGGGTGGCGTTGCCGAGGGTGAAGGCGTCGTAGCCGCGCATGGAGAACGGCGCGATGCAGCACGGCAGCGCGCGCCCGTGGGCGGTGAAATACATCAGGGTCCACGGCCGCGTGCACAGCGACCACGGCCGTTTGTCGCCGGCGCGCTTGAGGCTGGTGCCCGGCTCGGTCGCGCCGGAGGCATCAAACAAAATCCCGTGCTGCTGCGCACGCGCCTCGGCGGCGCGGATCAGTTCCTCCTCTCGTGGATCGGCCTGTTCGAACAGCGACTGGTCGGCGCGCGAGAGGCCCTGGCCATCAGGAAAGAACACCATGCGCTGCAAATGCACCTCGGGCACATCGATCGCGGCGGCGAGGTCGACGAAGGCAGGGAGCTGGCCGATCGTCTCCTTCAGGCCGGTGAGCCACAGCGAGACGCGCGGTTTCTCGGCAGCGAGGCTCTTCTGCAGCGCGCGGAACTCGCGCACGTTCCTGACGATACGGTCGAACGCGTCCTTGCCGCGCACCGCCTTGAACGCGACCGGCTCGGCGGCGTCGAGCGAGACGCGCAGCTCGTTGAGGCCGCTCGCAATGAGGTCGCGACCGCGCCGCTCGTTGAGCAAGGTGCCGTTGGTGTTAAACAGCACGTAGGTGCCGCGCTCTTTGAGATATTTGATCATGCGCGGCAGATGTGGAACCATCAACGGCTCGCCAATCCCGTGCAGCACCACGCGGGAAATCTTCGGATACTGATCGACGATCGAGCGGAACAAATCCCAGCTCATATTGGCGGCCGGTTCCAGCTCCTCGAAGGTGCGCGGGCAGGTGGTGCACGGCAGGTTGCAGCGGTTGGTCGTCTCCAGATAAAGGCAGACCGGATCGCGCGCGGCGATGTCGCTGCGCTCGCGCGCGACGCTCTCGAAATAGCGGCGCGGATCAACTGGGCGGTCCTCGACGGCAGAGTCGCTCATGCGGGCCTCCTGATCGGCAGCGGGCGGGAGCGCACTACGAAATCGGCGAGCGCCAGCAGCGCAGCGCCGCCGTAGAGCCACAACCCGGCGGTGAGGAAATCGTCGAAGTCCTTGATCGGCGGCAGATAGAGAACAAAGGCCGCGAGCGTCACGTAGATGAGCGGCGCATAGGGTGCGCGCGCGAGCAGCGGCAGCAGGAAGGCGAAGTACCAGGCGTAATGCGGTGAGATCAGCAGGAGGGCCGCGGCGGCGAGCGGCAGGAACAGCGCCGGATCGGTGTCGCGCGGCTTCGGCCGGAACGCAATCGCCAGCGCGACCGCCACGAGCACAACGCATGCAAAAATCGCGAAGGCAAGCCCACCCGGCGCCGGCAAGCCGACGCGGCGCAGCAGCGCAACGAGGAAAAAGCCCTTGCCGTCGAGGTAACCCTGCTCGTCCTGATAGCCGCCGCCGAGATAGCCGAGCACACCGGAACCCACACTCAGATAGGGCAGGTAACAAACAATCGCGGTGATGACGAAGGCGACGGGTACCCGCCAGTCCCAGCGCCGCCACAGGGGCGGCGCGACGAGCAGCACGAAAGGTTTGATCAAGGTGCCGGCCGCGAGTGCGATGCCGCCGAGCACGCGCCGCTCGCGCACGGCGGCGAGCATCGCGAGCGTCATCAGTGCGATCCCGGCGGCATCGACGTGGCCGGTGCCGGCAAATTCCCAGATCGGCAGCGGATGCCAAGCGTAGATCAGCACGCGCGCGGCCGGACGGCCGTCGTGCTCGAGCAGCGCCATGAGCGCCAACACGGTGACCGCCTCGAAGCCGATCATGGTGAGCCGCATCATGGTGAAGCTCTCGCTCACGCGCGTGGCGAGAAAGAAGATCATCTCGGCGACCGGGGGATAGATCGTCACCGCATAATCGGCGCGGTTGATATGCGGATAGATCGCCGCATCGCGGAGGGGCGAAAGTTGCGGGTCGGCCGGCACGTAGCGATAGGGGTTGGTGCCGGCGGCCTGCACGCGGCCGTCCCATACGTAACGGGCAACGTCGGTCGAGAGCAGCACAGGTGCGGGCAGCGCGACGGCGCGGGTGAGGACGGCCGCGACGAAGATGACGGCGAGCGCGGCGCGGCCGAAGCGGTGGCTCACCACGAGCCACACCGCAAAGGCATAGACCGCGCCTTGTGCCAGCGCGACAGCGACAAAGCCCTCGAAGCTTGTCTGAAACAGGAAATAGAGGCCGAGCGGAGCCAACGCCACGAGCACGAAACCCGCGGCCGCGAGCGCAAGGAGCGCCGCACGCTCGGGCTTCGCCTGCACCGTTCCGGTGTCCAATGCTTCGCTCCGCTGCGCCGTATGTCCGAACCCGAACGCGGGCGCCGTCCCGTGGTTCCTACACGCCGTTGTGTCTAGAGCAATTTCGCCGCGCTCGCTATAAAGGGCTGGTAGCAAATGCGTGAAAGTGGACCAAAAAGTCGTGCGAGGAGAGGCAGATAGCCATGATCGACCTGCATTATTGGACGACCCCGAACGGCCACAAGATTACGATGTTCCTGGAGGAGACCGGACTTCCTTATAAAATTTTCCCGGTGCGCATCGGCGCGGGCGAGCAGTTCAAGCCGGACTTCCTGAAAATATCGCCCAACAACCGCATCCCGGCGATCGTCGATCATGACCCGCCCGGCGGCGGCGAGCCCATTTCGATTTTCGAATCCGGCGCCATCCTGTTCTATCTCGGCGCGAAGACCGGCAAGTTCCTGGCGAAGGACATCCGCACCCGCACCGAGACGGTCGAATGGCTGTTCTGGCAGATGGCCAATCTGGGTCCCATGCTCGGCCAAAACCATCATTTCAAGACCTACGCGCCGGAGAAAATTCCCTACGCCATCAACCGCTACGTCAACGAGACCAACCGGCTCTACGGCGTGCTCAACAAGAGGCTTGCCGGACGCGAGTTCATCGCCGGCGATTATTCGATCGCCGACATGGCCTCCTATCCGTGGATCGTGCCGCATGAGCGCCAAGGCCAGAAGCTCGAAGACTTCCCCGATCTCAAACGCTGGTTCGACGCGATCCGCGCGCGCCCCGCGACCGTGCGCGCCTACGAAAAGGCGAAGGCCATCAACACTGAAGCGACCATGAGCGACGAGGCGAAGAAAGTCCTGTTCGGCCAGACCGCCGCGTCGGTCGCGGGTTCCGCGCGGTAAGTAGGAGCCTTTCTCGGAATTCGATGGAGTCTGCGTTGCGGCGCGAAGACTGCATGACAGGAGAAAAGCGAGGCCGATACCAGGGAGTATCGGCGAGCTTTTCGACGCATCAGGCAGTCTTCGCGCTGCAACCCTTCGGGCCGGCCGCTTTTGGCCGCTCGGTTCGTCGCCGATCTCGTCCGTACTGCCCGGTACGGCCTTCGATCGGCTCCTGCCGAATCGGCCAAAAGCGGCCGGCGCAGCCCCCATCCAATTCCGAGAAAGGCTCCTAATGAGCTTGCGGCTCTACGATCTCGCGGGCGCCGACCCGAAGCTGCGTTTCAGCCCGTATTGCTGGCGCACGAAGTTCGCGCTGGCGCATAAAGGCCTTGCGGTCGAGACTATCCCGTGGCGCTTTACCGAGAAGGAATTCATTGCCTTCTCGGGCCAGGAACGGGTGCCGGTGCTGATCGACGGGGAGAAGACGATCTCCGATTCGTGGGCGATCGCCTGCTATCTCGACGACGCCTATCCGGACCGGCCGTCGCTATTCGGCAGCGCCGCGGCGCGGTCGCCGACGCGCTTTCTCAACGCATGGGCCGACACGGTGCTCAATCCGGGCATCATTCCGTTCGTGCTGTTGGACATCTTTGGCAAGATCGATCCCAAGGACCGCGATTATTTCCGTTCGAACCGCGAGCAGCGCTTCGGGATGACTCTCGAGGCTTACGGCGCCGAGCGCGAGAAGCGCCTGCCCGCGTTCCGGCAAAGCCTGACGCCGCTGCGCACGATGCTTGCGGCGCAGCCGTTTCTCGCCGGCGAGCGGCCCGCCTATGCGGATTACATCGTCTTCGGCAGCTTCCAGTGGGCGCGCTGCATCAGCTCCTTTGCGTTGATCGCGCCCGACGATCCGGTCTTCGCCTGGCGCGAGCGCATGCTCGACGCCTTCGACGGAATGCCGCGGCGTGCGCTGGCGGCCTGATTAAAGAAAGCGAATAGTGAGTGGCGAATAGCGAATAGTGAAGATCGCTTTTCTATTCGCTATTCGCACTACCCAGTTCACGCGGCCGTGAGAAACAAACACGCGTGCGTCGCCGGAATGTGAGTTGCCGCGGTCGTCCGCGTGGGCGAAGATCGTCTTATCAAGGTCAGGGGAACGCCTTGAAACAAATTTTCGCCGGCCTTCGCAACCTCGTCCGCGGCAGTGCGCTGCCGGCGCTCGTGGCTTTCGCAACGCTCGCTGCCCTCCCTGCCCAGGCCCGCGATCTTGTCGTCTACGGCGAGCCCACGCTCAAGCCCGTGCTCACCTCGCTCGGCTCCCTGTGGCACGCCAAGGGCAACAGCGCCGTCCACGTGTTCGTGGCGCCGACCGACCTCTCGTTCGAGCAGATTGCGCGTGAGGCCCGCTGCGACGTGATTTTTGCGCTCGCCGGACCGGTGACCGATGCGGCGGAAAAACGCGAGCTGTTCGACGCCGACAGCAAGGTCGACGCGTTCAGCAATTCGCTCGTGTTGGTCGCGCGCGTCACCTCGCCAAAGACCGCTGATGACTTGCGCGCGATGCTTGCGGGCAAACGGCTCGCCATCGCCAATCCCGATCGCGACGTCGCCGGCAGCTACGGGCTCGCGGCGTTGCGCGCGGCGGGCGTCAACCTCGACCCGGCCGGCAAGGACGTCAGGGTGGCCGAGAGCGCGGCGGGCGTGCTGCAGTTCCTCGCCGACGGCAACGCCGACGTGGGTATCGTCTACGCGACCGATGCTTCCGCGCACCCGGAGTTCAAGATCCTCATGGGTCTCGATACCGCTGCGCACCAGCCCATTGTTTACGTGGCGGCGCAAGCGGCCAATGCCGACGAAAGTTCGGACAGCGAAGGATTCATCGAATTTCTCAATACGCCCGAGGCGAAGGCGGCCATCATGAGCGCAGGCCTGACATTGGCGGATCTTGGCACGGTGCAAGCACAGCCCGAGCGCCGGCCATGAACACAGACGAACGCGGCACCGTGAAGGTGCACCCCGGCGTGGTGCGCGTCACGCATTGGATCAACGTCGTTGCCATAGCGATCATGATCGGCAGCGGCTGGCGCATCTGGAACTCCTCGCCGATCTTCGATTTCTCGTTTCCGGTCGCGGCCACGATCGGCGGCGATCCCGCAACGTCGCAGGACGTGCACAACGAACTCGGCCTCGCCGGCGCGCTGCAATGGCACTTCGCCGGCATGTGGCTGCTGGTGGTCAACGGACTCGTCTATCTTGTCTACGGAATCTGGTCGGGCCACTTCCGTCACGCGTTGTTTCCGGTGAGCCCGTCGGCCTTCCTCCGCGATGCGCTCGCGGCGCTCACCTTCCGCCTGCCGCACCGGCTCGGCGTCTACAACGCGGTGCAGAAGGCGCTCTATCTCGGCGTCCTCCTGGCCGGCATCGTCATGGTCCTCACCGGCCTTTCTATCTGGAAGCCCGGCCAGTTTCAGGAATTGGCTTTCGTGTTCGGCGGCTACGACACCGCGCGCCTGATACACTTCCTCGGCATGTCGGCGATCGTGCTATTTCTTGTTGTCCATATCGCCCTTGTGATCATCGTGCCGAAGACGCTGCCAGCGATGATCACCGGCCGTGCCGCCGCGCACGCGCCTGAGATACTGCAGGAGAGCGCCGGATGAGCGCGATCAAGGATTCCAAGGACGTGCTGCGGCAGGGGGCCGTGCGCACGATCGAGCGCCGCGCTTTTCTCAAGCAAGGCCTCAGCCTGGGCGCGCTCACGTTGCTCACCGGCTGCGACGTCACCGACCAGGATTCGGTGCAAACCGCGCTCAACGCGATCTCGCGCTGGAACGACCGGGTGCAGGCCACGCTGTTTAGCAATCGCCTGGTGCCGACCTATCCGGAAAGCGCCGCGGTCAAGGACTTCCGTTCCAACCAATACTACGGCGAGGACGCGGTGCCGAAGATCGAGGGATCGAGCTTCAAGCTCGGCCTCTCGGGCCTCATCGACAATCGCAAGCCGTGGACGCTGCCCGAGCTTTACGCGTTGCCGCAGACCTCGCAGGTGACGCGTCATGTGTGCGTCGAGGGCTGGAGCATGATCGGCAAGTGGACCGGCGTGCCGTTCCGCACCTTTCTCGAACGCATCGGCGCGGACCTTTCGGCCAAATACGTCGGCTTCGAATGCGCCGACGGATATTATTCCAGCATCGACATGGCCTCGGCGCTGCACCCGCAGACGTTGCTCACGTTCAAGATTTCCGACGAGATCCTCGCGCCGAAATACGGCTATCCGCTCAAGCTGCGCGTCCCGACGAAGCTCGGCTTCAAAAACCCGAAATGGATCACCGCCATGTATGTGACCAACCGGTTTTCCGGCGGATTCTGGGAAGACCGCGGCTACAACTGGTTTTCGGGTATCTAGAGCATTTTCCGGAAAAGTGTGAACCGTCCGTAAGAAATGCGACAAACAAAAAACACATCAGTGACGGCCGCGAACGACCGCGCGCAACGTTGCGCTATCGCCATCATGGCGAAGGCGCCCGACGCGGGCCGGGTGAAGACGCGGCTGTCGCCGCTGCTGCGTCCGGACGAGGCGCGGGAGCTTTCCACCTGTTTCCTGCGCGACATGACGCACATGCTTGCGTCCGCCGGACGCGCGGCGCCGATCGACAGCTATATCGCCTTCGCGCCGGTTGGCAGCGAGGCGAGCTTCGCGCCGATTGTCGCGCCGGGTACCGGATACGTGCTCGCCGACGGCGGGATTGACGCGCCGCCGGGTGTGATTGGATTCGGGCGCTGCCTGTTGCAGGCCGGGCAGGCGCTGTTCGCGCGCGGCTACGGCGCGGTCGGCCTGCTTAATTCGGACAGCCCAACTCTGCCGGCTGAGCTGATCATCGAGGCGGCGCGGCTGCTGGCAGCGCCGGGAGAACGCGCCGTGCTCGGGCCCGCGACCGACGGCGGTTATTATCTGCTCGCGCTCAAGGCCCCGCATGCGGCGCTGTTTGCCGACATCGACTGGAGCACCGCGCGCGTCGCCGCGCAGACGCGGGCCGCCGCGCAACGGCTTGGGCTCCCGGTCGCCGAAATCGCACCGTGGTACGACGTCGACGATCCGGCTTCGCTCGCCCGATTGGTGCGCGATTGTGAAGCCAATGGCGAGGCGGCGCCGGCCACGGCCGCTTGGCTCGAGCGCAACGGCATCGCCCGGCGGCTTGCTTCGGTGGAAGCATCGGTCCACGGGACGGAACATTCTACCACCGCACGCCGTTGATCCAGCCGAGAAGCTCCGGAGCTTACGTCATGAGCCAGGCTTCCGCTCACCCGCCTCGCGCGATTCCGCAATCCGCCGGCATTCCCCGGCTGCGCTGGGGTATCGGCGTCCTCCTGGGCATCGGCATTCTGATCAATTATTTCGATCGCGTGAGCCTCTCGGTGGCGGCGCCGCAGGTGCAGAGCGAGTTCGCGTTGACTCCGGTCCACCTGGGCTGGCTCTTGAGCGGTTTCTTCTGGTCCTACGCGCTGCTGCAGATCCCGGTCGGCATGATCCTCGACCGTTACGGCGTGACCGCGGTCAACCGGGCGAGCACCTTCCTGTGGTCGCTCACGTGCGCGGCCACCGCCTTCGCCAGCGGCTTTGGGACGGTGTTCGCCGCGCGGATCGGTCTCGGCGTCGCCGAAGCGCCAGGGTTTCCCGCCTCATCGAAGGCGACCGGCTACTGGTTCCCGCGCCAGGAGCGCGCGCTCGCGACCGCGATCTTCGACGCCGCGGCCAAATTCTCCAACGTCATCGGCGTCCCGCTGGTGGCGCTCGTGGTGGTGAACTTTGGCTGGCGCTGGGGCTTCGGCGTCACGGCTGTTCTGAGCTTCCTGTATTTCGTCGCGTTCTACATTTTCTATCGCGACCCGAGCGCGCATCCCAAACTTGCCGCCGAGGAGCGCGACTACATCCGCGCCGGCGGCGCCACGCCGGAAGGCCCATCGGGGAGCGGCGAGTTTGCGATGCTCGGCTATCTGCTGCGCAACCGTAAAGTATGGGGCCTCACCATCGGGTTTGCCGCGTACGGCTATTCGTTTTATCTGTTTCTCACCTGGCTGCCGGATTATCTCGTCAGAACGATGCACATGGATATTCTCAAATCGGCCGAGTTCACGGCCATCCCATGGGGCTTCGCGACCATCGCCGACCTCGCGGTGGGCGGATGGCTGATCGACCATCTGGTGAAACGCGGTTACGACGACACGCTCGTGCGCAAGAGCGTGCTGGTCGGCGGCATGGTGCTCGGCCTTGCGGTGATCGGCGCGCCCTTTACCACCGACCCGCGCTGGGCCGTGGTCTGGATCTCGATCGCACTGTCCGGCCTGGCCGCGGCCGCGCCGGTCGGCTGGTCGATCCCCTCGCTGATCGCGCCGCGCGGCGGCACCGCCTCGATCGGCGGCGTCATGAATTTCTTCAACAATCTGATGGGCGTGGTCGCGCCGATCGTCACCGGCTACATCGTCGCGGCGACCGACTCGTTCTCGGCCGCTTTCATCGCCGCCGCCATCGTGCTCGTCATCGGCATCCTGTCGTATGTGTTCGTGCTCGGCCGGCTGGATCCGATTCCGGAGCCGGCCACTTCGTCATTGCGAGGAGCCGCGTAACGGCGACGAAGCAATCCAGGGCAGCGCGCACAGCCCCTGGATTGCTTCGTCGCTTCGCTCCTCGCAATGACGCTTACCGCTCCGCCCGTCCCACCACGTCCATCAGCTCGGCGATCTTGCGCCGCTGATCGGCCTTATTGCCCGCGGCAATCGCGCCCTCGACGCAGTGGGCGACGTGGTCGCGCAGGATTTCCTCCTCGGCGCGGCGCAATGCGGCGCGCACCGCCGCGATCTGGGTGACGATGTCGATGCAATAGCGGTCGTCTTCGACCATGCGGGCAAGACCGCGCACCTGCCCCTCGATCCGTTGCAGCCGCTTGAGGCACGAAGCCTTGATGTCCTTGCGCATGCTCGCTATATACCCCCTACGGGTATGCGGTGCAAGGGGCGAGCTTGACGGAAACTCTTCATAGCAGCGAGCACACTGGCCACGCGCATGCGACGGCGCGCGATCCGGTGTGCGGCATGACGGTCGATCGGCAGCGCACCGCCCACCGGCATTCGGTCGGTACCGACACGTATTACTTCTGCTCGGCCGGTTGCCGCACCAAATTCGCCGGGGATCCGGAAAAATATCTCAACCCCGTGCCACCCGCGCCACCGCCGGCCGGCGTCATCTACACCTGCCCGATGCATCCGGAGGTGCGCCAAGCCGGGCCAGGCAGCTGCCCGATCTGCGGCATGGCGCTCGAGCCGCTGCTGCCCACGGCCGACGCCGGCCCGGATCCGGAACTCACCGACATGACGCGGCGGTTCTGGATCGGGCTCGCGCTCACCGTTCCGCTGTTTCTGCTCGACATGACCGGCCACGTTTTCGACCTGCATCATATTGTCGGGCACGCATCCGCCAACTTCATCGAGTGGGCGTTGGCGGCGCCCGTCGTGCTGTGGGCGGGAGCACCGTTCTTCGTGCGCGGCTGGCAGTCGGTCGTCACCCGCAATCTCAATATGTTCACGTTGATCGCGCTCGGCACCAGCGTCGCTTTTCTCTACAGCGCGGTCGCGACGCTCGCGCCCGGGCTATTCCCGCCGGCATTCCGCGGTTCCGACGGTGCGGTCGCGGTTTATTTCGAAGCGGCGGCGGTGATCACCGTCCTGGTGTTGCTCGGGCAGGTGCTCGAATTGCGCGCGCGCGCGCAGACCTCGGGCGCGATTCGCGCACTGCTCGATCTTGCCCCCAAGACGGCGCGCCGCCTCGCGCCTGATGGCAGCGACGAAGAGGTGCCGATCGAGGCCATCGCCGTGAGCGACCGGCTGCGCGTGCGCCCGGGCGAAAAAATCCCGGTCGACGGGGCCGTGCTGGAAGGCCGCTCGTCGGTCGATGAATCATTGGTGACCGGCGAGTCGATGCCGGTGAGCAAACAACCCGGCGATAAGGTGATTGCCGGCGCGATCAACCAGAGCGGCGGCTTCGTGATGCGCGCCGACAAGGTCGGCCGCGACACCATGCTGGCGCGCATCGTCGCCATGGTGGCCGCGGCGCAGCGCTCGCGCGCGCCGATCCAGCGGCTCGCCGATTACGTCGCCGGCTGGTTCGTGCCGGCGGTAATCCTCGTCGCGCTCATCGCCTTCGCGGCGTGGGCGACGTTTGGGCCCGAGCCCCGCTTCGCCCACGGACTCGTGGCGGCGGTCACCGTGCTGATCATCGCCTGCCCGTGCGCGCTCGGGCTCGCCACGCCCATGTCGATCATGGTGGGCGTCGGCCGCGGCGCCCGCGCCGGCATCCTGATCAAGAACGCCGCGGCGCTCGAACGGATGGAAAAGGTTGACACCTTGGTGATCGACAAGACCGGTACGTTGACGCAAGGCGGGCCGCAGGTGGTCGCCGTCGTTGCCGCCGATGAAATAAACGAAAACGAACTGCTGCGTCTCGCGGCCGGCGTCGAGCGCGCAAGCGAGCATCCGCTGGCGCACGCAATCGTCGCGGCCGCGACGGCGCGTAAACTAACAATTCCCGAAGTCGCCGAGTTCGATGCTCCGGCGGGCCGCGGCGTCATCGGCACCGTCGAGGGCCGGCGCGTGGCGCTCGGCACCGCGAAATTTCTTGAGCAAATGAATATTGCGACGGCGACGCTCGACACCGACTCCGAGCGCCTGCGCCAGGACGGCGCGACCGCGATCTATGTGGCGCTCGACGGTCAGGCGGCCGGCGTGATCGCCATCGCCGATCCGGTGAAGCCGACGACATCCGATGCCCTCATGGCGCTCGCCGCCGACGGCGTGCGGGTCGTGATGCTCACCGGCGACAACAAAACGACCGCGCACGCGGTGGCGCGCCGGCTCGGCATCGCCGAGGTCGAGGCGGAGGTGCTGCCCGAACGCAAGGGCACGATGGTGGAACAACTGCGGCGGGAGGGGCGCGTGGTGGCGATGGCGGGAGATGGCGTCAACGACGCGCCGGCGCTCGCGGCGGCCGACGTCGGGATCGCCATGGGGACCGGCACCGACGTGGCGATCGAAAGCGCGGGGATCACGTTGGCGAAAGGCGGCCTCACCGGGATCGTCGCGGCGCGCCGGCTCTCCGCCGCCACGATGCGCAACATCCGCCAGAATTTGCTGTTCGCGTTCCTCTACAACGCGGCCGGCGTGCCGATCGCGGCGGGCGTGCTTTACCCAGCGTTCGGCATTCTGCTCTCGCCGATCATCGGCGCCGCCGCCATGGCGCTCTCGTCTGTGAGCGTCATCGCCAATGCGCTCAGGCTGCGAAAGGTGAAGCTGTAGTTTGTAGCGCGCGCTAGCGTCATTGCGAGCGGAGCGAAGCAATCCAGGGCGTCACGGGCCTCCTGGATTGCTTCGTCGCCCTGCGGGCGCCTCGCAATGACGCTACCCCCTCAACCGCACTACCTTAGTCGAGGTCGGATCAGCGAGCGTCAGGCGCACCTTGCTGGCCAGCTCGTCTTCGGCCAGTGGCTTGCGGATGATGTGCGCCTCGTCCACGTGGGCGAGCGCGGTGCGATCGGCAAATCCGGTGACGAACAAAATCGGCAGCGTCGGCCGTTTCGCTTGCACTTGACGCGCCAGATCGGCGCCATTCATTCCCGGCATAGCGAAGTCCACGATCATGAGCGCCACGTTCGGCTCGCGCGCGAGGAAATCGAGGGCCGCCCCGCCGCTGCCGGCCTCCAGCACATCATAGCCGAGGTCATGCAGCATGGCGCGGGTGACCTCGCGCACCGCGTTGTCGTCATCGACCAGAAGGATGGTCGCCCCGTGCGCTGCGCGGACGGCTTCCCGGCGCGTCGCGGCTGGGCCGGACTCCGCCCGCTGTCCCTCCGCCCGCGGCAAATAAATGTGCACCGCGGTCCCCTCGCCCACGCGCGATTCGATGCGCACGCCGCCGCCGGATTGTTTGGCGAAACCGAGTACTTGGCTCAACCCCAGTCCGGAACCCTTATTGGGCCCCTTGGTGGTGAAGAACGGCTCGAACACCTTGGCGCGCACGTCATTGCTCATGCCGGAGCCGGTGTCGCTCACGCACACGCCGACGTAATCGCCCGCGGGGGGCTCTTCCGCATACATCCCCAAGCCAAGCGTGGCGTTCTCAGTTTCCACCCGCAGCGTGCCGCCGACCGGCATCGCGTCGCGCGCGTTGATAGCGAGGTTGAGCACGGCAAGTTCGAGCTGGGTCGGATCGACCAGTGCCGGCCACAGGTCGCGCCGCAACTGGGTGACGATGTGGATGCTGCCGCCCATCGTGCTCTGCAGCAGGTCGCGCATGCCGACCACCGTCTCGTTGAGATCGAGCCAACGCGGCTCGAGCTTTTGGCGGCGCGAGAACGAAAGCAGCTGATCGGTGAGTTTGGCGCCGCGCTCGGCGGCCGTGCGGATATAGCCGATGCGCTGCTCGAGCTTGCCGTTGATGCCCGCGGCGGCGAGCCCCTTCTGCAGGAAGGTGAGATTACCCAGCACGACCGTGAGCAGATTGTTGAAATCGTGGGCGACGCCGGCGGTGAGCTGCCCGACCGCTTCCAACCGCTGCATCTGCCGCAGCGTCGTTTCCACGCGCTCGCGCTCCTCGATCTGATCGAGCAGCTGACGGTTGGCGGTGGCCAGTTCGGCGGTGCGCTCCGCCACGCGCATTTCCTGCTCGGCGGCGAGGTTGCGGCATTCGTATTGCCGCCGCCGGCCGCGCAGCCCGGTCTGCACGATGCTCACCAGCGTGGTCGGATGAAACGGACGCTCGAGAAAGCTCACGTTGCCGAGGATGTCGGTCAGCCGTGCGGCCGCGGGATTGCGTTCCACGCCGCCCCCATGCTCGGTGAGCAGGACGAAGGGAAAGTCGGACCACGGCGGCTGCGCGCCCACCCATTCGGAGAGGTCACGCAGGTCGGAGGTGCGCATCGCCTCTTCGGTGATCACCGCGACATCGGCGCCGCGCTGAATTTCCTGAACCAGCTCGCGCAAATCGATACAGATGTCGGAACGAATCCCCGCCTCGCGCAGGATGCCTTTGGCAACCACGGCGTCGCGCCCGCGCGGGGCGAGCAGCAGCGTGCGCTCGGTGTCGCGGCCGTTCACGTGGGTTTTCCCATGAGCGGGGGCTTCTTGCCGACGTAGGTGGGCACGCCGCGCAGCACGCCCTGGAACTCCTGCAGCGGCTCACCCATGGTGATGCCGCCGTTGCCGATACGGTACTCGCGGATGGTGTCTTCGTGCGCACCGGTGCGCTTCTTGATCACGGAGATGGCCCGGCGCACGCGTCCCAGCGCCTCGAAATAACGCAACACGATGACGGTATCGGCGAGATACGTGACGTCGATCGTTTGTTTCATGTCGCCGACCATTCCGTGCTGCGCGACGGTCAGAAAGGTCGAGGCGCCCTGGCGATTGAGATATTGCAGCAGCTCGTGCAGGTGCAGGATCAGGTACTGCTCCTCGGGCATCGACGCTTGGTAGCCGTTGAGGCTGTCAATGATGACGGTCTTGATATTTTCGCGATCAACGCAGCGCCGTACCCGGTGTGAAAATTCGCCGGGTGACAGCTCGGCGGCGTCCATTTGCTCGACGAACAGCTTGCCGCCATCGCGCATAGCCTCGAGGTCGATGCCGAACCCCTTCGCACGCGAGAACAACAGCCCCAGCTCCTCGTCGAACACGAAGAGCGCGGCGCGCTCGCCGCGGGCGACCGCGGCAGAGGCGTAGTGAAGCCCGAGAAGCGACTTGCCGGTGCCGGCCGGACCGAGAACGAGCGTGCTCGACCCCAACGCAATCCCGCCGCCGAGCAGCTGGTCCAGCTCGGCAATGCCGCTCGCCACGACCTGGTCGGCAAAACCCTGGCGGTGCTCGGCGGCGACGAGGCGCGGGAATACCTCGACGCCGCCTTCGGCAATAGTGAAGTCGTGATAGCCGCCGCGGAAGGCCTGACCCCGGCATTTGACGATGCGCAGCCGGCGGCGCTCTCCGCCGTAGAGCGGCGCGATCTGGTCGAGATGGATCACCCCGTGAGCGATGCTGTGCACGGCGCGATCGACGTTCTCGGTCGTGAGATCGTCGAGCATCATCACGGTGGAATGGTTTTGGGCGAAATAGTGCTTGAGCGCGAGGATCTGGCGGCGGTAGCGCAGCGAACTTTGCGCGAGCAGCCGTATTTCCGAGAGACTGTCGATCACGACCCGCTTCGGTTTCACCCGCTCGATCGCTTCGAAGATGCGCTGGGTGGTTTCACCCAGCTCAAGGTCGGAGGAATAAAGGAGACTCTGGTGCTGGTCGGAATCGAGCACGCTCTCGGGCGGCACCAGCTCGAAAACCTCGATCTCCTTGTCGAGGGTCCAGCCATGGGACGCGGCCCCTTCCCGCAATTCCCGTTCGGTCTCGGCGAGGCTCACGTAGATACCGGCTTCGCCCAATTTGGCGCCCTCGAGCAGGTATTGGAGGGCAATCGTCGTCTTGCCGGTCCCGGGGCTGCCTTCGAGCAGGTACAGGCGGTTGCGAGCAAGGCCACCGTCGAGAATATCATCGAGGCCGGCCACCCCGGTCGTCGCCCTGGGGAGCCGTTCAGTCCGCGTCAACATCCGTCAAAATCCTGCTTTGTCAGCCGGCCGGTCGGCCAGCCGGAGACGCCCGGCAAATCTCGCTAACGCGGGTCAAGGCCGAAAACGCCGGATTTGAAGAAAAGTTCCCCAGCCGACTTAGGGCGCGGCGTCATTGCGAGCGCAGCGAAGCAATCCAGGGGGTCACGCGTTGCCTGGATTGCTTCGTCGCCCTGCGGGCGCCTCGCAATGACGGGAGGATTACGCCGCCGCCTTCGTCTTCGCGGTGCCGAAGCGCCGGTAGAAGGTGTCGCCCTTGGCGGCCATCTCGGCCAATAGCTTCGCCGGCTTGAAGCGCGCGCCGTGCTTCTTCTGCAACTCCTTCATCATTTCGACGAAGCGCTTGGCGCCCAGCATGTCGATCCATGACAGCGGGCCGCCGGTGTAGGGCGCGAAGCCGAAGCCGAGGATCGCACCGACGTCCGCCTCGCGCACGTCGGTGAGCACGCCCTCTTCGAAGCAGCGCGCCGTCTCGAGCGCCATGATGCCGAGCAGGCGGTGCTTGATCTCGGCCACGTCGATGGTGTCGGGATCGATCTTGACCGGCTGCAGGTCGGCAAGCCCCGGCCATAGGCGCTTCTGCCCCTTCTCGGGATAATCGTAAAAGCCCTTGCCGTTCTTGCGGCCATAGCGGCCGCGCTTCTCGACCATGTCGGCGAGCAACTTCTTCTGGCCTTCGTCGACGGCGGCCGGGCCGAGGTCCGCTTCGGTCGCCTTGAGTATCTTCCAGGCGAGATCGACCGCGACTTCGTCGGTGAGCGAGAGCGGCCCGACCGGCATGCCGGCCATGCGACCGACGTTCTCGATCATCGCCGCCGGAACACCTTCAGCGAGCATGAGGTGGCCTTCGCGCAGATAAGTGCCGACCACGCGCGAGGTGAAGAAGCCGCGCGAGTCATTGACCACGATCGGGGTCTTGCGGATCGCGCGCACGTAATCGAGCGCGGTCGCGAGCGCCTTGTCGCCGGTCTTCTTGCCGACGATCAGCTCAACCAGCATCATCCTGTCGACCGGCGAGAAGAAATGTACGCCGATGAAGTCCGCCGGCCGTTTGGATTCATCGGCGAGCGAGGTGATCGGCAGGGTCGAGGTGTTGGAGCCGAACACCACGTCATCGCGGATCACCGCCTCGGCCTTGGCGATGGTCTCGGCCTTGACCTTGCGATCCTCGAACACCGCTTCGATCACGAGGTCGCACGAGGAAAGCGGGGCATAATCGGCGGTCGGCATGATGCGCGCGAGCAGCGCGTCGCGATCGGCGGCCGAAGCACGGCCCTTGTTCACTTGATCCGTGATCAGCTTCTCGGAATGGGCCTTGCCCTTGTCGGCGGTCGGCTGGTGGCGGTCGATGAGCACCACCTCGATGCCGGCCTGCGCGGTCACATAGGCGATGCCGGCGCCCATGAACCCCGCGCCGATGATGCCGACACGCTTGAGCCTGGTCGCGGGCACGTTGGCCGGGCGCCGCGCGCCCTTGTTGAGTTCCTGCATCGAGACGAACAGCGAGCGGATCATTGCCGCCGCCTCGGGCGATCGCAGCACCTTCGCGAAGTACCGCGACTCGACGCGCAGCGCGGCGTCGATCGGCAGCTGCAGGCCCTCGTAGACGCACTGCATGATGGCGCGCGCCGCCGGGTAATTGTCATAAGTTTCCCGGCGGTAGATCGCGTTCGCGGCCGGGAACGTCATCATGCCCATCTTGGAATAGACAGGGCCACCGGGGAGCCGGAAACCGTCGACATCCCACGGTGCCTTGGCGCTGCCGCCCGCCTTGATCCAATCCTTAGCGGTTTTGATCAGCTCCTCCGCCGGCACCACGTCATTGACGAGCTTGAGCCCCTTGGCGCGATCGAGGCGCAGCTGATCGCCCTTGAGCAGCAGTTGCAGCGCATCGACCGGCGCCAGCATGCGGGCGATGCGTTGCGTGCCGCCGGCGCCGGGGAACAGTCCGACTTTGACCTCGGGCAAACCCAGGCGCGTTTTAGGATTAGCCGCAGCGACGCGATGGTGGCAGGCGAGGCAAAGCTCGAACCCGCCGCCGACCGCGGTGCCGTTGATGGCGGCGACCCACGGCTTGCCGCAGGTCTCGAGGCGGCGATAGAGCAGCGAGAGCTTGCGGCTTTCCTCGAACATCATCCCGGCGGCCGCTTCTTCGCCCTGCGTGCGCGCCATCTCGGCAAACACCTGGCCGAACTTGTCGAGCATGGTGAGATCGGCGCCGGCGCAGAACGTGTCCTTGCCGCCGGTGATGACCGCGCCCTTGATCGCCGCGTCAGTCGCGACTTTTTCCACGATCGCGCCAAGCTCCTCGATCACCGTGAGATTGATCACGTTCATCGAACGATCGGGCATGTCCCAGGTGACGGTCGCGATGCCGTCGGCGTCGATGTCGAATTTGAAATTGTGATACGTCACCGGAATTTCTCCTGTTCTGTTAAGAAGCGAATAGCGAATAGCGAATGGCGAATAGCGAATAGCGAATAGAAGATAACCGGGCGCCGATTTACTATTCGCTATTCGCTACTCACTATTCGCTAGACTCTTTCGATGATCGTCGCCGTCCCCATGCCGGCGCCGATGCACAGCGTGATCAACGCGGTGGACAGGTCGCGCCGTTCGAGTTCATCGAGCACGGTGCCGAAGATCATCGCGCCGGTCGCGCCGAGCGGGTGACCCATGGCGATGGCGCCACCGTTGACGTTCATCTTGGCATGATCGAGGTCGAAGGCCTGCATGTAGCGCAGCACCACGGACGCGAAGGCCTCGTTGAGTTCGAACAAGTCGATATCGTCGAGCGTCATGCCGGCTTTCTTGAGCACCTTTTTGGTCACGTCGATCGGGCCGGTGAGCATGATCGAGGGCTCCGAGCCGATGTTGGCGAACGCCTTGATCCGCGCGCGTGCCTTGAGGTCCGCGCGACGGCCGGCCTTCTTGCTGCCGATCAGCACCGCGGCGGCGCCGTCGACGATGCCGGACGAGTTGCCGGCGTGATGCACGTGCTCGACCTTCTCGACTTCGGGATGCGACTGAATGGCGACCGAGTCGAAGCCGTACATTTCGCCCATTTGCACGAACGACGGCTGCAGCTGCGCGAGCGACTGCATCGTGGTCGAAGGCCGCATGTGCTCGTCCTTCGCCAGGATCGTGAGCCCGTTCACGTCCTTGACCGGCATCACCGATTGCTTGAATCGGCCTTCGTTCCAGGCCGTCGCCGCGCGCTTCTGGCTCTCGACCGCGTAGGCGTCGACGTCGTCGCGGGAAAAGCCGTAGCGCGTGGCGATCAGGTCGGCGGAAATGCCCTGCGGCAGGAAATAAGTCGGCACCGCGATCGACGGATCCATCGGCCAGGCACCGCCCGCAGCGCCGATGCCGACGCGGCTCATGGACTCGACGCCGCCGCCGACCGTCATCTCGTGCTGGCCCGACATGATCTCGGCCGCCGCGAAGTTGATGGCGTCGAGGCCGGAAGCGCAGAAGCGATTGATCTGGATGCCCGGCACGCTGTCGCCGTAGCCGGCGACGAGCGCCGCGGCGCGCGCGATGTCGCCGCCCGCCTCGCCCACCGGATCGACGCAGCCCATGACCACGTCGTCGACCTGGCCGGTGTCGAGCTCGTTGCGGTCGCGCACGGCGCCCAGCACCTGGGCGGCGAGATTGAGCGCGGTCACCTCATGCAGTGCGCCGTCGGCCTTGCCGCGGCCGCGCGGCGTGCGCACGTGATCGTAAATAAAAGCATCGGGCATGGTGGACCTCCTCGAAACGGGTTTCACAAGCTGCGCGCGATCAGCAGCTTCATGATTTCGTTGGTGCCGGCGTAGATGCGCTGCACCCGCGCGTCGCGGTACATGCGCGAGATCGGATATTCGTCCATGTAACCGTAACCGCCGAACAGCTGCAGGCAACGGTCGACGATCGAGTTCTGCAGGTCGGTGATCCAATATTTGGCCATGGACGCAGTCGTCGTATCCAACTCGTGCCGCACGTGGCGCTCGACGCAATGATCGTGGAACACCTTGGCGACGGTCGCCTCGGTCTTGCATTCGGCGAGCACGAATTGCGTGTTCTGGAACTCGACGATCGCTTTGCCGAAGGCCTTGCGCTCCTTGACGTAGTCGATGGTGAGTCTGAGCGCGCGCTCGATCATGCCGATGCCGGCAGTGGCGACCAGCAACCGCTCCTGCGGCAGCTCGGTCATCAGTTGAATAAAGCCATTGCCCTCCTCCGAGCCGAGCAGCGCCTCGGCGGGCAGCTTCACGTCCTCGAAGAAGAGTTCCGACGTATCGGCCCAGTCAAGGCCGAGCTTGTTGAGCTTGCGGCCGCGGCGAAAGCCTTGCGCGTCGTCGGTCTCGACCACCATGAGCGAAATGCCCTTGTGGCCGGCGGTGGGATCGGTCTTGGCGACGACCACAATGAGATTCGCGTGCTGGCCATTCGTGATGAACGTCTTCGAGCCGTTGAGGACGTAACCGTTGCCGGATTTTTTCGCGGTGGTGCGCACGCCCTGCAAATCGGAGCCGGTGCCGGGCTCCGACATGGCAATGGCGCTCACCAGTTCGCCGGTCGCAAGCTTGGGCAGCCAGCGGCGCTTCTGATCTTCGGTGCCGTAGCGATAGATATATGGCGCGACGATCCCGGAATGCAGCGGCGCGCCGAGACAGTCGAGGCCGGCGAGCGCGATCTCTCGGTTGATCACCGTCTCATGCGCGAAGGTACCGCCGGCCCCGCCGTATTCTTCGGGGATTCCGGCGCACAGCAGCCCGGCTTCGCCGAGCTTGTTCCACACCGCACGGTCCATGATGCCGTTCTCGTGCCAGCGCTCGACGTGCGGGACGAGTTCCGCGGCGAAGAAACGCCGCGCCTGCTCTTCCAGCAGCACGAGGTCCTCGGACATCCACGCCGGGCGGGGAAGATTCAAGGCTTCCATGGGCGGCTACGCTCCTTCGTCCGCGGCGTACTGGCGGCTGTCGATGTGCGCGATGCGGTGCTCGCGCATCCAGTCCTCGGTCCGCTTGACAGGAAGTGCGTCGAGAGTGCCGGTCCATGAGAGCTTACTCTCGATGCCGAATTGCAGCACCGGCCGCGCCGGCTCGGGATCGTCGAGACTGCCGATCGTCACGCTGATGGTGTTGCTTTCCACGCGACGATAGGTGAGCGGCGTGCCGCAGGCATTGCAGAAGCCGCGCTCGACGATGTTCGAGCTTTGGAAAATCGCGGGCTTGCCGCGGGTCCAACGCAAATCCTCAAGCCGGACACGCGCAAGCGCGATGAACGGCTGGCCGGATGCTTTGCGGCACATACTGCAATGGCAAATGCTGGCCTCTTCAGGCGGCGTGAGCAATTGGTAACGCACGGCGCCGCACTGGCAGCCCCCGGTCCACTCGGTTGCGCGTTGAACGTTTGCGTTCACGTCGATTTCCAGCGCTCGATTATCAGAACGCCTCGGCCGGCAGTTCCATCATGCTCGCGGCGCCGGACTTGATGCGCGCAAGCTGCGCGGCGGTTTCCGGCAGCACGCGTTCCATGAAGAAACGGCCAGTGACGAGCTTGGCGTTGAGCCGCGGTGCCGCGCCGTCGGCGCCGGCCTTAAGCTTCGCCTGCGCGGCGTCGGCCATGCGGCACCACATGTAGCCGAGCGCGACGAGGCCGAACAGGTGCATGTAATCGGTGCTGCCGGCGCCCGCGTTGTCGGGATTGGCGCGTGCGTTCTGCATGAACCACATGGTCGCCTGCTGGAGATGGCCGAACGCGTCGGCGAGCGGGCCGACGTAGGCCTTGAGATTCTCCTCGCCGGAATGCTCCTTGATGTAGCTCTGCACCTCGTTGAAGAACGCCATCACGGCGCGGCCGCCGTCCTTGCCGAGCTTGCGGCCGACGAGGTCGAGCGCCTGGATGCCGTTCGCGCCCTCGTAAATCATGGCGATGCGCGCGTCGCGCACGAATTGCTCCATGCCGTGCTCGGCGATGTAGCCATGGCCGCCGTAGATCTGCTGCGCAGCGACCGCGTTGGCGAAGCCCTGGTCGGTGAGCACGCCTTTGACCACCGGCGTGATCAGGCCCATGTGATCGTCGGCGGTCTGCCGGGTCTTCTCGTCGTCCGAGCGATGGGCGAGGTCGGATTGCAGCGCCGTCCACATCACCAGCGCACGGGCACCCTCGTTGAAGGCCTTGATTGTCATCAGGCTGCGCCGCACGTCGGGATGGACGATGATCGGATCGGCCGGCTTGTCGGGAAACTTCACGCCGGAGATCGAGCGGCCTTGCAGGCGCTCCTTCGCATAGGAGGCCGCATTCTGATACGCGACCTCCGACTGCGCGAGCCCCTGCACGCCGACGCCGAGCCGCGCCTCGTTCATCATCACGAACATGGCGTTGAGCCCGCGGTTCTCTTCGCCGATGAGCCAGCCGGTCGCCGCGTCGAAGTTCATCACGCAGGTGGAGTTGGCGTGGATGCCCATCTTCTCCTCGATCGAGCCGCACGACACGCCGTTGCGTGGGCCGATTGAGCCGTCGGTATTGACGAGGAATTTCGGCACGACAAAGAGCGAGATGCCCCTGGTGCCGGCCGGCGCGCCTTCGATGCGCGCGAGCACCAGGTGAATGATGTTCTCCGCGAGATCGTGCTCGCCGGCGGAAATAAAAATTTTCGTGCCGGTGATCTTGTAGGAGCCGTCCGGCTGCGGCGCCGCCTTGGTGCGCAACAGGCCGAGATCGGTGCCGCAATGCGGCTCCGTGAGGTTCATTGTGCCGGTCCAATGGCCGGCGATGAGATTGGGCAGATAGGTCGCCTTCTGCTCCTGCGAGCCGTGCACGTAGATGGCGGCGATGGCGCCCTGGGTGAGCCCCGCGTACATGGTGAAGGCCATGTTGGCGGAAGCGAGAAACTCGGTGACCAGCTGGTTCACCACCGTCGGCAGGCCTTGGCCGCCGAACTCGGTCGGACAGGAAATCCCGATCCAGCCGCCTTCGACCAGCTGTTTGAACGCGTCCTTGAACCCCTCCGGCGTGGTGACGCTGCCGTCCTCGTGGCGCTTGCATCCCTGCTTGTCGCCGATGCGGTTGAGCGGCGCGAGCACCTCGCTGCAGAACTTGCCGGCCTCTTCGAGGACGGCGGCGAGCAGATCGGGCGAGGCATCGGCGAAGCCGGGCACGTTGTCGTAGCGCTCGATGTGGAATACGTCGTTGATGAGAAACAGGGCGTCGTCCACGGGAGCCTGATAGGTCGGCATCGTTTCACCCTTCGTCGTTGGCGCGGGCGGAAAGCATCGCCTGGATTTCGAGGCTCGCCCGCGCGAGCTCGGCTATGGCGCGATCGATTTCGCCGCGCTGCTCTTCGAGCCGCACCGCGCGTTCCTGGAATTTGGCAAGGGCGACCTGCAGCTGCGTGCGGCGGCCGTCGCCGAGATCGTAGAGGTCGAGCATTTCGCGCACCTCTTCGAGCGAAAAGCCGACCCGCTTGCCCATGAGCACGTAGCGCAACCGGGCGCGGTCGCGCCGGCTGTAAAGCCGCTTCTCGCCATTGCGCCGCGGCGCGAGCAATCCTTTCTCTTCGTAGAAGCGCAGCGTGCGCGCGCTCACTTCGAACTCTTTGGTGAGATCCCGGATGGTGAAGACCTCGCGACCGGCGGCCCCACGGTCGAAGCCCGCCACCAACCCCGGCTCCTGGCGGGGCTCGGCGGTGTGGCCGGGGTGGTCGAACTCGGTCATGCCTTGTGGTCCTTCCTCCGGGACCAGTTAGATACTAGCAGTTTACGTAAACGTAAAGCCCGAAATCGTCGCGGTCGCGCAAGTGTGATCAGGCCGATACAGCGCGGCCGGAATATGCCGGTGCGGCCAAGGGATTAACCCGTTCTTTACCGTAAAGGTTAAAAGTTACGGGCGAGCGCAGGGGACCACGCTCGACATCCACGTTCCGTAAAAAGGGGGCCGGTTCCACGGGCCGCAAGGCTCCCGCTCGCCTTCGTACCCTGCGGGTGAAGCGCATGAACTCTCGCATTCGACCCGCGGCTGCTACGCGCCGGTAACGCCATGGAGCGGCAGGGATATCAACGGGCGACGGCGCGCGCGGACGAGACTCCGCCCGACGGCGGCGCCGACCATTCGCAATTTCACGATCGGTTGGGCGAGATCGCCGCGCGGCTCGACCGCCTCGCGCAACGGACGAACGCGCGCGCGCTGCAGTATGGCGTCTCACGCGCAGCGTCTGCGTCGCCCAACGGCAACGAGGAGCCGGTCGTCGATATCGACGCGCTGGATGGGTCGCGCGAACCGGCTCGGCCGGCCGCGAGTGCGGGGCCTTCGTTCAGCCTCGATGACGCCATCGCGGAAATTTCGGCGCGCCAGCAGGCGCTGGACGCGGGACATGCGGAAGCGGCGGCTTCATCCAGCGTCGACCTCTCGGGGGTCGAGCGGCTGCTGCATGACATCACCGGCCAGATCGACACCTTGCGCCAGCCGTGCGCGGTCGAAAATTCGGTCGAAGCGCTGCGGCGCGAGCTTGCCGAAGTCGGCCGTGCCGCAGCCGAGCCGCGGCCGCAGCCTTCGCTCGATGCGGTGCAGGCCGAGCTGCGCGCACTATCCGAACGCATCGACCGGCCGCGCGCGCCCGTCGAGATGCCGGCGCTCTCGGCGATCGAGCGCGGGCTCAACGAAGTGCGCGACGCGCTCAACGCGCGGCTAACCGCGCCCGTCGCGGCGTTTAACGACGATGCGCCGGCCTCCGCGCGCAGCGGCCCGGACGCGGCTTCGCTCGACCATCTCGACAGCGCGATCGCCGAACTGCGCAATGTTTCCCATCGGGTCGCCTCAGGCGATCAACTCGCCGCGCTTGCCAGCGACGTGCGCACGCTCGGCGCCAAGCTCGACCGCGTTTCCCCGTCGGCGGCGGCAAGCCCCGATGGAATGGAAGATCTGCTCCACCGCATGGATGCGCTCGCGGCTGCCTTGGAGAATCATCCCAAGCCGGGCGATGCGGCCGAAGGCGGGCCGATCGAAACCCAGCTGCGCCGCCTGACCGACAAGCTCGACACCGTGGAAGCGGCGGCCGACCAGCGCGGGTTCAAGCAGCTCGAAGCGCAACTCGCGCAACTCACGCAGAAACTCGACGCGGCGGATGCGCGCCTTGGCCATCTCGACACGATCGAGCACGCGGTCGCCGACCTCGTCGAGCAGCTGCAGGACGCCCGCGTTCGTTCGCTCGATGCGGCCGAACAGGCGGCGCGCGCCGCCGTGCACGACATGATGGGCGGTTCAGCCGGCGGCGACGTCGACGCGCTCAAGCACGAACTCGCCGACTTCCGCTCGACGCAAGCGGACATCGACCGCCGCACCCAGGACATGCTCGAGACGCTGCAGAGCACGCTCGAGCGGCTAGTCGATCGGATGAGCGCGATCGAAACCGATCTTCCCGTCATGACGGCGGCCCCGCCCGTTGCGCCAGCGCCGTCGATCACGCCCGCGCCGGTGCGCACCGCGCCACCGATCCCCGAGCAGCGCCCGCTCAATACAGGCTTGCCGGCTGATCATCCGCTCGAGCCGGGGACCGGGGCCCCGCACGGGCGCGCGTCGAGCCCGGCCGAGCGGATCGCCGCGTCCGAGGCGCTGTTGCCGCCGCGACCGGCCGGCGAGCCGACCGGCAAGGCAAACTTCATTGCCGCCGCCCGCCGCGCCGCCCAGGCCGCTGCCGCCGACGCCTCGTGGGAAGGCTCGCGCGCAACCGACGACCGGCCGGGAAGCTCGATGCTCGGCACGATCGGCGGGGCGATTTCCAAACGGCGCCGGCCGCTGATGATCGGCATCGGCGTGCTGCTGCTGGTGCTCGGCGGCTTCCAGATTGTGAGCCATTACCTCGGCGCGCGGCAGGCAGCGATCGAAACGAGCAGCCCGCGCGACAAAGCTCCCGCCCCCGCGCCGTCGACGGCCCCGGTGCCGAATGCATTTGTACCGGCACCCACGCTTGTACCGCCGGCGCCCGAGCGCCGATCCGAAACAAGCCCCAGTGATGCGTCCATTGCGAAAGTCGCTCCAGCGGCGGAAGTCCCGATGACTCCGGCCGAAGGCGACGGCGCGCCGAGCGAGCCGAAGCCTGGCGCAATGGCACCGCCGCCGCTCATGCCCGGCGCCTTAAACGTCACCATCCCGAACGAGATCACCGGATCGACCGGCGCCACGCCGCCCGGCATCGCCATCGCCCCGCCGCCCGCCGCACCGGCCGCGCCTGTTGAAAAGATGCCGCCGGCCGAGGTCGGGGCAGGCCTGCGCAGCGCCGCGCTCGCCGGCAATCCCGCCGCCGAATACGAACTCGCGCTGCGCTACACGGAAGGGCGCGGTGTTCCGCCCAGTCTCGGAGAGGCGGTGCATTGGCTCGAACGCGCCGCCAATCACGGCCTAGCGCCGGCGCAGTACCGCCTCGGCAGCCTTTATGAGAAAGGCCAAGGGGTGAAGAAGGACCTCGAGACCGCGCGCCGCCTCTACACCGCCGCCGCGACCAAGGGGAACGGCAAGGCGATGCACAACCTCGCTGTCATCTACGCCGAGGGCATCAGCGGCGAGCCGGATTACCGCAGCGCCGCGCAGTGGTTCCGCAAGGCTGCCGACCACGGCATTCCCGACAGCCAGTACAACCTCGCCATCCTCTACGCGCGCGGCATCGGCGTCGAACAGAATTTCGCCGAGTCATACAAATGGTTGGCGCTCGCCGCGCAACACGGCGATAAGGATGCGGCTAAGAAACGCGACGAGGTCGCCGCGCGACTCGATGCACAATCGCTCGCGGCGGCTCGCGCCGCCGTACAGGACTTCACCGCCGAGCCGCAGCCGGCTGAGGCTGTCGAGGTCAAGCCGCCGCCGGGCGGATGGGAGAAGCCCGCCGCGGGCGCCGCGCATCCTCCGAAGGTGAAATCGCCCGTCGGGGCTCCCCGTAAATTGACTCCGGCGTAGCGCGCTCTGGACACGGCGTAACGCTGCATCCAATCTAGCGTCGCGCGGCGATTGCTTCGTCGCGCTCACGCAGGCACGGCATCACGAGCCGGCCGCATTTTCGATTCCGACCGCAACGCAACGGCGGACGCCGCTCGTGGAAATTTACCTCCCGATCGCCGACATCCCGGTCAACCTCTTCCTCCTGTTCTTCATGGGGATCGCGGTCGGATTCATTTCCGGCATGTTCGGCATCGGCGGCGGTTTCCTGATGACGCCGCTCTTGATCTTCATCGGCATTTCGCCCGCCGTCGCGGTCGCTAGTGTCGCGAGCCACATCAGCGCCTCCTCCTTTTCGGGCGTCATCGCGTATTGGCGGCGCAGCGCCATCGACCTTGCGCTCGCGCTGATGCTGTTGTGCGGCGGCATCATCGGCACCGCCTTCGGCGTGTGGCTGTTCTCGTTCCTGCGCTCGATCGGCCAGCTCGACATCACCATCGGGCTTTCCTACGTCACGTTGTTGTGCATCGTCGGCGGCATGATGATCGCGGAGAGCCTGCGCGCCATCAATCGCGCGCGCCACGGCAAGCCGGCCGAGCTGCGCCGGCCGGGCAGCCATATGTGGATTCACGGGCTGCCGTTCAAAATCCGCTTCAAACAATCGAAAATCTACGTCTCCGCGATTCCGGTGGTTGTGATCGGATTTCTGATCGGCTTCATCGGCGCGGTGATGGGCATCGGCGGCGGCTTCCTGCTGGTGCCGGCGCTGATTTATCTGATGCGCGTGCCGACCGGCGTGGTGGTGGGGACCTCGATGTTCCTCACTCTGGTGACGATGACCGGCGCGACCGTCATGCACGCGGCCACGAACCATTTGGTGGACGCCGTGCTGGCACTGACGCTGATGGTGGGCGGCGTCATCGGCGCGCAGTTCGGCGCCCGTGCCGGGCAAAGGATTCGCGGCGAGCAGCTGCGTCTCCTGCTCGGCATTCTCGTCTTCCTGGTCGGCCTGCGCTTCGCGTACGACTTGATCCTCAAACCGGAAGACCTCTATTCGATTCGTCGTCTTGAGGATGGGATGTGACATGCGGCGGCTCGTCGTTTCCGCAGCGGCATTCCTTTTTGTGCTCAGCTCATTCAGCGGAGCGCGCGCCGAACATCTCGTGGTCGCGCTTTCGACCCATCAGGTGCAGATCAACTCGAGCTTCGTCGGTACCGATCTGGTGCTGTTCGGGGCGATCGAGCGCGACGAGAAGACCGTCGCGCGCAGCGGCGCTTACGACATCGTCGTGCGGGTGACCGGCCCGCCGCAGACCGAGGTGACGTTCCGCAAGAGCCGCGTCCTCGGAATCTGGGTCAACGCCGAATCCCGCACGTTCCTCGACGCGCCGGGCTATCTCGCCATGCTGTCAAACCGGCCGCTCAGCGAAATCGCCGGACCGGAAACATTGCGGCGCTATCGCATCGGACTCGAAAACGTGACGTTCCCGCAGCAGATCGCCGGCGACATCGGCGACGTGCCGCTCAACGATCCGTTCCGGATGGCATTCCTGCGGCTCAATCGCGAGCAGCGGCTTTATCGTGAAGTCCCCAACGCGGTCACGTTTCTCACCCCGAACCTGATCCGCGCCGCCATCCGTATCCCCGCCAACGTGCCGGTCGGCACTTATATCGTCGACGTGCTGCTGCTCGCCGAGGGCGTGATGCTTGCCACCAGCAATTCGGCGATCGAAATTCAGAAAGTCGGGTTCGAGCAGTTCGTCGCCAGCAGCGCGCACGATCACGGCCTGCTCTACGGCCTCGCCACCGCGAGCCTGGCGCTGCTCACCGGGTGGATTGCGTCGGTGGTGTTCCGAAGGGATTGAGGAAAGAAGTGACCCCCAAACTCATCTCCTTCGACGTATTCGGCACCCTGATCCGCGTGCGCGAGGGATCGTATGACGCGTTCATGAGCGTCCTGCGCGACGTGGGCGGCAGCAGCATCGACGGCAAAGCGTTCTGGGAGCATTGGGACAGGCGGATTACCGCCCATTATTGGGAGCCCTATCGGCGCTATCGCGACATTTGCGAGATCGCACTCGGCGAAACTTTCGCGCACTTCGGCCTGCACGGCGATCTCGGGCTGATCGGCCGCTATTTCGATTGCTTTGCTCGATTTGAACTCTATCCCGACGTGACGGCGACCCTCGACCGGCTGGCGCGGATCTGCCGCCTGGCCGTCGTTTCCAACATCGACGACGACCTCTTTGCGGCCACGCCGCTCGGGCGCACCTTCGACCTCGTGTGCACGGCCGAGCGCGCCCGCGGCTACAAGCCGGACGGCACGCTGTTCCGTTATTTGCTCGCGGAGGCATTGGCCCGCTTCGGGGTTGGTCGCGACGACATTCTCCATTGCGGCCAATCGCAGTTCACCGACATGGTGGGCGCCAAGCCGCTCGGGCTCACCGTCGCCTGGATCAACCGCCGCGGCGTCGCCCTCGACCCGAGCGTCCCGAAGCCGGATCACACGTTCCCGGATTTGGCCTCGTTGTTATCTTCTTTAAATTTATGACCCGCAATCAGTATCGCGCGACGACCGGGCCGCCCCAATCGAACTTGTAGTTCAGGCCGGCACGGACGATCGCGCCGCGCGTCTCAAACGTCATACCCCTGGTGAAACCATTCACCAGCGGCACCGAATGCGAGGAGATGGTGTCCTCGCCGAGATCGTAATAGAGACCTTCGAGCTTTGCGGTGACGTTGCGGGTCATCGCATACTCGATGCCGGCGCCAGCCGTCCAGCCAGCCCGATTGACGCTTTCACTGACCGGATAACTGATGCCCGTTTCCTGATGCACGACGGCGGTTTGCTCATCGACTCTCGCGTAGATGAGGCCACCCGTTGCGTAAATCAGGGTGCGGTCGAAGCCCGCATATCCGATCCGCAGGCGGGTGGTGCCGAACCAATCGATTTTATGGGACGCGGTGAAGAAGCTTGTTGCCGGGCTTATCGCAAGGGTGTTGACGTGCGGCCAGGGTCCATTTGTCCGGGTCGAACCTTGAATGTCGCTCCACTGGAAATCGCTCTCCAACCCGACAAGATATTGGCCGGCTTGCCAGTTATAGCCTGCTTGTCCGCCGCCTAAGGGGCCCGCCGGTTTAAGCCCGGCGAAGGGAATGAGGCCACAGCCGGTGGCGAAAGAAACTCCGGTCGGGCCAACGCAGGTGAGCGGGCCATCTCCCGTATTCCAGCCGTAACCCGCATTAACGCCGAGGTAGAAGCCGGTCCAATCGTAGACGGCCGGTGCGGGCGCAACCGCGGGCGCGGGCAGATCGGCCGCCCGCGCAGCGACCGATGTGGCGAGCCCCAACAATACGAAAACTGCCGATAAGCGAGGCTTCATGGTATTTAGTTCCGGTGAAAATAAAAATCGATGTAAGCATAGCTAGTCGCGAACCGCCTGACCGTCACATTTGGGCAACAGACAAATAAAATCGCGCCGCGCCGAATTTTATCGACCATAACGCCGCGTGATGAACTACCCCGCGTCTGAAGCAGGACCGGCGACGACGACGAGACCAGGTACGGGCGAACCGTTCTCGGTGCGCGTGGAAGCGTGGTCGAACGCAAGCGGTGACAGACCAGCGCCTTCGAGCGCCGCACACACGTGGTCGGTGCCGTGGGCGTAGCGCAGCTTCTCGCCCAGCACGACGCCGGGGCCGGCGTGGGTCTCGACCGTGAAGGCGAACAGGCCGTCGGCCGAGAGCACGCGGGCGACCGCGTGGCAGACAGGCGCGAGGTCGGCGAGATAAACGAACACGTCACCGGCGACGATGAGATCGCACGCGCCTTCCGGCTGGGCGGCGAGGAAGCCGAGGAGATCGCCGACAACGAGGTCCGCATACAAATCCTTGCGCCGCGCGACCGCGACCATGGCGGGCGAGAGGTCGACGCCGACGATGGCCTCGCAATGCGGGCGCAAAGCTTGCGCGACGAGACCGGTGCCGCAGCCGAGATCGAGCGCGCGCGCAAAGCGGAACGGACGGCCCCGCTCCGCCGTCACGTCGCGCAACGCCTCGCGCAGTATCTGCGGCCCGCGGTAGCCGAGACCCTCGACCAGCGCATGATCGAAATTCGCTGCGTACTCGTCGAACAGGCCACGCACATAAGCCGGCGTCATGGCGGCGGCCGGATCGGCGCCGCCCAGACGCGCCAGCTGCAGCGCCGCGCCGTGGCGGTCGCTCGGATCGGCTCCCAAGGCAGAGCGAAACGCTTCGATCGCGCCGGCCACATCCCCGCCTTGCGCGCGAAGTTCGCCCAGCGCGAACCAGGCCGAGGCGAACGCCGGCGCGCGTTCCAGCGCCTGCATCAGCAGGTCCGCCGCAGCCGCGCAGTCGCCCTCGGCCACGTAGGCCTTGGCACGCTCGTAGCGGCGGTCGGCGAGCACGTCGCCCGAGGAAAGGAACAGCGCGGCCGGTTTCATAGCTGCTGGCTTTGCGCCCAATCTTTCATACATAAACACCGCTATGCGCGCGGACGAGCTTCTCACATCGACACCGGCCGGGTTGTACTGCGGAGCCGGCGACTTTCATATCGACCCGCCGGCGCCGGTCGCGCGCGCGCTCATCACCCACGCGCATGCCGACCACGCGCGGCCCGGCCACGGCGCCGTCCTGGCGACCGCCGAAACCCTCGACCTGATGCGGCTGCGCTTCGGCGACGATTTCGCCCAGACCACGCAAACGGCGCGCTATGGCGAGACGGTCCGCATCGACGGTATCGCCGTCACGTTTCATCCTGCCGGCCACGTGCTCGGCTCGGCGCAAATCGCGATCGAAACGTCCGGGGCGCGCATCGTGGCCTCGGGCGATTACAAGAACGTGCCGGATCCGACCTGCGCGCCGTTCGTGCCGCTCGCCTGCGACGTCTTCATCACCGAGGCGACGTTCGGGCTGCCCGTGTTCCGGCACGGCGACCCGATGGCGGAGATCGGCAAGCTCCTGGAATCGGTCGCGCTGTTTCCCGAGCGCGCGCACATCGTAGGCGCCTATCCGCTCGGCAAAGGCCAGCGCGTGATCGCGCTGCTGCGCCACGCGGGCTACGACCGGCCGATCTATCTGCACGGCGCGCTCGAGGCGATCACCCGCTACTACGCCGGCCGCGGCATTGCGCTCGGCGAGGTGCGGCTCGTGCGCGAGGCGAAGAAGACCGAGCTCGCCGGCGCCATTGCGATCGCCCCGCCGCTCGCGCTCAAGGACGTGTGGACGCGGCGCTTTCCCGATCCGGTGACGGCGTTCGCGTCGGGACGCATGCGCGTGCGCGCGCGGGCCCGCCAGCTCGGCGTCGAACTGCCGCTCGTGATTTCCGATCATGCGGACTGGGGCGGGCTCACCGCGACCATCGCGGCGACCGGCGCGCCGGAAATCTGGGTGACGCACGGGGAAGCCGACGCGCTGGTGCATTGGTGCGAGCGCGCCGGGCGCAGCGCGCACCCGCTGCACCTGATGTACGGCGAGGAGGATGACGCCGACACCGCGGAGGCGGCGAACCCATGAACCGGTTCGCTCATCTGCTCGACCGCCTCGCCTTCGAGCACGCGCGCAATGCCAAGCTCCGGCTGATGACGGAGTACTTTCGCACGGTGCCGAGTCCCGAGCGCGGCTGGGCGCTCGCGGCGCTCACCGGCAGCCTCTCGTTCGCGCACGCCAAGCCCGGCCTCATCCGCGCGCTCATCATGGAACGCATCGATCCGGTGCTGGTCGGCTGGTCGTATGACTACGTGGGCGATCTCGCAGAGACGGTGGCGCTGCTGTGGCCCGCTTCTGAAAACGATCAAAAGAATGCCCGGCCGCCGTCACTGACGCAGGTCGTCGCCGCGCTCGCGACGCTCGGCAAATCGCAATTGCCCGGCCAGCTCGCGCGCTGGCTCGACGCGCTCGACGAGACCGGCCGCTGGGCGCTGCTCAAGCTCGTGACCAGCGGGCTGCGCGTCGGCGTCTCGGCACGGCTGGCGAAGACGGCCGTCGCTCAGCTCGGCGACAACACCCCCGACGAAATCGAGTTGCTGTGGCCGGCGCTGGAGCCGCCCTACATCGAATTGTTTGCTTGGGTGGAAGGGCGCGCCAATAAACCCGACAACATCAACCCGCTGGCGTTTCGTCCCGCCATGCTCGCGCACGCGATCGAAGAAGAGGAATTGGCCGCGCTCGATCCGGCCGATTATCTCGCCGAATGGAAATGGGACGGCATCCGCGTGCAGGCGGTCGCGAATGCCGACGGGCCGGCGCGGCTTTATTCGCGCACCGGCGAGGATGTTTCGAAAAGCTTTCCCGACCTCACGGCGGCCTTGCCGTTTGCCGGCGCGATCGACGGCGAGTTGCTGGTCAGGCGTGACGGGCGCGTGCAGTCTTTCAACAATTTGCAGCAGCGGCTCAACCGCAAGGCGGTCACCGACAAGCTGATGGCGGAATTTCCCGCGCATCTGCGCGCCTATGACCTCCTGGTCGAAGGCGAAGAAGACTTGCGCGTGCGGCCGTTCATCGAGCGCCGCGCGCGGCTCGAAGCGCTCGTCGCCCGCACCGCGTCGCCGCGTCTCGATCTCTCGCCGCTGGTTACGTTCTCCACCTGGGAGGACCTGGCCGCGGCGCGCGCCGATCCGGCGAGCCATGGCGCCGGCGCCGATGCCGACGCGGTCGAAGGCGTGATGCTCAAGCGTCGCGACGCGCCTTACGTACCCGGCCGGCCGAAGGGGCTGTGGTGGAAGTGGAAGCGCGGCCCGATCCTCATCGACGCGGTGCTGATGTACGCCCAGCGCGGATCGGGCAAGCGCTCCTCGTTCTATTCGGACTACACGTTCGGGGTCTGGCGCCGCAGCGATAACGGCGACGAGCTGGTGCCGGTCGGCAAGGCCTACTTCGGATTCACCGACGAGGAACTGCTCCAGATCGATCGCTTCGTGCGCCGGAACACCGTCGAACGCTTCGGCCCGGTGCGCGAAGTCGTGCATGCGCCCGACAAGGGCTTGGTGTTGGAAGTTGCGTTCGAGGGGCTGCAGCGCTCGACCCGCCACAAATCCGGCGTCGCCATGCGGTTTCCGCGCATCAACCGCCTGCGCTGGGACAAGCCGCCCGGCGAGGCCGACCGGCTGGAGACGCTGGAGCGGCTGCTCGACCCGGAGCCGGCCGTCATTGCGAGCGGAGCGAAGCAATCCAGGGCAACGCGCGCTTAGGATGGAAGGACTGGATTGCTTCGTCGCCCTCGGCTCCTCGCAATGACGGGCGTCGATTGATAGACTCGCCTTGGATTCGTGGGAGAACGACCATGAGCGACGATGTCGTGCAGCGTTTCTTCGGCGGGCCGCCGTTGTCGGTGGTCCTGCGCCTCGTCCTGCTGTCGATCCTCGTCGGCGTGGTGCTTGCCGCGATCGGCTTCGATCCGTGGAACATCATTCACAGCATCCGCCGGCTGTTCGAGACCATCTGGAACATGGGATGGGACGCGGTCAGCTGGCTGTGGCGCTATTTCCTGCTCGGCGCCGTGCTGGTGATCCCGATCTGGATCGTTGTGCGCCTCACCAAGGTGCCGGGCGCGCGCGGCCGCGACCCAACCCGCACGTAATTTAAGTGGGCCACGGCTCGGCGGTTACGGCGGCGACGTCACGGCCGACCGCATCGGCGAGACGATCGTAGCGCCCGAGCCGCAGGAAATTGGCGAGGTCGGCCTTGATCGCGGCGACGAGATCGAGGCCCCGATAGACGAGGCCGGTGTAAAGCTGCACCAGGCTGGCGCCCGCCTTGACCTTGGCGAAGGCCGCCGCGCCGGAATCGATGCCGCCCACGCCGATCAGCGGGAAGCGGCCTTCCGCGCGCACGAAAGTTTCCGCCAGCATACGCGTCGAGAGACGAAATAGCGGGCGGCCCGAGAGACCGCCCGATTGCGCCGCGGCTTTATCTTGCAGTCCGGGCGGGCGCGAGATCGTCGTGTTGGAGACGATCATGCCGTCGATCCCGCGCGCGACCGCGACCGCCACCACGTCGTCAAGATCGGCGAGCGCGAGCTCGGGTGCGATTTTCAACAGCACCGGCCTGCGCCCCGCCGCCGTGGCTGCGCCGTCGCGCGCCTCGATCGCGCGCGCCAACAAATCGTCCAGCATGGCGCGCTGCTGAAAGTCGCGCAGGCCCGGCGTGTTGGGCGAGGAAACATTGACCGCGACGTAGCTCACGACTGGCGCAAGCGCGCCGATGAGCGTGACGTAGTCGGCGCCACGATCGACGGAATCTTTGTTGGTGCCGAGATTCACGCCGACGATGCCGCCGCGGCCGGCGCGCGCGGCAAGCCGTGCGCGCACCGCATCGAGCCCGTCGCTGTTGAAGCCGAGGCGGTTGATGATCCCCTGGTCCGCCTCCAGCCGGAAAACGCGCGGGCGCGGATTACCCAGCTGCGGACGCGGCGTCACGCCGCCCACCTCGACGAAGCCGAAGCCGAGGCGCAGCAGCGCGTCGGGCACCAGCGCGTTCTTGTCGAGCCCCGCGGCGACGCCGATCGGGTTCGGGAAATTCAGGCCGAACGCATCGACCGCGAGGCGCGCATCGTCGGCGGGCGGGTGCGGCAACGGCGCGAGCCGCAGGGCCGCGAGCGCCAAGGCATGCGCGTCCTCGGGATCGACGAGGCGCAGCAACGGTCGGGCGAGGCGGTCGAGGACGGCGAGCACGGCCGCACGTTATAGAACTTTTTCGTCATTGCGAGGAGCGCAGCGACGAAGCAATCACGGTGCGAAAAAAGGGTCCCAGCCGAGTATGGCGGCGCGGCTGGGACCAATGAGGGGCTAGAACCAACTCATACACAGGCCGGTAACGGCCAAACCGTTACGGGACGCTATTTCCCTACCGCGCGACCGTTACAAGCGTGTGACGGATAACACCCGTCATGCCCGGCATCATGCCGATCTTGCGAGCGCGCCGTCGATCATGGCGATGGTGTTCTCGAGGCCGTAGAGCGCCGCGAACGAGCCGAAGCGCGGGCCCTTCTCCTGCCCGAACAGCACCTGATAAAGCGTGTTGAACCACTCGAGCGAGACGCCCGGCTTGCCGTCCTTCGGGTTGGTCTTGCGGCGGTCGAGGAATGGCTCGCGCCGGCCGACTTCATAGACGACTTCCTGAATTTCTTCCGCCGACGCGGCCGCCGGCAATTGCGCGAGCCCATCGCGCAGGTCGAGCAGCGCGGCACGCTCGGCCTCGGTCGGCTGGCGGAACTTCTTCGCCGGCAGAACGAAGTCGTGGAAATACTGAATCGCGTAGCCGACGAGCGCGTCGAGCTTGGGATGCGTCTGCGGCGTCACGCCGGGGCGATAGTGGCCGATGAAGCCCCACAAGGTCTCGGCGTTTTCCGCGTTCGACGCCGACACCAGCGTGAGCAGCATCGCGAACGGGATGGGAATTTCCGGCCGCGGCGGATCGCCCGCATGGATGTGCCAGACCGGGTTTCCCAGCTGCTGCTTGCGATCCTGGCGCTGATAGGCTTCCAGATACTGCTGATAATCGTCGACCTGGCGCGGGATCACGTCGAAATAAAGCCGTTTCGCCGCGCGCGGCTCGCGATACATGAACAGCGACAGGCTCTCGGGGCTGGCGTAGCGCAGCCATTCGTCGATGGTGAGCCCATTGCCCTTCGACTTGGAAATCTTCTGGCCGTGCTCGTCGAGGAAAAGCTCGTAGTTGAAGCCTTCCGGCGGCGCGGCGCCGAGCGCGCGGCAAATTTCGCCGGAAAGCTTCACCGATTCGATCAGGTCCTTGCCGGCCATCTCATAGTCGACGCCGAGCGCGACCCAGCGGAGCGCCCAATCCGCCTTCCACTGGCACTTGACGCGGCCGCCGGTGACCGGCGTCTCCACCCGCTCGCCGCTCTCCGGATCCTCATAGGTGACGGTGCCGCGCGCAACGTCGCGCGCCAGCATCGGCACTTGCAGCACCTTGCCGGTGCGCGGGCTGATCGGCAGGAAGGGCGAATAGGTCGCCCGCCGCTCCGGACCGAGCGTCGGCAGAATGATCTTCATCACCTTGTCGTAAGCCGCGAGAACTTTCAGCAAGGTCGCGTCGAATCGGCCCGCCATGTAGTAGTCGGTGGAACTCGCGAACTCATAATCGAAACCGAAGCGGTCGAGGAACGCGCGCAGCCGCGCGTTGTTGGCGGCACCGAACGAGGTATGCTCGTGCGAAAACGGGTCGGGAACGCGGGTGAGCGGCTGGCCCAGGTGCTCGGCCAGCATGTCCTTGTTGGGGACGTTGTCGGGCACCTTGCGGAGCGCGTCCATGTCGTCCGAGAAGGCGATCAGGCGCGTCTTGATCTTGTCGTCGGTGAGCACGCGGAACGCGTGGCGCACCATGGTGGTGCGCGCGACCTCGCCGAAGGTGCCGATGTGCGGCAGCCCGGACGGCCCATAGCCGGTCTCGAAGATCACTTCGTCCTTGGGCTTCCGCTTGAGCCGCGCGACGAGCTTGCGCGCTTCTTCGAACGGCCAGGCGGTGGACTGCTCGGCGAGGATGCGCAGTGAATCGGCGGTTTCGGCGACGGCGGCGTGCGACATGCGCACGTCATATCAGAACGGGCTGATCGGGAAATAGCGCAGCCACAGGTCGGTGAACCGGCCCTTCTCCCACAGGCCGAACAGCGCCCAGTTGATCGCCTGGCGCAGCGTGTCGTTGCCGCGACGCACGGCGATGCCGACGCCCTCACCGAAATAGCGGCTCTCGGTGAACGGGCCGCCGCGGAACTCGCAGCAGTTCGCCGAATCGGTGCCGTTGAGCCAGAAGCCGAGCCCGATGCCGTCGCCGAACAGAAGATCGACCTCGCCCCGGCGTAGCGCTTCGCGAGCGGCGTCCACGGTCGGATAGGATTTCGTCTCAGCTTCAGTGAAGAAGGTCTTCGCATAAGCCTCGTGCGAGGTCGCGGCGACCACGGCGATCTTCTTGCCCTCCAGCCGCTCGGGCACCGTGTCCTCGATGTTGCTGTCGCGCCGCGCCACGAACCGCGCCGGCGACCGGTAATACGAATCGGTGAAATCGACGCGCTCGCGCAACGCCGGTGTCGGTGAGAGCGACGCGATCACCGCGTCGCCGTGGTTGTCGCCGAGTGCCGCGATGAGCGTATCGAACCGGCGCGCCTGGATGGTGCAATTGACCTTCAGCTCCTCACAGATCATGCGCGCGAGGTCGACGTTGAAGCCCGCCGGGTTGCCGTCGGTCCCGGGAAAATCGAACGGCGGATAGTCGTTCTCGGTGAGAAAACGGATCTGGCTGATGCGCGTGAGGTCGGGGCGCTCCGGCCGCCGGCGCGGGTCCCAGAAGCCCGGCACCGTGAGATCGAGGCTCGGGGCAGGCGCGGGCGATTTCGGCTGCGTGTGCGCGGGGCGCGCAGAGATCAGAACAAGCAGAGCGACACCCGCGATCAGAACGCCGCGCACGCCGCCGGGCGAGCAAACATGTCGTGTGATCATGAGATCACAAATAGCGGCGCAGGTCGGCGGCGGCGTCTTCCGGCGTGCGCTTGAGATTGAACGGCGTGACGAACCGGCCTTCCTTGTCCATCAGATAGACGAGCGCGGTGTGATCCATCGTGTACTCGCCGTTCTCGAGCGGCACCTTTTTGACGTAGACGCGATATTCCTTCGCCACCGCCGCGATCGCCGCCGGATCGCCGGTGAGCCCGACGAGGCGCGGGTTGAAGCTCGCCAGATAGTCCTTCATCGCCGCCGGCGTGTCGCGCTCGGGATCGATGGTGACGAACAGCGTGGAAAGCTTCTGGGCGTCGGGGCCGAGCTTGCCGAGCACCTCGGAAATTTCGAACAGCGAGGTAGGACAGACGTCCGGACAATGGGTGAAGCCGAAGAACACCAGGAAGGGATGCCCGCGCAAATCCTTGTCGGTGACGGTGCGGCCGTTCTGGTCGACGAGGCTGAACGGGCCGCCGATTGCGGCCGCCCCGGCGCTCGGCACCGGATCGCGCCCGCTCACCAGCACGACCACGAGCACGATCGAGGCGACGCCGGCGAGGAAGCCCGCGAGCATGAGCAGGATTTGGGCGGTGCGCGCTTTCATTGGGTGAGCGTCAGAAGCAGGCCTGGAACCCGGCGACCATCATTTCGAAAAACACGGCACTGCCGTAATAGACCCACATCGCGGCAGCGGCCGCTACCAGCATGCCGGCAACGGCGGCGGCCGCGGTAAGGAGTACCGGGCGTCCGTTTAGGCGCAGCGATGACGCGATTTCGGGCATAGGCCGGGCCTCGGGCCCCTCACATAGGCCCGATCCGTTCCGGCCACAACCGCCCGAGTGACGCGGGCTACAGCATGATCCCGAAAAGTGGGTACCGGTTTTCGGAAAAGATCATGTTGCATCAATAAGCTAAAGCGGGCGTCAGCCCGTTTTAGCGGCTGGCCTGCACCTCCGGCTCGCCCAGCTCGGCTTCCGAGTGGCACAGCGCGGCCGCGATTTCGGTCTTGGTCAGGTGGGTGCCGTCATCGCCCTCAATGAGGAGCGCCACGCGCTCGCTCTTGTTGACGTGGCGCGCCCAGCTCAAGGCCTCGTCCAACAGGGCACACTCCTTGTAGGGCCAGTTATCACGTTCCAGCGGCGGCACCGTCTCCGAGCCGCGCGGCCCGCTGTAAACCCGATATGCCATGTCTCCATCCATCGGATGCACATACCGCCGGCGCCGCGCGGACCGCAGCCTTACGGCCGAGGCTGCGCGACTGGACGTTTGTCAAAGTGTCCGGGTAAACGATGAACCCTGAACGGGGTTCCCTGTCATACGACCTCCAGATAATCGCCTCGGTTGTCATTCCGGGGCGCGCCGAAGGCGCGAGCCCGGAACCCATGGACACCGGGCCGTGCAGAACTGGCTCCGCCTGTGTTCATGGTCCCCGCTCCCTCGCTTCGCTCGGGCCCCGGGGTGACTACGGAGGGAAACCCGAGTCGATTAACCGGATTCTGTATCAGTGCAAGCCGAGAAACTGCTTCACCGCCACGACGGTGCGTTCCGGATCCTCTTCGTCGGGTGCGTGGCCGAGGTCGTCGAACATCACCAGAGTGCTGCCGGCGATGTCGTGGTGGAAGCGTTCGGCGTTCTCCGGCGGGATCAGGCGGTCGCGGCCGCCCCATAGGATCAGCGTCGGCATCTTCAGTTCGGGGATGCGAGATGCGAGCCCGTCCGGGCTGCTCGCCCGTTGCCGCGACCGTTCGATCAGCGCGCGGCGATTGCCGGCGCGTCGGGTCAATTCGACGTAGCGGTCCACCATCTCGGGCGTGACCTTCGATGGGTCGGCAAACATTTTGCGCAAACCTTCAGCGACGAGGAAACGCGGCAGCGTGTTCTGCAGCAGCCAACCGACACCCGGAATGCGCATGAGCCGGAAGCCGAGCGGCGTCGAGCCGCCGTGGATCGGGTAACCGCCGGCGTCGACCAGGATGAGCTTGTCGACGCTCGCGGGATGTGCGAGCGCCGTACGCCACGCGATCGCGCCGCCCATCGAGTTGCCGCCGATGACGCAGTGCGCGACGCCGAGCTTGTCGAGGATGGCGATCACGAGGCGCACGGCGTCATCGCCGCCGTAACGGCCGTCGGGCGCGGGCCCGGTCAGCCCGAAGCCCGGCATGTCGAAGCGGATCACGCGCCGCTCGCCCTTGAGGGCCTGCGCCCAGACTTCCCACGCGTGGAGCGAGGAACCGCCGCCGTGCAGCAGCACGATCGGACTGGGATCGTCGCGCGGACCCTCATCGCGCAGGTGCACCTGCATGCCGGCCACGTCGAGGAATACCGACGGGGGCGGCGCCCAACGGGCCTTCAACTCCTCAACACTGCGATCCGGTGCCCAGGTGGCGGCAATGAACACGCCGAGCGCAAGCGCGAGCGCGGCCATTATCCCGAAAATGACGAGCATGGCGATTCTCACGATGCGATGCTCTGCTACGGCGCGCGCTCATACACGCCGATCATCGGGCCGAGCGGGAAGAGGTTGCCGTTGCGCCGCAGCTCCGGCGCATAGAGACTGGGGGCACTGCCGCCGTCGAGAAAGAGCGCGTTGTCGCATTTGAGCCGATCGCGGAACAGACGTGCGAAGTCGCTAAACGTGACTTCGGTATCGGAGATGGCGAAGACGGCAGTGTGCGCGTCGCGCACGCCGACGCCATCGCGGAATTTGCGCGAATGGCCGCGGCCGAACCGCGGATGCAATTGTCCGTCGATGACGAGCATCGGCCCGGATTGCGTGGCGAAGTCCGCCGCCGGCCGTTTTCTTAGAAAGGATACGGTATCGAGCACGCCGGCCGTCTCGCCGGTGACGTAGAAGATTCCATTCGGCCGCATGCCGAAATTACCCGGGCCGGGCTTCGTGCTGGCGCGCACGAGTTCGCGGCCGTTCTCGACATAGAGGCCGACCGGGCGGTAATCAGGGGCATACATGCCGGCATTCATTGCAAAAATGAGACGGCCCGCGCGCTGCGTCGGGGGCAGCGCGGCGAGAGAGCCGTACGGGTCGCCGTCCGGCTTGCGCCAGAACAGCCGCACGGCGTAGCGCCGCAGGTCGACCTCGCAGATGGTGTAGGCAGCGCCTTCGACAGTGATTGATTGGCAGGGGGTCGGTGCCGCTAACGATGCAGAAGCGCAGAAGCAAAAAGTGAGAAGAGCGAATGTAAGTAGCCCGCATGAGCGCAGCGACATGCGGGAGCGATGATGAGGAGACAAAGACCCGGATTTCCCCTCGCTTTCGCGAGGGTCATCCGGGCTACGATCGCTCACAGCCCGAGCGCGTACGACGGCCGGCGCGGATCGGCACCGGCCTTCATGACGCCGGTCTCCTGATCGGCGACGATGGTGCACACGGCGCCGGCGAGCCACGTCCAGTCGGGCCACCACGCGACCTTGTGGCCGAGCCGCGCGAGCGCCTCGCCGGTCGCGCCCTCGATGCGGCTCTCCACGTTGAGGCGACCGGGATGATAATCGTGCGGCTCGAACGACGACGGGAAGCTGTAGGAGGCGACCCGCGGCGCCTCGACCGCTTCCTGCGGATCCATCCCGAACAGGTGAATGTTGAGAAACACCTGCAGCATCGCTTGCGTCTGCACGTCACCGCCCGGTGTGCCGAACGGCATCTTCATCTTGCCGGGCTTGATCGCGATCGCCGGGTTGGGCGTGAGCCGCGGCCGCTTGCCGGGCGCGACGCCCGACGGATGGTCCGGATCGCCCCAGTTCTGGCTGCCGCGCGATGAGGGAATGATGCCGAGCCCCGGCACCACCGGCGCGTTGTACGAGCCGTCGCTCGGCGTCGCCGAGAACACGTTGCCGTGCCGGTCGATGGCGCAGGCGTAGGACGTGTCGAGCTCCGGGGCGCGCCAGGCGCCCTCTGCCACCCGCCGGCCGCCGAGCCGCGCGGCCGCGCGCGGTATCGCCGCCGCGTAAGGGTCACCGGGCGGCGGCATTTCCGGCCAGGCACGATCGGGGTTTATCTGCTCGCGGCGCGCCTTCGCGTAGTCGCGCGAGAGCAGCGCCTCGATCGGTACGTCGACGAGCCGCGGATCGCCGAAATAGGCCTCGCGGTCGGCAAACGCGAGCTTCACCGCTTCGGTGAGGCGATGCAGATAGCCGGGCGAGTTCTGGCCGAGCGAGGCAAGCTCTGCGCCATCCAACAAATTGATCGATTGCAGCAGCGAGGGGCCCTGGCACCACGGCCCGCAGGCATAAAGCGTGATGTCGCCGAACGAGGTTTCGACCGGCGTCTCGACCGGCGAGCGATAGTCGGCAAGATCGTCGGCCCGCAGCAAACCGTCGTTCTCCGCGTGGAAGGCGACGATGCGGCGGGCGATGTCGCCGCGATAAAAGGCGTCGCGCGCGGCCTCGAGTCCCGCCTCGCGCCCGCGCTGCTTGGCCGCCGCCTCCTCGTCGGCCATGAACTGGATGGTATTGGCGAGATCTTTCTGCACGAACACTTCGCCGACGCGCGGCGGGCGGCCCTGCCACAGATAGAGCGCGGTGTTCGAGGGAAACGCGCGGTACTCCGCCTCGTGCGTGGCGATGATCTCGGCCATCAGCGGGTGGATCGGGAAGCCGTCGCGGGCGAAGGAGATGGCGCTCGCCGCCACCTCGCCGAAGCTCATGGTGCCGTAGCGCTTGAGCGCGGTGATCCAAGCATCGGGCGCCGCCGGCACCACCGTGCGCAGGATGCCGGAGGGGATTTTGCCGCCGTGGTGCTTCTGGAAGTAGTCGCGCGTCACCGCCTTCGGCCACGGGCCGAGCCCGGCGATGGTGACCAGCCGGTCCTCCTTGGCCGAATAGATGATGATCGGCGCGACGCCGCCGAAGTTCACATATTCGGGCTGCACCACGCCGAGCGCGATGCCGGCCGCCACGCCGGCGTCGATCGCGTTGCCGCCGGCTTCGAGAATGCGAAACCCCGCCTCGGCGGCGAGATAATGACAGGCGGCGACCATATGGCGGGTTCCCATGATGGTCGGGCGATGGGCTTTCATGGCGTCCTCCGGGCGACGGGATGCGGCGTAATCATAAAGGTGCACTCGCCGGCGCGCGACGGTCATTTCGCATGGCCGCCATGCCGCCTTTTAGATTCAGAAATCCGGTATCCGCTCCTTATCCTGCCCGCGCGCGCAGGGCGGTTAGCGCATCGAACACCAGTCGATCGATCTCGAGACCCTCGCGCAACGCCCGTTCGTGGCTGCGAAATGCCCGCTCCGACGGAATACGGATCTCCTCGACCCCGGGCTGGCGCGGCGTCGCCTTGATGCGGTCGATCAGTTGCGTCACGTGCCGGTTGAAAACATCCGCCGGGCCAAGGAGCCCGGGCCGAAAGGCGATGAACAGGTAGCCGTAGTCGCTTTCGTGCTCCGCGCCGGATCCGGCGAGGACGCCCAGCGCCTGCATCATCAAAGCGAGCCCGAAGCCTTTGTAATCGCCGAACGGCAGCAGGGCGCCGCGCCGGGCGAGCGACGGGTCCCGGGTCGGCTCGCCGCCGGGCCCGATCGCCACGCCGGCGGGAAGCTCTTCGCCCAGTCGTTCGCGGAGCATGACTTCAGTCATCATGTAGGCCGAGGTACCCATGTCGAGCACGATCGGCCCGCGCGCAGAGGGAACCGCGATCGCGATCGGATTGGTGCCGAACGCCGCCGCGGCGCCGCCGGGCGGCGCCACCAGCCGGGAGCTCGACGCGGTGTGGATCGCGACGAGCCCCGTCTTAGCAATCATCTCGACATAATAGGCGCTGCGGCCGCTCATCCAGGCATCGGTCACCGAAACCAGTGCGATGCCGTGCGCCGCGGCCTTCTTGATCGTCGCCTCAGCGGCGTAATAGAGCGCCAGCATCCCGACGTTGTTGCCGCCATCGAAGGCGAGCGAGACTCCGGTCTCGCGCAGCACCTTCATGGGGCGACGCGGCTCCCGGAAGTGCGCACTATCCGGAATGTTGAGAATCTTGGCGAGACCCGAATATTCATAACCGCACAGCGCCGCATCGATGACGTGGTCGGCGATGATGCGCGCCTCGTCGTCGCGATATCCGACGCCGCGCAGCGCGCCTTCGGCCAGCTCGCGCGCCTCGGCGACGCTCAACCTGACACGTCCCGACGCGACGGCGGCTCGATTCTCGTTCACGCGATGCTCCAGCGGCGTTTAGTCATCATCCTCAGCCATCGGATATTGCTCGGGAGCATCGCCGAGCGACTTGAGGAGTCTCGGATATGTGACGCCGCGCTCTTTCTTCCCGAGTCCGGTCGTCTTTACGCGAAATTCCCACCCATCGCCGTAATCGAAGAGAAACATCATCTCACGTCCGGCTGACGGAAAAGCCTCGCTGATTCGTGTCCGTTTCACGCTGCGGGCGTCGCTTTCGCCCATGTCGGCAAACAATTCATATTTTATCGGGGAGGCGTAGATGTTTCCCTTTAGGTTGCTATAGAACCCAAAGGCATGGTCGAAGTCAAAATCGAAAACTCTGACGATGGTTTTGGCCAGATCATACAGTTTATTGCTGCTCGCTATTTCGACATCGCGATAAACCTTTGAACCCAGGGATACGCGAAACACGTGCGTGCCAGCATCGGTCATGCTCAACGGGCCTCGCGGAAATTTGGAGCGGGCGATGGGAATCGAACCCACATAGCTGGCTTGGGAAGCCAGAGCATTACCACTATGCTACGCCCGCCCGAGAGGGAGGATAGCGGCCGCGCGCAAAGGGTCAAGCTACGGCCGCCGTCGCCAGCATCGCCGCCAGGTCGCGCGGGCGGATGGGAAATTGGCTCAGACTGATGTTGAAAGGCGCGAGCGCGTCCTCGACCGCCGAGACGATGGCCGCGGGCATCGGCAAGACGCCCGCCTCGCCGATGCCTTTGACGCCGAGCGCATTGAGCGGCGTCGGCGTCTCGCGATGGCCGAGGTCGAGCGCGGGCATCTCCGCCGCCGTCACCAGCAGATAGTCGGCGAGCGTCGTGGTGAGCGGTTGCGCGGCTTCGTCGTAGGCCATCCACTCATAGAGCGCGTTGCCGATGCCGTGCGCGATCCCGCCCGCGATCTGGCCCCCGGCGATCATCGGGTTGATGAGTCGTCCCGCGTCGTGAACGAACACGATGCGTGTCACCTTGACCGCGGCCGTCTTTACATCGACCTCGACCTCGGCGACGGCAGTGCCGTTGCCGTAAGTCATCTGGTCGAGGACGACATTCTCGGTCGCTTCGAGCCCGGGCGGCAGATTGCCGGGCAGGATGAAGCCGGGCGCGCCCGCCATGGTCCCGGCGATCTCGGCGAGCGAAAGGCTCACGTCCCTGGCGCCCTTAAGGACGACGCGGTCGCAGGCGATATCGAGATCGCCGGCGTCGACCTCGAGCAAATGACCGGCGGCGAGCAAAATCTTTTCGCGAACTTTCACGGCGGCAACATGCGCCGATGAACCGGCAACCACCGCCTGCCGGCTGTTGAAACCGCCGAAGCCCATAGTCCCTTGGCCTGAGTCGCCGGCTCTGACGACGACGCGGTCGATCGCGCCGCCGAGCTGATCGGCGACGATCTGCGCCAGCATGGTCCTCGTACTTTGCCCCATGGCGGCCGCGCCGGTCGCAACCTCGATCAGGCCTGCGCCGGTGACGCGCACGCGCACCTGTTCGTAGGGTCCGCGCCCGGTCGCCTCAACGAAATTGGCAAGCCCGATGCCGAGATAGCGGCCGGCACGGCGCGCCTCGCTTTGCCGCTCTCGGAAATCGCTCCATCCGGCGCGCGCGAGCGCCTCGGCCTGGCACGCCGGGTAATCGCCGGAATCGAGCACGACCGGCACGCCGCCGCGCGTGACGAAATCTTTTTTGCACGGCATCGCCGCGGCCGGCACCAGGTTGCGCCGGCGGATTTCCGCGCGGTCAATGTTGAGCGCCTGCCCCGCGCGGTCGAGCAGACGTTCCATCACGAACACGCCCTGCGGCTGGCCGGCGCCGCGCACCGGCGTGACCGGCACCTTGTTGGTGAGCGCGACTTTCACGTCCAGCCGGTAGGCGGGAACGACATAGGCGAGCGACAGGGCGGCGGCCGCGCCCTGCGGCACCGTGAGCCCGCGCGCGGTGTAGGCGCCGTGGTCGTGCACCATCGCGCCGCGCACGCCGAGGATCCCGCCGTCGCGATCGAGCGCAATCTCCGCGTCCCAATATTGGTCGCGCTCCTGCGCGGTGGCGATGAAATGCTCGCGGCGATCCTCGATCCATTTCACCGGCCGCCGCGTGGTCAGCGCGGCGATCGCGACCGCCACCTCTTCCGGATAGAACACGAGCTTGGGCCCGAAGCCGCCGCCCACGTCGGGAGCGATCACGCGCACGGAACTTTCGTCGCGGCCGAGCAGCTCGGCCAGAAGGCGCTCCGCCACCAGCGGCGTCTGCGTCGAAGACCACAGGGTGAGCTTGTCGTCGAGCGCGTCATAGGACGCCACGCAGCCCCGGCATTCCATCGGGTGGGCGCAGCCGCGATGCAGCCAAAAGGAGTCTTTGACGACGTGCGCGGCGCCCGCAAAGGCGCCGTCCACGTCACCGTAGCCCGTGGTGAAAGCGGCGATGAGGTTATCCGCAGCGCCACGGTGCACCGGCGGTGCGCCGGGCGCGAGTGCCGCGCGAGCGTCGGACACCGCCGGCAGCAACTCGAATTGCACCTCGACCAGCCCCGCGCCATCCTCGGCGACGTAAGCATCGGTGGCGAGAACCATGGCGATCGCTTCGCCGACGTGGACGATCTCCTGGGCGGCGAGGATCGGGCGGTCGTGCTGCTGTTTGTAGGCACGGTCCGGCAAAGCGACGGCGAGACGATCGCTCCGCACCACCGCACGGATGTCTTTGCTGGTGAGCACGGCCGCGACGCCAGGCAGTTGAAGTGCCGCGCGCGTGTCAATGGAGACGATTAGTGCGTGGGCGTGTGGGCTGCGCACGAAACTCGCGTACAGCATGCCTTGGGTATTTATATCGCCAACGAATCGCCCCTTCCCGCACACAAGGTCGCGGTCCTCGATCCGCGGAACGGACTGTCCGATGAGGGTCACGGATTAGGCACGAGCACGACGCGGCCGGCGACGCGGCGATCGACGACGTCCTGCAACGCTTGGGCAAAATCCGCCAGCGGGCGCGTGATGGTCGGCGCGGGTTTGAGCTTGCCCGCCTCGTACAGCGCAAAGATTTCGTCAATGCACTGCGCCATCAGCTCGGGCGTGCGCTTGCGGTAATCGCTGATTTGCAGGCCGCTGACCTCGATATTCTTAACCAGCAGATAATTAGCCTTGACGCTCGGAATGCGCCCGGACGCGAATCCGATCACCACCAGGCGGCCGCGCCAGGCGAGCGTACGCAGGGCGGCATCAAAGGCATCGCCGCCAACGGGGTCGAGCACGATGTCGACGCCGTTGCCGCTGTTGTTTTGGAACACCTGCTCGCGCAAGGAGTCGCGCAAGTTGTCTTTGGACAGATCGATGAGCGCATCGGCGCCGGCTTCTCGTGCGAGCGAAGCCTTCGCAGGATTCGCGATACCGGCGAGCACTTTCGCGCCGAGCGCCTTGGCGAGCTGAATGGAGGCAAGGCCGACGCCGCCCGTGCTGCCGAGCACCAGCACGCTTTCGCCCATGCGCAGCCGCGCGCGCTCGCGCAAGGCGAACCACGCGGTGTCGTAGACGAGCGCCATCGACGCGGCGTCAACGAAGCTCATGGAATCCGGCAGCTTGAAACAATCGCGCGCGGGAACGGCGATGCGCTCGGCATAACCGCCCTGCTCGGCCAGGGTGAGCACGCGATCGCCTATTTTCAGATCTTGCACGCCGGTACCGAGCGCGGTGACGACCCCGGCGGGAAGCTTGCCCGGCGCGAACGGGCGCTCGGGCAGGAACTGGTATTTCCCGGTGACCACCAGGCTGTCGACGAAGTTCACCGCCGCCGCTTTGACCGTGACCAGCACCTCGCCCGTCGCCGGAACTGGGTCGGGCAGGGAGCCCAGTTTGTGGCTGAGAATCGGCCCGAACTCTGTGACGACGGCGGCGCGCATGGCCCGGAGTGTAATCGATATTGCGGCGGAAAAATCCAGACGGTAGCAATAAGCATGAAACCCGCGCCCTTCACCTACCATGCACCAACCTCGGTCGATGAGGCGGTGGCGCTCATCGCGCAATGGGGGCCGCAGGACGGCCGCATCCTCGCGGGTGGGCAAAGCCTGATCCCCACCATGGCGTTCCGGGTGGCGCGGCCGGCCCATCTCATCGACATCAACGGCATTGCCGAACTCACCCGCCTGTCGATCAAAGACGGCTTGCTGAGCATCGGCGCCTGCGTGCGCCATGCGGCATTCGAAGGCGACAGCGTGCCCGGGCCCACCGGCGCCTTGCTGCGCAAGGTCGTGCGCAACATCGCGCATTATCCGATCCGTACGCGCGGCACCTTCTGCGGCAGCATCGCCCATGCCGATCCGGCGTCGGAATGGTGCTGCGTCATGGCGGGGTTGGACGGCGTCGTCGTGCTGCGCAGCAGCCGCGGCGAGCGCCGGCTGTGCGCGGCCGAATTTTTTCACGGCGTCATGGCGACGGCGCTCGAAGAGTATGAGCTTGTGGTCGCGGCCGAACTGCCGTTGCTCGCGGAAGGCATCCGCACCGGCTTCCAGGAGTTCAGCCGCCGCAAGGGCGACTTCGCGATCGCAATGGCGCTCGTTTGCTACCGGCTCGAGCACGGCATGATGGTCGACCCGCGCGTAGCGATCGGCGGCGCCGAGGCGCAGGCGCGGCGCATCCCGCAAGCGGAACAGGCGTTGCGCGGCTGCGCGCCCGGCGCGGATGTGTTTGCGCAAGCCGGTGTGGCGGCTGCGGCCGCGATTGACCCGTTGGAAGACATTAACAACACCGCCGCCTATCGCCGCGGTCTCGTGCGCACGATGGTCGAACGCGCGCTGGAGAGCGCCCAATGACCGAGCGGCGCGCGATCACGCTCAGCATCAACGGCAAGGACTATCCCGTAACGGTCGAACCGCGCCGCACGCTCGTCGACGTGATCCGCGACGATTGCGGCCTCACCGGCACCCACATCGGCTGCGAGCACGGCGTGTGCGGTACCTGCACCGTGCTGCTCGACGACGAGCCGGTGCGCGCCTGCCTGATGTTTGCCGTGCAGGTCGAGGGCCGACGCATCCGCACCGTCGAAGGATTGCAGCAAGGAAATGAGCTGCACCCGCTGCAACAGGCGTTCATGCGCCACCACGCGCTGCAATGTGGATTCTGCACGCCGGGTTTCCTCATGCTCGCGGTGGGCGCCCTGGAAAAACGACCGGACCTCGACGACGAAGAACTGGTCGAAATGCTGTCGGCGAACCTGTGCCGCTGCACCGGCTATGAGAACATCGTCACAGCTGTGCGCGCGGCCGCCGCTGAAATGAAAGCGCGCGCGTGACGCTCGAAGCGGAACGCTGGATCGGCGCCGCGGTCGAACGGATCGAGGATCCGCCGCTGGTGACCGGGCGCGGGCGTTATGCCGGCGACATGGGATTTCCGCATCAGCTGCACATGCGTGTGGTGCGCTCGCCGCATGCGCACGGACGTATCAAACACATCGATACCGCGGCGGCCCGCGCTCTGCCAGGGGTCGCGGCGGTGTGGACCAGCCTCGACATTGCCGACCTGCCGCCGATCGAATTTCGCGAGGGCCCGATCGCCAAGCTCGCGCCGTTTCGCCAGCACGTGCTGGCGAGAGATCGCGTGCGTTACGTGGGCGAGCCGGTCGCGGCGGTGTTCGCCACCGATGCCTACGTCGCGGAGGATGCCGCCGAGCTGGTGCAAATCGAAGTCGAGGAGATCGAGCCGGTCCTCGATGCGTCGGCGCCGCCGGGCGAGTTCGCACCCGGCCTGACCACCGAGCCGAGCGTGTCGCGCCAGGGCTACGGCGACGTCGCCGCGGGATTCAAAGACGCGGCCGCGATCGTCGAATTGGACCTCGCCATCGGGCGCCATTCCGGCGTGCCGCTCGAGACGCGCGGCGCGATCGGACGCTACGACGCCGCGCGCGATGTGCTCGAATTGCACGGCGCCGCCAAGGTGCCGCACCGCAATCGCGAAACGCTCGCGCAGATGCTCGGCCGCAGCACCGCGGCCCTGCATCTATACGAAGGCCACGTCGGTGGTGGGTTCGGCATCCGCGGTGAGATCTATCCCGAGGACGTGCTCGTGCTGGTCGCGGCGCTGCGGCTCGGCAGGCCGGTGAAATGGCTTGAAGACCGCCGCGAGCACCTGATGGCCGCCAACCACTCGCGCCAGCAGCGCCACCGCGTGCGCGCCGCCGTCGACGCGGACGGGCGCCTGCTCGCCATCGATGACGAGTTCTTTCACGACCAGGGCGCCTACATCCGCACCCACGCCGCGCGCGTCGTCGACATGTCGTCCGGCATCCTGCCCGGCCCTTACCGGCTACCGCATTACCGCGCGCACGGCCACTTCCGCCTCACCAACAAGACGCCCGCCGCGACTTATCGGGCACCCGGCCGCTACGAAACAAATTTCGTGCGCGAGCGGCTGATGGATGCGATCGCGCGCAAGCTCGGCCTCTCGCGGGTCGAGGTGCGCCGGCGGAATCTCATCGGTCCGCACGAGATGCCGTACGAGCGGCCGCTGGTGGCGCTCGGCGACGAGGTCGTGATGGATTCCGGCAATTACGAATTGCTGCTGGACAAGGCGCTGGCGCGCGCGGGCTGGGAGGCCCTCGAGCGAGAGGTCGCACAACGCCGCCGCGCCGGCGAGTACGTCGGGCTCGGCCTTGCGGTTTATTTGGAAAAGAGCGGCCTGGGTCCGACCGACGGCGCGCGCGTTGCCGTGCACACCAGCGGCGACGTGGAAGTCATCACCGGCGGCGCCTCTGTCGGGCAGGGCTTCGAAACCGTCATGGCGCAGGTGTGCGCCGAGACGCTCGGGGTCGATTATCGCCGCGTGCGCGTCGTGCACGGGCGCACCGACCGCATCGAGTACGGCATCGGCGCGCATGCGGCGCGCGCCACCGTGATGACCGCGAATGCGACCGCCGTTGCGGCCGCCAACGTGCGCGCTAAGGCGCTCGACATGGCCGCGCAGCTGCTGCAAGCCGAGCCGGCGACTCTCACGATTGCGAAGGGACACGTCGTGCGCCGCGACGGCGCCGGCGCGAGCGTCAGCCTCGGTGATGTCGCGCATCACTTGCGGCCTACGTCATCCACGCGCGGCGCGCGCGATCCCGGTCTTGCCGCGGACGGCTGGTTCACAACCGCGCATATGACTTATCCCTACGGCGTGCAGATCGCAGTCGCGCGTATCGATCCCGGCACCGGCAGCGTGCGCATCGAGAAGATGCTCGTCGCCTTCGACATCGGCCGCGCCATCAACCCGACGCTGGTCCGCGGGCAGATCCTCGGCGGCGCCGCCCAAGGGCTGGGCGGGGCGTTGTTTGAGGAGTTCCAATACGACGAACGCGGCCAGCCGATCTCGGTCACGCTCGCGGACTATCTGCTTCCGACCGCGCACGACGTTCCGGCCATCGACGTGTTCGTCACAGAGGACGCGCCGAGCACGTGCAATCCGCTCGGCATCAAGGGGGTGGGCGAAGCCGGCGTCGCCGCGGTCGGCGCGGTGATCGCCTCGGCTATCGACGACGCGCTCGGCGGCAACGGCGAGATCACGCGGCTGCCAATCACGCCGCAGTATTTGAAGGAGATTATCGACCGTAGGGTGGTCTAAAGCGCGCCGGTGGGCGCGCGTGCCCACCAAGATGATTGTTTGTTGATAGATGGTAGGCACGCCCACTCCGCTTGCGCTTCGCGGCCTTAGCCCACTCTACGGCGGCGCCTATTTTCACACCGATTTCAAGCGCCGACGCAGCGTTTCGGTATCAATCCGATATTCCCAGTAATCAAGCAAGACCGCGCGATTGGCGTCGATGAACCGTCGCACTTCCTCCAGTAGCGCCGGAGGGACCTCGCCCGCCACTACCGTGCCGTGGTCAATCGCGATCGAGGCGACGTTGCCTCGTGGATCGATGCTATCCGGCGGGTCGATTGCCAGCTTGATCCGTGGGCCGTGTCGGGTGTTCCCTTTCGGTGAGATGAAAAGTGTATTGTTCACACCGGTCACATTCTTGCGGTAAGAAACCATTTCTTCGATCAGTTGCTCCTCTGCGAGTTCGTCCGCCAAACCGGCAATCTCCGTGGCCGGCGCGATCACGTACCCGAGGTCCGTCAAGTTGATGATCCGACCTTTCCGCATTTCATCGAGAAAACGCTGGGGATCGGCGATGATGTCCGCAGACGATGATGGAATCACGTTTGTCATTCGATCCCGACTTCCTTCCCCTGCCGGTAGGTGCGTAACTTAGCGCGAAGGAGGGCGTCCTGTCGACCTTCCTAATCAATCCTGATCTTGCCCTCCGTAATCACCTGCTTCCACTTCGCATATTCATCCTTGATGAAAGCGGCGGACTCACCCGGCGAGGTGCCGCGCGGGGTCGCCCCGATGGTGGCGAGCGCGGTTTTGAACCCCGGGCTGCCCACCGCCGTCTGCACCGCCTTGGTGAGCTTGGCCTTGACATCATCCGGCATACCGGCGGGCGCAAACAAAGCGAGCCACAGGTCGACGCTGTAACCCTTGAGTCCGGCTTCGGTCATCGTCGGCGTATCGGGATAAACCTCGCTGCGCTTTTCTCCGGTGGTGGCGAGCGGGATCACCCGATTGTCGGTCGTAAACGGCAGCGCGCCGGCGATGCTGCTGAACGAGAATTGGATCTTGTTCGACATCAGGTCGATGTAGGAGGCGCCGATGCCCTTGTAGGGCACATGGATGGCCTCGATACCGGTGCGCTGTTTGAACATCTCGGCGGCGAGATGCGGCGCCGTCCCGACGCCCGCGGTGGCAAAGTTGAGCTTGCCCGGATTTGCCTTGGCGTAGGCGACGAACGCATCGAAAGTCTTCACGTGCAACGCGGGCGTGACGACCAGCACCAGCGGCGACGAACTCACCCACGTAACCGCTTCGAGCTGCTTGAGATCGTAAGGGACGTGCTCCTGCAGCGACGGATTGATGACGATGGCGTTGTCCATCAGCAGCAGCGTGTAGCCGTCGGGCTGCGCGCGCGCGGTGACCTCCGTTCCCAGGATGCCGCCGGCGCCCGGCCGGTTTTCGGGCACCACGGTCTGACCGAGCGCCTCGCCGAGATGCTGACCAAGCGAGCGGCCGACGTAATCGACGATGCCGCCGGGATTGTAGGGCAGCAGCAGCCGCACCGGCCGATCAGGATAGGATTGGGCGAAGGCTGCGCCCGAGAACAGCACTAGAGTGAGCAGGGCGCCGGCGATCGAAGCCCGCAGATTCTTGGTCATTAGTTGCAGTCCTTTCTTAACGCCGAAATCAACTCCAACGTCACCCTGAGGAGCCGGCCGAAGGCCGGCGTCTCGAAGGGTGGAAGCAAAACGGTGCCTGTTTCCATCCTTCGAGACGCTCGCTGCGCTCGCTCCTCAGGATGACGCCAGTGTTTGTCGCTCGGTCTCATCCTGCTTTTACTCGAGGCCGAATCGCGGTCGGCCGCGCCCGTCCATCGGCAATCCAATCGACGATATCCCGCTTGCGCACCTTGCCGCTCGCCGTCAGCGGGATTTCGTCGATCTGCAAAAAGAACTCCGGCATCTCATATTTCGAAAGGCCGGCGTTGTCCAAGTGCGCGAGAATGTCTTCCGGCGAAGCCGCTTTGCCAGGCCGGAACATCACCGCCAGACATACGCGCTCGCCCAGCCGCTGGTCCGCGACCGGGACCGCCACGACGCGCGCAACGGCCTGATGCGTTGCGGCGAGCGCTTCGATGCGCGCCGGATATATGTTGTGACCGCCGCGGACTATCACGTCTTTCGTACGGCCGGTGACGCGCAGATACCCGTTCTCATCGACCCAGCCGAGATCGCCGGTCATGAACCAGCCGTCGCGATTGAACGCCTCTTCGGTCGATTTCTGATCGTCGAAATAACCGAGCATCAGGCTCGCCCCGCGGCCGCCGATCTGGCCGACCTCGCCCGCCGGCAGTTCGCGGTTCGGATCGTCGCGGTGGAATATGCGGATTTCGTATCCGGGGCAGGCTTTCCCGCAGCTTTCGACGATCAGCCGCGGGTCGTCATCGGGCAGCGTGTATTGGTGCGAGCAGGTTTCCGTCATCCCGTAGCCGCTCTGCGGGACAATGCCGTGCGCGAGCAGGTTCGAGATCAGTTCCGCCGAAGCCGAGGCGCCCGAGATGCGGAATCCCTTCAGCCGCTCGATGCCGGAAAGATTACGGGACTTCATCTCGGCGAGCAGATCAACCGCATGGGTTGGCACGCCGACGAGGAACGTCGTACCGGTCTCGATCAGCCGGTCAACCAGACTCGCGCCGCGCGGCAGGTCGTGAATGACGAGTTCGGCGCCCGCTGCGAGCGCCATGATCATGGCGCCGAAGCCGAGATTGTGACTCAGTGGACTCAACGAATAGACGGCCGAATGCTCGTCGATGTTCCAGTCGGCAGATAACGCGCGAGCATTCGCCAGCAACGTATTGTCGCTGTGCATTACACCTTTGGGCACGCCGGTCGTTCCCGAAGTGAACGCGAGATAGAGGATGCGGTTGGCATTTTGCGGCGCTGGCATGCTCAACGGTCGGGCCGGCATCGCCCCGCCGATGCCGGGCGAGCCACCGGACGTGCTCCGTTCCAGGCGATAGACATGCCGGACGGTCTGCAGCTCTGATAACCGGGCAAAAAGATCATTCTTCGCGGCATCGGCTCCGTAGCGGGCTTCGGCGACGACCGCCACGGCGCGCATGCGCTCGAGCAGCCCGAGAATGTCACCGACCGTGTGATCGCGATGGAGCGACGGGCAGCACACGTAACCATTGCGGCTGCTCGCCAGGAGCGCGATCACGGTCTCTGCCCGGCTCGGCGACCAGACCGCGACGCGCTCGCCGGCGCTCAGACCCTTCTCCGCGAGGTCGCTGGCGAAATCATCGGCGTGCGCGAGCAGCGCGCGGTAGCTGAGATCGCCATTGCGGCTACGCACGGCGACGCGATCCGGCGCGCGCTCCGCATGCGCCTTGACCAGCGCGTAAATCGTTTCGTCGCGCCAAAAGCCCGAACGGTAATGCTCCTGGTATCGCTCCAGGCTGAAAAGCGTCAACAGGCTGTTCGGCATCAGGAAGTCCGTTTGGGCGGCCGCAAGCGCCTATTGCGCCCGCGCGAGCGCGAGCGTCAAGCACGGTTGCGGCGGCCGCGGACGCGTGCGATGGCGTAAGTCTTGAGCGGCCCCCACGGCGCGCTCCATTTTGCGCTTCACCGAAGGGCCAGCCATGGAAGGCAAGCGTTCCACGATCGCCTCGCTCAACGGCATCGTCGCGGCGGCGCATCCGCTCGCCGCCCAGGCGGGCGTGCGCGTCATGGCGCAAGACGGCAACGCGTTCGACGCGGCCGCGGCGGTCGCCGCCGCGCTCAACGTGGTCGAGCCCTATATGTCCGGGCTTGCCGGCATGGGCATGGCGACCTGCTACGTCGCGAAAGAGCGGCGCGTGCGCACGCTCGATTTCGTGCCACGGGTGCCGCGCAAGTTCCCGACCGGCCGGTTCAAGGAGCGCGCCGAGCTCAAGCGCGGCGCCCAGGGCTGCGGCACACCCGGCAATCTCGCCGGCTGGGCCGAGCTGGTGCGCGCTTATGGGCGGAAGCCGTTGGCGGACGCGCTCGCCCCCGCGATCGGCCTCGCGCGCGACGGCTTTCCCATCGTCGAATACGGCGTCGTCGAGATTCACGAAGTCGCCACCGAGATCAAATCCCGCGCCGATCTGTTTGAACGGTGGGCGACGCTCTACACCGGCGGGACCGGCCGGGCTGCGGTCGGCCAGGTGCTGCGCCAGCCGGCGCTCGCGCGCACCTTCGAGGCGATCGCGAGCGAAGGGCCGGGCTATCTTTACGGCGGCGCGCTTGGTCGCGCGATGGTGGCGCAGGCGCAGCGCACCGGCGGTTGTCTCACGCTCGACGACCTCGCCGAAGTCAAGCCGTTATGGCTCGAGCCGCTGCGCGCAAACTATCGTGGGCTCCTCGTCCACACGCTGCCGCCGCCCGCCGAGGCATTCCAATATCTGCTGACGTTGCGGATCCTAAACGGGATCGATTTCGCCAAGTTTGAGCGCAACGGGGTCGATCATCTCGATGCCCTCTACCGCGGCATCCGGCTCGCCGCGGGCGTGCGCATCGCCAACAACAATCCGTCGCCCGATGCGCTCGCCGCGCTGATGGCGGATGAGCACGTCGAGCGCCTGCGCGCGCGTGTGCGCGACGGCCGTCCGATCGAGGGACAGGTCGAGCAATCGGCCGCGCCGCGGCCAGCGGCGCTCGCCGAGCAGCATACCACTTCGTTCTCGATCGCCGACCGGGACGGTAACGCCGTGTGCATGACCCAGAGCCTCGGTAGTCCGTTCGGCTGCGGCGTCGTCGTGCCCGAGCACGGCGTTTGTCTGAACAATTTTCTGTATTGGGGCGAGGCGGCGGTCGGCACACCCAATCAGCTTAGCCCCGGTGCGCCGCTCGCTTTGCCGCTCGCGCCCTCGATCGCCACGCGCGACGGCGAGCCCGTCCTCGTGCTCGGCACGCCCGGCAGCTACGGCATCTGCCAGACGCAATCGCAAGTCATGGTCCAGCACGTCGCGTATGGTCTGCCGCTCCAGGACGCGATCGACGAGCCGCGCGCGCGGCTGTGGGACAGGCGGCTCATCCTCATCGAATCCCGCATCCCGCCCACGGTGATCGACGCGTTGCGCGCGCGCGGTCACGAGGTCGACGTCGCCCCGCCATGGGAGAAAATGCTGGTGGGCGGCATGCAGGGTATCGTGCGCGATCCGGCGACCGGCGTGCTCGCCGGCGCCGCCGACCTTCGCCGCGACGGGTACGTGGCGGCGGTGTAACGGTTGCTTCCGTAGGGTCGGCTCAGCCGCGCCGAAGCGCGTAGGCCGGCGTTCCCCCGCGTATATCAACTAGGCAGCGGCTTAAGCAAGTCATCAACGGTTTCCCGTGTCGGCGCGCTGAACCTTGAATATTCCTCGTCAGTAACCAGTCCGAGCGAACGAAAGCCTACCAACTGCATCAATGCCGTTGACCGACGCAGATAATCGAATACCCGCTCCAATTCTATGTCCCGCTCCTTCATCATCCGGTAGATCTCGATGTAGCGCTCATGCTGGGTCTTGCCAGTCTCCGCACGAATGCGCACCACTTCGTCAAGCACGCGCTCGCAAAAACGCTCCAGAGCCTTTTCCCGCAGGGGCTTGAAAATCCTCCAATCCGATTCATTGATGCGATCTTGCATAGTTCTCTCTTCACCTTCGTTCGAGTTGGCACCGGGCTCGGCTACGCGTCGCCGGCTTAGCCCCCCTACGCTTTAAAATGCTTCGACAGCTTCAGGCCCTGCGCCTGATAATTCGAGCCGATGCCTTCGCCGTAGAGCTTGCCCGGCCGGGCCAGCATTTTCTCATAAATAAGCCGGCCGACGATCTGGCCGTGCTCGAGGATGAACGGCACCTCGCGCGAGCGCACTTCGAGCACGGCGCGCGAGCCGCGCCCGCCGGCACCGGCGTAGCCAAAGCCGGGGTCGAAGAAGCCGGCGTAATGGACGCGGAACTCGCCGACCAGCGGATCGAACGGCACCATCTCGGCGGCGTAATCGGGCGGCACCTGCACCGCCTCCTTGGACGAGAGAATGTAGAACTCGTTGGGGTCGAGGATGAGGCTGGCGTCGCCGCGCGCGGCGATCGGCTCCCAGAAATCGGCGACCATGTACCCGGCGCGTCGCTCGACATCGATGAGGCCGGTGTGGCGCTTGGCGCGGTAGCCGACGAGCCGGTCGGGACCGGTACCCGAGAGATCGACGCTCACGGCAACCCCGGCGCCGACGTCCGCGTCCGGGCTGTCGACGAGGCGCTCGCGCGCATTGAGTTCGGCGAGGGCGGCGGCATCGAGCTGCGCCTCGCCGCGCCGGAAGCGCATCTGGGAAAGCCGCGTGCCCTCGCGCACCAGCACCGGAAAAGTGCGCGGGCTGATCTCGGCATAAAGCGGGCCGTGATAGCCGTGCTCGATCTGATCGAAGCCGCGGGCGCGATCGACGATCACACGGGTGAACACATCAAGCCGGCCGGTCGAGCTTTTCGGATTGGCGGACGCGGCAACGGACGGTAGCAGCGCCAGGCTCTCGATCAGCGGCACGATGTAGACGCAGCCGGTCTCGAGCACGGCGCCGTCGGCGAGGTTTATCTCGTGCAGCTTGAGATTCTCGATGCGCGCGGCGACGTCTGCCTTCGGGCCGGGCAGGAAGCTCGCGCGCACGCGATAGGCGATGTCGCCGAGGCGGAGGTCGAGGCTCGCCGGCTGCACCTGGTCGGGCGCGAACGGATAAGCGGGCAGAATCGCGCCGGCCTCGGCGAGTGCCGCGATCATGCGGTCCGGCAGGATGCCGGCGTCGGTGACGGAAAAGGACAGCGGCATACAGCAAGGCTGTAGCCGAGCGCCGACTTGACGGAAAGGGAACAGGGGGGTAAGAGCCCGGTTATCCCGTGGTCATTTGAGCCGGCCGGCTTGCAGCCACGTAAAACAAATCGCTAAAAGGCCGGGGACGCTCGCGGCCCGGCCATTGGGATGATCCCCCGGCCGGGTTTTTCTTTGGCCCAAGGAGGCCGATGATGTCAGCGTCCACCGCCCGCCGCTATCGCCCGGAGACCCGCCTGCTGCACGCCGGGCAAATGCGCTCGAACTTCGGCGAAACATCCGAAGCGCTCTATCTCACGCAGGGCTTCGTCTACGACAGCGCCGAAGAATGCACTGCGCGCTTCAAGGGCGAGGCGCCGGGGTTCCTCTATTCGCGCTATTCCAACCCGACCATCGCCATGTTCGAAGAACGCATGGCGGCGTTCGAAGGCGCCGAGGCCGCGCGCGCGACCGCGAGCGGCATGGCGGCGGTGACGAGCGCGCTGATCGGCCAGCTCAAGGCGGGCGACCACCTGGTCGCGGCCAAGGCGCTGTTCGGCTCGTGCCGGTGGGTGATCGAAGACCTGCTGCCGCGGTTCGGTGTTGCCTCGACTTTGGTCGACGGGCTCGATCTCGCCCAATGGCGCGCGGCGGTGCGGCCGAACACGAAGACGTTCTTTCTCGAGAGCCCGACCAACCCGACGCTCGACGTGATCGACATCGCGGCGGTCGCGGAGATCGCGCATCACGCCGGCGCGACGCTCGTCGTCGATAACGTGTTCGCGACGCCGCTGTGGCAAAGCCCGCTCGCGCTCGGCGCCGACTGCGTCGTCTACTCGGCGACCAAACATATCGACGGCCAGGGGCGCTGCCTGGGCGGCGTCATTCTCTCGTCGGGGGATTTTATCCAGAAGCACCTGCACATGTACCTGCGCCAGACCGGCCCGTGCATGTCCCCGTTCAACGCGTGGGTGCTGCTCAAGGGGCTCGAAACGCTGCACCTGCGGGTGCGGCGCCAGACCGACACCGCGGCGGCGGTGGCCGAGGCGCTCGCGACCAACAGCAAGATCAAGCGGCTCATCTATCCCGGCCGGCCCGACCACCCGCAGGCGGAAACGGTGCGCAAACAGATGCGCGCCGGCTCGACGCTCGTGGCATTCGAAATCGACGGCGACCGAGCGGCGACCTTCCGTTTCCTCAACGCGCTCGAATTGATCGCGATCACCAACAATCTGGGCGACGCCAAGAGCCTCGTCACCCATCCGGCGACGACCACCCACCAGCGGCTCACGCCGGAGCAGCGCGCGGAACTCGGGATCACCGACGGGGTGGTGCGATTCTCCGCCGGGCTCGAGCACCCCGACGACGTGATCGAGGATCTGGTGAGCGCGCTGCAGGCTGTTTAATTTCGATGGCATCGTCATGTCCGCGAAAGCGGACATCCAGTAATCACGAACCGTGGTTTATCTGAAAGGTCCGTGTTTACTGGATCGCCCGCTTTCGCGGGCGATGACGAGACTGCTGTTTTACCGCCGCGTACCAACCAGGGTTGGCATGCCGGCGGTGAGCGGCGTGCGCGTCGCGGCGTCGGTGATGGCATTAGCCAGCAGCCGCGCCACGCAGTCGTAGCCCCAGTCGTTCATGTGCAACAAATCGGGGGAAAGGAACGTTTCGAACGGCATCTCGCGGTTCTCGCGCCAGTACTTCATGATCGCGAACCGATCGAACAACTCGACACTCGACGCCTTGGCGGTCGCGGAAATCAGCTCGACCATGGTATTGACGGCAGGATGCGCCAGCACCTTCGGCGCATATTGCGGATTGATCAGCACGACGTCGGCGGCGGTTTGTTTCAACAGCGCGAGCTCCCCGGCGAGCATCCCGCCGTTGCTGCTGATCTCATGCTCGTGCAGCACCGAGTTGGTGCCGAGCTGCCACAGCACCAGGTCCGGCTTTGCGGCCATTACGTCGCGATCGAAACGTGCAAGCATCTCGCGGATTTCCTCGCCGCCGACGCCGCGATTGAGCACGGTGATCGGCATCGCGCCGACGGCTCGCTCCTTCAACAGCGCTTCGAGCCGCGCCGGGTAGGTCGCCGCAGGCGAACTCGCGCCGGTGCCGGCGGTGGAAGACGAACCCATGGCCACGATGGTGATTGACGCGCGTTGCGCCACGCGGTCGGCGAGCCGCGGCAGGCGATGGGTGAACCGCGTGAGCTGCGGCGGCGCGCTGCACACCGGCGCCGAAGCTTGCGCAGGTATCGCCGCCGTTTGTGCTGGCAATTGCGCTTGCGCTTGCGCGTGGTGCGCCGGCGCGTGCAGGCCGATCAGGATGGCGGCAAGCGCGACGGCGCCCACACCGGCACAGACGAGCGGGAGGCGCGCCATGTCAGCGGGTCTCCGCGGCGGGCGCGGGCTGCTTGACCGCGCCGGCGATGAGCCCGGCGAGGAGCTTGCCGATGCAGTCGTGCACCCGTTCGGCGGTGTCGGTGTTTTTGCTGGCGTCATAGAGGTCGAACGTGCCGAGCTCGGACCAATGTTTCATCAGCGCAAGACGGTCGAACAGAGGCACGTCATGCTGGAGGGCAACCCACCGCATATTGTCGGTGTAGGCGGTGATTGAGATCATCGCGTCGGTGCGTGGGCTGTATTGCATATTCATCAACACGACGTCCACTCCGTCCCCCTGAAGCATTGCGACCCCTTGGTCGAGGGTGTCGCGAAATTCTTCCGGATCGACGCCTTTGATCGCATCGACGGTGCCGGTCTGCCAGATCACCAACGCAGGCTTTTGCTCCTCGATCCGCTGCAACTCCTGTTCCATCATCTCTGCGGCGGTCTGTCGCGCCTTGATCTTTGTGACAACTTTCGCGTCAACGCCCGGCAAAAACTTGCCGAGCGCCGCCTCCAGACGTGCCGGATAAGCCGCGCGTTCGCCAGTGGGCGCTGGCAGCGTGGACGAACCACTGCCGAGGACGATCACGTTGAGACTGTGACGTTCGGCCACGGCCGCAGCCGCGCGCGGAAGCGCAGCTTCCGCCGAGATCAGCGGCCTGCCCAATTCGCACGCGTCGTTTTCAGCGAGTGCGGGGCTCAACGGGGCGAGCGCCGCGAGTAGTATGGGGAACGCCTTCATACGTCGCCCCCGGCGAAGTCGGCGTTGCGGGAGCGCTTGGCGGGGCCTCGCCCTTCCAGCGCCTGGTACCACCTCAACAACCACGCAACCCCTATCATCACACCAATACCTGTAATGCTAATCAACAGTTGAAGCAATGGGCCGCCCGACAACTCGACCCGGATGAAGTGACCGGCGAACGCCAAAAAGACGCCGAGACAAAAAATTTCCAGCGAATGCTGACCGCACAGAATGGCGGGACGAAAGACGGGCAACTCGAGCGCCGGCCAACCGGGCGGCACGAAACGCACCGCCAGCACGGCCAATGCCAGGAAATGTACCAGTCGCATCACATCGAGATTGGCTTTGTCGATCGGATAGATGAGTTCGCCGAGCCAGTGCGGCACAAGGTAACCATAACGAGGAAAATACCAGGTCATCACGATCACAAAGGCGAAGACCAAATAAGCAACCGCGAACGCCGTCACGATGCGCGAGCGGATGAGGCCTGAGATCCGATCCGCCCCGCCGACGCCGCACCACCCGCCGATCACGAACAGGAGCTGCCAGGCAAGCGGATTGAACACCCACTCGCCGCTCGGATAGGCGGGGAAGTTCCATTCGAACGTGCGCGCCAGCGCGTAGAGCGCCGCCGAAGCGGCGAGCGCGAGTGCGGGGCGGCGCAACAGCAGCCAGAGTACGGCCGGGAAGCCGACCAACAGCACGATGTAGAGGGGCAGCACGTCCATGTTGACGGGCTTGAACTTGAGCATCAACGCCTGAACGAGAGTCACATCCGGCTGTTTGAGAAAATCGAAAATGTTCCATTCCTCGGCATAAAGCGAGGACTCGAAATTCTTCGAGACGTAGGCGATCTCCGCCAGATAAATGACGAACAGAAAGACGTGAGCGACGTAGACCTGCCAGGCGCGTTTGAGGATGCGCGCGCCCGCGACCACAAAACCGCGCTCGCGCATGGCCCGGCCATAGACAAACGCGGCCGTGTAGCCCGAGATGAAGACGAACATTTCCGCGGCGTCGGAAAAGCCGTAGTTGCGAATCGTGATCCAGCTGACGATGTTCGATGGAATGTGATCGAGGAAGATCAGCCACAGCGCGATACCGCGGAACAGGTCGAGGCGCAGGTCGCGCGTGCTCGGCACCGCGACGGCCGTGACCGCCGGCGCCGCAGGCACCGGCATCGGTTCTGGCCTCGTTTGAAGCACGACCATCCGGTCAGATCACTCCGGAAACGTTTGCACCATTGCGCCGCGCGCAGGCTCAATCCACAATTCGCCCGCATGGCCGGATCGACCGAAGCACTATACCGGGCCACGACCCGGGACATCGAGGTGCGTGTGACGCCGCGCTTCCTCGAGGAGCGCTCGTCGCCCGACAAGGGCCAGTATTTCTGGGCCTATACGATCGAGATCGTCAACGGCGGCGAAGAGACGGTGCAGCTCCAGTCGCGCCACTGGCGCATCACCGACGCGCTCGGCCGCACCCAGGAGGTGCGCGGCGCCGGTGTCGTGGGCGAACAGCCCGTGCTCAAGCCGGGGCAGTCGTTCGAGTACACGAGCGGCGTGCCGCTCACGACCGCGTCGGGTTTCATGGGCGGCACCTACGGCATGATGTCGGCGAAAGGCGAGCGCTTCGATATCGAAATACCGGCGTTCTCGCTCGACAGCCCGGACATGCGACGAACAGTGAATTAGTGGCGAATAGCGAATAATGAGTAGCGAATAGAAATAAACCCGATCGGCCTTACTATTCGCGATTCGCTATTCGCTACTTCCTTCGCCGCCGATCTCCCTAGGCTCGAAGCGGTAGTTCGCGTTGCAGAACTCGCACGTCACGGAGATCGCTCCATTCTCCACCATGTCGGCGCGCTCCTCGCGCGAGAAGCTGCCGAGCATCGCAGCGACGCCCTCGCGCGAACACGAGCATTGCGCGCGCAGTTGCGCGCTGCGGAACACGCGCACGCCGCGCTCATGAAACAGCCGGTAGAGCAGACGCTCGCTCGAGACCGCGGGATCGAGCAGCTCTATGTCCTCGACGGTGTCGATGAGCGAGCGGCCTTCGACCCAGGCATCGTCTTCCGCGAGCGTGTGCGGGGCCGTGCCGGGCGGCGCGTCGCCCGGATCGAGATCGGGGACACGCATGCGCTCGGGCGAGCGCGGAAGGAATTGCCCCAGGATGCCGCCGGCGCGCCAATGGCGGCGCAAGCCATCACCGCTCGAGCGAAATTCCTCGGCGACGGCGAGGCGCACACGAGTGGGAATTTGCTCGGAGCGGCGGAAATATTCGTGCGCGGCCGTTTCGAGGCTGCCGCCGTCGAGCGGCACCACGCCCTGATAACGGCTCCTCTCGGGGCCCTGGTCGATGGTCATGGCGAGATGGCCGCGGCCCATGAGCGCGCCGGTCGAGGTCTCGCCCGCGCCGATCGCCGCCTCGACCCGGGCGCGATCAAACGTCGCGCACGCGCGGATGCGGTCGGGCGTGGCGAAATCGACCACCACCATGCGCACCGGCCCGTCGCTCTTGGTTTGCAGGATGAAACGGCCCTCGAATTTCAGCGTCGAGCCGAGCAGCACCGTGAGCACCACGGCCTCGCCGAGCAGCTTGCTCACCGGCACGGGATAGTCGTGGCGCGTGAGAATGTCGTCGATCGCGCCGCCGAAGCGCACCACGCGGCCGCGCAAATCGAGCGCGGCGACCCCGAACGGGAGGATCGTGTCGTCGGCCGAGGTGGCCGCAGGTGCTCGCACCGGGATCGCGGTGTCGGTCATCGGGCGATCGCGTTGAAGCACCAGGCGAGGATACCTTTCTGTGCGTGCAGGCGGTTTTCCGCCTCGTCGAATACCACCGACTGCGGGCCGTCCATCACTTCGTCGGTCACTTCCTCGCCGCGGTGCGCTGGCAGACAATGCATGAAGAGTGCATCGGGTTTCGCCCGCGCCATCAGCCGCGCGTTGACTTGATAGGGCATGAGCAGGTTATGGCGACGCCCGCCGTCCTTGTCACCCATCGAAACCCAGGTATCTGCGACGACGCAGTCGGCCCCGGCAGCGGCCTCTTCGGGGTCGGTGCCGACGTGGATGGCGGCGCCGCTGGCGCGCACCCAATCAATGAGCGCCTGGCGCGGCGCGAGTTCGGTCGGCGTCGCCACATTAAGGCGAAACTCGAAACGTTGCGCCGCGTGCATCCATGATGCCAGCACATTATTGCCGTCGCCGACCCAGGCGACCGTGCGGTCGCGGATCGCGCCACGGTGCTCTTCGAAGGTCATGACGTCGGCCATGACTTGGCATGGATGCGAGAGGCGCGTGAGGCCGTTGATGACCGGCACGGTCGCGTAGCGCGCCAGTTCCGTGAGCGCCGCGTGATCGAGGATGCGGATCATGATGGCGTCGACGTAGCGCGAGAGCACGCGCGCCGTATCGGCGATGGTCTCGCCGCGGCCGAGCTGCATCTCCTGGCCGGTGAGCATGATGGTGTCGCCGCCGAGCTGGCGCATGGCGACGTCGAACGACACCCGGGTGCGCGTCGACGGTTTATCGAACACCATCGCGAGCGTCTTGCCGGCAAGCGGGCGGTCGCCGAGGCGGTCGCGTTGCCCGCGCATCTTCATGGCGCGGCTCGCCTCGATCATCCCGCGCAACTCCATCGCCGGGATGTCGATCAGATCGAGGAAATGGCGAACGCCGGCGTCCACCGGAACGCTCCTTAGAATTACACCGCAGAACTACGCGGCCTGCGCCCGCTCGATGCGCGTGCAGGCGCGATCGATCATGTCGACCGCCTGGTCGATCTCCTCCTCGCCCACGATCAGCGGCGGCAGCAGACGGACCACGTTTTCGCCCGCGGCGACGGTGAGCAACTTCTCGGCGCGCAACGCGTCGACGAGCTGTCCATTGGGTACCGCCGCGCGCATGCCGATCAGCATGCCTTCGCCGCGCACTTCCTCGATCACGCCCGCGTGGCGATCCTTGATCTCCGCCAGGCGTTGTTTGAGGAGCAGCGATGTGCGCCGCACTTTGTCGAGAAAGCCGGGCGCGAGCACCACGTCGAGAACCGCGTTGCCGGCCGCCATCGCAAGCTGATTGCCGGCGAACGTCGAGCCGTGCGTCCCGGGGGTCATGCCCTTGGCGGCCTCGGTCGTCGCCAGGCAGGCGCCAAAGGGGAATCCGCCGCCGATGCCCTTGGCGAGCGTCATAATATCAGGCGTGATGCCTGCGCGCTGATAGGCGAATATTTCGCCGCTGCGGCCGATGCCGGTCTGCACTTCGTCGCAGATGAGCAACAGTCCATGCTGGTCGCATAACTGCCGCAGCGTTTTGAGGAACTGCGGCGCGACATTGCGGATGCCGCCTTCGGCCTGGAGCGGCTCGATCAGGATCGCCGCGGTCTCCGGCCCAATCGCCTTTTTAACCGCGTCCACGTCTCCGAGCGGCACCTGGTCGAAGCCCTCGACCACCGGCCCGAAGCCGTCGAGATATTTCTTCTGTCCCGTGGCCGCCAAGGTGGCGAGCGTGCGGCCGTGGAACGCGCCCTCGAAGGTGATCATCCGGTAGCGTTCGGGCGCGCCGTTCGCGGCGTGATACTTGCGCGCGATCTTGATCGCGCACTCGTTGGCCTCGGCGCCGGAGTTGGTGAAGAACACCGTGTCGGCGAAGCTCGCTTCGCACAGCCGTGTGGCGAGGCGCTCACCTTCCGGCATTTTGTAGAGGTTCGAGGTGTGCCACAGCTTGCCGACCTGTTCGGTCAGTTTCTCCACGAGGTGCGGATGGGAATGGCCGAGCGAGTTCACGGCAATGCCGGTGCCAAAGTCGAGGTAGCGCTCGCCGTTGGTGGTGACGAGCCAGCAGCCCTCTCCTCGTTCGAAGGCCAGATCGATACGGGCAAAGACCGGTAGCAGATGCGAGGTCACGGCGCGCCTCGTGGGGTCAGGGCGTCCTAGGCGGACGCCGGAAATGAAATGTGCCGCCTCGCCGGGCGGCACTCCAAGACAACATATTGTCAGAGCCGGCCCCGCTGTCAACGTCGGCGCAGACGGGCGGCCGGGCACTTCCGACCTTCCGCGGGCTCGATTGGCTGGGGAAAACGAACCGCATCTGGTGCCGACTCTTGCGTGGGAGTCACCTGATATTGTAGGTTTGATGACGGTTGATACGACATCTCGTGCGGCGGACAGTTTCCTGAGTTCCAATCAGTGCTGCGTACCGACAGGCGGACCGATGGGCCGCCCGGCGTGGGGATAGGATTCTGTCGGGTCTGACCGGCCCGCGTTCGGCCATGCACGGATGCCTCATTTAGGAGGGCGGCATGTCGTGGACGGACGAACGCGTCGAAATGCTCAAGAAACTGTGGGCGGACGGACTCTCGGCGAGCCAGATCGCGGGGGAGTTGGGTGGGATTACGCGCAACGCGGTCATCGGCAAGGTGCATCGCCTCGGCCTCTCCGGACGTGCCAAGGCCCCCTCCTCCGCCGGCCCGCGGCCGCGCAAGACGCGTGCGCCGTCCCATGTGTTCCGCAGCATTCGCAATGCGATACGCGGCAATACCGCGCTCGCCGCCCACGCTGTCGCGGCCTACCAGACGGAGATCGAGCCCGAGCCGGAGCCACTCGAAAACGTCATCCCGATCGGCCAGCGCTGCTCGCTCCTTGAGCTGAGCGAAGACAAGTGCCATTGGCCGATCGGCGATCCCGGCCAAGCCGACTTCTTCTTTTGCGGCGGCAAGACCATCATCGGCCTCCCCTATTGCGGCTACCACGCCCGCATCGCCTACCAGCCGGCGAACGAGCGGCGCCGCGACCGGGACCGCGAGCGCCGCCAAATGCGCGCGTGAGACCAGGGCCCCGCTCACGCCTAGTTTTTCCTGATACTCACGACCCGCCTGCTTCGCCTCGTCGCTGCGGCGGGCCGTACTGATTGGCGGGACTTCAAATCATATTCGCGGCCGACGGCGCCCAAGCCGCCTTCCGGACCCCGCGGAAACGAACCGTCCGGAACATCTGCCGGCTCGCCAACATATATGTATCAGGGTGACGGCCGTCTTTTCCTATATGAGACCGCACGCGATGCCCAAGACACCGCCGAAACTCACTATTGTTCCCGATGCCGCCGCGCTGGCGCAGGCGGCGGCGAAGCGGCTGCTGGCGCGATTGGCGGAACCGCGCGAGCGCTTTGCCGTGGCGCTGACCGGCGGGTCGAGCCCCGAGGGGCTTTACCGGCTGTTGGCAAGCGAGCCTTACCGCAGTCAGGTTCCGTGGCAACGCGTCCACTGGTTCTGGGGCGACGACCGTTTCGTTCCGCAGGATGATCCGCGCAGCAACGCCGGCGCGGCACGCCGGCTGTTTCTCGATCGCGTGCCGGCCCCGCCCGAGAACATTCACGCCATCCCCACCGACGCGGCCAACCCCGACGAAGCCGCGCGCAGCTACGAGGCCGAACTGCAGGTGTTCTATGGCGCGGACCGCCTGGAGCCGGCGCGGCCCTTGTACGATGTCGTGCTGTTGGGCCTGGGCGGTGACGGCCATATCGCGTCACTATTTCCCGGCCAGCCGCAGGTGGACGAGACCAAACGCTGGGTGGTCGGCGTACCGCGTGCCGGCATGGAGCCCTACGTGCCGCGCGTGAGCCTCACGTTGCCAACCCTCGCATCGACGCGCGACATGCTGTTCCTCGTCACCGGCAAGGGCAAACGCGAGATCCTCACCCGCGTCCTCTCCGGCGCCGACCTGCCGGCGGCGTGCGCCCATTCTCAGGGCGAGCTCGTGTGGCTCGTCGATCGCGACGCCGCGCCCGCGCGCCGCGACGTCGCCTGAAGGCGGAGCACCGCGGTGAGCGCGGTCTCCCTCGTCGTCTCGGACGTCGACGGCACCTTGGTGACACCTGAGAAAACGCTCACCGACGCGAGCGTCCGCGCGGCGCACCGGCTGCACGAGCGCGGCATAGGATTCACTGTGGTCAGCAGCCGGCCGCCGTTCGGGCTGCGCATGCTGATCGAGCCGCTCGCGCTCGGCCTTCCTATCGGCGCGTTCAACGGGGGCGCCATGGCGAAGCCCACGCTGGAGTTGATCGAGCAGCGGCTCGTGCCGGAGCCGGCGGCGCGCCGCAGTATCGAGGTGATCGAGCAATTCGCCGCCGATGTATGGGTCTTTACCGCCGAGCTTTGGCTCGCCCGCAATGCCGCCGGCGACTACGTGCCGCGCGAACGGCGCACCTTGCAGGCAGAGCCGACGGTGGTGACGGACTTCACTCCGTATTTGACGCGCGCTGCCAAAATCGTCGGCTCGAGCCGCGATTTCGGCAAGCTCGCTGCGTGCGAAGAGGCGATGCGCGCGGCGCTGGGCGCGCAGGCGTCGGTCGCCCGTTCGCAAGCCTATTATCTCGACGTGACGCCGCCGAGCGTCGACAAAGGCACTTTCGTCATGGCGCTGTCGCAGCGGCTCGGCATCCCACCCGCCGCGATCGCGGTGCTGGGCGACGGCGAGAACGATATCGCCATGTTCGGCAAGGCCGGCCTGTCGATCGCAATGGGAAACGCGAGCGAAGACGTGAGGCGCCAGGCGACCTACGTCACGAAGTCCAACGCCGAGGACGGCTTCGCGGAGGCGATTGAGCAGTACGTTTTGGGATAGTACGTATCGCGGAACCCGCGCACGCGGGCCCGCGTTGAACGGGCGCGAGGGCGCCCAGATGAGCAGCCATTCCGAATTGGCGATGCGGGGCGGGAGCGCGACCGGCACGTCCGAGAGGATGCTCGATCCCGATCTCGCCCGCCGCATGGATGCCTACTGGCGCGCGGCGAACTATCTTTCGGTCGGACAAATCTATCTCAAGGACAATCCGCTGCTGGAAGAGCCGCTGCGGCGCGAGCACATCAAGCCGCGCCTGCTCGGCCACTGGGGCACCACGGCCGGACTCAATTTCATCTACGTGCATCTCAACCGGGTGATCGTCGCCCATGACCTCGACATGATTTACATCATCGGCCCGGGCCACGGCGGCCCGGGTCTGGTGGCGCACACTTATCTCGAAGGCTCCTACACCGAGATCTATCCCAACATCGAGCGCAGCCGCAGCGGATTGCAGCGCCTGTTCCGCCAGTTCTCCTGGCCTTACGGCATTCCGAGCCACGTGGCGCCCGAGACGCCGGGCTCCATCCACGAGGGCGGCGAACTCGGCTATTCGCTGGCGCATGCCTACGGCGCCGCGTTCGACAATCCCGAGCTGATCGTCGCCTGCATCATTGGCGACGGTGAGGCGGAGACAGGCGCGCTGGCCGCGAGTTGGCATTCCAACAAATTCCTCAATCCGCGGCGCGACGGCGCCGTGCTGCCGATCCTGCACCTCAACGGCTACAAGATCGCCAACCCGACGGTGCTCGCGCGCATCGGCCGTGGCGAACTCAATGATCTGCTGCGCGGCTACGGTTACGAGCCGCTCGTGGTCGAAGGCGACGAACCCTTCGATGTGCATGAGCAACTCGCACAAGCGCTGGAGATTGCGCTCGCCACCATCCGCCACGTCCAGAACAGCGCCCGCGCGGCGCCCGCCGACGCTGTGCCCGAGCGGCCGCGCTGGCCGATGATCGTGCTGCGCACGCCCAAGGGCTGGACCGGGCCGAAGTTCGTCGACGGCAAGCCGGTCGAGGGGACTTGGCGCGCCCATCAGGTGCCGATCACCGATCTCGACAAGCCGGGGCACCTCGCCGCGCTCGAAGCGTGGATGCGCAGCTATCGCCCGCAGGAATTATTCGACCGCGACGGCCGCTTCCGCGAAGACCTCGCGGCGCTCGCGCCCACCGGCCGCCGGCGCATGGGCGCCAATCCGCACGCCAACGGCGGAGAATTGCTGGAGCCGCTTTCGCTGCCGCATTTTCGCGATTATGCGGTCGCCGTTTCCACGCCCGGCGCCGTCGAGGCGGAATCGACCCGCGTGCTCGGCAACTATCTGCGCGACATCTTTGAACTCAACCGGGAGAAACAGAACTTTCGCCTGTTCGGCCCGGATGAGACCGCCTCAAACCGCCTGGATGCGGTCTATCAGGCGACGCCGAAGACGTGGCTCGCCGAGACCGAACCGGTCGACGAGAACCTCGGCCCGGACGGCCGGGTCATGGAGGTGCTGAGCGAGCACATGTGCCAGGGCTGGCTCGAAGGCTATCTGCTCACCGGCCGCCACGGGCTCTTCAACTGCTACGAGGCGTTCATTCACATCATAGATTCGATGCTCAACCAGCACGCCAAGTGGCTCAAGACCACCCGCGTCATTCCGTGGCGCAAGCCGATCGCGTCGCTCAACTATCTGCTCAGCTCGCATGTGTGGCGCCAGGACCATAATGGTTTCTCGCATCAGGACCCCGGCTTCATCGACCATGTGGCGAACAAGAAATCCGAGATCGTGCGCATTTACTTGCCGCCCGACGCCAACTGCCTGCTTTCCGTGGCCGATCACTGCCTGCGCAGCCGCAACTACATCAACGTGATCGTCGCCGGCAAACAGCCCGAATGGCAGTGGCTCGACATCGAGGCGGCGGTGAGTCACTGCACGGTCGGCGCCGGCGTGTGGGAGTGGGCGAGCCGCGGGGCGGACGACCCCGACGTGGTGATGGCATGCGCGGGTGACGTGCCGACCTTGGAGACGCTCGCCGCCGTGACGCTGCTGAGCGAGTACGCGCCCGACATTCGCATCCGCGTCGTCAACGTGGTCGACCTGATGGTGCTCCAGCCGCAGGTCGATCATCCGCACGGGCTCGAGGACCGCGACTTCGGCGATTTGTTCACGACCGACCGGCCGGTGATCTTCGCCTACCACGGCTATCCGACGATGATTCACAAGCTCACCTATCGCCGGCGTAATCACGACAACATGCACGTGCACGGCTATCGCGAGGAAGGAACCACCACGACCCCGTTCGACATGGTCGTGCTCAACGGGCTCGACCGCTATCGCCTCGCGCTCGATGCCATCCGCTACATTCCGCGCTACCGCGACCGCGTGGAGCATGAGACAGAGCGGTATTGGACGACCATGGAGCGCCATAAGCTCTACGTCAGCGAGTACGGCGAAGACATGCCGGAAGTGAAAAACTGGCGCTGGTCGGCCTAGCCGCGCGCAATGACCGGGTGGCCGCCGGCTCCGGTTAAATTGCCGTGTCTGGTTTGTCGATTTTTCGTCGCCTTATGTGAACTACTTCACACAAGGTTGTCTTTGACCGGATACAATCTAACGCACGGTCAGTTGAGCACCTCCACCGAGCCTCCAGTTGTCGGTGGGATGCGGGAGGGTTTTCACTTAAGGTCAGCATAGTGGCGTCTGCGGCGCTGCGCCTCGCAAGAGGCGCAGCGTCTTTATTTTGCGCCGATGTTAAACGACGGCCCGCGGCCGCTCGTGCTCCCGCGCAACCGTTACCGGCCGCCCCGTACCGATCGAGGTGACAAGCGCCTCGAACGCGCCGACCACATCGAGCATTTGTTCCGGCGCGACCGGGAACGGCGCCCCGCCTTCGACCGCGGCCGCGAATTGATCGAGCAGCGCGGCTAGCGCATCCGTCGCCGGCAGCGTCTTAGTCTGCGGCTCCTCACCGAGGGGCGCGATCGTGAGCTTCGTCTCGCCTAGCGCCTCGGCCCAACCCTTGGTGCCGAACACGTGTACGCGCCAATACATCGGGCCGGCGCGCACGGTCGCCATCACGCCGGTTGCGCCCGACGTGAACTCGATGAGCGCCGCGACCGAATCGCGCGGATCGGGCGTCGGCTTCTGCGAATAGAGGCGCGCATCGATCCGCGCGACCGGCCCGACCAGATTGACAAAGGCGTCGAGCACGTGCAGGCCGGCGCCGGTCATGCCGCCGCCGGGAGATTCACGCGGGTCGTCGCGCCAGCCGCCCTTCACGCGGGTGCTGTGCTCGTTGGTGAAATGGCCTTCGATGTGCAGCACCTCGCCGAGCATCCCGGACGCAACGATGCGCTTCATCTCCAGCATGGACGCGAAGGTTCGTTTGCTGTTGCCGAGCCCGAGCACCACGCCGGCGCGCCGGCAGGCGGCGACCGCGCGCTCGGCTTCTGACAGCGTGAGCGCCAGCGGCTTTTCGCACCACACGGCTTTGCCGGCTTTCGCCACCGCGACCACCTGATCGACATGGAGCGAATGCGGCGTCGCCAGCACCACCGCGCGCACGCGCGGATCGGCAACGACTTCGTCGAACTGCGTCGATAGCTCGAAGCCGTGCTTCGCGGCGAACGCCGCCATGGCGTCGGGCTCCTTACACACGCCGTGCACGAATTTGAGCCGCGCGCTCTTGCCCTGCACCGCGTTGACGATCGCCTGGCCCCAGCGGCCGAGCCCGACGACAGCAGCCTCGATCATGTTCGCCTTCCTCCCTGTGCGATCGCTGGCCGGACGATGCGGCGGCGGAGGTTCCCCGTTCCTGGCCCATTCTATCGACGTGCCTTCTCCCGGCGCAATCGCCCACCTATGCTGGACGTCATTGCGAGGAGCGCATAGCGCTCGCAATGACGAAACAACGGCGCGCCCGCGCCAATCCTCGCAGGTTCAACCCACATGTCGCGCGGCTATTTGTTGAAATGCGTCGCGCTGCTATGGCTCGCGGGCGTCGCGCTGCGCCTGACCGTGCTGGCGGTGCCGCCGGTGATCCCGCAAATCCACGCGGACCTCAATCTCTCGGAGACCGAAGTCGGCATTCTCACCGGCCTGCCGCAGGTGCTGTTCGCCGGCGCGGCGGTTGCCGGCTCTCTGCTGATCGCGCGGCTCGGCGCGTTGCGCACGCTCATCATCGGCCTCATCCTCAATGCGGCCGCGTCGGCGCTGCGCGGGGCGCTGCCGGCCGTAGCCCCACTCTACGCCGCGACCGTCGTTATGGCGTTCGGGGTCGCCATCATGCAGCCGGCGCTGCCGCCGCTGACGCGGCAATGGCTGCCCGACCGCGTCGGCTTCGCGACCGCGGTCTACAGCAACGGCCTCCTCATCGGCGAAATCCTGCCGACGGCGCTCACGATTCCGCTGGTGCTGCCGCTCATCGCCGACAGTTGGCGCCTTAATTTTCTCGTCTGGGCAATCCCCGCCGCAGTGATCGTGTTCGCCGTGGCCGGCTTCGCGCCGCGCTCGTCGGAGCCCGGCGAGAGTGCCGCCGGCGGCCTGCGCTGGTGGCCCGATTGGCGCGACCGGCTGATCTGGCGGCTCGGGCTGATGCTCGGCAGCATCACCAGCATGTATTTCGGCAGCAACGCCTTCATTCCTGATTATCTCAGACACATCGGCCGGCCCGATCTCATCGGCCCCGCGCTCACGTCGCTCAACCTCGGGCAGCTGCCGGCGTCGCTGCTGTTGCTCGCGGTGGCCGGCCAAATCGAGCGCCGCACCTGGCCCTATACGCTGTGCGGCGTGCTCTGCCTCACGAGCGTGCTCGGGCTCGTGTTCGCGCCGGGCGTGGGAATAATCGCGGCCGCCGGCCTGCTGGGCTTCGCCGCCGGCGGCACCTTCGTGCTGATGCTGACGCTGCCGCCGCTCATCAGCCCGCCCGACGACGTGCACCGCGTCGCCGTCGCCATGCTCACAATTGCTTATGCCTGCGCGGTCATCGTGCCGATCCTGTCCGGCCTCGCCTGGGACGCGACCGGCCGCGGCGCGCTCGCGTTCCTGCCGATCGGCGCCTGCGCGGTGCTCGTGTTGATCCTCGCCCCCGCGATTCGATTCGAGTCGCGGGATTCCTCCGGCGAAACCGGATAAGCTCGCAATCTCATCAAGGGGTGCCCAAATGGATGCGCAACGCTTCAAGCGGCTGACGCCGGAAACCATGACGCCGGAGCAGAAAGAGGAAACGATCGTTTACAACTTCGGCCACGAGCTGATCGAAACGGGGCAAGTGAGCGACGCAAGCTACAAAGCGGTGGTCGACAAGTTCGGCGAACGCGGCGCGATCGATATCATCGGCGTCATGGGCTACTACAGCCTGGTCTCGATGGTGCTCAACGTCGACCGCGTGCCGATTCCGGAGGGCGGCAAGCTGCCGCTCGCGTCGCTCGAATAGCGCCGCGCCGTGCGCGTTCTCACAAAGATGGAAGAGCGTGGCGCGCGCGGCCGCGTCGCGCGGCTCACCATCGCGCGCGAAGAAAAGCTCAACGCGCTCGATCCGGAGACCATCGCGGCGCTCACGGCCGCCGCGCGCGCGCTGCATGACGACGCAGCCTTGCGCGCCGTCGTGCTCACTGGCGCGGGCGAACGCGCCTTCATCGGCGGCGCCGATATCGGCACCATGATCGGGCTCGATGCCGACGGCGCGCAGGCGTTCATCACGTCGCTGCACGAAGCGATCGCCGCCGTGCGCGCCATCCCGGTGCCGGTGATCGCCCGCGTGAACGGTTACTGCCTCGGCGCCGGGCTCGAGGTCGCGGCTGGCTGCGACCTGCGCGTCGCCTCTGCGCGCGCCATGTTTGGCATGCCGGAGGTGAAGGTCGGCATGCCGTCGGTGATCGAGGCGGCGCTGCTGCCGCGCCTCGTCGGCGTCGGCCACACGGCCGAACTGGTGCTGCTCGGCGAGAACATTGACGCCGCGCGAGCGCTCGCCATCGGCCTCGTCGAAAAGGTAGTGCCGCCGGACGAACTCGACGCCGCGGTCGATGCGTGGGTCGATGCCATCGTGACGGCCGGGCCGCAGGCGGTGCGGCTGCAAAAGGCGCTGATGCGCGAATGGGAGCGCCTGCCACTCGACGAGGCGATAAGGGCCGGCATCGCGAGCTATCGCGTGAGCGTCGCCGGCGGGGAGCCGGCGCGCATGCTCGCCGAGTTCACCGCGCGGCGCCGCAAGTGAGCGGCGCCGCGACTATTTCAACGCCTAAGCCAACTAAGGAGACCCGCCGCTCCGATCAAGCGCTTGGATCGTGAGAAGACACCCCGGATTGATCGTGGGCGACGGTGCACTGATAAACAGCCCGGTGATCCGAAGATGGCCGCCGTTCGTGGTGTTGCAGACTACGAACTGATCGCCGGGCACGACCTGGATCGTGAAGTTGTCGAAGCTGTTCGATGCGGTGCCGAGCGGCCCGTTGTCGCTGTTGAACAAGAAGGCAACGGCGCCGTTTCCTGCGGTGCTAGCGATAAACCCGCCGTCGAAGTGTATGTCGTCGGTAGAGGAAGTGATGTGCACGCAGGTGTACTGGAAGAACCAGCAGTAGAGTCCCTGGCCGTGGATATCCGTCGCCGGCGAGACGTGCTGGCCGCCGACCATCCCGTAGAAATAGTAGCAGTCTCCGGCGTTCCAGCAGTGGAGGTTGCGCGGAGCAGCGTTGGCCGTGACTAACTGATTTGCTGGGTCACCCCCGAACATCATACCGATTCGGGCGTTGATAACCGTTACGTCTTGCAGCGTGAAATTCAGGTTGCTCGGCAAATAGACACCCTGGCACGTGCTCGCGGTTGGGTTGCCTCCAGCGCAGTCGATCAGCAGATTGCGGACGCCGCAGTTCAAGGCGTTCGAACCGCAGGAGACCACGACAGGCCATCCGCTCTGGGGTCCCGTCCACAACAGCTTCGTACACCAACGCTCCGGCAGGCCTTGGTTCGGAGAGCCGCCCGCCGCGCATCCGCCCTCAAGAACGACTCCGGTCTGCAGCGTGATTGGCTGGGTGAGCGTACAGGTGCTTCCTTTGGCGGGAAGGCTGACGACGCCGCCGGTCTGATTGGCTTGATTGACGACCAAGACAATCGCGGCCGTATCGTCATATGGTGGACCAGAGCAGGGCGAATTGACGACGTAGCCCGTTTGGGCATGGGTCGGCGCTACCGCCGAAAGGAGAAGAACGCCGGCAATGATCAATCTCCGCATTGAGATTCTCCCGGGTTGGTTGTGCGCACCAACCGTAGGCCGCTCCGGCGGTGAAATCTATAGACCGCTGTTGACTTCACTACCCTCGTCATTACCGCGAAAGCGGCTGTAGGGTGGGCTAAGCGCGCCGATGTGCGCACGTGCTCACGCGGATCAAACAAATAGATAAAGGAATGGTGGGCGCGCCGCCGTCGCTACGCTCCTCTGGCTTACTGCAGGCCACCCTAGATTCCCGCCTTTCGCGGGCATGACGGGGCCGAGTTCATCTTCCTTTAAACGCGGGCTTGCGTTTCTGCATGAAGGCGGTGCGGCCCTCTTTATAGTCCTCCGAGGCAAAGCAGGCGTCGACCGCGGCCTGGACCGCCGGGAGATCGCGTTTGTTTGGATCCTTCGCCCATTCGGAGGCGGCGAGCTTCACGGCCGCGATGGTGAGCGGCGCGTTCTCGGCGATGCGCGCCGCATAGTCGGCGACGTAAGATTCGAGTTCAGCGATCGCACGCACGCGATTGACGAGGCCCATCTGCAGCGCCTCGGTCGCGTCGAACTGGCGCGCGGTATAGAAAATCTCTTTGGCGAACGACGGGCCGACGAGGTCGGCGAGCCGCTTGATCCCGGAAAATCCATAACCGAGCCCGAGCTTCGCCGCCGGCACCGCGAAGCGCGAGTTGTCCGAGGCGATGCGCAGGTCGCAGCACAGCGCGACGCCGAGCCCGCCGCCGATGCAATAGCCCTGGATCATGGCGATCGTCGGCTTCTTATGTTCGTAGATCGCGCCGTGCGCGCGATCACCCACGGCGTTGTACTCGAGGATCGCCTCGGCCGAACCTCGCTTCTGCTCGAACTCGGAAATATCGGCGCCCGAGATGAACGCCTTGCCGCCGGCGCCCGCCAGCACCACCACGCGGATCGCGTCGTCTTTCGCGAACTCGTCGAGGATTTCCGGCACCGCTTTCCACATGTCGAACGAGACGGCGTTGTGGCGCGCCGGATTGTTGAACAGCATCCAGCCGACCGCGCCGTCCTTGCGCGCGATCATCCGTTCGGTACTGGTCCTCATGGCGCGTCTCCGTTTATTTGTTTGGTCACATTTCTGCGGAAAACCGGTGTTCCATTTTTCGGTATCATGCTCTAAACGACTTTTTGTTTGCGCAGCTCACCGATCGCCGCGGCATCGAAGCCGAGCTCGCCCAGCACTTCGTCCGTATGCTCGCCCTTATCCGGCGTCGCGTAACGTATGCCGCTCGGCGTGCGCGACAGCTCCACCGCTTGGTTGACGACCTCGATATCACCGAGGCGGGGATGATGCACTCCCGCCGCCATGCCCAGATGCTTGACCTGCTCGTCGGCGAACACCTCGTCCATCTTATAGATCGGACCGCACGGCACGCCGGCCTTGTTGAGGATGTCGATCCATTCGCGGCTCGATTTGTGCCGCGTGATGTCGCCGATCGCCTTGTTCATGCCGGCGCGGTTCTGCGAGCGCAGCTTGTCGGTCTTGTAGTCGGGATGATCGATGAGCTGCGGCGCGCCGATCGCCTCGCAGAAGCGTTTGTAGATATGCGAACCGGCGGCCGCAATGTTGATATGGCCGTCGCTGGTGGGAAACACGCCGGTCGGAATGCTGGTCGGGTGATCGTTGCCGGCCTGGGGCGGCACCTCGTGGCCGATGAGCCAGCGCGCGGCCTGGAAATCGAGCAGCTGGATCTGCGCCTGCAGCAGCGAGGAACGCACCCATTGGCCCTCGCCGGAGACTTCGCGTTCGAGCAGCGCAATCAGGATTCCGGTGGCGGCAAAAATGCCGGCGCCGAGATCGGCAACCGGAATGCCGACCCTCACCGGCCCTTGGCCCGGCAGGCCGGTGATCGACATCAGCCCGCCCATGCCCTGGGCGATCTGGTCGAAGCCGGGCCGGTCGCGGTAGGGCCCGTCCTGGCCGAAGCCCGAGATGCTGGCGTAGACGAGCCGCTTGTTGATCGGCTTGAGGCTCTCGTAATCGATGCCCAATCGGAATTTCACGTCCGGGCGGAAGTTCTCGACCACGACATCGGACCGCTTGACCAGCGCGCGAAAAATCTCGACGCCCTGCGGATTCTTCAGATCAAGCGTCATGCTGCGCTTGTTGCGGTGCAAGTTCTGAAAGTCGGGGCCGTCGCGCGGGCCGCCCATGCCGCCGTCGTCGTCCGGCATCTCGATCTTGATCACGTCGGCGCCCCAGTCGGCGAGCTGGCGCACGCAAGTCGGCCCGGCGCGCACGCGGGTCAAGTCGAGCACCTTGAAACGGGCGAGCGCCTGGCTCGCGGGCGGACGGGACATCGGGAACTCCGTGGGACGGCGTTGCGTCGGCGGGGACGAAATGATCTACACAAATCCGCGGCGCGCTGCCACCGGCCGTGCGGGGGAGCAGACGATGAAATTCGGCGTATTCGATCACGTGGACCGCGGAACGGTGCCGCTGGCCGAGCATTTCGAGAACCGGCTCAAGCTCATCGAAACCTACGACCGCTGCGGCTTTTACGCCTATCACGTGGCCGAGCACCACATGACGCCGCTCGGTATGGCGGCGAGTCCGAGCGTGTTCCTCGCCGCCGCGAGCCAGCGCACCCGGCGCCTGCGCTTCGGCGCGCTTGTCTATCCGCTGCCGATGTATCACCCGCTGCGGATCGCCGAGGAAATCTGCATGCTCGATCACCTCAGCGGCGGCCGGCTCGAGGTCGGTGTCGGCCGCGGGGTGTCGCCCTACGAGATCGCCTATTACGGCCTCGATCCGGCGCAGACCCAGGCGATGTACTTCGAGGCCTTCGCGCTGCTGATCAAAGCGCTGACCAGCCGCGAGCTGACCTTCGAAGGCAAGTTCTACGCATTCCGCGACGTGCCGATGGAGATGGAGCCGCTGCAGCGGCCGCATCCGCCGATGTGGTACGGCGTTTCCGATCCGGCGGCGGTGCCGTGGGCGGCCCAGAACCGCATCAACATCGTGTGCAACGCGCCGCTGCCCGTGGTGCGCGGCGTGGTCGATAGCTACCGGGCAGAATGGCGCAAGGCGGGCCGCAGCGCGGGTGAGCTTCCGCTCATCGGCATGAACCGCCACGTCGTCATTGCCGACACCGCGGAGGAGGCGTTGGCGAGTGCGCGCCGCGCGTATAAGCGCTGGCACGACAGCTTCATCCTGCTGTGGAACCGGCACGGTGGCACGCCGTTCCGCGCCGCCTATCCGGATAATTTCGATGACGCCGCCCGCATGGGTTTCGGCGTCGCGGGTACGCCCGCGCAGGTGCGCGACGTGCTGGCCGCCCAGGTGGCGGAAACCGGGATCAATTATTTCCTCTGCCGCGCCGCCTTCGGCGATCTGTCGTTTGCAGAGTCGCTGCGCTCGGTCGAGCTGTTCGCGCACGAGGTGATGCCGGCGCTTGCCGCCGCGCGCCAGGCGGCGGAGTAGCCTACCTGCGATTCTTCTTGGAGCATGATCTTTTCCGAAAACCGGTATCCACTTTTCGGGATCATGCTCTAGCGTCGTCATCGTATCGTCGCGGGCCGCGCGTATGCGCCGGGCGGATTGCGAGTTCATTTTTTCCAGCGGAGAGAACATCATGACCCATGACCTCACGCGCCGCGACGTGATGAAGGGCGCCGCCGGCGCGGCGGCGCTCGCTGCCACCAGCGTTCCGCTGCAGCCGGGCCAGGCGCAGGGCGCGACCGTCACCGGCGTCGTGTTCGAGGACCGTTCGGGCAGCGGCCGCCGCCAACCGGGCGATCCGGGCATTGCCGGCGTGCTGGTGTCGAACGGCCGCGAGGTCGCGAAAACGGACGCGAGCGGGCGTTACACCTTGCCGGTCGACGACGAGACGATCGTCTTCGTGATCAAGCCGACCGGCTACATGGTGCCGGTCGAGCCCGGCACCATGCTGCCGCGCTTCTATTACATCCATCAGCCCAACGGCACGCCGGCCGACCTCAACCTGCGCTTTCGCGGCATCGATCCGACCGGCCCCCTGCCCGCCTCGGTCGACTTCGCGTTGCGCAAGGCGGACGAGCCGCGCGCGTTCGATGTTTTGTTGTTCACCGATCCGCAGCCGGAGAGTCCGACCGAGGTCGAGTTCGTGCGCGACGACGTGGTGAGCGCCCTCGTCGGCGCCAAGGCGGCGTTCGGCATGACCACGGGCGACGTGATGTTTGACGATCTGTCGTTCTATGACCGGCAGAACCGCATCATCGGCCAGATCGGGGTGCCGTGGTGGAGCATTCCCGGCAACCACGACCTCAATTTCGAGGCGCCCGGCACGCACTATTCGCGCGAGACCTTCAAGCGCGTGTTCGGCCCGACCTCCTACGCGTTCGAATACGGCGGCGCGCTCTTTCTCATGCTCGACAATGTCGAATATCTCGGCGCCGATCCGACCCGGCCGCATCGCGACGGCAAATACCAGGGCCACATCGGCGAGCGCCAGCTTGCCTTCATCGCCAGCGTGCTGGCCGAGCAGCCGGCCGACCGGCTGGTGGTCGCCGCCATGCACATCCCGCTGCGCACCTACATCAACCCCGAGAATTGGGGAATGAACACGATCGACCGCGGCGAGTTCGTCAAGCTGATCGGGGATCGGCCGTGCTTGAGCATCTCCGGCCACACCCACACGACCGAGCACCACTACTTCGGCGCCGCCGACGGCTATGCCGGGAGGACGCCGCATCATCATCACGTGATGACCGCGGTGTGCGGCTCGTGGTGGAGCGGACCGTTCGACCATCGCGGCATCGCCACCGCCGACAGCCGCGACGGCAGCCCCAACGGCTTCCACCTGCTCTCGATCGACGGCAACAAATACACGACGCGCTTCGTGCCGGCGAAGGAGCGGCGGCAGATGCGCATCAGCCTCGACAGCGAGTTCCATCGCGACCGGCGCGAGCTTTATCGCGACGCGCGCATGGGCGCGCTGCTCGGCTCGCCGATCCCGCGCGAGAGCGTGTTCGCGACGGAGGTCGTGGTCAACTTCTTCGACGGCGGACCCAACACTAAGCTCCTCTGCCGCATCGGCAAGCGCGACCCGGTGATGATGACGCGCGAGAGCCGCATCGACCCGTTCGTCGAGGAGGTGTTCGCGCGCAACGAGGCAACCAAGAAGCCGTGGGTCAAGGCCGATCCCTCCTCGCACATCTGGGTGGCGCGCCTGCCCGCCGACCTTAAGGCCGGCACCCATCGCGTCGAGATCATCGCCACCGACGAATACGGCCGCGAGCATCGCGATCACCTGGTGCTGGAGGTGACCGCGGGTGAGACGTCGACGAACGGCCGCGGGTAGGCGCGCGCCGCTTGCTGAAAACTCGGAATCAGCAACGATCTGCAAGCAACAAAAGGTAATCACTAACGGCACGTTCTCCGCCCGTCGTTCCGGGGCGCCGCGAAGCGGCGAGCCCGGAATCCATGAACACGGACGGCGCAAATATCGGCACGACCTGTGTTCATGGATTCCGGGCTCGCTCGCTCCGCTCGCCCCCCGGAATGACACGAGCGGCGGCTGAGATGCACTTGGTCAGCCGCTGAATCAGCAACGATCTGCAAGCAACAAAAGGTAATAACGAAGCCTTCACTCGAACCACCGCCACCTCCCCGCGGATGGCCGCGCGTCTTCCGCCGAGCAAAAAGTTCCATGCCTCCTTGTTCGGGACTGTTTTGTGATTGTTGTGTCATTGTTCGGCCGCTCGTTCATTGTTCTTTGCTGCGCCGCACCCACACGGGTTTTTGCCAATGATTACAAGGGATTCGGCTTCTGCCACGCGGTTATCTCGCCGGCGGCCGCCATTGTATTTTCATTGTTGTTTACAATGGCGGCCCCCGTTTTTGCTGCATCGCGGTCGCGATCAGCCGTGGCCCGCCATGGAGGAAACACAAACTCCGGCGAGTGCACGTATCCCAACCGGGCCCGCTCCAGCGGGCTGATGAGCAACAATTCCGGCGGATAATCGTCCCGCCAGAGCGGCCGCACCTCTGCCGACCTGGCCTGCCGCTTGAGCTCCTCGGCCTCGTCGCCGGTAATCGCGCCGGCCGACAACGCGGCAACGATTGCCAACGGGAGCAACGGACGATCCCCCTCATGCTGCAGGCGCAGCACCCGCTTTCCGTCCGCGCCGCGCGGCAAGAGCCGCTCGATGAGCGCGCGCATCTCGTCTTCGTCGGCCGCCAGCACCTGCGCCAGAAGACGCCGGAAATTCTTCCCCAGCGAAACCGCCATGACCGTGCCGCCGTTCAGGAAGCGGCCGTGATCTGGCGGGGGGCTTCGCCGGCCGGGTCGGGAAGCCGCTGCTCGATCCGGCTCAAGCGCGCGGCGACCTCGCTCGATTGCAGGATCACGGCGGCACCGGCGATCGTGCGCAACACCTGCTCGGCCTCTTTGGGCGTGACCTCGCCCTCGGCCAGCGCCTCGATGACGTCAGCCGTCGCCTGGCGGGCATCGGCATCCGTCTCGATGCGCGGCAACGCCAACGGCACCGGCCGCTCGCGCCGCGGCGGCATCATCCGCTCGACACACAGGCGCATCGCGGCGTCGTGACCCATCTTGGCGAAGGCGATCACCTTTTGCATCACCTCCTCGGCTTCGCCGTCGACCAGCGCCTCGAGGACGATGGTCTTCTTGTTGCGCGAACCGCGCGGGCGGCCGGCGGGATTGCCGCTCTGTCCGGGTTGAAAGGGCATGCTCAATGGCTCCGGTTTCAATGTGATGCCTTATCGTATGTATCAATCTATCCATTGTCAAGGAAGTTGCTCCACAAAAATGGCAATCGTCGCACCTTCATAATCTGTTTTAACACTATTGGTAATTATTCTGACCGGAGAGCGCCCCCGCCTTTCCCGCTCCGCGCGCAGGACGGCGCGCGCGATGGTCAGCATGCTCAGACCGGCGGATCACCGGTCTCGCGCAGCCAGCGGCGCATGTGGGGATAAGGCGCGCCCTCTTCCGCGCGCGCCCGGCCGGCCTCGAGCGTCATGCCGACCCATTGCAGCATGGGCACGCCGAATCCGCCGCCGTCCGTGAACGCCCTGAGGATCGCCGGGCCGCCGCCTTTGTATTCGTCGTGGAACAGCAGGGCCGGATCGATGCCGAGGTGAACCGCCGCCGCGTAGGACCAGGCGATCGCCATCATCTCCTCGGCGGGATCGGCGCCGACGTTGTGATGCAGGGTGGCGCGCCGCTCCGGCGGCACCACGGCGAGGTGGCCGGCCTCGTGCAGCAGGTCGCAGGGGAAGCGCAGCCGCGCCGGATCAAACACCAGCGCGCCGTGCTCGACCATGATCCCGGGCAGCGGGGTCGTCTCGGCGAACGTGCCGGCACGCACGGCGAACCCGATGTCGGTGAGAAACGCGACGATGCGGCGGGTCAGCGACTCGCTGCCCGTCGGCTCAACCTGCGCGGCCTCGTGCGCCGCATTCATGCAAGTCCCGCCCGTGCTTCGTCATTTCAGTTGAATATATCGTGGTTCAAGCGGCGGAAAAAGCACGCACATAGCCTTTCCCTGGGATCAATCTCATGCCTGCGCGATGAAACAGCGCTTACAGAAACGGCTTGCCGCCGGTCACGGCGATCGTCGCGCCGGACGTGTAGCTCGACAGCGGGTCGGCCAGCATCACGTAAGCCGTGGCGAGTTCGGCCGGCTGTCCCGGCCGCTTCATCGGCACCTGTTTGCCGAATTTCTCGACCGCGTCTTCCGGCATGGTCGAGGGAATCAACGGCGTCCAGATCGGTCCCGGCGCGACCGCATTGGCGCGGATGCCTTTCTCCGCCAAGAGCTGCGCCAGCCCGGCCGTGAAGTTCTGGATTGCGCCTTTGGTCGTCGCATAGGCGAGCAAGGTCGGGTTCGGCGTATCCGCGTTGATCGACGCCGTGTTGATGATCGCGCTGCCCGGCTTCATGTGCGGCACGGCCGCTTTTGTCAGATAAAACATGGCGTGGATGTTCACTCTGAAAGTCAATTCCCACTCCGCGTCGGAAATATCATCGAGCGATTTGAAGGTTGCTTGATGGGCCGCATTGTTGACGAGGATGTCGACGCCGCCGAGGTTATCGAGCGCGGCGTCGACGACCTGCCGGCAATGGCTCGGCGAGCCGATATCGCCGGCGAGCAGCACGGCGGTGCGCCCGGCTTCCTCGACCAGACGCTGGGTTTCCTTGGCGTCGTCATGCTCGTCGAGATAGGCCACGAGAATGTCCGCTCCCTCGCGGGCGAAAGCGAGGGCGACGGCGCGGCCGATGCCGCTGTCCCCGCCGGTGATGATGGCCTTCTTGCCGGCCAGTTTGCCGCAGCCGCGATACGAGTGTTCGCCGTGATCGGGCTTCGGCTGCATCGCTGCGGTATGGCCTGGCATCGGCTGCTTTTGACGCGGAAGGGGAGGCTTCGGACGTTCGTTCATGGCGCGCTCGCTGGTTTGAATTTCTCAGATTCAATCGACGAGCCCATCCGCCAGTTCCAAGGTGCGGGAATCCTTAGCCCTGTGCTCCAACGAGCTTGGCCCATTCCGCAGCTACGAATTTTTGCGGCGCGCTCCATCAAAAGAGACTTGACTTCGTGTTCACTTTTTGTTCTCATCGTGTGCAAGAAATGTCGTTAAACCGGGGCGCGTTATGGCGTACACTTTCGACAGTTTGGGATTTGCAAAAAGGCTGCGCGACGGCGGCGTGCCCCGGGACCAAGCCGAAGTTCATGCGGAAGCGGCTCGAGATTTCATCATGGTAGAGCTTGCAACCAAAGCCGATCTACTGGCGACGGAGCAGAAGCTTCAAACCAGTCTGCAGGCCACGGAGCAGAGGCTTCAAACGAGTATTACCGAACTCCAAACCGAGCTTCGTACCAGTGTCCGCGAGCTTGATACTAAGATCGATACGCAAACCCTGCGGCTCACGGTGCGGCTTGGTGCCATGCAGGTCGTGCTGATCGGGGCGCTCGCGGCCATTCTGAAGCTCGCCTGAATTCCTTCGTAGGTTGGGCCGAAGGCCATGCCGACCATCACGATGAATTCACAAATACTTTGGTGGGCACGCCGTCCCCCGCCTTCGCGGGCGTCCGGCTTACAGTAGCCCACCCCACGACGACGCATTCTAAGAGTCCCCCTCACCCGATCGCCCCCGCGTCGACCGCTGCCCGAAAGCGGCGAGAGCTGGGGGTGCCGGTTTGTCACGCTTACTGTAGCTCGCAGCTGGCGTGATATGTCCTTGGCTGCGCAAGCTTACGGGGCTCAACATGCTGGACCACATCGGAATTAAAGTGAGCGACCTCGCGCGCAGCAAGGATTTTTACCGCGCCGCGCTGCGGCCGCTCAATTACGAGCTACGCAAGGACATTCCCGGCGCTGCCGGCTTCGGCGTAGCGGAGGGCGCTGGGAAAAGCCCCGACCCGGCCGGAGATTTCTGGCTGATCCGAGCCGATCCGCCGCTGCCGCGCATCCATGTTGCGTTCAACGCCAGCACGCGCGAGCAGGTCGATGCGTTTTTCGCGGCGGCGCGTGCGGCCGGCGGAATTGATAACGGCGCGCCGGGACTGCGGCCCGAGTACCATCCGCATTACTACGCGGCATTCATCCTGGATCCGGACGGGTACAACATCGAGGCCGTGTGCCACCTGGAGCCGAGGTGATCCAAATATTGCGCTGACCGAGCGTCGCGCTCCATCTCTCCCCGCTTGCGGGGAGAGGTCGACGCGCGGAGCGCGTCGGGTGAGGGGGGCTATCAGAAGCACGATTCCATCGAAGAGTCCCCTCCCTTCTCCTGCCGCGCAAGCGAGGGACGGATCACGAAACAGCGCGGCGCCAGTGAGAGTCCCTCTCACCCGGCCGCTTCGCGGCCGACCTCTCCCCGCAAGCGGGGAGAGGTGGCGCGTGCCGCCAGCCCGCGGCGCTGCGTCGAGGGTGCGGAACCCAACTCAGGTCCGAAGGTTGACCCGCGTTGCGTTCCGGAACGATGCCGATGATCAATGACCTCTGGTACAAGAACGCGGTTATCTATTGTCTCTCCGTCGCGACCTATATGGACGCGAACGGCGACGGCGTCGGGGATTTTTCCGGCCTGATGCGGCGGCTCGATTATCTCTCCGGGCTGGACGTATCGGCGATCTGGCTGATGCCGTTCCAGCCCTCGCCCGGCAAGGACGACGGCTACGACATTTCCGACTACTACGGCGTCAATCCCGCCTACGGGACGCTCGGCGACTTCGTCGAGTTCGCCCACGCGGCCGAGCAGCGCGGCATCCGCGTCATCATCGATCTCGTCGTCAATCACACGTCGGACCAGCACGCATGGTTTCAAGCGGCGCGGCGCGACCGCAAATCGAAATACCGCGACTGGTATGTCTGGTCCGACAAGAAGCCGCCCGGCGCCGCCAAGGGAGTGGTGTTCCCGGGCGTGCAGAAATCGACCTGGAGCTACGATCAGGTCGCCAAGGCCTGGTACTTCCACCGCTTCTACGATTTCCAGCCGGACCTCAACACGTCGAACCCGGAAGTGCAGGCGGAGCTCCTGAAAATAATGGGGTTCTGGATCCAGCAGGGCGTGTCCGGCTTCCGCATGGACGCGGTGCCGTTCGTCATTTCCACCAAGGGTCCGAAAGTCCGACGGCCGGTGGAGCAATACGCGATGCTGCGTTTCCTGCGCGAGTTCCTGCAGTGGCGCAAAGGCGATTCGATCATCCTCGCCGAGGCCAACGTGCTGCCCGATACCGACATGGATTATTTCGGCGACTCGGGCGACCGGCTGCAGATGATGTTCAATTTCCAGGTCAACCAGAATCTGTTCTACGCGCTGGCGACCGCCGACACGCGGCCGCTCATCAAGGCGCTCAAGGCGACGAAGCCGCGCCCGGCGACCGCGCAGTGGGGCATGTTCCTGCGCAACCACGACGAGCTCGATCTCGGTCGGCTGAGCGATCAGCAGCGCGAACGCGTGTTCGACGCGTTCGCGCCCGATCCCGGCATGCGGCTTTACGAGCGCGGCATCCGCCGGCGGCTCGCGCCCATGCTCAAAGGCGACCGGCGCCGGCTCGAGCTTGCTTACAGCCTGATGTTCACGCTGCCGGGCACGCCGGTGGTGCGCTACGGCGACGAAATCGGCATGGGCGACAATCTCGACCTGCCCGAGCGGGTCGCCGCGCGCACGCCGATGCAGTGGTCGACCGAGCCGCACGGCGGCTTCACCAAGAGCGACCGCCCGGTGGTGCCGGTGATCGAGCAAGGCCCCTACGGCTTCGCGCAGATCAATGCCGCGGTCGAGCGGCGCGACCCCAATTCGCTGCTCAACTGGATGGAGCGCATCATCCGCATGCGCAAGGAGGTCCCCGAGATCGGCTGGGGCGATTTCGCGATCCTGGCGACCGGCAATCCGCAGGTGCTCGCCATGCGCTACGACTGGCGCAACAACGCGGTGCTGTTCGTGCATAATTTTTCGGAGATGCCGTGCGAGACGCGCTTTGCGGTCGGTCTTTCGGACGGATCGGAGAAGTTGCTGGTCAACCTGTTGACCGAGGAGCACAGCCGCGCGCGCGAGGACGGCAAGCATCACTTGGTGCTCGAACCTTACGCCTATCGCTGGTATCGCGTCGGAGGGCTCGATTATCTGCTCAAGCGCAGCGAGATTGACGCTCCGCCTCGGTGATCAGTGACCAGTGACCGGTCGGCCCGGAGCTTGCTGCGTGGTCACTGGTTACCGATTCCTGGTCACCCTGGCGGAACCCCCCCGCCCCTCCCGACGTTGTGTAGGCAACGTAAACCTCGGAGAGGAAACATGCGGAAAACAGTCATTGCCGCCGCGGCTATCGTTGCGCTCGGCTCGGCGGCCTACGCCAAGGTACTGCCGTCGGTGCCGGAATCAGTCACGGTGACCGACTACTACAAACAGAACGTCTATGATCCGTCCGATAAGAAAATCGGCGAGATCAAGGACGTCCTGATTACTTCCGACGGCAAGGTCGCGGCCTTCATCGTCGAGGTCGGCGGCTTCATCGGCGCCGGCGCCAAGGACGTGGCCGTTCCGTTCTCGGACGTCAAGGGCACCAAGAAGAACGACAAATGGTACCTGACGATGAACGCGGACAAGGACGAACTCAAGAACGCGCCCGGACTGACCTACGACCGCAACGCCACGCGGTGGGTGCCGGAGAAGAAATAACTCGACGTCGCGGACGTTGATTAAAAGTGCCGGCCTCGCGGCCGGCACTTTTTGTTATATTCGCACGGAGCTGAACTTGTCCTAGCCGGACGACGCCGGCGCTTTCGCGGTCGCCGCCTGCTGCGCGGTCGCTGCCGCCTTTTCCAGGGCGGCCATCAGCTGCTGGCATTGCCGGATCAATTCCACCGCGCACAGCGGTGTGAGCACCATGCGCGCGGCGGGAAGCCGCCGGCCGGTCGGCTGATCGCGTGCTCCGCCCGGGTCGAGCCGGGTCACCGTGAACTCGATGCGCAGATTCTGCCCGTCGAAAATCCACTGGCCGATCGAATCCGCGAACGTCTCGGACAGGTCGGGAATGTCCTGATAGCGCAGCTTCGGCAGCGCCATGCCCGCGCGCGCCGTGGCCGGATCCATCTTGCGAGTTTCTGCCGTTTCGCTCGCCCGTGCTTCCTCTGCCATATCCGGCCTCACTGCATTGCTTCTATGGCAACACGCTACGTCACCTTGCGGGTAATCACAAATCGTAAAGCTTCGGCCCAAAATCGATGGGCGATAAAGCCTTCGCTATAACATCGCCGCTACTCTCGCCGGTACTGGTTCGTGCCAGGGCGCCAAGTTGCTCGAGTATGCCGATTGGCGGATCGACCGCCTACATTCTCGGTATTTGCTTCACGCATTTTCAAGCATCCCTGCCTATAATCGCGGCACACGGAAAGAACCTAACATGGCAGAGACCGGCCATCGGTCAGATGATGGGGAACATAAAATTCCGACAGTTCTCCCATGAAACGCGCGTGTCTTCTCGTACTTGCGGCAATGATCGGCGCCGGGGCGCTGACCATCCGAACACATTTCGCCAACACCCTGACTGGGATGTTCGCTGGCCCCGAGCCGGTCATTTCCTCAATCCGTTATACGCTGGAAATCGAGGTACAGGGGAAGCGCTACACCGCAACGAGCGTCGTTCAGACATATGTGTATGAAAAATCAGAGTGGGCGTTCGAAATCGGCCAGAAGTACGTCTATCGCCATCGGGGAGAAGGACTGGGAATCCGATTGGATGACGGTCGCGCAATTGCCGTCAAACTCCGGTCTCTTAAGACGCCCCCGGATTACAAACCTTACGACAAAGATGTTGTGCTCCGGTTTGCCTCCGAACAGAAGTCATTTCCCATCGATTTGCGTCCGGTAGGTTCGGGACCGCCTCAGGCCGTCGTCTTCGATGACGCGGTGGCTCCTAGCCAGGGGTGGCGATTCGACTGGCTGCATCCGGAGCGGACGCTCGGACGCGGTGCCCGGATCGCCCGCTTCGACATGACGCCTACGCGTGACCCGCCGACGTTCGATCTCGGCAAGGCTGTGCCGCGGGTCGTCGTCGATCGGCGTAAGAACCGGCAACAGATGATCCCCGGCGACGAAGATGTCTGGTTCGGCTTTGATGCGGTCCGCGCCAGGCTCAAAAACCCAAATCCCCTTGATGAGACAAAGGAAGTCGTCCTTAGCGAGGAGACACACCAGACCAAGTGGGTTGATGCGACCGATCGGTTCTCGGGCGGCGGGATGTGGTCGCTCGTAACCGAGGTCGAACCTATCGACGTTCGATACTCCTCGGATTTCGGAACCATCACGCTTTTAGTGGACGATAAGCCAACTGTAGCGCCCACTTTGTTCGTACAGAGAGAACGTGTGAAACGCCGGAACCCGGCCAATCCGGTTGAGCAATGGGCACCCATCGTATGTATTCTACACACCGGGTGCGCCGATATTCTCCCCCGCCCCTCCGGGCTAAGCAAAACGACCGGTGCATTGATCGATCCGGCGACCGAGGATGTGTATATTGCCCGGGGCGACGCGTTTACGACCGCCAATACTGAATTTCAGAAGGACGAAATAGCCGAAATGAACGGACGTCCGCATTGAACAGGGGTAGCGAAGAGGCCCGATAAGCATGCGCGTGCAAGAGTTCGCTCCGCGGCTTGGTGCGATCACCCTGATGATGTTGTCTCTGAGCGGGCTGCAGACGCCGGCCATCAGCCACGAGCTTGATGTCACGGCCTTGATCCCGCTTCAACGCATAAAGCCTTATTACCTCGACAAAGCAAAGGGCATTGGTCCTCGCTTTGAATTCGGTTTCGCACCGCCTGAAGTCACTTCGCCATGTGCCAAATCAATTAAGACAAACGTGAATGCGGCAGACTTCGTTGGCTTTATTGGCAGCGGGTGGAATTCCGAAGAATTTCGGGCGAAGGCAAGTACCGGCTTATTATCACCGAGCGAGGCAGCGCAGCTGCCCACCCATGAAGGTTATGCCCTATCAGGCAAGGTCGGATATCGTCCGCAATGTGCACCAATCTGTTCTCGGGAGCCGGGGGACGCGGGTTTTGTACCGGAACAATCTCCGGGAGCGGCTACGCAGTCGTGTACAATTTTGACCCTATTGCTTGCCGATATGACAATATAGCCGTAGCGAACGTCCTTGAACGTCATCTCTTGATCACCGCCAATGACTCTCGGGAACCCGAGCCCAATTGCGCAACAAAGCTCAAAGCATTTGTAATGGACGTCGATCGTGTGTTGGCGGTGAATCCCCGCGACATCTTCATCATATACGATGTTCTGGACCGGCATTTCCCGCTTCATGGCTGCACGATCGACGTAGCTTCCGGCATCTTCAAGGAATCGAAATATTTTCAGTCGATCGGAATGAATGGACGGACGCACGTATTCGCCCTGAGCAGCGAAACTTCGGATCGCCAGGGAGTAGCGGTAAGTTTTGGGCTCACGGAAACGGGCGACTCATACCTTCCATTTGCAATGTGGTCCCCTCCATTCCCGTAATGCGGCGGTTAACGGCATTTTCGTCGGCTGCGGCTCGTTCAAAGCCTCGCGTCTCGCCGACCCGACCCGTTCGTCGATCGAGGAGAACCGGACGGTTTTTCAATTCGCCAAAGAGATCGCGTTCGTTCGCCTCGGCCATCCGGAGTACCCGGGCAAACGGCGTCAACCTCACCGGCGAAAGCAGCGCCGCGGCGATGTTCGACATGAACGGTACCGGCTTTGCCGTGCACACGGGCTGGACGCAGCCGGGCACGGTCCACTCAGCGAATTGTCACGCTGCGCAAATGATAGGCGGCCTGCAGGCCATCGAGGCTGCGCCCGGTCAGCCCCTGCACCTGGCGGTCGAGCGCGGCCGCGGCCGGGCCGCCTTGGAACGCGCTGCTGGTGTAGGCGAAAAACGGTGCGCACGCCGGGTCCGGCTTCGGGCGACTGCGGTTGCTCTCGCGATCCACGGCTACGACCGGCGTGTCGGCCGGCAGCCCTTCGACCGCGCTGCGTGCGTGGCCGGTCAGCAGCACGCCGGTAACCATCGTCTGCGGGCCGGCCGAAATTCGCCAGAGGGTCGCGCGCGCGGTGTTGAGCACCAGGAACACCTCACCGGCCCGCTCGACCCGCACGTCGACCGGTACCGGCGCCGGATCGCCGGTTTCGTTCGCCGACACCTCGGGCCTGGAGATGGATACCGCCTGCATCGAAGCGTTCGGCGCGACGGCCAGGAGGTGGCAGCGCGCGTTGTCCGGCACGGACTCGAGCTTGCGCCAGTCCCGCAGTTCCCCCCGCTGGCCGAGGCAGTCTTCGCTGCTGATACGGAAGCCGTCCATATAGCCGACGCAGGCGCCGCTGTTGGCGAGCCCGTGCGGCTTCGAGACGCCGGCGGGCAACAAAAACGAGTCGCCGCCGTGCACGGGCAGCTCGATCTCGCGGGTGATCACATAGCGGAAACTCATGCTCAGCGCGAAATCGGGCGATAGTTTCGAACGGAACGGAGCGCTCGCTCCCTCTATCCAGGCGATGACCTCGTCGGGACGCGCGCGCCAGATCGCGCCAGTGCGCAGGAGCTCAACGAGGCCCGCCTTTTCCGGAAAGGTAGCCGGCACAGTGAGCTCGGACGGTGACACCAGAGTGTGCTGGTCGAGTTCACGAAATCCAGCCGGGTAATAATCGGTGAAATCGAGCGTCGGGTCAGAGCCGATTTTGATCGTCCGCGGCCCGCTCGCACGTTGTGAGGAAAACATCGCCGACGGCACATGCAAGACATCCGCCGAATGCTGATAAACATCACGGTCAGGCAGGCGTCCGAAGCTCGCGGACAACTCGTACGCCGAGAGGCTCTGGTCTTCGTGGGATCCGCTGCGCCGCTGCATGTAAAAGCCGCTACAGCCGTCGAGCGAGAAGTCCACTCGGTCTGCCGGAAGGCCGCGCACCGCCGCCTGAGCGGGAATCACCACAACGCGGCGCACCCGCGCGACATCGCCTTCGAAATCCCAGATCAGCGCGTTTCCGGCAAGGAACAGAGTGAGCGGCCTTGCGCCCGGCGCGACGTCGACGCGGACAATCCTGGTGAGCAGATCGGGCGCGATGACAACGTTGCCCAAGGTTTCGCCAGTGAACACCGTCGCGGCGATAAACTCCTCATCGCGCGGCACCGGCGCCGCCACGCATGCCTGGAATTGCCGCAGGACGCCCGCGGTTTCCCGGCGCGCGGCCTCGCGCGCGGCGGCGAGGTCGTCCGGGTCGCCCGCCGCGGCGCGCGTGGCCAAGGCAGCCAGCAACGCCAACGCCAGGGCGGCGGGCAGTCGAGGCATGGCGCTTCCCGTCCGGATACGAGACCCCAGTCTAGACGACTTGGTTGAAGAATTATTTGCGAATTAAAGTCGCATTGGCGCAACGCCGGTGAGGTTTAAAAAACGATCCGCATCGCTGCCGACACCGGGAGCGACCGGACGGTACCAAAATCAAGCAATTCCTTAAACCGATTGACCTAGATTGCGAGAGTTTTGGCCCTTTGGGAGGGCATGAACATGATCGGGATTCGGCGCGGGATCATCGTCGCCGCAGCGCTTGCCGCAGCCCTCGCGGCCGTGTGTGCGTGGCGCTTCGCGTCGAGCAGCCTGGCCGGCGGCGCGGAGCCGTTCAATCCGCTGCGGGGGATGTTTGCGACGGTCTCGAACACGGATCGTGATCTGGTCGACCTTGAGATTGTCGGCTCGACGAGCCGGATTCCAAACGCTCATCAAATCGAACCGGGGCGGGTGCTGCGCTTTCGTCTCGAGAAGGCGTACGTGATCGCCCTACTCACCGAAAGAGAGGCGGGATACGAAATCGTCGAATTCAGCGTTGATCGCAACACCGGTCTCCCGGAGTCGTTCTTTCAAGCGGTCGCTACGAAGGGGCCTGGGTCGCGCGACATTCCGGGCGTGCCGGTGCTGTCGTTATCCCAGCAAATCGAGCGAACTATGCTCATTGAACTTCGCAGCGATTGGCCGACGACAGCGTTGGAACGGGTGAGTCGAAAGATTATACCGTGTCACGGTCGACAGCTCGAGTCTGGCTTGTTCGAGAACAATCCCACGAATGGCGACGCATGCCATTTGCCAAGCTATCCGCCTCAAAGCCGCTACATCGCGCCATATACTCACGATCTGTCGCTGATCATTACGTGTCACGACTATCCCCTTCCCACCATCGACTGCGAAGTCCAATTCCCGTTCCATGGGTTTGCCGTCTCACTAACGTTCAATCATCATCAGCTATCCGAGTGGCGCGTCGTCGTCGAACAAGCAATCGATTTTCTCAACTCGAAAGAATACCGCTGATGGCAGGACGCCGCCCCTGGATGCTCGCCGCGGCAGTAATGGTCACCGCTGTTGCGGGCCTGTTTGTCTGGAGATTGATGTCAGACAGCCTGGCCGGCGACGCGCAACCTTTCCATCCGTTGCGGGGGAACTTTTATACCGTCTGGAACACCGACCGCGATCTCGTGGACATCGAAATCGTCGGCTCTACCGAGGTCACGCCCCAGTCCCGCAAGCTCGATCCCGAGCGGGTGCTGCGGTTTCGCCTCGAACGCGCCTATGTGAGCTCGCTGTTGACGAAGGAGCCGGGATTCGAGATCGTGGGCTTCAACTTCGATATCGACACGAGGCTGCCGGAATCGCTGCTCCTGGCCGTGTGGACGAAGGGGCCGAGCCATCGCGACATCCCTGGCCTTCCGATCTTGTCGCAATCGGAGCGACTACAGCGCAGCTTGTTCATCATTTTTCATAGCAACATCTCACCTGACTCGTTAGAGAATAAGAGCCGAACGATCGCGCAATGTCGCGGGCAACAACTCGAGTCGGGACTATTTGAAAACAATTCCGCCGGCGGCAAGCCGTGCGCCTTGCCGAAGTATCGCCCGGGACTGCGCCGGTACATAGCTCCCTTCGATGCCGATCTGTCGCTGATTATCACCTGCTGGGAGGAGCCCAGTCCGGGCATCGATTGCGAACTTCAATTTCCGTTCCGTGGCTTCGGTACCGAACTCAGATTCAATCATGCGCAGTTGCCAAAATGGCGTGCAATGGTCGACGGCGCCATCGATTTCCTCAAATCGAAGGAATACCGCTGATGGCAGGACGCCGCCCTGGATCCTCGCCGCGGCAGTAATAGTCACCGCTGTCGCGGGCCTGTTTGTCTGGAGATTGATGTCAGACAGCATGGCCGGAGGTGCGCAGCGATTCAATCCGCTGCGAGGAAATTTTGCCATCGCCTGGAACACGGACCGCGATGTTGTCGACATCGAAATCGTCGGCTCTACCGAGGTCACGCCCCAGTCCCGCAAGCTCGATCCCGAGCGGGTGCTGCGCTTTCGGCTCGAACGCTTGAGCTCGCTGCTGACGAAGGAGCCGGGATTCGAGATCGTAAGGTTCAGTTTCGATATCGACACGGGGCTGCCGGATTCGCTGCTCCTGGCTGTGTGGACGAAGGGCCGAGCCATCGCGACATCCCCAGCGTTCCGATCTTGTCACAATCGGAGCAAGTACAGCGCGCGCTGCTCATCCCTCTTTATAGCAATATCTCTACTAAGCCGTTGGAGGACAAGAGCCGAACGATCGCACAATGTCGCGGGCGACAGCTCGAGTCCGGACTGTTCGCGAACAATTCAGCCGGCGGCGGGCCGTGCGTCTCACCTAGCTAGCCCCCGATGCGCCGTTACATAGCGCCCTTCGATCAAAACCTTTCGTTGATTATCACTTGTCGGAACGACCCTATTCCGAGCATTGATTGCGAAGTTCAGTTTCCGTTCCGCGGCTTCGGTGCCGAGCTCAACTTCAATCATGAGCAGTTGCCAAAATGGCGTGCGATGGTCGACGGCGCCATTGATTTCCTCAAATCGAAGGAACACCGCTGAGGAAGTTGGCGGCCGTCCTGAAGTCCATAGAATATCGCTGAACAACCGGCATCAGGAGTCCTCGGCGCCCCAGAAGTGAGCCGCGTGATCGGGCGCCGCCGGACTTGCCGATGCGGGTGCTGCGAGTGCGGTCAATGCATCCATCCCGACTTTACTTAGCTGGCCGTTCGGCCGCTGCCAAACACCCCACACACAAAATGTGACAGGCCCCTCAAGGGCTTAGACCGCCGCGGAGCGAGACCGCGCAACCTTCGAAAGAGTTCCGGACGTTATCGTGTATAATAAGTCGTTATGGGACATGGGCGCAAGTTAAGGTTTGCAACCGCTCAGTAGCCGATGTAGCCTCGGGTTGAACCCGCCCGGGGAGGGGCGACCATCCGATGGCAGCCGACGTCCGGCCCAGCGGACCGGCCGGCGAAACGCGCGTGGACCGGTCGCCCGCCTGTGCGGTCGTCAACCGGCGTTTGTTCCTCCTGATAAAGGTCTTTCGCCAGCGCGGCGCTCGCCGCGCGACCAATCAGACAATTTTTCAATCCGCCGCTCGGGCGAAAGCTTCAGGCGCTGCGCCAAGCGGACGCTTGTCTCTTCGACGTCGAAAGTCGGACGGTAACGCCGCAGTGCGGCGTGCCGCGTCCGAGTTGCATCGCTGACAGGGAGAACGCGCATGTCGGCCCCGACCGTCACACAGAACATCCTCGTCCTGACGCAGGAAGAGGAAGATGCGCTCACCGGGATGTTGAACACTTACGATAGAGCGGGATTCTACCTTGCTTACTATGCGATGACCGGCAACGTCCAGGCGCTGGAGCAAGCGGAAATAACGACGTTCAGCGGCTTGGCGGGCGGCGCGGCCTTCGCCGCCAATCGTTTCCTGCAGGACGAATATGGGCAGACGGGGACAATAACGCCAGATCGATACCGCGGAATATATTATTTGTCACAACAAGTAGCACGCGCGGCAAACGCTGCCATCGACAAAAGCACGACGGGCTTTATCGACGCGAATGCAATGTTCCAAAGCGCCGCGCAGGCCTGGGCAGACGCGGACGCTGCCGACCTCTTTCCCGGAAATTTGTACGGGCTTCTTCCATTTTCGGGTGTCCCACTGGGTAGCGCGAACACGCCTGGTGCCGGTGCCGCATTCGTTGCAACTGCCTATGCGCTGGGCGTCGGCAAGTCCCCAAGTGATTTCCCTGGCGACCAAATCTACACAATCGCCAATGGCGTCAAAGTTGCGGTCGACAGCAGCGGACGCATTCAGGCTGTTTTTGCTTCGACTGCCGCCGACGCGCTCGTCGCCGTCGCCAGCGGCTCCAGCATTGAGGTCAATCCGCCGAGCCTCGCGGTGCTGCAAGGTTTGCTCGGCCCAGCGGCGAACAGAGCGAACTTTACCCAAACCTACCCCGGCTATAACGGCGATGTGAATCCGCAAACTGCGATGCCGGTGTCGGGAGATCCGGCGTACGCGTTCACGACGGGTGACTCTTCCGACGGCACTGACAACCTGATCATCACCACCGGCAACGCGACCGGCGGCAGCGGTGACAACGTCATTCTCGGGACCGGCACCTCGGCCCAGGTGCTGCAAGGCGGGGAGGACGGCGACAACATCATCTGGGGCGGTTCGGGCAACGATACGCTCATTGCCGGCAATCAAAACGACATCCTGCGCGGGGGCGCGGGAAACGACACCCTCATTCCCGGCACCGGCAACGACATCCTCGACGGCGGAAATATCGTTTTCGGTGGAAGCCAAGTCGGCAACGACACGGTCGACTATTCGAAATTGCCGGGCGGCGTGACCATCGACCTCACCGATCAGGATGCGCAAAATCTCAACAACGACCTGATCCAGGTGTCCAAGAACGCCGGCGGCCAGGACTGGCTGCACGCGATCAAGACGATCGATCTGTCCACGGTCGCCAGCAATACGGTGAGCATCGGCTCGACTGGGCTGACGGCGCTTCAGTTCATCGACACGATCGCCGGCGGCCAGCACCCCGGCGGCGTCCAGGACGTGCTCGACCTCAGGCAGATCGGCCAATCGATCAAATTCAGTAACGACCAAATCGCCGGTTACGACACCAAATTCCAGAACTTCAACGTCCTGAAGGCCGATCCCGGGAACGATACAATCGATTTGAACACGCCCGATGACAGTTCTTTCCAGGAAGTCGACCTCGGCAACGGCAACGACACCATCACCAGCAATGTCGTCAACCTCACGGTAAACCTCGGCAACGGCAACGACACGATCGGTCCGATGGGTCCTGGCACGGTAATCAACGCCGGCAAGGGCAAAACTATTTTCACGGTATCGGACGACATTCTCATCAACGACACCGGCAACAATACTCAGGATGAGATCGTGGCGGACGGCCAGATCGTCCACGGCTTCGTCGGCCCGCTCAATTCCGACAGCCCGTGGATCACCTCGATCTACAACGGCATCAGCTACGGCCTCAACAGCTTAGGCCAGCTCGGCATCAAGGACACGACCGGCGCCGTGGCCTTCGTCGCCGACTACCAGGGCGGCCCCACTGTACCGCTGTCGCAGCAGACCGACGGCATTTTCGTCGGCCGCGGCGGGTTCAAATCGTCGAAGCTGATCGATCTCACTCGCCCGTCGACCGAGGAAGACTCGAACATCTTCAAGTTCGCCAACGAGATCGCGTTTATTCGCCTCGGCCATCCGGAGTTCCCGGGCAATGACGATCCGCTGGTGCTCGATCTGACCGGCAACGGCGTCAACCTCACCGGCGAGAGCAGCGCCGCGCCGATGTTCGACATGAACGGCACCGGCTTTGTCGTGCACACCGGCTGGACGCAGCCGGGCACGGGCTTGCTGGTGCTGCCGGACGCCAACGGGAACGTTACGAACATCCATCAGCTCGTCGGCGGGGAGAACAGTTCCGGCTTCACGGCGCTGGCGCAGTTCGACACCAACCACGACGGCGTGATCGACGCCAACGACCCGATCTATGCGCAACTGCGCATCTGGCAGGATACCAACGGCAATGGCGTGGTCGATCCGGGCGAGCTGGAGACCCTGGCCCAGGCCGGCATCACCTCGATCAACATCGCCTCGACCGCGCAGACCGGCGACAGCATCGCCGGCAACACGGTCAACGCCACCGGCACCTTCACCTTTGCGAACGGCACCACCGGCACCATCGCCGACGTCTCCTTCAGCATCGATCCGTTCAACTCGCGCTATCTCGGCAACACCACGGTGAGCGCGGCAGCGGCGGCGCTGCCCAACATCAAGGGCCACGGCACGCTCACCGACCTGCAGGTCGCGATGACCAACGATCCGGCGCTGAGCAACCCGGCGCCGGGTGCCACGCTGATCGACGTCATCAACGAGACCCTGCCCAACCTCGACACGCTCGACCTCACGGCGCTGCGCAAGGCGGCGATGCCGATCTTCGACGCCTGGGCGCGCGCGGTGCAGCTGCCCGACGCCAACGGCCACCTGCAAACAATCGATCCCGCCTCCAACCATTCCGACGTGCCGGTGCTGCTCGACACGGATTCGAGCGGGGCAACGGTCGTCGACGATTTCGGCTATCAGGTCAGCGACGCGCAAGGCATCTACTACCAGCTCGCCAGCGGCAACGCCGTCAAGGACGCGCAGGGCAACGTCATCGCCCGGCCGACCTTCGCCGACGTGATGGCGCAGACGCCGACCAAAGGCACGTGGACCGATTTCACCGCCGACCAGATCGGTTTCATGGAGCGTTACCTCGGCCACCCGTTGCCGATCGACAGCACGGGGAGCGACTCCGGCGCGTTGATCGACGTGATGTCCTCGTTCATCACCGCCTCATACCAGGCAATGGACCTCGAGGCGGTGCGCCTCGCCATGCAGGGCCCGCTCAAACAATATTTCCCGACCATCGTCTACGACCCGACCACCGATCATTTCCACGCAACCACCGACGCGCAGCTCGCGCCCATGTACGAGGCGATCTTCCAGGCCGCGCCGGCGGACGCGGCCGGCGCCACCGCGTGGCTTACCGCCTGGAAGCCGATCATCGACATCGTGCTCGGCGACTTCGACCGCGCCCAAGGAGTGCCGGTCTCCTATGCCTACCAGTTCGCCAGCATGGTGCACGCCTACGAGGCCTCGAACCTGCCGCTGAGCATCGCCGACGCGGCGGTCGCGCTCGGCGTGCCGGACGGCGAGGTGGTCAGCGGCGGCTCGACGCTGACCGGCACCGACGACACACAGCTGTTCTATGTGTCGAGCGGCGACCAGACGATCAACGATACCCACGAAGCCCAGAACTTCGTGATGGGGGCGAACTTCGGCCATGACGTGATCAACGCCGACCAGTCCGGCCCGCAACAGCAGGACGTCCTGCGCTTCACCACCATCAAATCGACCGACGTCACCGCCTCGCGCAGCGGCATCGATCTCACGTTGACCGTCAACGCCACCGGCCAGTCGGTCTTCCTACCGGGCGAGTTCACCGGCGTGCGGCCGGGCTTCATCGGCACCGGAAATCTCAACGACATGCGCGGTGCCACCGAGATCGACTTCTCGGACGGCGTCGTGTGGGACATGGCCGACATCGCCTTTGCGGTGGCCGAGAACACCCAGGCCACCAACGACACGCTGCTCGGCACCGGCGCCATGGACGTGCTCGACGGCCGGTTCGCGCATTATCTCTCGGGTGGCGACGGCGGCGACATTTATCTGTTCGGCCTGGGCGACGGCCACGTCACCATCAATGCGGCCCGCACCGACGTGCTCGCGCTCGACCCCGACGTCGTGGAGTTCGGCCCCGGCATCACGCCCTCCGACCTGACGTTCAGCCGGCAAGGCCCTTCCCTCGACCTCAACATCACGGTCAACGGCACCGGCGACGCCCTGACGATCCTCGGCCAGTTCGATGCTTCGCCGAATATTTTCGGCCCGCCGGCCTGGTTCAATCGCATCGACGAGTTCAAGTTCGCCGACGGATCGACGCTCTCCTGGAGCGATATCATCCAAACTCTCGAAGCCCAGGAGCCGACCAGCGGCCTGACGCAGATCTACGGCTTCCTCATCCCCAACCTGACCAACGACGGGTTCGTTGACGACACACTCGATGGCGGCCCCGGCGTTCACTACCTCTCCGGCGGGAGCGGCCTGCACGATTACGTTTTCGACTTCAACCACGCCTACGAGGTGGTGCTGAACAACGCCGGCAACTCAAATTTCCCGGCGGATGCGACGCTCCTGTTCGGCCCGAACGTCACCCGGCAGGACGTCACCTTCTCGCGGTTTCCCGGCGACATCAGCGACCTTGTCATCACGCTTTCCGACGGCTCGACCATGGTGGTCGACAACGAATACGATGTCAGCGTCGTCGACAACACCATCAATACATTCCAATTCGCCGACGGCGCGACGCTGACCGCCGGTCAGGTTCTGCAGCAGCTCCTCAGCCAGGAAGCGGCGGCGCCCAACCAGATCGTCTCCGGGTCCGAGTGGAATGAAACGCTCGACGGCGCCGCCGGCAATGAGTACCTGTCCGGCCTCAACACGTTTTTCGTCGGTCGAGGCTTCAGCAACACCAACGCCTACGTGTTCGGCCACGGCTACGGCCAGGAGACAATCGACGGCGGATTCACCTCGACGTCGATCGTCAGCTTCAAGCCCGACGTCACCCCCGCTGACGTCATCTGGTCGGCGATGGGCAACGATCTCGTCGTGCGGCTCAAGGATTCGGGCGATTCCATCACCGTCCTCGGCGGCCTGGGCACTACCCCCATCAACACGTTCCAATTCGCCGATGGAACCACGCTGAGCAATTCGGACGTGCTCAACCTGGTCCTCGACGCTTCGGGCGGCGGCGAGACCCTGCTGGTCGAGGACATCGGATACAAGAACGCGCCGGCGAAGGTCATCAAGCTCGGTCCCGGCGACACCATGATCGGCGACGGCGGGCAGTCGGTGCAGGCGAGCGGCGGCGAGACCTACGACTTCAATCCGGGCGACGGCCGCAACGTCATCCTCGACCAGGGCAACAACACCATTGCGTTCGGCGCCGGCATCACCGCCAGCATGGTGCGGGTCGACCTGCTCGGCTCGACCGTGGTCTTCAGCTTCCCGGGATCGCAGGATCAGATCGTCTTTTCCGACACGACCTACGGCGGCGGCACGGGCGCGCCGTTCTCGGCGATCGGGCAAGTCATTTTCACCGACGGCACTTCCTGGAACACGGCGGCTCTGCTGGGTCAGGCGCAGGCCGATCAGGCCTTGCAGCCGATCCAAAACGGCAACACCACCGAATACGACTACGACATCGCCGACGGTTTCTGCTGGGCCCAGCAAAAGGATTTCACCGACACGGCGGGCAACATCACGACCGTCCGGGTGTCGGGTATCGATCCCGCGGACGTCGAGTTGCAGGCGATCGGCGTTCCCGGATCGGAAAGCGCGAACGCCGCCGGCGTCCTCCTCTCGGCCAAGGATTCCACCGCCGCCGGCCTGCTGCTCGAGTCCACCGGCGGGACGATTCTGCCGTTCGATCAGCTCGTGTTCGACGATGGCACCGTGTGGACGCGGAGCGAGGTCGAACAGATGCTGGTCGACCAGCAATCGGCGGCGACGGGCGGCAAAGCCATCTATGGCTATGGCGACGACGAGACGCTCTCGGCCGGCGTGGGCACCGACCTTTTGACCGCCGGGTCGGGCGCGGAGACCTTCGTCTATGCGCGCGGCGACGGCGACACCGAGATCCAAACAAATCCGGTGACCCAGATCGAGCCGAACGCCGGGGACACGCTGGTCCTGCAGGGCATCGCCTCGACGGACGTCACGTTCTCGCGCTTTCCCGCTACGCCCAACGCCAATCTCGCGAGTAACCCTAATAAATTCGATGATCTGATTATTTACATCAACGCGGCCAACGGCCAGCCGGGTGGGAAGATCACCGTCCTCGACCAGTTCGACCCCAATGCCAACGCCGGGATCAACATTGACGTTGGCGGAGGATACACGCCGCACCAGCCGATCGGGAAAATCGTCTTCTCCGACGGCGTGGTGTGGACACAGGCCGATATCGCATCCCACGTGCTCGCCCAGGAAGAGAGCGAGAACGGCGACGGCGGCATCATCTACGGCTCGAACGACCTGCGGACCCTGACCGCAGGAACCGGCGCCGAGGTGCTGACCGGCATCTCCGGCCACGACACCTACGTGTGGGCGGCCGGCGACGGCCCGACGATCATCGATGGGCAAGCGGTTGCGCCGCGCAACCTCGGCTCCAACACGCTCGACATCCATGGCGTGTCGCCAGCGAACGTGAGCGTTTCGTTCGATCCGACGCCCGGCAAAGACAATCATAACCTGGTGCTCACGGCACCGGGCCAGGCTCCCGTCATCCTGGAAGACCAGACCGACGGAAGCAACTTCGCGAGCCTGATCCATCAGGTCGTGTTCGATGACGGCACGACGTGGGACTATTCCGACCTGGTGCTGGCGGCCGGCGGCGGCATTGCGACGACGCCCAACGGCACGACCGCGCGGGCGTTCGACGGCACGCCGGCGACCACCACGCTCGTGGGGACGTCGAGCAACGACACTTATTTCTGGGGCGCGGGTGACGGCAGCGACACCATCGCCGAATCCGCGGTCAACCCGTGGACCAAGTCCGACGCCCTGCGGCTCGTCGGACTCAACCCCGGCGACGTGACTTTCCAGGTCGTGGAAAACAACGGGCCGGATCTGCGCATCACCAACAAGAAGACCGGCGAAACGCTCACGGTCGAGGCGCAGTTTTTCGGCGCCTCGAACGACGGCAGCGATGCCTTTTCAGGATTGGGCTACGGCATCGAAAAAGTCGTCTTTGCCAACGGCACCGAGTGGAACACCGAGCAGATCATCAGAAACTCGAGCTACGTCGCCGCGCCCGGCAGTACGCGGGTCTTCAATGCCGACCTTGCCGACGGGACCTTGCCGGTGGACGCGAGCCCTGGCGTAACCCTGCTCGACGGGATCGGCGGCGACACCTTCGTGTGGCAGCCGGGCGACGGCAACGACACGATCGACGATCCCGGCAAGGCCGGCGCCCTCGACACGCTGCGCGAGGCCGGAGTGAACCCGGCCGCCGTCGAGCTTCAGCAGCTCGGCAATAATCTACTGGTCACCCGCCTCGACACCGGCAACGTCACGACCGTGGAGTCCGAATTTCCGGCCGCGGCGACGGGCGCCGGAATCGATCAGATCGTGTTCGACGACGGCACGGTGTGGAATCGCGCCACCATCAACGCGGCAGCCGCGGCGTCGCCGCCGCCGGTCGTTGCGTTTATCACCGGAGCATCGCCGACCCCCTATGACACCTTTGCCCTCCCCGGCGAGGTGATCTACGACCTCGGCACCGGCACGTTCGGCAACGTCAACGCCCGCTTCGACGTCAAGGTCCAGCTCATCTGGGGCGCCACGGATTCGAGCCAAGCCTTCACCATCGAGGGCAACCAGAATATCGGCGCACTGGCGCTCAACAATCTCAGCCCGAGCGACGTCACCTTCTACCGGACCGGCTCGAACTTCGGCGACCTCACCATCAAGAACAACACGACCGGAAACACCTTCACGCTCTACAACCAATTCCTCGCTTCCTGGCAAGGCGTCGCCTCGATCACCTTCGCGGGCGGCCTGACGTGGCAGCAGTCAACGATCGGCGCCAATGCCTACATCACCGCGGCTTCGATAAACGCAGGCTCGTATGACAGCGCCTTCATCTTCAATTATCCGGTCATCTACGATCTCGGCACCGGAACCTTCGGCAACGTCAATGCGCACGGCGATTCGGCGGTCGCGGTCATTTGGGGGGCCGGCGATTCGAGCGAACAATTCACCATCGACGGTACTACGAGCGGTCAGAACAGCGGCTCGCTGGTGCTGCCCAACCTGAACCCCTCGGACGTTTCGTTCTATCGCTCGGGTCCTAATTTCAACGATCTGACGATTGCGAACAACACGACCGGCAAGACGCTCACGTTTCACTTCCAATTTCAAAATTCCCAGGACGGCGTCGCTTCCGTCACTTTCGCCAATGGAACGACGCGGCAGCAAGCCACCATCGCGGCCAACAGCGCCATCACCGCGGCCTCGTCCACATCGGGCTCGTATGACACCGCTTTCATCTTCAATTATCCGGTCATCTACGATCTCGGCACCGGAACCTTCGGCAACGTCAATGCGCACGGCGATTCAACCGTCGAGGTCATCTGGGGCGCCAGCGATTCAAGCGAGCAATTCACCATCGACGGCACTACCAGCGGCCAGAACAGCGGCTCACTGGTGCTTGCCAACCTCAACCCGTCGGACGTTTCGTTCTATCGCTCGGGATCGAACTTCAGCGATCTGACCATCGCCAACAACACGACCGGGAAGACGCTCACGCTGCACTTCCAGTTCCTGAATTCCTGGGACGGCGTCGCCTCGATCACCTTCGCCAACGGCACGACGTGGCAGCAGTCCACGATCGGCGCCAACAGCTACATCACGGCGGCCTCGATAAACGCGGGCTCGTACGACACCGCTTTCATCTTCAATTATCCGGTGATCTACGATCTCGGCACCGGAACCTTCGGCAACGTCAATGCGCATGGCGATTCGGTGGTCGAGGTCATCTGGGGTTCCGGCGATTCGAGCCAGCAGTTCACCATCGACGGCACTACCAGCGGCCAGAACAGCGGGTCGTTGGTCCTCCAGGGCCTCAATCCGTCGGACGTGTCGTTCTATCGTTCGGGACCCAATCTCAAGGACCTGACCATCGCCAACAAGGCCACCGGCGCCACACTCACGCTGTATTACCAACTGCAAAATTTCTGGGACGGCGTCGCCTCCATCACTTTCGCCAACGGCACCGTTTGGCAGGCTTCCGACATCCCCGCCAACACCTACATCACCGCGGCCTCGTCCAGCTCGGGCTTGTATGATGCCTTCTTCTTCACCAGCTCCATCATCTACGACCTCGGCACCGGAACGTTCGGCAACGTCACCGCGCACGACGATGCGGCCGTCAAGGTCATCTGGGGGGCCGGGGATTCGAGCCAGCAGTTTACGATCGACGGCAACAGCAGTTCCCAGAACAGCGGTTCGCTGATCCTCAACGGCCTCAACCAATCGGACGTTTCGGTCTATCGCTCGGGATCCAATTTCACCGATCTGACCATTGCCAACAACGCGACCGGCGCCACGCTCACCTTTCACAGCGAATTTCAGAATTCCTCCGACGGCGTCGCTTCCGTCACTTTCGCCAATGGCACCGTCTGGCAAGCTTCCGACATCGCCGCCAACGCCGGGGCGCGCCCGCCGGCGCTCAGCGTGCAAAACGCGAGCGGCACCGAGGATCAGCCGATCGCGCTTAGCATTTCTCCGACCGAGATCGATCCCAACGGGTCGCTCTCGCTCACCATCAGCGGCATTCCCGCGGATGCCACGCTCAAAAACAGCCAGGGTGCCCTCAGCGTCGCCAACGGCAGCATCACGTTTAGTTCCGCCCAATTGGCAGCCGGCGCGCTCACTGGTCTCGCCATCACGCCGGGCTCGGCGGACGATCCGAGCTTCGCCCTCAACGTGACGGCGACGACGACCGACGGAACGCTGAGAGGTTCGACAAGCGCGACCGTTAACGTTACAGTTTCCCCGCACGCCGACGCGCCGACGCTGACGGTCCAGAACGCCGCCGGCATCGAGGGCCAGCCGATCGCCCTGTCGATCGGCCCCGCCCTGGCGGAAAGCGGCGCGGCCGATCCGGACGCTTCGCTTGCGCTGACCATCAGCGGCATTCCGGCCGATGCGGCGTTGAGCAACAGCCAGGGCGCCCTGACCTTTGCCAACGGGAGCATCACGTTCACGCCGGCGCAATTGGCGGCCGGCGCGCTCAACGGCCTTGCGGTGACGCCGACCGCGGCGGACGAGCCGAGCTTCGCTCTGAACGTGACGGCGACGGCGCAGGACGGCACCAGCTCCGCTTCGACAACGCAGACGATCCAGGTTGCGGTCGCGTCGCTCGCGCTCGCGCTCACGATCAGCGGCACCGCGCAGGAAGGTCAGACGCTCACCGCGAACGCACAGGTCACCGGTTCCGGCGTAACGACGGTTTACCAGTGGCAAAGCTCGAGCGACGGCCAGAGCTGGAGCAACATCTCCGGCGCAACCGCTTCAACCTACACGGTGGCGGAAGCCGACGAAGCGCTTCAGATTCGCGTCGCGGGTACGGCGACGGATTCGGAAGGCAACAGCGCGGCGGTGACGAGCGCTCCGACCATCGCTGTCATCGACATTACGCCGACGCTTTCCGTCACCGTCAGCGGCACGGCGCAGGAAGGGCAGACGCTCACGGCGAGTGCTGTGGCCAATGATGCGGAGGCCGTCGTCACATATCAGTGGCAGTCGTTGAGCGGCTCGACATGGTCGAACATTTCCGGCGCGACCGGTTCGGCCTACACCGCGGTCGAAGCGGATGAAGGGCATCAGCTTCGCGTCGTTGCAACGTCGACTGACGCGGACGGCAGCGGCACAAACGCGACCAGTGCGGCCACGGCGGCGGTGATCGACATCACGCCGACGCTTTCCGTCAGCGTCAACGGCACCGCGCAGGAAGGACAGACGCTCACGGCGAGTGCTGTGGCCAATGATGCGGACGCCGTCGTCACATATCAGTGGCAGTTCCTGAACGGTTCCACGTGGTCCAACATCTCAGGGGCGACAGGCTTGACTTATACTGCCGTCGAAGCAGACGAGAGCCATCAGCTCCGCGTGATCGCGACCTCGACTGACAGCGACGGCAGCAGCACCAGCGCGACCAGTGCGGCCACGGTGGCGGTGACCGACATCGCCCCGACGCTTTCCGTCACGGTCAGCGGCACGGCGCAGGAAGGGCAGACGCTGACGGCCACGCCCGTCGCCAATGATGCCGACGCCATTATCACGTACCAGTGGCAATCGCTGAGCGGCTCGACCTGGTCGAACATCTCCGGCGCCACGAACTCGACCTATACCGCAGTCGAAGGGGACGAGGGATATCAGCTTCGCGTCGTTGCGACTTCGAACGATGCCGATGGCAGCGGCACCACGGCAACGAGTGCAGCGACTGCCGCGGTGATCGATATCCCGCCGACGTTGTCAGTAACGGTCAGCGGCACGGCGCAGGAAGGGCAGACGCTCACGGCCACGCCCGTCGCCAATGATGCCGACGCCATTATCACGTACCAGTGGCAATCGCTGAGCGGGGCGACATGGTCGAATATTTCCGGCGCAACCGGCTCAACGTACACCGCGGTTGAAGGCGACGAGGGCCATCAGCTCCGCGTCATTGCGACCTCGAGCGATGCGGACGCCAGCGGCACCACGGCCACCAGTGCGGCGACCACCGCTGTGATCGACATCGCGCCGACGCTGTCGGTGACGGTCAGCGGCACACCGCAGGAAGGCCAGACGCTCACGGCAACGGCAGTCGCCAACGACGGAGATGCCGTCGTCACGTATCAATGGCAGTCGCTCAGCGGCTCGACGTGGTCGAACATTTCCGGCGCAACCGGCTCGACCTACACCGCGATCGAAGCCGACGAAGGGCATCAGCTCCGCGTCGTCGCGACCTCAACGGACACCGACGGAAGCGGCACCACGGTCACCAGCGCGGCGACCAGCGCTGTGATCGACATCACGCCGACGCTTTCCGTCACTGTCAGCGGTACGGCGCAGGAAGGCCAGACGATCACTGCGAGCGCTGTCGCGAATGACGGTGACGCCGTCGTCACGTATCAGTGGCAGTCGCTGAGCGGCTCAACGTGGTCGAACATTTCCGGCGCCACGAACTCGACGTACACGGCGGTTGAAGCCGACGAAGGGCATCAGCTCCGTGTTATTGCAACTTCGTCGGACAGCGACGGCAGCGGCACCTCGGCGACCAGCACGGCCACCGCCGCGGTTGCCGACATAACGCCGAGCTTGTCGGTTACGGTCAGCGGCACGGCGCAGGAAGGCCAGCCGCTCACGGCGAGCGCTATCGCCAACGATGCCGATGCGGTCGTCACATACCAGTGGCAGTCGCTGAGCGACTCGACGTGGTCGAACATCTCCGGTGCCACGAACGCGACCTACACCGCGGTCGAAGCCGACGAAGGGCATCAGCTCCGCGCCATTGCGACTGCGAGCGACGCGGACGGCAGCGGCACCACGGTCACCAGCGCGGCTACCAGCGCTGTGATCGACATCACGCCGACGCTTTCCGTCACTGTCAGCGGCACGGCCCAAGAAGGCCAGACGCTCACGGCGGCGGCCACCGCCAACGATGCGGACGCGGTCATCTCTTATCAGTGGCAATCGCTGAGCGGCTCGACTTGGTCGAACATCTCCGGCGCGACGAACGCAACGTACACGGCGGTTGAAGCCGACGAGGGGCATCAGTTCCGCATCGTCGCGACTTCGAGCGACGCGGACGGCAGCGGCACCACGGCAATCAGTGCAGCGACGAGCGCGGTTATCGACATCACCCCGACCCTTTCCGTCACGGTCAGCGGCACCGCGCAGGAGGGGCAGACGCTCACGGCGAATGCTGCGGCCAATGATGCGGACGCCGTGATCGCTTATCAGTGGCAGTCGCTGAGCGGCTCGACGTGGTCGAACATCTCCGGCGCGACCGCGTCCAGCTATACGGCGAGCGAGGCGGACGAAGGCCATCAGCTCCGCGTCATTGCGACCTCGAGCGATGCGGACGCCAGCGGCACCACGGCCACCAGTGCGGCGACCACCGCTGTGATCGACATCGCGCCGACGCTGTCGGTGACGGTCAGCGGCACACCGCAGGAAGGCCAGACGCTCACGGCAACGGCAGTCGCCAACGACGGAGATGCCGTCGTCACGTATCAATGGCAGTCGCTCAGCGGCTCGACGTGGTCGAACATTTCCGGCGCAACCGGCTCGACCTACACCGCGATCGAAGCCGACGAAGGGCATCAGCTCCGCGTCGTCGCGACCTCAACGGACACCGACGGAAGCGGCACCACGGTCACCAGCGCGGCGACCAGCGCTGTGATCGACATCACGCCGACGCTTTCCGTCACAGTCAGCGGCACGGCGCAGGAAGGCCAGACGCTCACGGCGGCGGCCACCGCCAACGATGCGGACGCGGTCATCTCTTATCAGTGGCAATCGTTGAGCGGCTCGACCTGGTCGAACCTCTCGGGCGCCACGAACTCGACCTACACAGCGATCGAAGCCGCCGAGGGACATCAGCTCCGCGTAAATGCGACTTCGTCGGACAGCGACGGCAGCGGCACGTCGGCCACGAGCGCTGCGACTGCCGCGGTGATCGACGTCGCGCCGACCTTGTCAGCGACGATCAGCGGGACGGCGCAGGAAGGCCAGACGCTCACGGCGAATGCTGCGGCCAATGATGCGGACGCCGCGATCGCTTATCAGTGGCAGTCGCTGAGCGGCTCGACGTGGTCGAACATCTCCGGCGCGACCGCGTCCAGCTATACGGCGAGCGAGGCGGACGAAGGCCATCAGCTCCGCGTCGTCGCGACATCGAGCGATGCCGACGGCAGCGGCGCCACGGCCACCAGCCCGGCGACCAGTGCGGTGGTCGATATAACGCCATCCTTGTCGGTGACGATCAGCGGCACGGCGCAGGAAGGGCAGACGCTCACGGCGAGTGCTGCGGCCAATGATGCGGACGCCGTGATCGCTTATCAGTGGCAATCGCTGAGCGGCTCGACTTGGTCGAACATCTCCGGCGCGACGAACGCAACGTACACGGCGGTTGAAGCCGACGAGGGGCATCAGCTCCGCGTCGTCGCGACTTCGAGCGATGCGGACGGCAGCGGTACCACGGCCACAAGCGCGGCAACTGCCGCGGTGACCGACATCGCCCCGACGCTTGCCGTCACTGTCAGCGGCACGGCGCAGGAAGGGCAGACGCTCACAGCGACGCCCGTCGCCAACGATGCCGATGCCACCGTCACATATCAGTGGCAGTCGTTGAGCAGCTCGACATGGTCGAACATCTCCGGCGCGACGAACGCGGCCTACACGGCGGTCGAAGCCGACGAAGGACATCAGCTCCGCGTTATTGCGACTTCGTCGGACAGCGACGGCAGCGGCACGTCGGCCACGAGCGCTGCGACTGCCGCGGTGATCGACGTCGCGCCGACCTTGTCAGCGACGATCAGCGGTACCGCGCGGGAAGGCCAGACGCTCACGGCGGCGGCCGTCGCCAACGATGCGGACGCGACTGTCACTTATCAGTGGCAATCGCTGAGCGGCTCGACGTGGTCCAACATCTCCGGGGCTACCAGCTCGACTTACACCGCGGTTGAAGCCGACGAGGGCCATCAGCTCCGCGTTATTGCGACTTCGTCGGATAACGACGGCAGCGGCACCACGGCGACGAGTGCAGCGACCAGTACCGTGATCGATATAACGCCGACATTGTCGGTAACGGTGAGCGGCATCGCGCAGGAAGGCCAGACGCTCACGGCGAGCGCCAGCGCCAACGATGCCGACGCGACCGTCACCTATCAGTGGCAGTCGTTGAGCGGCTCGACGTGGTCGAACATCTCCGGCGCCACGACCTCAACCCACACCGCGACCGAAACCGACGAAGGGCATCAGCTCCGCGTTATTGCGACTTCGTCGGACAGCGACGGCAGCGGCACCTCGGCTACCAGCGCGGCGACCAGTGCCGTGATCGATATAGCCCCCACCTTGTCGGTTACGGTGAGCGGCACGGCGCAGGAGGGGCAGACGCTCACGGCCACGCCCGTCGCCAACGATGCGGACGCGGTCGTCACATATCAGTGGCAGTCGCTGAGCGGATCGACGTGGTCGAACATCTCCGGCGCCACGAACGCGACCTACACGGCGGGCGAAGCCGACGAAGGACATCAGCTCCGCGTGATCGCGACCTCGACTGATGCCGATGGCGGCGGCACCAGCGCGACCAGTGCGGCCACGGCGGCGGTGACCGACATCGCGCCGACCTTGAGCGTATCGGTCAGCGGCACCGCGCAGGAGGGCAAGACTCTCACCGCCAGCGCGACCGCCAACGACAGCGACGCCGTTATCACGTACCAGTGGCAGTCGCTGAGCGGATCGACGTGGTCCAACATCGCGGGCGCCACGAGCTCGACCTATACGGCGGTCGAAGGCGACGAGGGACATCAGCTCCGCGTCATCGCCACCTCGAGCGACAGTGACGGCAGCGGCACCAGCGCGACCAGCGCGGCGACTGCGGCTATCGTCGACGTGACGCCGTCCTTGACGGTGTCGGTGAGCGGAACCGCGCAGGAAGGAAAGACCCTCACCGCGACCGCCACGCCGACGAGCGACGCCGACGGTGGCACGACCACCTACCAGTGGCAGAGCCTGACCGGCTCGACGTGGTCGAACATCGCGGGCGCGACCGCCTCGACCTATACGGCCGCCGAGGCCGACGAGGGGCATCAGCTGCGCGCGGTTGCGACCTTCGTCGACGACACCGGCCAGAGCGTCAGCGCCACCAGCAGCGCCACTGCCGCGGTGACCGACATCGCGCCGACCTTATCGGTGACGATCGGCGGTACCGCGCAGGAAGGCCGGACGCTGACGGCCAACGGGGTCGCCAACGACGCCGACGCGGTCATCACCTATCAGTGGCAGTCACTGAGCGGCACGACGTGGTCGAACATTTCCGGCGCGACAAGTTCGACCTTCCTGGTCGGCGAAGCGAACGAAACCCACCAGCTGCGCGTGATCGCCACCTCCACCGACAGCGACGGCAGCGGCACGTCGGCAACGAGCGCGGCGACCGCCGCGATCACCGACGCCCCGCCGACGCTCTCGGTGACGGTGAGTGGCACGGCGCAGGAAGGCCAGACACTCACGGCCACGGCGACCGCCAACGACAGCGATGCCACCATCAAATATCAATGGCAGTCGCTGAGCGGCTCGACCTGGTCGAATATTTCCAGTGCGACGTCGTCCACCTACAAGATCGCGGAGACGAACGAGGGACACCAGCTGCGCGTGGTGGCGACGTCGAGCGACACCGATGGCTCCGGCACGACCGCCAACAGTGCCGCGACGGCGGTCGTGACCGACGCCCCGCCCAAGCTCACCATCACCAGCACGGCGGTCACCGTCGCGGCGGGCGGATCCGTGGCGCTGTCGATCTCGGAAACCACATCCGACACCGACGACACGCTCACGCTCACCATCACCGGCCTGACGACGTACGAAACGATCACCGACGCGCACGACAGCACCGTCTTCAGCGGCAGTTCAGTCACGCTCACGTCGGCGGAAGTCAGCAGCGGGCTGACCTTGCACTCGAACTACACCGGCACCGGCCATCCGGTGAACACGCTCACCGTCACGGCCAACAACACGACGAGCGGCGAGGCGGTCAGCTCTGCATCTCAAACCATCACGGTTACCGATCCGCCGGCGGCATCGAGTCCCGCGCCGGCCACGGATTCCACGCCGGTTCTGTGGCGGTCGCACGACGGGTCGCCGGCGGCGGGCGATGCCGGTGCGCTCGGAAACCAGATCACCTGGGGCGGCAGCAGCAACTCGCTCGGCCTCGGTCAGATCACGAAGGGGATCGGCGCCATGCTGCCGCTGATCGGGCCGGTCGGCTTCGAGTCCGGCTTCTCGGCGGCCGGAGCGGGCGCGGCGCTCTGGCAGGGTATCGAGCCGGTCGGCACGGCCCAAGGCGGCTTGCCGGCGAGCGTGGCTGCCGCCCTGCACGGCTCCAGTCCGGACGCGATGCTGGTCCCCGGCACGGCCTCTCTGCTCGCCGCCTGGACGACCAACAATCCGCACCTGATGATCGGCATGGGGTGACCGTCGCCGGTCGATGCTTATATGCCGGAGCGTGAATGACTTTTCTTCGAATCGTCATCCCGCTCTAGATTATTGTTGGAGCATGATGTTTTCCGAAAACTGGTACCCACTTTTCGGCATCATGCTCTAGGCGTGTCCGGATGCCCGGTAATATTCGCGGATGATGTTGTCAAAATTGTTCTCCCAAAAAGCCGACTGCAGCCTGACCTGGGCCGAGTTCTTCTCGATCTGGGCCTTTGGGCATCCCCCCATGCAGACCGGGAGGTATTGGCACTCGCTACATCTTTCGTGGGTAAAAGGATCATACCGATCCCAGCGGTCGGCGGCGAGCGGCGAAACTTCGGCTGGCAGCGTCGGGACCTCGTCACGCAGCGCGCCGTGCGCGCGATGATGGTCGCCGACGTCGAGCCCGCACTTGTACATCAATCCGTTGGGACCAAAGACCACCGAGTTGTTGCTGACCGCCGCACAATTGAGCGTCACGCGATTGGGATAATACTGAACCATTTCGAGCGCACTTGGGCCTCGATGCCGGCCCAAGCGGGCGTAGAACTCGCGCTGTATCTCTTCGTATTCGACATTGAATTTCTCAAAACGCTCGGCCTTGGCGATAAATCCGCAATGCTCCGTCATCGCGTTGATGATCGCAACGTATGGGTAAAAATTTGTATCGCCGGCGAGCCATCCCAGTTCAGCGCAGGTGTCGATCACCTCCAGACAGTCCCTTCCGATCCAGGGGTCGACATTAATGCGAAGGTAGATCCTGACACTGCCAATAAGAGAGCCGATGGTCTGCATGACCTCATCATACGAACCGGCGCGCCCGTGACCTGTGTCGGAATCGACCAGACCTCGGCGCTTGTTATGATGCCGTTTGGGGCCGTCCAGCGAGAACTGAATGTGGCGAAGGCGGTTGGCACGCACGAAACCCGTCGTATCGTCGGGCCAAGCCGTCCCGTTACATAACATTGATGCTCGATAGGACACCCCGCGTTCATCGCAAAAGCGCGTCATCGCCTCGGTATATTGCGCAATCACCGCTTGATTCAGCATGGGTTCGCCGCCGTACCAATCGACGTGCAGCGTGGGGTATCCCTTTTCGATAATTTGCTCTTGTGTCCAAGCAATCGCGGTGTCGCACGTCTCGCGGGACATGTATTCCAGCGCGCCGTCCTTCTGATAGCAATAATAGCAACGCATGTTGCAATCGAGGGTCGTCGTCATCGTGACGAAAAACGGCGCCCGAGCCCGATCCGTTCGGTAGCCGGCAGCGAGCAGCGCGCGCTCATCACCGTCCGCGCGCACAAAAATTCCGGATTCGAGCAGTGAGCTCAGGCGCTTTTGCAGAAGCGCGGGCAGATCCTCCGCTCGAAAAGCAGGAGGCCGCCACGATTGATAACCTTCCCCAGCGGATCGTGTCCGCGTCGGACCGAGAAACGGTTCAATGGCTTTTGCGAGCTGCGGAGGCAAAGCAAGCAGGGCGCCCGTGACGCCGTTGAATAGCAGCAACCGCGCCCCGTCATCCACGCGCAGGTTATAGTATGACGCCCGATAGTGCTCCACCGCCGCCGCCGGAAGGGACAGTATTACTATTGTTCGATTATCGCGACGCAGACTTGCCGACAAGCGCACAGCGAGGCGGCATGTGCGACTTCACGAGCATCCGCCCGATCCGGCGCGCGCACGACGATTTCAATTTCCTCAAGCTCAACATTCGGCATCGAGCGTCGGAGTTGGTCCAAAGACTGTTCCGATTCGACAAGGGTAACCCGCTTGCCCGCCATCGCACTCTCCTAACCGTGACGGATCAGGCTCGCACATTGTGCTCAGGTTGTAAAGCCTCCTCTTTCTCGCGTTTTCCATGGAAAGAGGCATAACCGCGGAGAGCGCCCGGTAGAGCCGGCGGATCATTGTTTGCGCGGTCCGCGCCCCCACGAATGCCCATTGCCAGGCTTGCCCACGGGTAGGCTTGACCGTTCAATGCGTTGCTTTCGAAGGTGTCCCGATGGCCCCTACCCCGACCGAGGACGAGATTTTCCGCGAGGCATTGAAGTGTCTTAGCCGACATTTCTATCGTCCCGAGCTGCTGAAAGAAGCCGGGCTTTCCGGAACCAAAATGGCCCGGCATACCGGCAACAGTATTTCGGATGCGCTTGCGCGTCTTGGCTCCTCGCACACGATCCGATTCACTGCCGACCAGATCGCTTACTACGAAGCGCTCGCGATCTACGCATCGGCCGTTTCACCTCGCAAGAAGCTGCGCGAGCTTTTCCCGCCCAATGGGATCGTCACTTATGACGGTATAGGCGTTCGTACGCTATCGCTGAACGGAAGAGTCTTCGTGACCGCGGCCTACCATTCCGGACCAGCCGAGCGCGCTGGCATTGTGCAAGGCGACGAAATTATCAGCATCGATGACTCGATCTATTCGGAAATAAACTCGTTTGCGGGCAAAGCCGGCTGCCCGGTGCTCGTGCTGATGCGCTCACAGCCCGATGGGCCGGAACGATCCATAACCGTTATCCCCGAGCGCATTGAGCCGAATGACATGTTCGAAAAAGCCCTTTCCAACAGCGTTCGAAGCTTCAAGGAAAATGAACGCACAATCGGTTATATTCGGGTGTGGTCCTATGCGGGCGAGCGCTACCATCATCTCGTACAAACCGAATTATCGACGGGAAAGCTGGCCGAGGCCCATGCGCTCATCCTCGACTTGAGAGGAGGATGGGGTGGCGCGTCGCCGGATTTCGTGAATCTTTATTGCGGCAGCGCGCCGAACATGGTGTACGTGGACCGATCCGGCGCGCGCCGTTTCGCGTCGTATCGGTGGGGCCGACCCGTCATCGTCCTAATCGATGGAAATACGCGGAGCGGCAAAGAGGTGCTCGCGTTCGGCTTGCAAAGAGCAGGAGCGACTCTCGTTGGTCAACCGACCGCGGGCGCCGTTCTGGGAGCGAAGACGTTCTTGCTGTCGGATGGAAGCCTGCTCGCCGTAGCGACTCACGACGTGCTTGTTGATGGGGAACGGTTGGAAGGCCGCGGCCTGCAACCCGACATTTTCGTACCGTTCAGTCTGCCCTTGTCGGAGGGACGTGACCCGACGCTCCGCGCTGCGATAGATGCGGCGATGCGGACCTGAGCTCGCTTTGCGAGATCGATATTCGCTCACCTAACCATCCCGGCGCTACGCGGCAGGAATAAGGAAAGCTCCGGGATGGCGATGATCAGCATCAGGCCGGCGAGCAGCGCGAGCACGTAGGGCCAGTAAGCGCGGGCGTGGCGGCCGACCGACACGTCGGCGAAGCGCAGCGCCATGAGCAGGCCGACGCCCATGGGCGGCAGGAACAGGCCGATGCCGACCGCGGCCGTCTGCACGATGTCGAAATGGATCGGGTTGATGCCGAGCTTGGTGGCGATCGGGAACACCACCGGGATGAGCACGACCGCGGCCGGCAGGCCTTCGAGCACCATGCCGAACGCCATGGTCATGAGCGCGACCCCGGCGAGGAACAGCACGTGGCTGTGCCCGAGCGGCGCCAGCACTTCGCCGAGCAGCGCCGGCACGCCAGTCACGCCCATCAGATACTGAAAGATCGTCGCCACCGCGAGCAGGAACACCACCGCCGCGGTAAGCAGCGCGGACTCGTAGGCGATCCACAGCATCTCCTTGAGCGAGACGTTGCGATAATAGAAGCGCGCGGCAAGGAACGCATAAAAGGCGACGACCGCACCCGCTTCGGTGGCGGTGAACATGCCGAGATAAAAGCCGCCGAGGATCACGAGCGGCACCACCAGCGGCACCAGCGCGTCGCGGCCCGCGCGCATCAGGAACGCGAAGCTCGGCCGCGTGTCGGTCGGCCAGCCGAGCAGGCGTGCCTCCACGAACACCAGCGCGCACAAACAAAGCCCCACCACCGCCGCGGGGATGAAGCCGGCGAGGAACAGCGCGACGACCGACGTGTTGGTTACCTCACCGATCACGATCATGAAGATCGCCGGCGGCACCAGCATGCCCATGGCGGTGCCCGCGGCGATCAGCGAGGCGCCGTCCTCGGCGCGATAGCCGGCGCGGCGGAGCGGCGGCATCAGGGTCGAGCCGAGCGCCGACACCTCGGCCATCTTCGAGCCGCAGATGTCGGAGAAGAAATAAGAGACGACGATCACCGACATGCCGAGGCCGCCGCGCAGCCAGCCGACCAGCGCGCGGGCGAGATCGACGAGCGCGTGCGACATGCCGCAGCGCTCCATCAAGGTGCCGGCGAACACGAACGAGGGGATCGCCAGCAGCACCCAGTTCTGCGAGCCGGCGACGAGGCTCGACGGCAGCATCTGCAGCGGATAGCCGCCGAGCGCCAGGCCGGCGATACCGGCAATGCCGAGCGCGAACACGATCGGCATCGACAGCGCCAGCAGCCCGACGAAAACGACAGCGGTGAAGGCGAGCAGCATCAGCCCCCTCCCCGCCCCTGAGAAAGGGTGCTCTCGTCGGCGGCCGCGGGTGCGTAGCCGGCGGCGACAATGAGGCCATAAACGGCGATCAAGGTGCCGCCCGCGACCGAGGAGGCGTAGAGCCAGGCGAGGTTTAGGCCGAGCCCGGGCGAGGTGAGCACCGAATTGGTCATGCACAGCTTGATGCCGTAGACGGCGGCGAGCGCGCCGAAGCCGGCGATCAGCAGATGATTGACACGGTCGATGATTTGCTGCGTGCGCGGCGCGAAGCGATGGGTGACGATACGCAGCCCGAAGTGCACGCGCTCGATGATGGCAACGGCGGCGCCGACGGCGGCGAGCCAGGCGAGGCCGAACTCGCCCACCTCCTCGACCCAGAAGAAACTGATGGGATCGAGATCGAAATAGTCGGTGATCTGCACCACCACATAGCGCAGCACCACGCCGGCAAGCAGATCCATCATCACGAAGATCAGGAGGAGCGCGAGGAAGACCTTCGGGATCGCGGCGAGGACGCGCAGCGTCGGAGGATGATGTGAAGCCATTATGCGCTATCGTCTTAAGCGGGAGACAAACAGAACCGGCGGTCAGTAGCTCCCGGTCGTCATTGCCCGCGAAGGCGGGCGATCCAGTAATCGGCGACCTATCAGTTACTGAACGGCCGCTGTTTACTGGATGCCCGCTTTCGCGGGCATGACGAGTCAGAGCCTAGTCACGCCTGGTTGGCGACCAATTCCCACATGACGCCGAACTGCTTTTCGTAGCCCGGCCAGATCTTGTCCTGCGCGGTCTTGCGGAAGGCGTCGACGTCGGCGGCGTTGACCGTCATCCCCTTGGGCTCGAGCAGCTCCTTCGCCTTGGCGAGGTTGTCGACGCTCTCGGTGTCGTGGCGGATGCGCTCCTGCGCCTCGCGTCCCACGTCGAGCAGCAGCTTCTGCTCGTCCTTCGCCAAGCCGTTCCAGACGTCGAGGTTGATCACCGAGCAGGTCGGCCCGTAATTGTGGAAGGTCATCGAGCAGTATTTGGAGACCTCGTAGGCCTTGAGCGCGAGGATGTTGACGATCGGCAGATCCGCGCCGTCGATGACGCCCTGCTGCGCCGCCGGGATCACCTCGCCCCACGGCAGCGGCACGGCGTTGCCGCCGAGCCCGTTGATGGTGTCGGCGAACACCTTCGCCTGCTGCACGCGCAGCCGCAGGCCGCGCAGGTCCTTCGGCGCCGTGATCGGCCGCTTGTTGTTCCAGAACTGGCGAAAGCCGTAGTCGTAGAAGAACAGCACCTTGACCTTGTATTTGTCCTGAAACCCGGCATCGAGCTGATCGCCGATCTTGCCGTTGAACATGCGGTAGGCCTGGTCGTAGCTCTTGACCAGATAAGGCACGAGGAACACGGCCATCTCGGGAAACACCGTCGCGGCGGCGCCGCCCGGGTCGCCCATGGCGACATTGCCGGCCTTCACCGCGTTCATGATTTCCAATTCCTTGCTTAGCAACGTGCCGCCGTGGAATTCCATGTCGAGCGCGCCATTCGAGCGCTTCGTCACCTCCTCGGCCATCCACGCCTGGTGCACGGCGGCGGATTCCGGCGCCGGCACGATGTGCGCGTAGACGAGCTTCTTGGCGGTGGTCTGCGCGTAGGCCGGTGCGCGGCCGGCGGCGAGAATGCCGGCTAAACCTGCGCCCGTGCCGGCAACGAAACGGCGGCGGGTGAGCGCGGCGTGCCTCCGCGACAAACAGTCATGAAGATGCGGCATTTGTGATCCCTCCCATGTTACCTCGATATTGTTGCTCCACAGGAGACCATGCGGCGGAGGTAATTTCAACGCAGCCAGCCCGCACGGTGTTTTCGTAGGGAATCGCGAGGAACAGCGCTCGGGCGGACGCGTTGTCGCAGGTGATAAGCCGAGCGGGGCAGAACAGGTGAGGAAACAGCAATGAGACGTATTCTCTTGGCGACCGTTGCGGCCGCAGCGCTTATGGCCGGGTCGAGCTTGGTCATGGCGCAGGGAAAGGGTGGGGGGAGCATGGGGGCCGGCGGCGCCGGCATGGGGCAACACGAGTCCGGCGGAGCCGGCGGGAAGGCCGACGCGGACGATAAGGCCGGCGCGGCCAGCGAGCATGGTGGCCAAGGCATGGGCCGCGAGGAACACGGCGAGCACCGTGCGGGCGACCGCGATCGGGACCGCGCGGGTGATCGTGACCGCGACCGGACCCGCACGGGCGATCGCGACCGCGCGGGGGATCGGGACCGCGACCGGGCCCGCACGGGCGATCGCGACCGCGATCGGGACCGCGCGGGTGATCGGGACCGCGACCGTACCCGCATGGGCGACCGCGACCGCGATCGGGACCGCATGGGCCATCGGGACCGCGATCGTGACCGCGGGCGGCACATGAGCAGACACGATCGGGACCGGGATCACATGGGCAAACGCCACCACGACCGCGACCGGTACAGCAAGCGTGACCGTGATCGGCCGCGGGGCGAAGTTCGTGACCGCGACTGATCATCCGCCGGCGTAGCGTCGGCCTGACGCGGCCCGCCCTCCTTCGGGAGGGCGGGTTTTTGTTTGCAAGGGGCGAATAGCGAATGGCGAATAGTGAGTAATGAGGAATAGTTAGCAATGAAGTGGTGAGTAGTGAGGTCGCGCGGGAGTCCCACTCACCACTGAGCGCGCCGTCGAGTGGTACTATGACCATGATCGGCCCCCGAACCCACACATCGAACATTAAAGGGCCGCGCTCCGTTACCGCCGCCCGCGCGGAACTGCGCTCCCGCGCAAGCGTTGACGCCCATGACAAGCCGAGGGGCATCAACGGTAATAAAGTGTGAGGAGAAAGCGATGAGACGAATTCTTTTGGCGACGACAGCCGCAGCGGCGCTTGTGGCGGGCTCGAGTCTCGCCATGGCGCAGACCGGCGGCGGCGCGAACGCAGGCGCCAGCGGCGGCGCCAACGTGCAGCAACACCAGGGCGCTACCAGCGGCAACGCGGGCGTGCACGGTAATGCCGGTACGCAGGGCAACACGCAAAACCAGCGCGGCATGACGCAAAACCGCGGCGGCCAGAACGAGCACATGGGCCAAGCGCGTGAGGAGCGCGGCAACGCCCGCGGCGAGGAACGCAACGAGCGCATGGGTCAGAACCGCGAACAGCGCGGCAACGCCCGAGGCGAGGAGCGTAACGAGCGGATGGGCCAGCGCGACCGCGATCAGCGCATGGGCGCCCGCGACCGTGACCAGCGCATGGGTCAACGCGACCGTGACCAGCGCCTAGGCAGCCGCGATCGCGATCGTGACCGCAGCTTCCGTGAGGGGCGCGGCGACCGTCAGTTCGGCCAGCGTGAGCGGGGCGTCCGCGAGGGCCGCGGTGAGTTTCGTGAGGGTCGTGGCGAATTCCGCGAGGGTCGCGGCACCGTACGCGGTGGCACGACGACGCGGCTATCGTCCGATCAGCGCACGCAGATCCACGAGCGGCTGTTCGCGGAAGGCGGGCGCGGTCATCGACTGGGCCATGCGGACTTCGCGCTGCGTGAGGGCGTGAGAATCCCGCACAGCGTCCATCTCTATCCGCTGCCCGAGGACATCGTGACCTTGGTCCCGGCGTATCGCGACTATGAGTACATCCTCGTGGGCGACAGCATCGTGATCGTCGACCCGGACACCTACGAAATCGTCGCCGTCATCCCGGCGTAACGCCGGCCTGACGCACAGCGATGCGGCCCGCCCTCCTTCGGGAGGGCGGGTTTTTTGTGAGCGAATAGCGAATAGCGAATGGCGAGTAGTGAGTAGTGAGTAGTGAGTAGCAACCCGACGCAGGCTCATTCACCATTCACCATTCACCATTCGCTATTCGCCATTCGCTATTCGCTATTCGCGACTTCGTTACACAATCGTATTGCTCTTGATGTCACGCGGCGCCTGCGTGATCACCTCGGGCTTGGCGCCGATCACCACTGTATCGTCGAGGCGGAAGCCGCCCAGCCCGTAAACGTAAATGCCGGGCTCGACCGAATAGACTTCACCGGCCATGAGCGGCCGCTGGCAAAACGGCATGTCGTCGGGATATTCGTGCCCCTGCACGCCCATGCCGTGGCCGGTGCGGTGGAGAATGAGATCGCCGAAGCCCGCGGCGACGATCACGGCTTGCGCGGCGGCATCGATCGCCGACACCGGATTGCCGGCGACCGCGGCTGCGCTGCCGGCTTCATTCGCCGCGCGCGCCGCTTCGTAAAGCGCGGCCTGCCGGTTCGACGGCGTCCCGACGAAGAACGTGCGCTCGTTCTCGGTCATCATCCCGTTGAGCCGCACGTTGCAAATATTCACGATGCCGTGCCCCTTTTCGATCGTCGCGCCGGTCGGCCGGCCATCGCCATGGGGCGAGGCGGAAGCCGGGCCGCTCAAGGTGAGCGTGCGGATTTCCGCGTTCTCGCCGGGGAAGCGCCGCGCCGCCTCCTCGGAAATCAGCGCGGCCATGGTGAAGTCGAGTTCCTGCAGGCGACGGCCTGGCCGGATGTTTTCGCGGTAGCGCTCCTGGCCCCAATCGGAGAGCGCGCCGGCGTCGCGGTGCACCTTGAGTTCCTCGGCGCATTTGACGAAACGCAGCGCGCGCAGCTGACCAAGACAGGCGACGAGCCGCACGTCGGGCAACAGCACCGGCACCCGCGCCAGCGGGCCAGCGACCGCCTCGACGCCGATGCGGCCGCGCGCCAGCCCGCGCCGGCGCAGGAGATCGGCGAGCGCCTCGGCCCATTGCGCGCGCACCGGCACGCGCTCGGTGAGCCGCGGATGCTCGGCGTAGATGGTCACGTCCTCGACCCACATCAGGCTGCGCTCGGCGACCCCGCGCAGATGATTGGTCGAAAGCTCGTTCATGATGGCGAACGGCGCGCCGTCGAGCGGCACCACGACCACGATCGGCCGCTCCCACGTCTGCACATCGACGTGAAAATTAGTCACCCACTGGAAGAAATCCGCGCCCGTGAAGGCGAGCGCGTCGAGGCCGTTCGCCCGCATCATCTCGGTCATGAGGCTGCGGCGATAGTCGAACGTGGCGCGGGTGAGGAAGGACATTGGGTTCTCCTGTCGGGCGAGCATACTCAGTTTCGTCATGCCCCGCGAAAGCGGGGCATCCAGTAAACACCGGCCACAGTTCTATTTGAAGGCCCTGAGGTTACTGGATCGCCCGCTTTCGCGGGCGATGACGAGTTGAGAGGTCATCTTACGACCGCGCGCGCGATTAGCACGTTGGCGAGCGCGGTCGCGGCGAGGGTGAAGGCGATCAGCACGAAGGCGAGGCTCGCGCCGAACGGCCAGTTGGCCTGGTTGAGGATTTCGGTGGCGAGCGTCGGGCCGATCATCTGAAAGCGCGGCCCGCCGAGCAACAGCGGCGTCGCATAGGCGTTCATGGTGAGGATGAACGAGAGCGCGCCGGCGGCGAGCAGGCCGGGGAGCGCGAGCGGCAGCGTCACCAGCCGCCACGCGGTAAACGGCGTCGCCCCGAGACTCGCGGCGGCTTCGCCGAGCGCCGCGTCGATGCCCTCGATCACGCTCTGCAAGGTGAGCGTGACGAACGGCAGGTTGACCGAGACAATGCCGACGAGCACCGCCCACGGCGTGTACATGAGGGTCGCGGGCGCAAGGCCGACGCCGTCGAGCAGCGTGTTGACGAGCCCCTTCTGGCCGAAGGCGACCATCCAGCCGGCCGCGCGCACGGCGTTGCCGCAGAACAGCGGCACCACCACGAGCACGATCAACACCGCCTTCGTCCGCGGCGCCGCGCGCGCCACCGCGAGCGCCAGCGGGAAGCCGAGCGCGAGGCACGCAACGGTCACCGCCAGCGCCATCAGCACGGTCGTGCGCAGCACGCCGAGGTAATAGCGATCGGACACGAGCTTGACGTAATTCTCGAAGGTGAGCGCATCGACCATGAAGCGGCCGGGTTCGAACCGGTTGAGCGAATAGCGGAACATCAGCACGAGCGGCAGCGCCAACACCGCCAGCACGACGATCGTCGCGGGCGCGAGCATCACGGCGGCGGAGGCGCGGGTCTTGCGCATCGGAGGACGGATGACAGAGGACCGAGGACAGAAACGCGGGCGGCCATATGCTACGCTATGGTGCCCAGGAGAGGAACCGATGGAGGAAGCGCAATGGCTCGCGTGGTGGTGATGTACAAGACGCCGAAGGACCCGGCCGCGTTCGACCAACATTATTTCGCGACCCACGTCGGGATCGCCAAACGGATTCCCGGCCTGCGCAAGTACGAGGTCAGCCAGGGCCCAGTCGCTTCGCCAGCCGGCGCGTCGGGCGTGCATCTCGTCGCTGTCTTGCATTTCGACGACATGGCGGCGGTCGGGCGCGCGTTCTCAAGCGACGAGGGAAAGGCCGCGGTTGCCGACGTGGGGACATTCGCCACCGGCGGCGTCGATATTCTGATGTTCGATCAGCGCGAGGCGTGAAGTCCCTCGGTTGTCATTCCGGGGCGCGCCGAAGGCGCGAGCCCGGAATCCAGGAACACAGTCAGAGAGAATTTGCTTGTTCTGTGTCCATGGATTCCGGGCTCCCTCGCTTCGCTCGGGACCCGGAATGACGAGCGAGGAATCCATTACCCCTTGAACACCTTGTTCCACCATTCCTGCAGGCCGGCGTCGGCTTTCGCCAAATAATCCTGGTCCTGCAGGACGAAGGCGTTCTGCGCTTCCGGCTCGAACATGACGCGCGACGCGAGCGACGGCTCGAGCGTCACGTTGTCGACCGTCGGCGCGTAGCCCATGTGCTTGGCGAAGTCGCCCTGCGCGCGCGGATCGAGCAGCGCGTCGAGCCACGCGTAGGCTTGCTCCTTGTTGCGCGCGTTCTTCGCCATCACCATCCCCGACACGTAGAGCACGATGCCTTCCTTGGGATTGGCCATCTCGATCGGGATGCCGGCGTTCTGCCACATGACGCCGCGCGCCTTCCACATGATGCACATGCCGCACTCCTCGGTCTTGAGCGCCTGCGCCATGGCCTCGTTGGTGGGATAGATTTTCACGCCCCTCTTTTTGAGTTCGAGCAGCTTCTCCTTGCCGGGCTCGTAGTTCGACATGCTGCCGCCGTTGATCATCGCCGCCGACTGGATCGTCCCGATATACTGGATGTCGATGATGCCGACCTTGTCCTGGTTCTCCGGCGCCCACAGGTCGGCGTAGGAGGTCGGCTTGTTCTTGATCAGCTTGGGATTGTAGAGGATGACCTGCCCGGAATAGATGTGCGGCACGGCATAATTGGTGCGCAGCGGCGCGATGATGTGCTTTGAGTTGGGTATCTTGGAAAAATCGAGGTCCTCGACCGCGCCGTTCTTCCACATCTCGTAGCAGCCGGCGGCGTTGAGCGCGGCGATGTCCATGGAGCCGCGCGGCAGCCGCCGCTCGGCCATCAGCTTGTTCCGGCGGGCAGGATCGCCACCGGTGTCGTAGATCACCGCGATGCCTGACGGCTTCATCACCTGCTCGGCGACATGCGCCTGCAGCAGGTTCTCATAATCGCCGCCCCAGGTGCCGACCACGACCTGGCCGCCCGCGGCAGCCGCCTCGTGCACGCCCGGCGCGAGCACGGTCGTGGCGAGCGCGGCGCCGCTCAGGCGGGCAAAATCGCGGCGGGTGAGGTGGCGTTTCATCGGCAGTCTCCCAAAAATTGGCGCTCTGCATCGCCTCGACGGGAAGCATAGGCCATACTGTCGGCGCGGCACTAGAGCCTTGGAATTTGCGCGATGGGCGAGGGCTTTCGGCTGAGTTTCAGCACTTACATGACGCCGTGGACCCAGGACTGCATGTTCTTCGTCGCGGTCACGCTGTCGGAGGCGGGCATCGCCGTTGCGCCGGATCCGAAGAAGCGCGGCTTCGGCATGGAGGAGCAATGGTTCGCGCCGTGGAGCGACGTGGTGTCGTTTCAGCACGTGCGGCCGCCCGAGCCGATCGTGCGCATCGAATTTCCTACCTCCGAAGGCCAGACGGCGATCCGCGACATCCGCGTGCCGGACGTTGCCGAGGGGCCGTTCGCCGGCTGCCCCGGCCCGCAACTCGTCGAGGCGATGCTGCTCGCCTATCAGGAGCACCGCCGCGCGCCGGCGGTGGACGACGTGAGGCGGAAGGTGGCGGAGCTGCGCGGTTAATCCCTCCCCCGCAGGGGGAGGGTGGCGACGCCCGCAAAGCGGGCGGCGCCGGGTGGGGGAGGCTCCGTGCGCTGTGACGTAATTGTTTCTTCGTAGCAAAACCCCACCCGGCCGCGCGCAAGGGCGCGCGGCCACCCTCCCCGCTACGCGGGGAGGGATGAAGAAGAAACAATTCCCACCGCCGCGTCGGGATCAATCATCGCCGTCACTTGCTGCCCGACGGTCCAATCAGCGGCGGCATTGCCCGCGGCGACTTGCGCCTCCAGCGTCTCGCCGGTTGCCAAGCGCAGGTCGAGGTCGAAGGCGGAGCCCTGAAACACGGCCGCTTCGATCACCGCCGCAAAACAATTGACTCCGCTCGCGCGGCCAGGATGCACCGCGATGTTCTCCGGCCGTATCAGCAACGTGTCGGCGCCGAGATCGATGCGCGCACAGATAATCGCAAGCCCGCCGCGGGTGACGAAGCTTCGTCCGTCCGCGCCGGGCGCCCCGGCGAGGAAATTGCCCCGGCCGATGAAGCCGGCGACGAAGCGGTTAGCGGGATGGCGGTAGAGCGCCTGCGGCGTGCCGATCTGCTGCACGCGGCCGTGGTTCATCACCACCAGGCGGTCGCCGATGCTCATGGCTTCGTCCTGGTCGTGGGTCACCATCACGGTGGTGATGCCGGAGAGCTGCTGCAAGCGCCGCAGCTCCGCGCGCACGTCGCGGCGCAGCTTGGCGTCGAGGTTCGAGAGCGGCTCGTCGAGCAGCAGCACGTCGGGCGCAATCACCAGCGCACGCGCGATCGCGACCCGCTGCTGCTGGCCGCCGGAAAGCTGGCGCGGCATGCGCGTCTCGAAGCCTTCGAGCTTGACGAGCGCTAGCGCGCGCGCGACGCGCTCGGCAATCTCGCGCTCCGGCCGGCGCCGTCGGCGCAGCCCGAAGGCGACGTTCTCGGCGACGGTGAGATGAGGAAACAGCGCGTAATTCTGGAACACGAAGCCGACGTTGCGCCGGTAGGGCGGGTCGTGGGTCACGTCGCGGGCGCCGATGCGCACCGCGCCGGCGCTTGCCTCGATGAAGCCGGCGATCATCCGCAAGGTCGTGGTCTTGCCGCAGCCGGAGGGGCCGAGCAGCACGACGAACTCCCCGTCGGCGACGTCGAGCGACAGATCATCGACCGCCAGCACCTCGGCGAATTTTTTGCTGATGTTGCTCAGATGCAGCGCGGCCATGGTCAGACCGCTCTCGTCATTGCGAGGAGGCCGAAGGCCGACGAAGCAATCCAGCAAGTAACAGCGAATAGTGAGTAGCGAATAGCGAATAGGGGAAAAGGAAGGGCGCGGCGGATCTTACTATTCGCTATTCGCCATTCGCTATTCGCTATTTTGCGCTGGATTGCTTCGTCGCTTCGCTCCTCGCAATGACGAGTCACATCACACCGCCTTGGCGAGGCTGACGAAGCGGTCGGTGATCAGCAGCGCCGCCGCCACCAGGGCGATCTGCAATGCCGAGACCGCGGCGACCGTTGGGTCCACCTTCCATTCGAGATACTGCAGGACCGCGATCGGCAGCGTGGTCTGGCCCGGCTGCACCAAAAACAGCGACACCTCGATGTTGCCGAAGCTCACGACAAAGCTGAACAGCGCGGCGGCGACGACACCCGGCCAGATCAGCGGCAAGGTCACCTTGAGCGCGGTGACGAGCGGCGTCGCGCCGAGCGAGAGCGCCGCGTCCTCGATCGACGGATCGACGCCGGCGAGGTTGGCGGTCAACAGCCGCAGCGACCACGGGATCGTCAGCAGCACGTGGCCGGCGGCAAAGCCGAACACCGTGCCGGTGACCGGGAGACCGGTCTCGACCTCGAACTCGATGAGCGCAAGATAAAGCCCGGCGCCGACGACGAGCGCCGGGACGATCAGCGGCGACATCAGCGCATGCAGGATCGCCGCGCGGCCCGGCAGTTCGCCGCGCGTGAGCGCGAAGGCGGCCGGCAACGTGACCAGCAGGCCCGCGGCGGTCGCGGCGAGCGCGACGAGCGCCGAGAGCTGGAAGCCGGTGACGAACTGATGCTGCTCGGCGAGCGCGCCATACCAGCGCAGCGAATAGCCTTCGGGCGGCAGCGAGAGGATTTCGTTTCTAAAGAACGACAGCCACACCACCAGCACCAGCGGCGCCAGGATGAGCGTGAGCGAAACGGCGACGGCGCCGGCGAACGCGAGCCGCCGCAGCCGCTCGCTCAAGCCGCGCCCGCGCACCATCGCTTATGACGCGAGCCGGTTCTTGTAGAACCGCCCGCCCTTCATGATGGCGGAGAGATGGCGCCCCTCATCCTGGAACAAATTCAGATCGGCGAGCGGATCGCCGTCGACCACGATGAGGTCGGCGAACGCGCCGGGCACGAGTTCGCCCAGCTCGCCGGCGCGCTGGAGGATTTCCGCGTTGACGATGGTGGCCGAATGGATGATCTCCGCCGGCTTCATCAGCTCGGCGCGGATGAGAAACTCGCGGCACTGGTCGTTCTGCAGCTGGCCGAGCAGGTCGGTGCCGAAGCCGATCTTTACGCCCGCATTGCGCGCAAGCTCGACCGAGCGCAGCCCGGCGGCGAGCACGACCTCGTTCTTCTGCAAACTATATTCGGAGAGGCCGTAGTCGCGCCCGCGCCGGCGCATGGAGTCGTAGGCGATCAATGTCGGCACCAGGAACGCACCCTTGCGTGCCATGGTGGCGGCGGTCGGCTCGTCGATCAGGTTGCCGTGCTCGATGGTGCGTACGCCGGCGGAAACCGCGCGCATCACCGCCTGCGAGGAATAAGCGTGCGCGGCGACGTATTTGCCCCAGTTGGTCGCCTCTTCGACCGCCGCCTGGATTTCGTCCATGCGGTACTGCAGGCTTTCGAGCGGATCGGCCTGCGAGGCGACGCCGCCCGACACCATGATCTTGATGAAGTCGGCGCCCTTGCGCAGCTCGTCGCGCGTCGCCTTGATCACTTCGGGAACGCCGTCGGCAATGCGCGCCGTGTAGGCGAGGCCGGAACAGCAGTCGCAGCCGAGCGCGCGCTGGGTGCGCTTGCGGAAATCGCCGTGCCCGCCGGTCTGGCTGAGCGCCTGGCCGGAGATGAAGAGGCGCGGCGCCTCGATCAGCCCCTGCTCGACCGCGGATTTGATGCCGAAGTCGCCGCCGGCGGTGTCGCGCACGCTGGTGAAGCCGCGCATGAGCGAAGCCTTGAGCGCGAGCGAACCGTTGATCGCAAGCAACGTGAGCGGCACCGTGTCGAGCGCGCCGATGTTGACCTCGTTGAGGAACACGTGGAGGTGCGCGTCGATCAGCCCGGGCATCAACGTGCGGCCGGCCAGCGCGACGGGGGTCGCGGCCGTGGATTTGATCGGCCGGTCGGAGATTTCCTTGACGCGCTCGCCTTCGATCAGGACCTCGACGCCGTCCAGAAGCTCGCCGCGGCGCGGATCGAGGAAACGTCCGCCGGAGAAAAGGAAGGAGGACATGGGAGAGGGCCTTCGGGGCGGGAGAGAACGAGAGCGCTCTTGCTAACTGGATTTAGTAGAGCCGTCGAGCGTGTCCCGCGCGGTAAGCCGCGAATGAAGCGCAACGGTCATTCCGGGTCCCGAGCGAAGCGAGGGAGCCCGGAACCCATGAACACGGACCAAGCCTATTTTCTATCTGGCCGGTGTTCATGGGTTCCGGGCTCGCGCCTTCGGCGCGCCCCGGAATGACGGCCGCGCGAAGGCAGGCGTCTACTGCTGCGGGACGGGCGTCGGGGTGCGGGCGTTGGCGAGGCTCGGGTTGTCGAGCGCCAGCATCGCCAGATAGGGATCGACCAGGCCCCAGCCGAAGTCGTCGTCGCGGCCGCGCGTGCCCAAATCCTTCGCGGTCGATTGCAGCGCGCGTCGGATCGCATCGGGATCGGCGTCGGGTTTGCGCTCCAGCATCAGCGCGATCACCCCGCTCACCTCGGCGGCGGCAACCGAGGTGCCGGTCGTGAGCTGATATTGCGCGTTCGGCGCCGGCACCAGCACATCGACGCCGGGCGCGGCCACGGAAATATGCGTGCCGCGGTTGGCCTGCGGCAGCAGCGCGTCGTTCACGTCGGTCGCGGTCACCGCGATCACGTCGGGATCGGCGGCGGGAAACAGCGGCTCGGAGTTGGGCCCGGCATTGCCGGCGGCCGCCACCAGCACGATGCCTTTCTCATAGGCCTTCTTGAGCGCCAGCTGCACCAACGGATCGCGCGGGCCGGCGAAGCTCATGTTGATGACTTTCGCACCCTTGGCGATCGCCCAGTCGATGCCTTTGAGAATCTGCTCGGTGGTGCCGTAGGCGCTGTCGGTATCGGTGCCGAAGGCGTTGACGGCGAGGATGCGTGCGTTGGGCGCGACGCCGATGAGGCGGCGGTGCGAGGCCATGGCGCCGGCCATGCCGGTGCCGTGCGGCTGCGGCTTGAACTCCTGGCCGATCGGCTCGAGACGGTCGGCGATCGCGCCGGCGAGATCGGGATGGCGCTGATCGACCTCGGAATCGATCATGGCGACGAGCACGCCCTTGCCGGTCGCGACGCGATGCACGTCCGGCAGGCGCCACTTGGCGAGGATGTACTGATAGCCCTGGGTCGCGACGCTGCGACGCGTGGCGTTGAGGTCCTGCTGCAGGTGGAAGACGTAGTTGGGCTGCGCTGTCGCCGTGATCTTCTCCGCCTCCATCGCGCGGATGACGTCGGAAACCGAGCGGCCGTCGTTGATGCGGAAGCGATAGAGGCCGCGGCCGACGAGATCGAAGCGCTGATAGCCGAGCTGGGTGAGTCCTAGCCGCGTGGCGACACCCTGCACGGTCTCGGGCGACACGTCGGCAGGGATGTGCAGCACCATCTCGTTCTGGATGAAGCGATGCTCGCCCGCGGGCGGCACACCGGTGAAGCCGCGCTGGTAGGGCAGCGGCGCATTGCGCCAGTGACTGGCGGCGGCGCGCGCTGAGCCGCGGCCGAATTGCCCCGCCCCGCGGCCGAATTGTCCTGGGCCGCCGTGCATGGCGGCGCGGTGACCGAGCATGGCGCGCCCGCTGCCGGCACCGCCGGTGAAGCGCGAGGCGCCGCCGCGGTTGCCAAATTGCGCGCCGCCCGGCTGGCCACCCTGCCCGCCGAAGCCCGGCCGGCCGGTGAAGCCGGGGCCCATGCGGCCGGCGCCGTAGCGATACATGCCACCGGCGCCGCGATAGCCCATCGCGCCGCGGTAGCCACCGCCGCCGCGGTAGCCCATCGCGCCGTGGTAGCCACCGCCGCCGCGATAGTTCATCGCGCCGCCACCGCGCCGCGGCGCGGCGTCGGAAGCGGCCGCGAGCGTGAGCGCCGCCGCCGCCAGCACGAGGCCGACGAGCCCCCGCCGCCAGCGCCCGCGCGAAGGTTGAGGTGTATTGCGCCGCGAGAGCTGCATTTTTTCCTCCGGGAATGCGCACGTTTTTGCCGCCAACAATGGCGGGCGTGTGGCGCTGATATTGACCGTCCGGCGACCGCCGATAGTGTGCGCCGATGCCCGCCCTGCTCGACGTTCGCGCCGTGACCCGCAGCTTCTACGGCGTCGCGGCGTTGCGCGGCGTCACGCTGGCGGTCGAGGCCGGCCGTATCACCGGGCTGATCGGGCCGAACGGCGCCGGCAAGACGACGCTGTTCAATTGCGTGAGCGGCCTCGTGCCGCCCGACTCCGGGCGGATCGTGTTCGATAACGCCGACATCACCGGGGCGCGGCCCGACTTCATCGCGCAGCGCGGGCTCGTGCGCACGTTCCAGATCGCGCGCGGCTTTCCCCGCCTCACCGTGCTCGAACATTTGCTGCTGCACGGCCCGGCGCAGCCGGGCGAGAAGCTTTCCGTCGCGCTGCTGCGCACGGGCGCCATGAAGGAGCGCGAGGCCGAGCTTTACGCCCGCGCCATCGAAATTGCGCGGCGGCTCGAACTCACGCGCGTGCTCGACAACACCGCCGCCGAACTCTCGGGCGGCCAGAAGAAACTGCTGGAGATCGGCCGCGCGCTGATGGCCGAGCCGAAGATGCTGCTGCTCGACGAGCCGATCGCCGGCGTCAACCCGACGCTCGCGCGCGCCATCGGCGAGCGGCTGCGCGAACTTGCGGCGGACGGCATCACCATTCTTTTGATAGAGCATCAGATGGATGCGATCGCGCGGCTGTGCGACCACGTGATCGTGCTCGCGGAAGGGCGCACCTTGATCGAGGACTCGTTTGCCGCGCTCGCCGAGAATCCGCTGGTGCAGGAAGCCTACATGGGCCGTCGGAAATGGGCTTCCTGAACGTGCCGATGGGCTTCCTGAAGGTGACGGACGTCGTCGCCGGTTACACGGCAGCGGACGAGATTCTCAAAGGCCTCGACTTCGCGCTCGACGCCGGCGAAATTGTCTGCGTCATCGGCCCGAACGGTGCCGGCAAATCGACCCTGCTCAAGACGATCGCCGGCCTGATCACGCCCTCGCGCGGGGCCATCACCTTCAAGGACCATTCGCTCGTCGGTCTGCCGCCGCGCGACATCACGCGGCTGGGCGTCGCCTACGTGCCGCAGGAGCACAACGTGTTTCCCAGCATGTCGGTGACCGAGAATCTGGAGATAGGCGGCTACATCGCGCCCGCACGAGTCCCGGAGCGCATGGGCGAGGTGCTCGCGCGTTTTCCCGTGCTGGCGGGCAAGCGCCGCCACGCGGCGCGCACGCTTTCCGGCGGCGAGCGGCAGATTCTCGCCATGGCGATGGCGCTGATGGTCGAGCCGGAGTTGCTGCTGCTCGATGAGCCCTCCGCCGGGCTCGCGCCGGCGGCAGCCGAGCGGCTGTTCGAGGAGGTGCGCGCGGTCAACCGCGACCGCGTGGCGATCGTGCTGGTCGAGCAGAACGCGAGCGAGGCGCTCGCGGTCGCCGACCGCGCGTACATTCTGGTGGACGGGCGCACCAGCCGCAGCGGCGAGGCGCGCGCGCTCGCCTCCGACCCGGAGATCCGACGGATATTTTTGGGCGGGTGAGGTGAGAGTATCCGTCACTCTCAGTGTCATTCCGCAGCCCGCGCGCAGCGAGGGAGCCCGGAACCCATGAACACGGAGCCAGCCGATTTTGCAGTGCCTGTGTTCATGGATTCCGGGCTCGCCGCTGCGCGGCGCCCCGGAATGACAGTCGCGGTGGTGTGAGGCGCGGCGGTGGTGACGGAAATCCTGCAGCTGCTGCTCAATGGCGCGATGGCGGGCACCATCCTGGCGGTGCCGGCGATCGGGCTCACCGTCATCTTCGCCGTGCTGCGGTTTGCCAATTTCGCGGTCGCCTCGCACGCGACGATCGGCGCGTTTGCCGGTTACGTCGCCAATGTTTCGTTCGGCCTGCCGGTGCTGCCGGCGATCGTCGTCGCCTTCCTCGTTGCCGGCCTCGTGGGGCTGGCGACCGACGAATTGATCCTCAAGCCGTTCCGCGCCGCCGGCTTCATCACCACGGCGATCGGCTCGATCGCCCTCACCATCGGGCTCGAGAACGTGGTGCGCTTCGCCTTCGGCAACGACCTGCGCGGCTACGACCTGCCGCTCATGCGCGACTGGCGCTTCGCCGGCCTGCGCGTCGGCCCGCAGCAGGTCGAGAACCTCGCGATCGCGCTGGCTGCGATGGCGGCGATCTTCGCCTTTCTCGCCTTCACCCGCGCCGGCAAGGCGATGCGTGCGGTCGCCGACAACCCGACGCTCGCCGGCATCAAGGGCATCAACGACAAGACCATCGCGCGCACGGTCTCGTTCGTCGGCATGGGGCTCGCGGGGCTCGGCGGCATGCTGCTCGGCCTCGACACCACGATTGATCCGCTCACCGGCTTTCGCGCCATCCTTTCGATCTTCGCTGCCGCGGTGGTGGGCGGACTCGGCAGCGTGCCGGGCGCGGTGGTGGGCGCGCTCGTGATCGGCATCGGCGAGGAAATGTCGCTCGTGATCCTCTCGCCCAACTACCGCAGCGCGGTCGGTTTTCTGGCGATCCTCGCGGTGCTCACCATCCGCCCGCGCGGCATCCTCGGGCAACGGGCGTATTGAGCGATGGAAAATTATCTGATCGCGATGGCGGTGTCGGCGGGGCTCTACGCGCTCATGGCGCTCGGCCTCAACGTCATCTGGGGCATGGCCGGCCAGGTCAACCTCGGTCTCGTCGGCTTCTTCGCGGTCGGCGCCTACGTTTCGGCGCTGCTCACGCTCAAGCTCGGCGCGCCGATCGCGGCCGGCGTCGTCGCCGGCGCGCTAGCGGCGGCCGCGGTCGGCGCGGTGGTCTCGCTCGTGACCGCGCGACTGCGCGGCGATTACCTCGCGATCGTGACGTTAGGCTTTGCCGAAACCATCCGCATCGTCGCGTCGAACGAAATCTGGCTCACCAACGGCACCGACGGACTCTCCGGCATTCCCGGCCCGTTTCGCGCCGCGCTCACACCCGAGCAATTCAACCTGTTTTACCTTTGTTTGGTTGCCGCGCTGGTGATCGTCGTCTTTGCGCTGATCGACCGGCTCGCCCATGCGCCGTTCGGGCGCGTGCTGCGCGCGATCCGCGACGACGAGCAGGCGACCGCGGTGGCGGGAAAATACCCGCTCGCGTTCAAGGTCAAGGCGTTCGCCTTCGGGAGCGCCGCGCTCGGGCTTTCCGGCGCGCTCTACGCCCATTACACCTCGTATATCGCGCCCGATTTGTTCCTGCCGCTGCTCACCCTCTACATCAAGCTCGCGCTGCTCGCCGGCGGCGTCGGCAACAACCGCGGCGCGGTGCTCGGCGCCGTCGTGGTGGTGACGTTCCTCGAATCGACCCGCTTCCTGGTGCCGCTCATTCCCGGATTGAGCCACGTGCAGGGCGCGGCGCTGCGCGAGTTCATCATCAGCGCGGCGCTGATCGTCACCTTGCGCCTGCGTCCCCAAGGCCTGCTGCCGGAGGCGCGCATGCATCCGGTGCTGGAAAAAGAAAAATAGACAAATCCAGGCGCAGTCACAGACCGGGGGGCCGTTCGGACTGCGAAATTAACCGGCTGTTTACCAACAAATGCAATCTAGATGACTGATATCCGACATAGCGCACGAGAGAATTGCCGTTGGCCTTCTCCCCGCAAATCGCCTGGCGCAGCTTCCGCCACTCGCTCGGCTGGCGGCTGATCATTCCCATTCCGCTGGCGCTCGCCGCCGCGATCGCCCTGGTGTGGGCCATCGTCCCGCCGGCTATTTCGCGCAGCGCGGTCGCGGAGGCGGTCCGTTCGAGCCTGCAGACGGCGGCGCAATTCAAGACCGTGCGCGCCTACTACACCGAGAACGTGGTCAACAAACTGGTCAAGCAGGGCGTGGTCACCGCCTCGTTCGATCACAAGGGCGATGCCAAGGCGATTCCGCTGCCGGCGACCATGATGCATGATCTCAGCGATCTGCTCGCCGGCAAGGCCACGACGATCAACCTGTTCAGCAAATATCCCTTCCCGAACCGCAAGGATCGGCACCTCGACGGGTTCCAGCAGGAGGCGTGGGACTATCTCGTCGCCAATCCGGCCGCGACCTTCGCGCGGGAAGAAATTCGCGATGGCAAGCACGTCATGCGCGTTGCGGTCGCCGACACGATGTCCGGGCAGGGCTGCATCAACTGCCACAACTCAAGCCCGCTCTCGCCGAAGACCGACTGGAAGCTCGGCGACGTGCGCGGCGTGCTGGAGATCGATTCGATGATCGACCAGCAGATCGCCGACGGCGCCGGTCTGAGCCGCGAGATCGTGATCGGCGCGTTCGGCATCGGCCTCGCGCTGCTCGGCATCCTGCTGATCACCACGCGCAGCGTGATCCACCCGCTGCGCGCGATGACCGAGCGCATGACCAGGCTCGCGGCCAAGGATTTCGCCGTCCACACGGACGGGCTGGAGCGCCAGGACGAGATCGGCGAAATGGCGCGGGCGGTCGAAGTGTTCCGCACCAGCGGCCTCGATGTTGAACGCATGCGCGCCGCCCAGGCCGGAGAGGAGCAGCGCGCCGTCGAGGAGCGCCGGGCGGCGACGCACAAGCTCGCGGGCGAGTTCGAGGCAGTGGTCGGCAACATCGTCGATTCGGTCACCTCGGCGGCGACCAACCTCGAGGCTACCGCCGGCGCGCTCGCGCGCACCGCGGAAACGACACAGCAGCTCACCGGCACGGTTGCGGGCGCATCGGAAGAGGCCTCCGCCAACGTGCAATCGGCCGCCGCGGCGGCGGACGAGATGTCGGCCTCGGTCGAGGAAATCTCGCGTCACGTGCAGGAATCGAGCGCGATCGCGGGGCAGGCCGTCACCCAGGCGAAGCAGACGGATTCGCGCATCGTCAAACTGTCGGAAGCCGCGAACCGCATCGGCGACGTGGTCAAGCTGATCAATGACGTTGCCGAGCAGACGAACCTGCTCGCGCTCAATGCCACGATCGAGGCGGCGCGCGCGGGCGAGGCCGGCAAGGGTTTCGCGGTCGTCGCGCACGAGGTCAAGGCGCTCGCCACCCAGACCGCCAAGGCGACCGGCGAAATCGCCACCCAGATCGCCGCCATGCAGGCGGCGACCAAAGAATCGGTCGGCGCGATCAAAGGCATCGGCGACACCGTCGCACGCATTGCGGAGATCGCCCGCACCATCGCGGGCGCGGTCGAGGAACAGGGGACGGCCACCCAGGGCATCGCGCTCAACGTGCGGCACGCCGCGCGCGGCACCGCGGAGCTGACGACCAGCATCGCCGACGTGAACCGCGGCGCCGCCGAAACCGGCACCGCCTCGGCGCAGGTATTCGCCTCGGCGCAATCGCTCTCGCGCGAGAGCAGCCGGCTCAAGGGCGAGGTCGGCAAATTCCTCGCAAGCGTGCGCAATCAGTGATCAGTTATCGGTGACCAGTCACCAGAAGGTCGGTGCTTGATCTGACTACTGATCACTGGTTACTGATCACGAGCAATGCCCAAACACCCGCTGACGCTCGCCGACGTTGCCGCAATCCTCGACCTTTTGGGGCGCGATCCCGATCCACAGGCGGCGTTCCTGGTGTTCGACCACGTGACGCAGCGCGTGCTCGGCCACAAGCTGCTCACCGTCATGCGGCACGTCGCGGCGAGCGCCGAGGTCGAGCGCATTTATTCGAGCAACCCGCGCGCCTATCCGGTCGGCGGCCGCAAGCAGAAGCAGGGCACGCCGTGGGGCCAGATGGTTCTCGACCGCGGCGAGGTGTTCATCGCCAAGGACCGCGAGGACTTGCGCGCGGCGTTCGCCGACCACGAGCTGATCTTCAGCCTCGGCATCGGTTCGATCATGAACGTGCCGGTGATGCTGCACGGCCGCTGCCGCGGCATCGTCAACCTCTCGCATGACGCCGGGCATTACGGCGCGGCCGACGTGCCGCCGGCGCGGGTGTTGGCGGGGCTGCTGGCGCCCGTTTTCGGATAAGGAACCGGCAGCCCCTCTCCCGCGTTACCTCCGCCGGGGAGGTACGAGAGCCCTGCCATGCGCAAGCGTCGTTTCCCGATCCTGGTCGAAACCTCGGCGCAGCGCACCCCCACCGGGGTGTTTGCGGCGCCCAACGACGAGCCCGCGGTCGTCGCCCTGAAGCTGCGGGAGAAGGGGTGGCATCCGTACCGCGTGCGCCTCGACGAGCCGGCGGCAGCCTGGATCGCCGCGGTGATCGATTGGAAGCGCGCCGCCTAATCAGGGATCAGCAATCAGGAGATCAGGGATCAGATTCCAGTTCTGATTACTGATTCCTGAGTTCTGATCCCTGATCTTGATGCGAAATGTCCGGTTTTGCGCAACGGCGCCGTCGTTGCCGGCGCCTTAGACTGCGTGCGCGAGGACCGAGATGAACCCGTTGCTGTTCCAGTGCCCCACCACGCACCATCCGATCGCGGTCGGCCTGCGCATCGATTTCACCAGCATGCGCAACGTGCAGCCGGTGACGATCAGCCTGATCTGCCCGCGCTGCAACGAAGCGCACGCGTGGCAGCTGCACGAAGGCTGGATCGAGGAGCCGCCGGAGCCCGCGCGCACGACACCGCCGCCGCCATTCGCGCCGTGGAGCCCTTTGCGCGCCGAAGAGCAAGTGTAGCCCGCATGACGCCCGCGCACGCGGGCGGAGATGCGGGACTTTTTGCTCCCGGATGTCGCGCTACGCGCTCATCCGGGCTACGCGTCGAGCCCTACGTAAATTTGTCCGTCGCGCACCGCGACCTTCACCGGCGTGAGGCGCACGTTGGGGTCGCCCGGGTGGCAGCCGGTCTCGAGATTGAACTCGAAGCCGTGCCACGGGCACACCAAGTGGCGCGTCTGCGAAAAATGCATGCCGGCGCTGCGCATGTCGGGCGTGAGCGCCTCCTCGACCTTGTGGAATATCTGCCCCTGGCACACCGGGCCGCCGGCGTGCGGGCACACGTTCTCATAGGCGAGGATTTTGTCGCCCAGGCGGAACACGCCGACCTCGGTCCCGTCGATGGAGAAGACGCGGTAGTCGCCGTCGGCAAACTCGGCGAGCGGCGCGACCGCTACGTCCTTCGTTCCGTTTCCTGCCATGTGTCACCCGACCCCTTCAGTTGTCCGATACAGTTTATCTTTGGAGCATGATCTTTTTCCGAAAACCGGTACCCACTTTTCGGGATCATGCTCCTTGTTACCCCGGGCCGCGATGGAACCACATCGCCACGTCGAACAAATTGAGGTCGGCGGCGCGGATGAGCGCGCAGGCGGCGACCACGCTCTCGGTTGCGGTGACCTCGCCGTCGGCGAAGGGAGCAAGCGCGCCGCCGCGCCGCTCCGCCTTGGCGGCGTAGACCTTCACGGCCGCCGCCAAGGTCTTGCGCAACAGCTCGTCGGAGATCGCGTCGGGCTCGCCGCGCCGGAGCGCATCGGCCGCCAAGGTGGCGAAAGGAGCGTCCGCCCCGCGCCGCAGCACCGGCGCACGCCGCGCCGTTTTCTTTGTTTTAGCCCGCGGCGCGCGCGCCATCGCGCTTTGCCTCACGCGGGAACCGGCACGCGCTTGGCCGGGGCCTCTTTACGCGCCGGAACCTGCCGCGGCGGCACCGTGAGATTGAACAGCTTCGCGGCGTTGAGCCCGAGGATGTTGCGCTTGGCCTGGGCGGAGAGGAACGGCAGGCTGGTGATCGAGGCCGGCAGGTCGAAGTCCCAGTGCGGCCAGTCGGATGCAAACAACAGCTGGGTGTCCGCATTGATCGCCTCGAACGTCGCCTCGGTGAGTTTCATGTTCGAGCGCTCGAGCGGCTGGCTGGTGTAGTACATGTCGCGCATGTATTCGCTCGGCCGCCGCTTGAGCAGCGGCGCCTCCGACGAGCGCATCATGTATTCGCTGTCGAGCCGCTGCATCAGATAAGGCACCCAGGCAAGCCCGCTCTCGATCCAGGCGACCTTGAGCTTGGGGAAGCGTTCCGGCAGGCCGTTGATGATCCAGTTGGTCATGTGCACCAGGTTGAAATGCACGAACGAGAGCGCGTGCATCGAGATGAACCGGTTGCACTGCTGCATCGACTGGTCGCCCCAGTGGAGGCCGGAGTGGAAGCTGAGCGGCTTGCCGGTTTCCTGGATGGCGGAATAAAGCCGCATGTAGCCGTCGTGATGCACCGCGCGGAAGCGGCTCGAGGTGACGGTGAAGCCGATGACGCCCGGACTGTCGGCGAAGCGCTCGACCACCTTCACGCAAGCCTCGGGCTCGTTGAACGGCAGATAAAGCAGCGCCTTGATGCGGTCGTCCTCGGGGAGGATCTTCTCGACCAGCCAGCGGTTGTAGGCGGTGCCGACCGCGGCCTCGACGTCCGGCTGCTGGTGCATGCCGAGCACCAGCATCGGGGTCGGGAACACCACCATGTAGTGGATGCCCATCGAGTCCATGGCGCGGCGGATGAGCGTGACCTGGCGGTGGGTCGGCCCGTCCGGCACCGGCTCGCCCAGGCGCTGCTGGTGCGGGATGCGGCCGTAGACGTCCTGATAAGCCATGCCGGGGACGGCGTTGAGCAGGCCGGGCGGTGAGCCGACCCGGTCGCGGAACGATTTGGCCATCTGGCGGAAGACGTCGTTGTCGATCCGGTCGGTCACCTCGGACCAGAACGCGGTCTCGGTAACGTGGGCATCCACATCGACGATGAAATACTGCTCCGGCTCGGCGTCGCGGTCTTTCGTTGCGTGGGCTAGGATGTCGCGCGTGTCGGAATGGACCGTGATCTTCGGGAGCTCGGTGACGCGCGGCCGCGCGAACTTGCCGTTGCGATGGCCGTTGCCGTTGCGGGCGGATTTGCCGTTACGAGCGGATTGTCCCATGGCGCTCTCCCTCGGGCGCGGCCGGCGCGTGGCGGCGGGCCGCAAGCCCGTTGGCCGGGGATATTCGTCGAAATCGCAAGGTTTGGGTAGCCCGGTTTTGGGGATTAGAGGGCTTTCCACGCGCCGGCATCGAACACGTTAAGCCCTACCTTTTTGAAATTCGTGGGGTGCGCTCGCCGACAACGAACCGATGGTGATGACGAAGCTTCCCCCTACTCCCGGAGTCCGGCTAGGGGGCGATCGTAATACTTCCGTACAATCGCCGTCCGGTCCTCGAAATCCGTTGGTCTTGGCAATTTTTCCAATGGCCGCAGCCCAACAGCGACCCCCCCTCGACGACGACATCCACTTCGACCGCGGGTCCGTAAATCTCTCGCGCCGCTCCCGCCGCAGCTGCGTTTATTTATTTCGAACGAGAGTCGCTCAAATTGCTCTGGACCAATCTCATAATGCCGAATACGAATGGAAGCCTGCGCCAACCTCGCCACCGTTCCCTGCAACGGGGTTCAACCGCAGCGATAGCATGACACGGATATCGCGTTCGTGAAAGCCTGGAACTGCTGCCTAAGAGGCACAAGGCGCGCCCGTCCCTGCGCGACCGGCAGCAGGTCCAAGTCAATCAGGAGCAATGCTCAACGATAACGTCGTGAGGAACTCGTCAGGCGTCAAAATCGGAATTCCCGCGAAATGATCGAGGACGAGCAAATCCTGATCGCCCGTTACTAAGCAATCTGCGCGCCCGACGACCCGCGGCGTCCAACAGCTTATTATCATCCGGATCGCGACAGACCTTCACTGCACCCGACAATTCGACCTGTATCGCGATCAAACCCAAGGCAGCAACGAACGCGCGTCGTCCGGCATCATCCACATACTTGCTGAATTTCGGTCGTGCGAGACGCGTTTCGAGTTCTTCAAGCAATTCTCTTGAGACGATCAGCGTCGCGTTGTCCAAAGTCCAGTCGAGGCACGCGAAGGGTTTGCCAAGTCGAGAGAGCGCTGCACTGATCAGCACATTTGTGTCGAGCACAACCCTCTCAACTCTCATCGGCCATGAGCCGCTGGAGTTCGGCCTCGGTCAGGCCACGCCCGGCCGCTGCCCGCTGCATCGAAGAGATCGTCTCGCGCAAACGCGCTTTAGCCTCGCGACGGATGCGATCCTGCTCCTCGAGACGATCGAATTCGCTCGGCGACAGTACGACTGCTACCGGCTCGCCTCGTTCCAAAACAGTCACCGGTTCGTTCTTGGCGACTTCGATCAGCTCACGAAGCTTGATCTGCCCGGCGTCGTTCGACAGGGTTCGCATCATTCGGCTCCGCTAGCGAGATCATAGCACAGCACGCCAGGCAGTTGAACGGCCCGTCCTTCGCGAAAACTTGTCCGATCGCGCCGTCTTGATCGGAGGCAGCGAACCCGCCCGATCTCTCACGTCCGATCGATCTTGCGCAGGACTTCGATTGTCCGCTGCGCGATGCCGCGCATCAATCCGATCTCGGTCAGATCCCGCCCATCGGCGAGCGACTTTGCGATGAGCGTAAGCTCACGCCAGCATAGACCGGCATCCTCCGGCGCCTCACGCATCCACGCCGCCGTATGCAAAAAGATTTCAGCCCATCGCTCGCGTCGTTGCGCAATGACGCTCTGGAGGAGATAGGCAGCGACTTGCCCACGATTGCGGCCGCGGGCCTGCTTCGCCACCCGCGCAGCCTGCGGGTCATCCTCGAACCAGCAGGATGCGATGCCCGCAAGACCGGCGAGCTTGTCGCTGTCGCGCAGCAGCGATGTGACTGCGGCAGGCTCGCACATGGGCTTCGGGACCTCGGCCATCAGCTCCGCCAACAAATCGGCAAAAGCAATTCGCGCCGGTCGCCAGTCGGCGCCGCCGATCGTCTCGGCCACCTGAAGCAGGCCAAACGGCGGCGCTCCCCCTTTCTCCGTGCTGAGTGCCAAGTGATGCGCCACCATGCGGTCGAGATACGACCGGGAGACGGATATCATCGGCGCGTCCATGCCGGCACCGGCGAGGCTCGCCTCTATTTGGCGGCGCGATTCCGGCGCGCCGCTCCACGCATCGGCAATCGCGTTTTTGGTCAGGATCGACGAGACCCGCTTTTTCCGCCCGGCCGGCGATATGATCAGGAAACCCTGCGCTGCAACGCCGTCGATGGCGGAGGCGAGAATTGTCTCGACCTTCCCCGCCTCCCATTGCGCACAATCGACGCCGGCGGCGCGCGCCGCGCGAATGACCGTGTCGAGTTCGCCACGTTCGTGCTCGGGCCGCCAATTGCGGACCGCGATCAGCCGGCGAACATCGATCGGGCCGAGCGAGGCGGCCACCCGCGCCAGCGCCTCGGCAACGGCACGGCGCGCTGCAGAATCCGCATCGAGCAGGAACAGCACCGCGAGGCTGCGCAGTTCGGAAGTGCCGCCGTCTGCCAGCGCCGCCGCCAGCGCGCCGCGCGTTTCCGCCGGCAGCGCGTGGCCGGTTTCGAGCAGAGTGCCGATCACAAGGAACGGATCGCCCCCACAGCCGTCGAGGACACCGCCGAGCGCGGCCTGAATGTCGCCGGGCAGTGCTTCGTCCGCGCTTTCATCGAGGGAGTGTTTCGCGGTCGCCGCTGCGAAATCCGGCGAGGCGGCGATTTTCGCCTGATGCAGCGCTCCTCCCACGAAGGCAAGCATGGTCGCAGCGACCTCGCCCGCCTCGACCCGCGCGGCCACGTCGGCCTGAAATTCGGCAATCAGTTTGGCGGCCTCCGCGTAGCCGGAATCGGTGCGGTAGCGCAAAAATTCGAGCAACCGCTGCAGCAGAAACAGATAACCGAGCGCCAATGCCTCATCCTTGCCGGCCGGAGGCATGTGGCGAGCCGCACCGGCGAAGGCGGCAAAGATTTCGCCCGAGGAGCTTTCGCAATAGCGATCCAGGTCGTCGCTGTACGGCGGCGGCTTGCCCTTGCCGATCGCGCGCGCGATCCGTCGCGCATACTCGTCCGTCGGCGAGTGTTTTGGTTGCGGGCGGTTCATCGCGCTGTCTCCCACGAATCAGCGCAATGCTAGCGCGAAGCGGCGAACTCGTCCCATTAACATCGGGGAAATCCACCCATAAATTCAGCGGCGCCTCCCCTTGATCGCCTGTCCTGCGCGGTAACGATGAGGATGCAAAAATTCAGCGGTGAACCTATGAGCCTCTCCCTGGAAGCTTTATGGAAATTGTCAGACCTCGAATTGCTTACCCAATATTACGACGTCCGCCGGCAACACATCGAACGGAAGTTCGCGCGTGACACGCAGCGCGCCCGGCTCGACTGGCTCAAGGCGAGAGTTTTCGCCACCAGCTCGGGCGGCGTGACCGAGCGCAAGAACGCCGTCGACGCTTCGGAAGACCTTGCGCGCAAGGGTCAGGAATTGCGCGAAATGACTCGCGATCTGGACTTGCTCAGGGCCGATGTCGCCGTGATTGCCATGCTGCTCAGGTTGCGCGGCGCGGTGGCGGCGGCCGATGCGAGGACGGACGAGTCGTCTGACAGCGAAACTAAAGAGGAAGGCGGGTAAGCAAGGCGGTCATGAGGCGCGCCATGGCCGGTCCGTTCAAGCTGCCGGCAAGGAATAGCGCTCCGTCAGAACGCGGTAGAGCCACTCGCGTTCGACCTCGCTCGCGGCGCGCCCGAGATCGACGCGCGCGTTGGCGACGTCGACAGTGAGCCGGTTCTCCAACTCCGCTTCCCGCAGCCGCAGCGAGCGCAGGTCCTGCCGGCTGATGGTTACGATTGTTCGCTTTGGGAAGTAGGATTTCCACGCGTCTTTCCGGTTTGTGGCGCGGAAACCCCGCCGAAAGGGCGGAACACCTGAGTCGTAGACAATGCCGTTGGCACCAAGCTTGAGCGTTTCCGCAACGGCCGGACGGAATATTCGGTAGAGTGTCCACACAGCGAAACCGCCGCCGAGCGTCCAGCCACCCAACCAGAAGATCAGGAAGGGCGGCGCATGTCCCGACAGAACCCGCGAGGATGCGCTGTAAAAGCCAATGGACCAGCCACCGAGCCAGAACGACATGAACGCGGCCACGAAGTAACGCATCGCGCCGCCGCTCGGCTGTCGAATCCTAATGAGGGGAATCGCACCGTCGGTCGCCACCGAAATTGTCGAGCCGGGGGGCGGCGTGATGGTGCGAACGATCATGAAATGCTTGCCCGACGTGCGATCATCGGCGCAAATCTGGCGCGCCCGAAGAGATTCGAACTCCTGACCCCCAGATTCGTAGTCTGGTGCTCTATCCAGCTGAGCTACGGGCGCGCGCCCGATAGCTAGAGGTTCGGCCCGGCCAAGGCAAGGGCGCGGCTTGGTCGTCAATCCAGCTTGATCGTTCGCCTTGTTTCACTACGCCCCAGAAGTGGCGACTGCTCCCGGCCTTCCGAGCGGAACCAATTTGTGGGTGCGCGCGTATCCGCTTTGACGCTTCCGGACTGGCGCGGTACCGGTGCCGTGAAACCGGCCTCGAAGAGGAGGCGAGCTGTGCAATCCCATTAAGACCGCGCTACCTGAAGACGAGACACAGCCCGACACTCGCTGTTGCAAGACCTGTGAGCGCGGTCGAGTGAAATGGCAGATCAGCCGCGCAGAGGCACGGCCGGGCGTTCCTACACACCTGCTCCGGGTAATCTTCCGACATTTCCTGGCGCTTTCAAAGTGAAGCCGAAGACGCGCCGAATAGGAGCTGCATACCGGAAAAGATGGAAGGACAATGGCGGCCTTATTTACGAATGGGACTCACAGCACGGAACCGTCGAGAAATACGATGCACAGGGCAGACATCTTGGCGAGTATGATCCACAGACCGGCGAATTGTTGAACCCGGCCGAGCCCGGCCGGAGAGTTGAGCCATGATCATGCATACATACGATACCGAATCTCGAACGACGAAGGTCAAAAATCATTGTCTGGTCGGCTATGATCCCATTTCCGAACGGCCCGAATATTCCTTGGAAATTCCTGAGTCGAAGTCTCATTTGCTAATGAATGTCGTCCGTTTCGAATCGGACGATCCCGACGGTTACGACTCGTACAAACTGGAGTATTCACAAGTCCTAAAGCTCTTGGACTTACTTGGCCGCGATTCTAGCCCACCCGAAAAGTTCGAATACTTTGTTGAACCTTTAGTGCCGTAATAGTCAGCGTGGTTGGTAAGCTCACCGCGCCTTGCCGAACGCCTTCGCGTATTGCTCCGGCTTAAAGCCGACGAGGAGCTTGCCGCCGACGTCGAGCACCGGCCGTTTGATCATGGACGGCTGCGCGGCCATCAACGCGATCGCCTTCTTCTCGCTCACGCCTTCCTGATCCTTCGGCGGCAGGGCGCGGAACGTGCGGCCCGAACGGTTGAGCAAGGTCTCCCAGCCGACTGCGCGGGACCAGCCTTCGAGCGCGCCGCGCGCGATGCCGGCACTCTTATAGTCGTGAAAATCGTAGCTGACGCCGTGCGTATCGAGCCAGGCGCGCGCCTTCTTCATCGTGTCGCAATTCTTGATGCCGTAGATGGTGACGCTCTTCGTCATTTCACGCCCCGCTGGCACGCCCGACTAGGCTCGCACCCGCTCGCCACGGCGGGCGCCGAGTTCGACCGCGCGATCGGGAATGGCGATGCGGAAGGTCGCCCCGATGGTGCCCTCGACGAGCCGGATCTCGCCGCCGTGCGCGCGCACCAGCTCGGCCGCAATGGCGAGACCGAGGCCGGAGCCGCCCGAGCGGGTCGAGCCGGTGAACGCCTCGAACAGATGGGCGCGCGCCTTGGCCGGAACGCCCGGCCCGGTGTCCGACACCTCGACCACCACCACGGCGCCCTCGCGCCGGCCGACGATGCGGATGTGGTCGCGCATCGGATCGTTGGGCGCGCGGCTTTCGAGCGCCTGCACGGCGTTGCGCGCGAGGTTGAGCAGCACGCGGAACAGCTGATCGGGATCGGCGTCCACCTTGACGCCGCGATCGACCACCTCGATGAAGCGGATGCGCGCCTCGGGCCCGAGCCCGACGTTCTCGCGCACGTCGTCGACTAGCGTCTCGAGCGAGACCATGCGGCGGTCCGGCGGCGGTTCCTTCGCCTGGCCGTAGGACAAGGTCGATTGACAGAAGGCGATCGCACGCTCGAGCGCCGTCATCAGCTTGGGAGCGAAACGCTGCACGGTCGGATCGGAAATGCTCGACAGACGGTCGGAGAACAGCTGCGCCGAGGCGAGCAGGTTGCGCAGGTCGTGATTGATCTTCGATACCGCAAGCCCGAGCGCGGCCAGATGGCTCTTCTGGTGCAGCATCGAGGCGATCTCGGTCTGGGTGGCGGCGAGCCCGCGCTCCGCAAAACCGATCTCGTCCTGGCGTGTCGACGTCCAGGTGATGCGGTTGCCGCCCTCCGGGTCGGCGCGGAAGGCGATCATGGCGGCCCCGATCAGCCGCATCGGCCGCACGAACAGATAATGCAGCGAGAAATAAACGAGCGCGGCGGTGATCGCCGAGATGATCATCGACAGCAGCAAAATGTTCACCGAGAACTTCAGCATCGCCTGGCGCAGCGGAGCCTCGTCCATCACCAGCTCGACGAAGTCGCCGCCCATCGGCGCGGCGCCGACGACGCGCATGAGATCGTTGTCGCGCGAGAGCAGGGTGCCGAACGCGTCCATGATCGCCGCGTAGGCCGACATGCCGCGCATGTCGAATTCCTTCGGCACCGGCGGCAGCGGATCGGAGACGGCGAGCAGGTGGCGCGTGTTGTCCATTTTGAGCGCCACCGCCTTGGCGCCGATTTCGGCCAAGATCTCCTGTTTGAGGTCCTGCGGCACCATGTCCCGCGGCGCTGCCTTGAGCACCAGGGCGGCGACATGGGCGGCGGCCAGGCGATCCTTGAGCCAGTTTAGACGGAAGTTCGCGACCGACGGCACGTAGATGAGCACCTCCGCCAGCATCACGAACAGCAAGGTGAGCACCAGCAGCTTGCCGGACAGGCCAAAATTCAGCCTGCGGGCGCGCTCGTTCGCGGGGACAACGGGTGCGGTGTCGTTCATGTACGTTTAAGTCCGGCGCGGTTTGGGGATGGCTTTTGCTTGCGCATGATCTTTTCCGAAAACCGGTATCCACTTTTCGGGATCATGCGCTACCCGAAACGGCGCAGCGCCCGTATGATGCGCTGCACAAATGGGTTCGTCAAACTCTCGGAGAAGTAGGTCACGGCGGCGCGTTTGCCGATTTCCGCGAGGGTGGGATAGGGCATAACCACTTCGGCGAAGGCCCGGATGTTGAGCCCCTGGGTCACGGCCAAGACCCACGGCACGATCAGTTCGCCGGCGTGCGCGCCGACGATGGTCGCGCCCAGAATCCTCCCGCGTTCCGTGGTTATCACCTTGATATGCCCGCGGGTTTCGCGTTCGGTCTGGGCGCGGTCGTTCTCGTGATAGGGCCAGCGCAGCACGCGAATGCGGCGCCCGGCCGCTTGTGCGTCCGTCACGCCGACACTTGCCAGCTCCGGATCCGTATAGGTGACGCGCGGTATCACATTCGCGTTCACGCGCGCACGCAGCCGGAACAGCGTGTTCCGGATGACGATGCCGGCGTGATAATTCGCCGCGTGGGTGAACTGCGGCCCGCCGGCGACGTCGCCGACCGCATAGACGCGGCGGTTGCTGGTGCGCAGCCGTTTGTTGACGCGAATGCCGCGAGGGTTGGTCCTGATGCCGGCGGCGGCAAGGTCGAGACCGTCGAGATTGGGCCGCCGCCCGGTCGCGACCAGCAGATGGCTCGCCTCGATCGTCTCCTCGCCGGTCGCCGTCGCCACGATGACGCGCGGCTTTGTGCCCGGCTCGACGCGCAGGACGTTGGCGCCGGCCCGGATGACGACGCCCTCGCGCGCGAGTTGATCGAGCAGGACCGCCGTACATTCCGGATCATCGCCGGCGAGAGGGTGCGCGGCCTCGATCACTGTGACGGCAGCGCCGAGCCGGCGGAAGGCCTGCGCCATCTCGAGGCCTACCGGGCCCGCGCCGATGATGACGAGATGCTCGGGACAGACGGTGAGATCGAACACGGTCTCATTGGTGAGATAGGCAGCCTGGTCGAGGCCGGGAATCGGCGGCGCCGCGGGCGCAGCGCCGGTCGCGACCACGAAGCGTCGCGCCTTGATCTCGATGCCGTCGCCGACCGCGACGGTGTCTTTGCTCTTGAACCGCGCCGCACCCTCGATCACCTGCACGCCGAGCCCGGTGAAACGCTCCTTCGAATCGTTGGGCGCGATCGCGGCGATGACGCCGTGCACGTGGCCGTGCACCTTGACGAAATCGACCGTCGGCCGTTGCGCGGCCACGCCGAACGCGGCGCCCGCGCGCATCGCCTGCGCGCGTTTGGCGGCGGCGAGCAGCGCCTTCGAGGGCACACAGCCGTAGTTGAGGCAGTCGCCGCCCATCTTGCCCTTCTCGATCAGCACGACCGGCACGCCGAACGCGGCCGCCGCAGCGGCGACCGACAAGCCGCCCGAGCCCGCGCCGATCACGCAAATGTCGGGCGTCAATGTCTGGGGCGTGCGGCTGGCGCCGCCCCGGGGCTCGCTCGCCATGCTCACCCCGGCATCGCCACGCCGCGTCGCGCCCGCCATTTGCGCACCACGACCGGAATGAGCGCGACCAGCCCGAGCGCGGCGAAGGCGGCGAGCAGTTGTGGGGTCAGCAGCGCCGACATCGAAAAGTTGAGCCGGCAGTCGGGCCGGCCAGCCGCGATACAGGTCTGATAGGCGGCCTCCTGGGCGGCGATGACGCTGTCGAGCCCGTTGCCCACCAGCGCGTAGGCGAAAGTGCCGGGAATGATGCCGAGCGCCGTCGCCAGCACGAAGGTCGTGACGCGAACGCCAACCACGGCCGGGGCCAGGTTGACGAGCCAGAACGGGAACACCGGCACGAGGCGGAGGAACAACAGATAATGAAATGCGTCCTCGCGGAAACCCTCCGCCAGCTTGGCGGCGAGCGGACCGGCGCGACGCAGGATGGTTTCGCCGCAGGCGCCGCGGGCGATGAGGAATACGATGGTCGCACCGATGGTCGCCCCGACAATGGCGGCGAGCGCGCCGACCAGCCAGCCGAACAGGATGCCGCCCACGATGGTGAGGATCGTCGCCCCCGGAATCGACAGCGCTACGGCCGCTACGTAGATCGCCACGAATGCCGCGACGGCGAGGGCGCAGCGCGCGGTGACGAAGCCATCGATCGCGGCGCGATGGCGCACCAGCGTTTCGAGCGAGAGGAAGCGGTGCCACCCCATCGCGAAGACCAGCGCCATGACGAGAACCACGGCGGCGACCGGCGCAAGCCGGCGCAGCCACGGCCGCTCGCGCCGGGGACTCTGCGTCACGGATCCCTGGTCGGGGTGCATCGTCTTTTTAATGACCTGAGCCACATTCAACATATACGAGACGCCGCGTCCCGGCGCAGCGGATAAAGCGAACGGCTCGCGGCAGCGTGACAGAATGTGAAAAAGGCCGATCCTAGCGGCGTTCCGCCCACTTTCCTTGCATTGACTTGACGCGCGGGGCTCCCGTATAAGCCGCCGGACTTTCAACGTCGACCACCCGATGTTGCGTGGATTTATGACGGCCTGGCTGCCGGCCGAGGAACGGGCATCGGCGGCGCGACCCACTCCCAAATCGCGACAAAGCGGAGATTGACCGGTGAAGCGGACCTATCAACCGAGCAAACTGGTGCGCAAGCGGCGCCACGGCTTCCGCGCCCGCATGGCAAGCAAGGGCGGGAAGCGCGTGGTCGCCGCACGCCGCGCGCGCGGACGCAAGCGGCTGAGTGCCTAACGTCACGACGCTTTATCCATGGAGCGGATGAGGCAACGGGCGGACTTTCTCGCCGCCGCAGCCGGGGCCAAGGCTTCGGGCTCGGCCTTCACCCTGCAGGCGCGCGAGAGAGACGATGTGGGCCCGCCGCGGGTCGGCTTCACCGTATCCAAGAAGGTCGGCAACGCGGTCGAGCGAAATCGGGTGCGGCGCCGGCTGCGGGAAATCGTGCGGCTCGCGCCGGCCGGCCGTCTGCAGGCGGGCCATGACTACGTGCTGATCGGGCGGCGCGCGGCGCTCGCGTTGCCGTTCGCGCGCATGGCCGCGGAGTTGGACGGCGCGCTCGACCGCCTACATAGGGAGCACCGGCCGCCGCGCCCGCGGCGTCCGCAATCGGCCGCGGGCCGGAACGGCGAGAGCGCACGATGAGCGACCAGAAGAACACCATCCTGGCGATCGCGCTCTCGGCGCTGGTGTTTATCGTCTGGCAGTACTTCTTCGGGTTTTCCCTGCAGGAAAAGCAGAAGCAGGTCGCCCAGCAGCAGCAACAGGCCCAGCAGACGCAGCCGCCCGCCGCGCCGGCCGAGACGCGGCCGGCGGCGCCCGGACAGCTGCCGGGGACCGGGCCGGCGCAGACGACCGAAGTCCCGCGCGATGATGCCTTGGCGAAATCGCCGCGCGTACTCATCGACACCAGCAGGATCGTGAACGGCAAAGAAATCGGCCTTAAGGGCTCGATCGCGCTCACCGGCGGCCGTCTCGATGATCTGTCGCTTTTACAGTATCGCGAAACCGTCGAGCCCAATTCGCCCGCCATCATCCTGCTCTCGCCGTCGGGAAGCGCGCACCCGTTCTATGCCGAGTTCGGGTGGGTGCCGGCCGCAGGCACGAACGTGAAGCTGCCCGGCGAGGATACACAGTGGAAGCAAGAGGGCTCGGGCGCGCTCGGCATCGGGCGACCGGTGACGCTAACCTGGGACAACGGCCAGGGGCTCGAGTTCCGCCGCACGATTTCGATTGACGACAGATATATGTTCAGCCTGCGCGACGACGTGGTCAACAAGGGCACGACGGGCGTCACGCTTTATCCTTATGCACTGATCTCGCGGCACGGTGTGCCGCCCACGCTCGGCTATTACATCCTGTTCGAAGGCTTGATCGGCGTGCTCGGCGACAAGCTGCAGGAGGTCAAATACACCGACATCGAGAAGTCCAAGGTCCAGGAGTTCAAGGACGTCAAGAACGGGTGGCTCGGCTTCACCGACAAATACTGGGCAGCGGTGCTGGTGCCTCAGACGACCGACCGGCTCGACGCCAAGATGAGCTCGGGCATGCAGGGCAACGTCAGGACCTTTCAGACCGATTACCTGCTCGATGCCCGCAATATCGCGCCCGGCGCGACCGGAAGCGCAGACGCGCGCCTGTTCGCCGGCGCCAAGGAGGTCGCGACCGTCAACGGCTACGAAAGGGAACTCGGGCTCAACCGCTTCAAGCTGCTGATCGACTGGGGCATGTTCTGGTTCATCACCCAGCCGATGTTCGCGGTGATCGATTATTTCTTCCGCCTGGTCGGCAATTTTGGCGTCGCCATCCTGATCGTCACCGTGCTGGTCAAGCTCGCGTTCTTCCCGCTCGCCAACAAGTCCTACGCCTCGATGGCGAAGATGAAGGCGGTCCAGCCGCAAATGGCGGCGCTGCGCGAGCGCTACCCCGACGACAAGGTGAAGCAGCAACAGGAGATGATGGAGCTTTATAAGCGCGAGAAGATCAACCCGGTTGCCGGCTGCCTGCCGATCGTCATCCAAATCCCGGTGTTCTTCTCGCTCTACAAAGTGCTGTTCATCACCATCGAAATGCGCCACGCGCCGTTCTTCGGCTGGATCAGGGATCTTTCGGCGCCGGATCCGACCAACATTTTCACCTTGTTCGGAATGATCCCATGGGAGCCGCAGCACTTGCCCGTGATCGGTTCGTTCCTCGTCCTCGGCATCTGGCCGCTGATCATGGGCGTGACCATGTGGGTGCAGATGAAGCTCAACCCGGCGCCGCCAGACCCGACCCAGAAGATGATCTTCGACTGGATGCCGGTTATCTTCACTTTCATGCTGTCGAATTTCTCCGCCGGGCTGGTGATCTACTGGGCGTGGAACAACACGCTCTCGGTGCTCCAGCAGTCGGTGATCATGCACAAGAACGGCGCCAAGATCGAACTCTTCGACAACCTCAAAGCGACCTTCGCGAAGAAGAAGAAGGCGTGAGCTCATCCCGGCCGTGGCCGTCGCCGATTTCACTGAAGACGATATCGAGGCGGGCCGCCGGCTGTTCGCGGCCGACTGGCGCTTCGCGGCGGCCGCGGGCTCGACCGACGCGCTGCCCGCCATGGCGGGCGCCGAAGTCGCCTTCGCCGGGCGTTCCAACGTCGGCAAGTCGAGCCTGATCAACGCGCTCACTGGCCGCAAGGCGCTCGCCCGCACCTCGCACACGCCGGGCCGCACCCAGGAACTCATTTTCTTCGCCGGGCCGCCGTATCTCACCGTGGTCGACATGCCGGGCTACGGCTACGCCGCCGCGCCGAAAACGAAGGTCAAGGCGTGGACCGAGCTGATCCATGCCTATCTGCGCGGCCGCGCCAACCTCGCGCGGGTCTATGTGCTGATCGACGCGCGCCACGGCCTCAAACCGCCCGATGCGGCCGTCCTCGAATCGCTCGACGAAGCGGCGGTGAGCTATCAGATCGTGCTCACCAAGGCCGATCAGGTGCGCGACGGGCTGGCCTCGACGATCGCCTCGCTCGGCGCGTCCATCGCCCGCCGACCGGCCGCCTTCCCGGACATCATCGCGACCTCGGCGCGCGAGGGCAGCGGCATCGCCGAGTTGCGCGCGGCGGTCGCACGCGTGCTGCGTGAACGCGAGGTGTAGGCGCGGCGCCTCTTCCGCCGCGGCACAGCGGCGGTTACAAGGGCGCCGCGCGAGCACGAGCCCAAGCCATGGACGTAACGCCGCAAGACAAGGCCCGTATCCTCTCCGAAGCGCTGCCCTACATGCAGCGCTACGACGAGGAAATCGTCGTGGTCAAATACGGCGGTCACGCCATGGGCGAGGAGCAGGTGGCGCGCAATTTCGCCCGCGACATCGTGCTGCTCGAACAGGCGGCGATCAACCCGGTGGTCGTGCACGGCGGCGGCCCGCAGATCCAGGCGATGCTGGAGAAGCTCGGCATCAAATCGCAGTTCGCCGCCGGGCTGCGCATCACCGACGCGGCGACCGTCGAAATCGTCGAGATGGTGCTCGCCGGCTCGATCAACAAAAACCTCGTCGGCCACATCAACGCCGCCGGCGGCAAGGCGATCGGTCTGTCCGGCAAGGACGGCAACATGGTGATCGCCCGCAAGATCACCCGCACGGTCATCGATCCGCATTCGCAAATGGAGGAGATCATCGATCTCGGTTTCGTCGGCGAGCCCGACAAGATCGATACGACGGTTCTCAACCAGGTCATCGGCCGCGAGTTGATCCCGGTGCTCGCCCCGATCGCGGCCGCGCCCGACGGCGGCACCTTCAACGTCAACGCCGACACTTTCGCGGGCGCCGTCGCGGGCGCGCTCAAGGCAAAGCGGCTGCTGCTGCTCACCGACGTCCCGGGCGTGCTCGACCGCAACAAACAGCTCATCAAGGATCTGTCGATCGAAGGCGCGCGCAAGCTGATCGCCGACGGAACCATCGCGGGCGGCATGATCCCGAAGGTCGAGACCTGCATCTACGCGCTCGAGCACGGAGTCGAAGGCGTGGTCATCCTCGATGGCCAAGTGGAGCACGCGGTGCTGCTCGAGCTTCTCACCCACCACGGCGTCGGCACGCTGATCCACGGCTAAGCCGTCGATCCGAAAGTCATCGTGATGACGGCGGCGCCGCGCGGATTTTCCCACGTCGAGACCTGGGTGTTCGACCTCGACAACACGCTTTATCCGCGTCACCTGAACCTGTGGCAGCAGGTGGACGAGCGCATCCGCGACTATGTCGCGAAATTTCTGGACGTGGGTCGCGACGAAGCGTTCCGGGTGCAGAAGGACTATTACCGTCGCTATGGCACGACGATGCGCGGACTCATGGCCGAGCATGGGCTCAAGCCGGACGAGTTCCTCGACTTCGTGCACGAGATCGACCATTCCCCGCTCGAACCCGATGCGGCATTGGGCGCCGCCATCGAGGCGCTGCCGGGGCGCAAGCTCATCCTCACCAACGGCACGCGCAAGCATGCGGACGCGGTGACGCGGCGGCTCGCGATCGATCATCACTTCGAGGGCGTATTCGATATCGTCGCGGCGGATCTAGAGCCCAAGCCGGCGCCGCAGACTTACGACCGCTTCCTCAAGACGCACGGGGTCGATCCGTCACGCGCCGCCATGTTCGAGGATCTGGCGCGCAACCTCACCGTGCCGCACGCGCTCGGCATGACGACTGTGCTGGTGGTGCCGCAAGGCACGCGTGAAGTGTTCCGCGAAAGTTGGGAGTTGGAAGGCCCCGGCGAGCCGCACGTCGATCACGTCACCAACGACTTGGCGGCGTTTTTGCAGACAATTGCGCTAGCGAGCTCCGGCGCCGAATGCCCGGGACCGGCCGAAAGCCGATAGCTCTTTTCTTCCGATTGCGTCATCCGCGGCTGGCTCCGGCCGCGATTGTCATTTCGAGGCCGACAACTTGATCGTCTTTGTACAATGCGGGCACACGAGCGTGGTGGCGGGCGCGCCGGGCGGAACCGGCAGAGGCTGAGCGAGCGCTGTCAGATATTCCAACACCAGCGACGTCATTCGTGCCTTCGCCAGGGCGCTTTGCTTCACCTCGAATCCGGGTCCGTGCAAAAGCTGTTGCTCCAGGCTCTCGATCTGGCTTCGCAGCTTCTTCAATGTAGCCTCAGCTTCACTCATATCTTGCTCCTGAAAGCGGCGTCAAGTTGCGAGCTGTTGCAAAGACTGCCACTCTTTCTGTTGCGGCGAGAAGTCTACCGGCGGTTTTGCGATCTTTAGATTCTCCAGGCCACGCCAGAAATCTCTCATTTCATTTCTGATGTTGTTAGCCTCGAGTTCGACGCCATTCACGTCCCCTGCCAGCCATTTTTGCGCAAGCCGCTCATACCAGTTGCCCACCCCGATGATAATGTTCATGTTCACATTGTTGTTCACGAGTTCGTCCGAGTGAGTAAAAAAGTGTGATACGTTTGCAAATGTGCCGGCCGATGATAGCCAATCATCAATGGCAAGATTCGTTTGATCGGCTACTCTTTGGGCGTGATCGGCTGCTCTTTGGGCGGCAGATTGAGCGACCGATTGAGCTACAGATTTTCGACGGCCGTATTCGGCGATGGTCCCGGAGACGATGAACGACAGGAAAGCAGCAAGACCGACGCTCCACCACCAAGGCACCCCTGACACTCTGGCGTCAATGCTCTTGATAAGAGTCTGTTGGTAGCTCGCTTCAGTATCCATTCGGCTATTGAGCATCCGCGCGGTATCTCTCAGATCAGTATCGATCTTATCTAGTGTCTGTTTTAGCGAACCCAATTGGGCTTCGATGCGCCCAATCCTCTCATCGATTGCGGTCCTTGAATAAGTGCTGCCGAGAATGTCCGACTTAAGCGAATTAAGTTTCGCATCGATTTCTGCCGTTGCGTCAGGCGTCGGCGGCTGAACCTGCGCAGCCGATGGAGCAATCGAAGCGAGTAATAATAAAGCAAAGATCAAAGCGCGTCGGAACAGCATGGCTGCCTCGTGGACAAATTCTACCACAGATTTTTTATCGCGTCTCGAATTGAACCACAAGCGAAGAAACGCTCAAAGACCCATTATTAACAAATGGATCGCGCGGGAATCCGCTTTCGTTAGGCGACTTGAGGTGTTTGCGGGGGCAGCGGATCTCACTTGACATCCCCTCCCCCGCCCCGGACAAGGGCCTGCGTCCGGGGAGACTTCAGAAGATGTCGCAAGCCGAGCTGGAGAAGACCATCGAAGCCGCTTTCGCCGCGCGCGAGAAGATCAGCGCATCGACCAAAGGCGAAGTACGCGAGGCGGTCGAAGCCGCGCTCGAGCAGCTCGACAGCGGCGCGGCGCGCGTGGCCGAGCGCCAGCCCGACGGCAAGTGGAAGGTCAACGAGTGGCTCAAGCAGGCGGTACTGCTCTCGTTTCGCCTCAACGACATGAGCCTGATCCCGGGCGGCCCGGGCGCGGCGTCCTGGTGGGACAAGGTGCCGTCGAAATTCGACGGCTGGGGCGACAACCGCTTCCGCGCCGCCGGCTTCCGCGCGGTGCCCGGCGCTGTGGTGCGGCGCTCCGCCTATATCGCGCCGAACGTCGTGTTGATGCCGTGCTTCGTCAACGTCGGCGCGCGCGTCGGCGAGCGCACCATGATCGATACCTGGGCCACGGTCGGCTCTTGCGCGCAAGTGGGCAAGGACTGCCACATCTCCGGCGGCGCCGGCATCGCCGGCGTGCTCGAGCCGCTGCAGGCCAACCCGGTCATCATCGAGGACAATTGTTTCATCGGCGCGCGCGCGGAAGTCGCCGAGGGCGTGATCGTGCGTGAAGGCTCGGTGCTCTCGATGGGAGTCTACATCGGCGCTTCGACGAAGATCGTCGACCGCGCGACCGGCAAAATCCACCAGGGCGAGGTCCCGCCCTATTCGGTGGTCGTGTCGGGCACGCTGCCCGGCAAGGATCTCCCCGACGGCTCGCCCGGGCCGGGCCTCTATTGCGCGGTCATCGTCAAGACCGTGGACGAAAAGACCCGCGCCAGGGTCTCGATCAACGATTTGCTGCGGGATTGACGCGGGGAGACCGAAGGTTCAATTCTGAGGGTCAATGAGCCGCTCCATTACCATCGATGCGCGCTGGGACGACGAGGCCGGCGTTTGGCTTGCCACCAGCCCTGATGTACCGGGGCTAGTTGTGGAGGCCGAGACTTGGCCCTCAATGATTGGCGAGGTCCGTATTGTCCTTCCCGAGCTTCTCTCCTTATCCGGACGAGGCGAGGACCAGCTGTCCCTAACTTTCAAGGTCGAAGAGCACCTCGACGTCGCCGGCGTCTGATGGCGGATTTTTATCGACGCCTGGTGGAGCTTCTTCGAGCGAGTGGTTGTCACCGCGTCCGCTCGGGCAAGGGAAGTCACGAGATTTGGTTCAGCCCGGTTAATGGAGAACACGTAAGCGTCCCGCGCTTGACCAAGTCCCGCCACACAGCCAATGAAGTGCTGAAGCAGGCCGGCCTTCCGAAAGCCTTTTGACATGCCCGCCGACCCGGTTGCGCTTGCGCGCGATCTCATCCGCTGCCCGTCGGTGACGCCGGCGGAAGGCGGCGCGTTGGATTATTTGCAAGGGGTGCTGCAGAACGCGGGGTTTGCGGTTCACCGGGTGAAATTTTCAGAAGCTGGTAGCGCCGACGTCGAGAATCTCTACGCCCGTATCGGGACATCCGCTCCGCATCTCATGTTCGCCGGGCATACCGACGTGGTGCCTCCGGGCGACGAGGCGGCGTGGACCCATGCGCCGTTCACGGGCGATATTGCCGACGGCCAGCTCTACGGCCGCGGCGCAGTCGATATGAAAGGCGCAATCGCCTGCTTCGTTGCCGCGGCACTCGATCATCTCGCCGCGCACGCCGGCAAGCCTAAGGGCTCGATCTCTTTTCTCATCACCGGGGACGAGGAAGGCGACGCGGTCAACGGCACGATCAAGCTGCTGCGCTGGGCGGCGGAGCGCGGCGAGCACTTCGACCATTGCATCGTCGGCGAGCCGAGCAACCCGGCAGCGCTCGGCGACGCGGTGAAAATCGGCCGGCGCGGCTCGCTCAACGGCACGCTCGTGGTCGCCGGCAAACAGGGCCACGTGGCGTTCCCGCATCTGGCCGAGAACCCGATCCGTGGGCTCGTGAAGTTGATGAGCGCGATCATGGCCGAGCCGCTCGATCGCGGCACCGAGCACTTCGATCCGTCGAACCTGGAGTTTACTTCAGTCGACGTCGGCAACCGCACCGTCAATTTGATTCCGGGCGAAGCACGTGCGCGCTTCAACATCCGCTACAACGACCTGCACACGCCGGAGTCTCTCAAGGCGCTGATTGAGCGACGCTGCGCGGCGGTTGCGGAAGGCGTGCGCTGGCGCATCGAGTATCTGCCGTCGAACTCGTGGGTGTTCCGCACCAAGCCCGGCCCTTTCGTCGATCTCGTCACCGACGCGATCGCGGTCGCGACCGGCCGCAAGCCGCAGCTCTCGACCTCGGGCGGCACCTCGGACGCGCGTTTCATCAAGGATTATTGCCCGGTGCTCGAGTTCGGCCTCGTGGGCAAGACCATGCACCAGGTCGATGAACACGTGCCGACCGCCGAACTCACCGCGCTCACCGCCATCTACCGCGGGATACTGGATCGGTATTTTGAGTAGAACGTCGTTGCGAGGCGCCGCGGAGCGGCGACGAAGCAATCCAGGGTATCACGCTCACCCCTGGATTGCTTCGTCGCTTCGCTCCTCGCAATGACATGCATCCACGGTTTTGTACGGTCTTTCTAAGCTAAAATTTACCACTGGCCGCCTAATGGTACGGCATGGCGAACTTCGACCTCCCGCCCGCGGTTGCGTATTTCCTCAATCAGGCGAGGGCCTTGCTGTTCGCGCCCGGCTCGCACTTTTCGGTCACCTCGCTCGCCGCATCGCTCGCCATCGCGGTCGTGTTCGTGGCTTGGCAGCGGCACCGGCGCGGCCGGCCGATCCATTTGCGCGCGATCCTGCGCGCGCTGTTCCCGCGCCGCATTCTCACAAGCCCGTCGGCCTTCACCGACCTCGGCTATCTGTTCTTCCACGTGTTCCTGGCCGGCCTGCTGTTCGGCTGGGCGACGATTTCCTACCAGTTTCTCACCAACGGCATCATCGGCGCGCTGGCGGCGGCGTTCGGTCAGCCCGCGCCCACGGCCCTGCCCGCGTGGCTCGCGCGAGCGGTCATCACCGTGATGCTGTTCCTCGCCTACGAGCTTGGCTACTGGCTCAATCATTATTTGAGCCACCGGGTGCCGTTCCTGTGGGAATTCCACCGGGTGCACCACACAGCGACCGTGCTCACGCCGGTGACGAACTTCCGCGTCCACCCGGTCTACACCTTCGTGTTCGTCAATATCCTGGCGATCGCGACCGCGACCGCCAACGGCTTCGGCAACTACATGTTCGGCGAGACCGCCTATCAATACGCGCTCTCCGACACCAACATCATCCTGGTGATCTTCATCCACACCTACGTGCATCTTCAGCACACGGAGCTGTGGATCCCGCTTTCCGGCGCGCTCGGCCGCGTGTTCATGAGCCCGGCGCACCATCAGCTGCATCACTCGACCAATCCGGCGCATTTCAACAAGAACATGGGCAGCTGCCTCGCGCTGTGGGACTGGATGTTCGGCACGCTCTATGTGCCGTCCCAGGAGCCGGAGAAGCTCAGCTTCGGCGTCGATCCAAACGACGCCAGCGTGCACACGGTTACCGGCGCCTACCTCGACCCGTTCGTGCGCGCGGCCCATGTCGTGCGTAACGCGCTGCCGAAGCAGGCGCCGGCGCCTTCGGCCAGTGCTCAATAATCCACACGCACCAGATAAAGGCCTTCGGGCGGGGCAACCGGGCCGCAGGCGGCGCGCGAACGCGCGGCCAGCGCCGCGGCAAGGTCGTCCTCGCTCCATTTGCCTTCGCCGACCAGAACCAGCGAGCCGACCATCGAACGCACCTGATGGTGCAGGAACGAGCGCGCCGAGGCGCGCACGTGCACCTCGTCGCCGTCGCGCGCGACGTCGAGCCGGTCGAGGGTCTTCACCGGCGACTTTGCCTGGCACTCGGCGGCGCGGAAGGTGGTGAAGTCGTGCCGGCCGAGAAGGCGCTGCGCGGCCGCATGCATCGCCGCCGCGTCGAGCGGCCGCGGCACGCGCCAGGCGCGGTTGCGCGCGAGGGTAAGGTCGGCGCGGCGGTTGACGATGCGGTAGAGATAATGGCGCCGCTTGGCGGAGAAGCGGGCGTGGAATGACTCCGCCGTCTTCTCGACCGCCAGCACCGCCACCGGATGCGGGCGCAGCCGCGCGTTGAGCGCGTCGCGCACGCGGTCGGGACGCCAGTCGCGTGCGAGATCGACGTGCGCGACCTGGCCGAGCGCGTGCACGCCGGCGTCGGTACGGCCGGCGCCGTGCACGATGACTTTCTCCTCGGCGAACGCGGCGATCGCGTCGGTGATGACCCCCTGCACCGACAGTCCGCCCGCCTGCATCTGCCAGCCGACGAACGGCGAACCGTCGTATTCGATCAACAAACGATAGCGCGGCATCGTCAGCGCACCCGCGCGCCAGGACCAAGCCGCGCGCCGCGCAGGAACTCCTCGGCCTTCATCGGCTTGGCGCCGGCGCGCTGCAATTCGAGCACCCGCACGGCGCCCTCGCCGCATGCGATCGTCAGGCGCTCGTCCAGCACCGCGCCCGGCGGCCCGCTGCCTTCGCCACGGGTCGTGCGCAGGATTTTCACGCGCACCTTCGCGCTGCTCCCTTCAACTTCGAAAAAAGCGCCGGGAAAAGGCGCGAGCCCGCGGCAGTGGTCGTGCACCGCCTGCCACGGTCGCGTCCAGTCGATACCCGTCTCCGCCTTGTCGATCTTCGCTGCGTAGGTGACGCCGTCGGCAGGTTGCGGTGTCAGCGTGAGCGCGCCGCGCTCGATCCCGCCCAGCGCCCGCACCATCAGATCGGCGCCGAGCGAGCTGAGCACGTCGTGCAGCTCGCCCGCGGTCATGTCCTGGCCGATCGGCACGCGCTCGGCCATGGCGATAGGGCCGGTGTCGAGGCCTTCATCCATTTTCATCACCATCACGCCGGTCTCGTGGTCGCCCGCCATGATCGCGCGGTTGATCGGCGCGGCGCCGCGCCAGCGCGGCAGCAGCGACGCATGCAAATTGAAACAGCCGAGTGGCACGGCGGCGAGGATTTCCGGTGGAAGAATGAGCCCATAGGCCACGACGACCGCTGCGTCGGCGCCATGCGCGCGGAACGCCGCGGCGGCCTCGGCGGTGCGCAAGGTTGCCGGTGTAAGCACGTCGAGTCCGAACCGGCGCGCCTCCCGCTCGATCGGTGTCGGCTGCAGCTCCAAGCCGCGTCGTCCGCCCGGCTTCGGCGCGCGGGTATAGACCGCCACGACCTCGTGGCCGCGCCCGACGATCTCGACGAGCGTCGGCAGCGCGAAATCCGGCGTTCCCATGAAGATCAGGCGCAGCGGCATGGCGACGCGGTTTACGACTATTCAAGGCTGCCAAGCCAGCGCGCCGAGAAGACAGACCGGCTTCTCAGGGCCTCACACCGTGCCGTAAGCGATGTACTGCGCCCCGAACGGCAGGCGAGCGAGGCCGCGTTCGATCGCGCGTGCCGGCGCGGCCGCGGACGGCATCAGCAGAAAATAGCGGCTGTCGACCATCTTGAGGCCGGCCTGCACCATCAGTCCGGCGGTTCGCCACGCGGGGAGGAGAACCGCATCGCGATCGAATTCGCACCGGCGCACGGAAAGCTGCGTGAGCGGATTGAGCGGATTGTGTTCGATGATGCACAGGACGCCGCCCGGACGGATGACCCGCGCCATTTCGCGCATGAAGCCGAGCCAATCCGCCGGCGGCACATGATGCAGCACGCAAATGGCGTAAGCGAAATCGAACTCACCGGTCGCGAACGGAAGTTCCGCGCCGGTGTACGCGCGGTATTCGACGCCCGAATTGGCGCGCGCCGCCTGCTCGAGGCAGGCGGTCGAGACATCCACGGCGCACAGCCGCGCGAAACTGTCGCGAATGTAGCGGTGCAGCACGCCGATGCCGCAGCCCACGTCGAGCGCGCTTGGCTTTGCTTCCGGGCCGAGCCGGGCGGCGATGACCTCGCGCATGATGTCGGCTTTCGCGACGGTCACGAACTCGTAGGACAGGCCGGAGAAGTCGATCGAGGCCTGAACGACGTCGCGGTATTCCTTGCCGTAGGTGTCGAACAGCTGCGTCATCGCAGTCGCGCCACCGCGGCGATCTGTTCCGACGGGCCGTCGACCGCCGCGCGCTCGCGTTCGAACCCGATGCGTCTGCCGACCACGTAGAGCGGCCGCCCTTTCACCTCGGCATGAATCCGCCCGACGTAAAGGCCGACGATGCCGGTCATCAGCATGTTGATGCCGCACAAGAAAGAAACGATCACGATGGTCGAGGACCAGCCGGTGACCAGATTGCTGCTGCCGCTCAGCGAAAGGCCGATCACATAGAGGCCGTAGAGCAGTGCCAAGCCGGACACGCTCATGCCGGCCCAGATCGCGAGCCGCAGCGGCGCGTCGGAAAAGCCGATGACGCCGTTGACCGCGAGCCGGAGCATTTTCCGCAACGGATATTTGGTCTCGCCGGCGGCGCGCGGCGGGCGGCGGAACGCGACTTCACCGGCGCGGAAGCCAAGCCAAGCGAACATGCCGCGCACGAATCGGTCGTGCTCCGGCATGGCGCGGAAGGCATCGAGCGCCTGGCGGTCGATCAGGCGAAAATCGCCGACGTCGCTCGGAATCTCGATCGCTGAGACCCGGCCCAACAGGCGATAGAACAAGTCCGCGGTCCAGCGCTTGAACGCGCTCTCGCCGTCGCGCGCAAGGCGCCGGCCGGACACGATGTGGTAGCCCTCTTTCCACTTGGCGATCATGTCGAGGACGACTTCCGGCGGGTCCTGGAGATCCGCATCCATGACGACCACCGCATCGCCCTTGGCGGCGTCCATCCCAGCCGTTATCGCAATCTGATGCCCGAAGTTGCGGGTCAGCCCGAGATAGCGGCAGCGATGGTCGTCGCGGGCCTTGGCCTCGAGCACGATCGAACTGCAGTCGGTGCTGCCGTCATCGACGAAAATCGTTTCCGCCGGTCCGTCGAGCGCATTCATCAATGCATCGACGCGCCGCAGCAGAATCGGCAAAACGGCTTCTTCGTTAAAAATGGGAATGACGATGCTGTAACGCACGCCGGCGGGCGAGTGACTGGCCATAACACGACCTGATCCGCGATCGTGCCAAGCTAGAGCCCGAGGGTTAATAAGCCCTTTCAGCGCTTCGCCGGCATCGGCGCCCGGTCACCATGCGGGCCGGTCTATTTGCGGATTTTATACAGCGCGAACCGCGGTGCCGCGTATAATTCGTCCAACAAATTCGGCATCGGGTTAGCAATAGCCGGGCCAATAACATACAAGTAGTCGAAGTCGCGGGGCCAGGAACGAACGAAATCCGGCGCGTCGGGCGCTGGTTTTTCGGCAATGGCTTTCAGGGCCGCGATCGGCGCGATCCCGCCATAGGGGACCTGCAGGCGCCGATAGGCCGGCCGCGGGATGACCGGCTGCTTTCCGGCGGCGGCGTAGAAGGTGGGAACGAAGGCATCGGCGTAATGCACGGCCAACGTCGGGGCGTTATAGATCGGATATTCCGTGAGATTTTTCATCGGCGGATCGTCCGCCTCCCCGCTGTGGGCGATGAGGACGAACGCGCCTTTGTCGATTTTTCCGAATGAATCGATCATCGCGGCGTAATCCGCGCGATAAGACATCCACACGAAAGCGGCCATGGCGAGATTGGCCAATATGAGGACGATCGCGCCGCATGCTGCCGCAAGCCGCCACCGCCGGTCGGGTAACGACAAGGACACGAAGGGGGGAAGTATCAGCGCGGCCGCAACGATGACGCGTACGTCGACAAACGACGTTGCAAAGAGCCGCGACGGCATGGCGAGGTAAAGAAGCGCGAACCCGGCGGCGAGCCACGTGCCCGCGGGCTCGAACCGCAAGAGACCGCGTTTGGCGGCGATGTAAATCATGCCGAGCAACGCGGCCGTGGCCACGGCCGACAGCATCAAGCTGTAGCCATTCAAGGTCGCGAACAGCCACAAGGGTTTAAAGTGCAGAAACCAGTCGGTGTCGTCGCCGCCGATCGCGCCGCCCGACCCGAGCATCAGGCCGAGCCCAACGGCCGGCGGGATTGCCAAGATCGCGAGACGCGCCGCGATCGCAGCGGGCGGAACCTTGCGAACCCAGGCGCGCCACATCTCGTGCAGCCCGATGGTGAAGCCGTAGAGTCCGAGAGCGAAAAAATGCGCCGCAAACAGAGCGATAACGAAGATCAGGTTGATACCGAATCGCCAATGCCAAGCGCGCTCTTGCGCCGCCAGATAGGCGGCAACGCCGCATAGCGCGATCCCGAGACCGAACTCGAAATTCACGAAGCCCCAGGCGAAGGGAAGGCTGTAAAGAAAGATCAGGGCGAAAAACCCGGCGATATGGAATCGCCCTTTCACGACCCGTTCGATCGTGACCGCGCCCATGATCACAAGGATCTGGCTAAGCAAATAGAAAATGCGCGTCGCAGTCTCGACGCCGATGAGTCGCGCAATCAGAGGAACGATGAGATCCATCGCCAGGTTCGGATAGGCGGCCCAAACGACCTGATAGAACGGATTGGCGTCCGCGGTTCCGACCCGGCTCAGGAGGTACATCCGCGCAAGATGATTGGGATAGTCGAGCATCGCCGGGATCGGCACGAGCACGACCGGGCAAAGCGAGGCGGCGGCCAACAGCGCAAACAGGCATTTCGCGCCGACCTCCGGCGACGCCTTCGACGTCCAGCCGGTCACGGCATAAGACAATCGCGCTGTCGTTTGCATTGTTTTGAGTGTCAACGGACCGGTGCGCGCCGCACGTGGACGACTGCGATGTCATCGGCATAAACGCGCTGCCACTCGCCCATGCGGTCGAGCAGGCCTACCGCCGGGGTCGCCCGATTGAGCAAGGTCGCGTTGATGCCGTAGTCGTCGAGCAGACGCACGAAGTCGCCGACGTTCTGCAGCATGACCGCGCGCTCATGGCGCACCATGAAGGCCTCGCCATAGAGCTGATCGGTGCGCCCATCGATGAACGGCTTGACGCCCGCGTAGATGAGATAGCCGCCGAAGTCGTAATCGTTAAGCAAGGGCTCGGCGTTGTGCGCCTTGATGGCGGCCACCGCGGCTACCGGCGAGATCTGCGCGCGCGGCGCCCACTTGCTGGTGCTGGCGAATGCGAACGTCAGCCCGATGAGGCTCGCCGCGGCTGCCGCGCGGGCTAAGCCGGACGACTGCCGGGATGAGGATGCCCCGCTTGCTTCAGCCGCCCCGAGCTGGCGGGCGAGCGGTTGGGCCAGGAGCAGGGGCGCGAGCAGGCCGAACACGTCCGCATGGCGGGCCTGCGAGAGTGCGAGATGCAGCAAACCGATCAGCATCGCGATGCGCAGCGGCGGCAGCACGATGCCGCGGTAGAGCGCAAACCCCAGGCCGAGCAGCAAACACATCTCGAAGCCGCCGATGCGGCTGAAGTCCTGCGGCCGCCACTCGGAAATGATCGAGAGAACCTGACCGAGCCCGAGAATCCGCCACGCAACGAGGATCGGTTCCCACCCATAGGGGGTCAGGCAGGCCGCGATGAGCGCCAATATTGCGAAGCCGATCCATCGCAACGCGGTTTCGCGCCGCGCCTCGCCCGCATTCCACCACGCCTCAACGGCGAGCGGCGCGACGAGCGCCAAACCGAGCGTGAAGCTGCCGTGCAGGTTCGCCCACAGTGTCATCACCGGGATCAGCGCGAACGGCGGGGCGCGGCGATGATCGACCGCGTTAATGAGAACGCCGGCCCAGACCACCATCAGCGGCAGCGCGAGCGCGTGCGGGCGCGCCAGAAAATGCGTGGACGCGAGCACGAACCCGGCGCAGAGCAGCGTGAGCGCCGGCACAGGCGCGAGCTTCCGCAGGAGAAAATACGCGAGCAGCGCGAAGGCGCAGGCGATCGCGAACGCCGCGATGATGACGACCCCGGACCATCCGGCAACCGCGTGGGCGCCCGCAAGGAGGAGCTGCGAAACCCATTCCTTGGCGATCCACGGCGCACCCGCGACGGTCGCGGAGAACGTGTCGACGTGAGGAAAGGCGCGATGCTCGACGATCCATCTCCCGACGGCGATGTGCCAGTAAACGTCGGGATCGTTGAGCAGCCGGGCGCCGAGCGCGAGCAGGAGCGCGTAGACCGCAACACCCGTGCACAGCGGCAGCGAGACGGGAAATCCCGACCCCGTCACCCACGCCGTGGGTGCGGATACGCCGGGTCCCTGTCCTGCGCTAACGCTCATCGCCGCGCACGCGCCACATCCGCAGCACATTCCCCTCCGGCAGCGGCACGCGCTCGAGCCACGCGGGGGCCGCGCCGGTGAGCAACGCGTTATAGAACGCCGCCGGATTGGGATAATTGGGGAAATCCGCGCAGGTCATCACGTAGGCAACGCCGCGCTCGACGAGGCGCTCGCGCGCGGCGCTCGCGGAGCCGCGCATGACCTCTTCTTCGAAGATGATGGATTTGTAGGCGCGGTGATAACCGGCATCGACGACGCTATGCGGCGTGAACGCGAGCAGCGAGGGGCCAAGCTCCAACGGGCCGAAGATCAAGCCGGGCGGCATCGCCGCGACCGGCCGATAGATCTCCGGGTGCAAGCAGCGTGACACGTCGACCGTCCACAGCGGCGCGGTTTTAGCGGCGGCGGGCTTGCCCATCGGCTCCCCGACGATTGCCGCGAGCCAGATGACCACCAGCGCAGAAATAGGGGGGCTCGCCAGTGCAGCGCCGCCCACGCCTACCAGCAGCGGCCGCGTCGTACGCTTGCTCAAGGCATCCACGGCGGCGCCGACGAACGGCATTCCGAGCATCACCACGTACATGCCCATGCGGATGGTGCCGGCGGTGATCACGCTCGAGACCGCGACGGCGGCAAGCGGCGCCCAGGCAAGTGGGGTGCGCAGTCCGCGCCATATCACGAACACGGCGCTCGCGATGACCAGGCAGGGGAAGGCGATATGCACGACGGCCTCGGCGCCGAGATTGCGGATCAACGAGAAAACGCTTTGCAATTCGCTAACGTTGTTGATCCACAGCGCCGTGATGGCGGGATCGACCAGGCCGATGGGGCCTCTGAGACAACGCGGCTCGATCGCGGCGAACACGACGAGTGCCAGGGCGCCCGCGACGGCCGTCGCGACGAGCCGCTGCATGCGCGTCCACCGATCGCCGACGTTCGTGACCAGCGCCAGCCCGAGCGATCCCGCAACCACAGCGGCCGCGGTGTTCACGCCGAGTTCGTCGCACATGGGGACGAAGCGGAATGCGGCCGGCGTGAGCAACGCATAGGCGAGCGCGGTTGCGCCGCCGAGCGCAACGACGAACGCCCGCACCGGCACGCGCCAGCGCGCATCGTGAACGAACAGCATGGCCAGCGCGGCGCCGACGGCAACGAGCGGCGCGGCCGCTTCGAGACCCACGCCGAGGAGGAGACCGCCCGCGATCCCGCCCGCCGCGGCAAGCCATGGGGAATCGTCGCACCACAGCACGCACGCGATCATCACCAAGGTCAGCATCACTTGCGCGTTGTGATGATCGATCTCCCCGGGCAGAAAAATCCCGGGAACGAACAGCAAGGTCAGCAGCACGATCATCAACGTCGCGCGTGCCGCGCCGGCGCCGCCGATGCGCAATGCGCTCGCATAGCTGGCGATCACGGCAGGACCCGACAGCAGCAGCGGCCAGACGCAGCGCGCGAGCCGCTCGGCAAAATCGGGATTGGTGAATTGCCGGAACAGGAATATCAGGCCGACGATCCCCGCATCGAGCAGGCGCGACCAATGGGTGTCGTAGCCGAGCGGCGGATCGAGCCGCGGTTCATGCGGATCGAACCACGATGCTCCGTCGATAAACGCGTGCACCTGCACCAGCCGCATCGCGTTGTCGGGCGAGCGATAGGCATCGTCGAGCGTTGCCCAGTGCATCAGCGCGAGCGCCGCGGCGGTCCCCGCCCACAGCAGGGCGACGGCCGCCACCGGCAGCCGGTCCTCCGTCGCACTCGCCGATGCCGATTGCATTCCGGGGCCGCCGATCACACAGTCTCAAACAACGGCGATTTGGTGTGACCGGAAGCATCGCCGGCAAGCGAAACGCTTTCGCGGATCGACTCGATACGGACGGCGACCTGCTGGCGGGCAAAGGCCAGATAACGGTATGTGACCGAATGCTCTGCCGCGAACTCCTGGAAGGCCTTGTATTCGTGCTGCTCCCAATTCGGGAAATTGAAATATTCATCAAACACGATCACGGTTCCGGGCACGATGCGGTCGGCGAGGAGCGAAAGAACGGTGCGGGCGGCGCTGTAAAGATCGCAGTCGACGTGAACGAATGCGGCCGCGCCCGGATTGGCCTTGAGCCAGACGGGAAGCGAATCCTCGAACCAGCCGCGATGCAGCCGGACGTTCTTGGGGACGCGCGGAAGGCGGCCGCGGAGATCGAACGCGCCTTTGCCGAGGTTGAAGCCCGACCATGCCTCCGGGAGCCCTTCGAAGCTGTCGAACCCATGGACGATGCGGCCGCCGGCGCGCCGGGCAATCAACCGGACGGTGCCGCCGGTGAACACGCCGAACTCGAGGTAATGGCCTTCGACCTTGACGGCCGACAGCGCGGATAGGATCAGCTCGCGCCGGGTGTCGAAGCCGAGCGCGTCGGGCATCGCGCGCTCGACGTAGTCGAGGGTGCGCTCCAGCGCGCGGCGCGAGCGTTCCCGCATCGGATGCATGCGGCCGACGTCGGCAAGCTCGTATAAGCCGCAAACGATCTTGGCGAGCGCATCCTTGAATTTGGAGTTTTTCACCAGCATGTCGGCCATAATCCGCCCGCCAGTCCAACGGGACCGGGGTTTCAAGGAACGGGGATAACCCAGTTACCGAGAAGCTAACGCGGACGTATTTCGATTTGCCTAATGGCGGCCGTCACGAAAACGGCCGGATAGCGCCGCCCAGCCTTACCCGGCGCTGCACAAGGCGCCGCCGATGACGCAGAAGCGGGCGCAGTGCGGGTGGTTGAGCGGCACCGGACGGGCGGCGTCCTTCAAGGTCGGGCCCAGCTCGAATTGCGCGTCATAGGGAATGAGGGTGCAGGCGAGCACCGCCGGCTGATCGGCGCCCTTGCGTTTGACCACCATGCGCGAAGTCGCGCACATCATGTCAGAGGGCGATTTGCCATGCGTGACCCAGGCCCCGTCGGCGATTTCATCCACATCGGCACGGGCGTCCATTTCCGGGAACAGCACCAGCGTCTCGGGATCGTGCGCGTCGATGGGGATTTCATGCTGGGCAAACAGCCGGGCGTAGCCGTCGCGTTCGGCGGCCTCGTTCTCGCCCCACATCGTGCGCCCGGCGACCGCGACGTTGACACCATTGCGCGCGAGCCAGATCAGGCCGTCAAGGGTCGGCTGGTAGGTGCCGGGCCCGCGCTCGTCCTCGTGCCGTTCGGCGGTGAAATGATCGAGCGACACGCGAATGGTCAGGCGCTCGCCTAGGCGGCGTTTGAGATCGAGCAGCTTTGCTTTCGCGCGCTGCATCGGCCGCATGGCGTTGGTGAGCACGAGGACGCGGAACCCGCGGGTGAGGCACTCCTCGACGATGGCAAACAGATGCGGGTTCATGAACGGCTCGCCGCCGGTGAAGCCGATTTCCTCGGTGTCCCAGCCGTCGCGTTCGATCTCGTCGAGATAAGCCGCGACCTCGGCGCGGTCGATGTAGACGAGCCGATCGTTCTTCGGGCTCGATTCGATGTAACAGTTGCGGCACGCGATGTTGCACAGCGTGCCGGTGTTGAACCACAGCGTCCGCAGCCGCTGCAGCGCGACTTCGGCGCGCGGCTCGCCGGCGGCGGTCACGCGCGGGTCAACAAATTTTTCGCGCGGCAGCCGCGCGACGCTATCGCGAGCCGGATCGGGCCACAATTGTTTGCACGCGACCGACCGCCGGCGCGCCGCCGCTCCCGCGGTCGGCAGCTGCCAGAAAACCGCGCCCGGCTCGAGCGGCACGCCGCGCTCGCGGATTTCCTTGAACGGCAGCACGTCGCAGCTCGGCCACAAGCCGGTTTCGAGCGCGGCGGCATAATCTTCCGGAAGTCCGGCGCGGCGCATCTTCGCGGCAGCGGCGGCGTAATCATATTCGAGCGCGCGATGCGCGACGGCGATGCCGCCGTCGCGCGGCGTGAGCAGGCTGAACCATACCCGCGCGGTGCCGTCGTTCGCCGGCATCCCGACTGCGCCGGCGTTGTGCCACAGCCGGCCGGCGACAACCTGCGTGAACGGCAGCCCACAATGGCCGGCGATGACGCCGTCCGCCTGCGACCGCGCCAGTTCGTCTGCTTTGATTGCAGCAGCGGTGGTGGCGAAGATGAAGCGGTTGATGCGGTCGATCGCGCCGTGCACGACCACAAGGCGCGCGCCGGCAATCACCAGATCGATCCGCCGCGGCAGTTGCGCCATCCAGGCGCGGGCGTCAGCGCCGAGTTCGCGGTCCGCATGGGCGAACCAAGCGGCGGCGAGCCGATCGCAAGCGCTGCCAGGCACATAGCCGCAGCCGCAGTCGGCGGCCGCTGACGCGAGGCTTTCCTCGCAATTGCCCATGACCACGTGAATGCCGGCTGCGCGCACCAGGTCGACGGTCGCGGCCGCGTCAGCCCCATAGGCCACCACGTCGCCGGTGCAGACGATCCGCTGCGGCGGAATCCCGAGCCGCGCGGCCTCATCGAGCAGCGCGCGCGTCGCCTCAAGATTCCCATACGGGCCGCCGAAAACGATCGCGGGGCTATCGAAGTGCAGCTCTGGGTGGGCTAGGCCCATAGGCGCTCCCGTTCCACGCGCCCCTGAATATTTTGCTCCGCGCGCAAGGGGAAGTCGCTGGATCGTCCTTCCGGGCGCCCTCACCCGATCGTGAAAGGGGCCCGGGTGCACCTGAGCTTGTGCGCTGAGGGAGCGCAGACTGGTAGTCCGGGCAAATTTCGGTGATGACTACAGACTAGGCGTCACTGCCCCGAACTCCTCCACGGTATAAACGATGCCCGTAATTATATTGCACTGCAGCAATGGTATCGACAGTTTGATGTTCTGCCCCGCGCCCCCATAGGAAGGAAGAGCTCCTGGTTACAGATTGGCCGCCAGTAGACGAAGTTGCGCCGCGGGTGCGTTACGCGGTCGTTGCCCTCTCCGGCAAGGAACCGCGAAACGACACGACCCTCGAACGTGACCCGCAGTGCGTTGATGGGCAGACACAAACAAGCTAAAGTTTATGGCGGCGATTAAACGACTTCATTGAAGGATTCAACCGCGTGGCAACTAGCAACAAAATGCTCGATAATCTTGCTGCGGCTTTCCGCGCTTCGGTTAAAGGCGTCGAAGAAATCGAATACAAAGCTAGCGGGGGCGCTGCGCATGTTTTTCGGCTGAAAATCAAGGGAGCGCCCGAACGAGCTCTCAAAATTCTGAATCCTGAGCAAGCACGTTATGCTGACGTTTCTGACGACTTCGAGGAGGAAGGACAACTCCTCTCAGAGATTACACATCCCCGAATTGTCAAAGGCTTTGGTCTTGGGAAGCCGCTGGTGTTCGAAGGGGTGAATTTACCGTGGTACACTATGGAGTATTTTCCACACGACGACTTAGGAAAAGTACTTCGACGAACCCAAACACAAAACCCTCTTCCTAGAAAATTCTCGGTCTATATTAGCTTGCTCAGGCAAACGCTTGAGGCTCTTCAATACCTTCATTCGTTATCCCCTCCTCGTTGCCACTTGGACGTTAAAGAAGCAAATCTTCTGATTGACATGACACATCCCGAAGACCCTTTAATTAAGCTTTCTGACTTTGGTGTATCAAAGCCGATCTCTAGTATCGAAGGAGATACTGACTTACGCGGATCATTGTTTTACTGGCCCAGGAAGTGGCAAGATTTGCTAAAAGGAAAGATTCCATCAATTGTCAATCGTACGCGCTTGCGACTCCCGAGAGCAGATATCCCTACCGCCGTCGATCTCCACATGCTCAGCGTTGCATTTAAATCAATCCTAGAGACTCTATTTGTGGGTGATGACGACAGCTACTGGTATCGTGCGATTTCGTTGATTCTCGCTAGAATGAATTGGGACGCCCGAGATAAGCTGACGACTATCGATGACAAATACATGTGCGTCACTGAAGGTGCGGAAGCATCGAAGGCGCTCGAAGATCTTCTTATCTTGGAACGCACACCGGCGCTTCCCTCACCGCTGGAAGAAAGTGGAAGCTTGCGGCTACCCATTAACTCGCTTAGAGGATTTGGTCCAGGTATTCAGTGTTTATTAGACCTTCAGTGGTTTCAACGTTTACGCCATGTTCGACAATTAGGCGCGACCCACCTTGTTTATCCAGGCGCGGTCCACAGCCGATTTGAACATATGGTGGGGGCCTATCACCAAACGCTTCGGTATATTCAGGCATTACTAGACAATAAAAATAGCCCTTGGTTCGGTATACATTTTAGCCTGGAGGAGATTCGAGCGCTAGCCCTGACCTCACTTTGCCATGACCTTGGACACTATTCGTTCGCGCACCAGTTGGAGGATCTCAGCCAGATTGATGTATGGCCCAAACATGAACGCTTGTCTTTTGATATTCTCAATGGAAACATTACCGCGACGTTTCCTGAACTAGCTTCGGCACTGGGCGACCCGGAAAAAATCAGACGAATAATAGAAGACGAATGGGAGATAGATTTTGATCTCGTACTCAGCATGTTCGCATATTGTTTTCGATCTGACTTAAACGAAAAAGGAATCCAGCAGAAGGTACCACGAGGCTGGCGCGCGGCCGGCGAGATAATCAATGGCCCCATTGACGCTGATAAATTCGATTACCTACGCCGAGATTCTCATCATTCGGGTGTATCGTATGGACTTGTGAATGATCCTAGCCGATTTCTATCATCGCTGACGATTGCATTTGACAATGTTGGCGGAACGCGTCTTGCTGTTACGGAAAAAGGCCGTGTTGATGTTGAATTTATTGCGGTAGCTCGGTATGCCATGTTCAGCGAAGTGTATTGGCACCACACGGTTAGGGCGTTCACTGCGATGGTGCGCAAAGCCTTGGAGCTGGCTTTTGCCTGGAAGGAGAATCCGCTGACAATTGGAAATCTATTCCAATGGTCGGATGACTGGGTCTTGCATCAGCTAAAGGAGTCAGCTGGGCAACGAGCGGCGACGGATGTATTGGAACTTGTTGAACACGTGTCATGTCGGCGACCATATGCGAGACTATTTACGCTCACGAAGGAAGATAGTGAAGAGCTATATCAGAAGCTGACGGCCCGGCGCGAAGATATGATGAGGGGTAACATGTGGGAGGAGGACGAGGCTTTGGTGGGTAAATCGTTCGGTATTACAGGGATGCGCCCGCACCATTTGCTCTGGGATATTCCGAAACCCGGAAAGGATCAGCTCACTAGTGTACCGATCGCAGATATTCACGGAAATGTTGTCCAAAACAATCCGGGTCCGCTTTGGGGCAGCCTTTCCGCAAACTTCGAAAAATGGGTGCGGAAAATAAGATTGTTCGTTCATCCAGACTTCAGGCCAAAGCGGCTGTCGCGCGAGGCCGAAATTGAACGGTATGACTCGATGCGCAGCGGTCTTGCAGAAAGATTCTTGTGAAGAATTCACGCAAGCGAAAGCGAATCACGCATCCGAGTCGGCGCGCTTGGCCTCCTTCGCAAACTTCTTGATCACGCGGTCGCGCTTGAGCTTGGAAATGTGGTCGATGAATAGCACACCATTAAGGTGGTCGATCTCGTGCTGTAAACAAGTTGCGAGCATTCCATCCGCATCGATCTCCCGTCTTTGGCCGTCACGATCAGTAAACGCGACCCTCACCCGGGCCGGACGCTCGACTTCCTCGTAATACTCGGGAATCGACAGACACCCTTCCTCATAGCTAGCAAACTCGCTAGACCTCCACTGAATCTCTGGATCAACGAAGACTTGAGGATTCATCGGCTCGCCCTTCTTCGCAACATCCATGGTGATAACCCGCTTAGGAACCCCGACCTGGATCGCCGCGAGCCCAATACCGGGCGCCTCGTACATGGTCTCGAACATTTCGAAGATCAGCCGGCGAACGCCCTCATCGATCCTGCCAACTCGCTGCGAAACGGAGCGCAGTAGCTTGTTCGGCAGCTTGACGATCGCGCGGCTCCTAAAATCTCCGAATGGAATGCCCTCAAATAGGCTCCTGGCACGTTCCGCTGCGTCTTCAGATTTCCATTCCGATGACTCCAGCGGCGCATGGCGAGCAAGTAAGAGAAAAGCACTGCTGTACGACAAAATGTCACCAAACTCTGCGCGTTCCCAAGCTCTGTTATGGCTAAAGTCACTGATCGTCTTTGCTGTATTATCATTACAAACGAACTCAATTACGTCCTCAAGAAGACTTACTTCGTGACGGTTCAGACGATCGACTTGTGGTGCCTCCTTAGCGTCATACTCCTTTTTTAGATATCCGAAGTATTCTGATTCCCGAATCTCAATCGCCCCCTCAGCAGCGAGCTGGTGCAAGAGAGGAGACAATTCCTGACATGTTGGACCAAAACGATTTTTTCGGTATGTCGCGCCAGTGGCTGGCGAACCGGCGCGCAGGTAGTGCAGCATATCGGTGAAATAAAGCACCTTATGGAGCTTAACCGCACCGAGCTTCGCAGGATCGGAATGCGCGAAAGTGTACAGGACGGTCGCGCGCAATTTTGCTTCGTCAAATTGCATTGCGGTCTCTCCTGCAGACCCGCAGCAAGACTTATCCGATCGCGGGACATGTGGCAACATATTGATCATGCGAGTAAATTCCGGTTCTCCGTCGAAGGCTCAGGTAAGCACTGCTAACGCGGTTCGCAATCGGGGAACTTTTTCTGACCAAAAGTAAGTATTATATTACCTAAATTGCGAGCTTTGCGCACTGGGAATAGTTCTCCTTCCGTTCACCGCAGAAAACGAATCGCGCTAGAACGGCCCCCATGGGCACCACGTTATTCGTCCTCGGCGGCGTCCGGATCGGGCCGGCCGAAATCCTTTCCGCGCTCGGCCTTGCGGTCATGGTCGTGCTCGCGATCGTGCTGATGCGCGCGTTCCGGCGGCAGGGGGGCGAGACGGCGCGGCACGCGCAGCGCGCCGCCGACCTTGAGACACGGCTGGCCGAAATGGTGCGCGTGCAGGCCGATACCGCCGGGCGCGTGCACATGATGGGCGAGACGCTTTCCGGCCGGCAGGCGGAGCTGGCGCGCCTCGTGGGCGAGCGGCTCGACGCGGTCACCCACCGGCTCGGGCAATCGATGACCGAGTCCGGCCGCCACACGATGGAGAGCCTGCGCCACCTGCACGAGCGGCTTGCCGTCATCGACCACGCGCAGAAGAATCTCACCGACCTCGCCTCGCAGGTGACATCACTGCGCGAAGTGCTCGCCAACAAACAGATGCGCGGCGCTTTCGGCCAGGGCCGCATGGAGACCATCGTGCGCGACGGCCTGCCGCGCGGCTCCTTCGAGTTCCAGTTCACGCTAACCAACAAGACGCGGCCCGACTGCGTGGTGTTCCTGCCGGGCGACGACCGTCCGATCGTGATCGACGCCAAGTTCCCGCTCGAGGCGGTCTCGGCGCTGCGCGAAGCGAAGAGCGAGGAGGCGCGCAAGCAGGCGGCGCAACGCGTGCGCCAGGACGTGTCGCGCCACGTCAACGACATCGCCGACCGCTATCTCATCCCGGGCGAGACCCAGGACATCGCGCTGATGTTCGTGCCGTCGGAATCGGTCTACGCCGAGCTCTACGACGGCTTCGACGACATCATCCAGAAGGCCTACCGCGCGCAGGTCGTGCTGGTCTCGCCCTCGCTGCTGATGCTGGCGATCCAGGTGATGCAGCAGATCCTCAAGGACGCACGCATGCGCGAAGCGGCCGGGCAGATTCGCACCGAGGTCGGCCACCTGATGGGCGACGTCGGGCGCTTGCGCGAGCGCGTGCTCAAGCTGCAGCAGCACTTCGGCCAAGCGTCGGAGGATGTGACCCAGGTGCTCATTTCCGCCGACAAGATCGCCAAGCGGGGCGGCCGCATCGAGGCGCTGGAATTCGACGGCGAGGACGCGCCGCGCGAGGCGCGCGTCGTCATGGCGCCGCTCGGGCTGAAGCTCGAGGCCGGGGAATGATCCAGCGAGCGAATAGTGAGTAGCGAATAGCGAATAGGGAAATGGAGTCCCGTGGCGAGACTTGCTATTCGCCATTCGCCACTCGCCATTCACCGTCACGCTATGCCACGAACCTCTGGACCTGCACCTCCCGCCATCACCGACGCGCTCGCGGTCTATCTACAGCCGCGCGTGCTCGTGGTGCTGCTGCTCGGCTTCTCCGGCGGGCTGCCGCTTGCGTTGTCCGGCGCGACGTTGCGTGTGTGGCTGCGCGAATCCGGCATCGGGCTCGAGACCATCGGCCTGTTCGCGCTGGTCGGCACGCCCTACACCATCAAGTTCCTGTGGGCGCCGGTGGTCGATGCGCTCGACGTGCCGATCCTCGCGCGGCTGTTCGGCCGCCGCCGCGGCTGGCTGGTGTTCTCGCAGGTGCTGCTGATCGGCTCGATCGTCCTGCTCGCCTTCTGCAATCCCGCAGCGGTGGTCTGGTATTTTCCGTTCGGCGCCGCGCTGCTGGTGGCGACCGCCTCGGCAACGCAGGACATCGTCATCGATGCGTTCCGCATCGAGAGCCTGCCGGAAAGCGAGCAGGCCGCCGGCATGGCGTCCTACGTCGCCGCCTATCGCATCGGCATGCTGGTCTCGACCGCGGGCGAACTGTTCCTGGTGAGCGGGATCGAAGGGCTCGGCGTCGGGCGCGGGCTCGCCTGGACGTGGGGCTATCTCGCCATGGCGGCGGTCGTTGTCGTGGGCATCGTGGCGACGCTCGTGGCGCACGAGCCGGAGAAGTCCGCGCTCGCCGCCGCCGAGCACGCCACCCGCGCGCGCGACAATCCGCTCGTGCGGGTCGCGCGTACCGCGGTCGGCGCGTTCCAGGATTTCCTCACCCGCGACCTCGCCTTTGCCGCTCTCGCCTTCGTGGTGCTGTTCAAGCTCGCCGACGCCTTCGCCGGCATCATGATCGAGGCGTTCGTGATCGACCTCGGGTTTTCGCGCAACGAATACGCGGCGATCATCAAGGGCGTCGGGCTCGCCGCCACCTTGATCGGCGGCTTTGCCGGCGGCTTCGTGGCGCGCGCCTTTTCGCTCGCGGCGAGCCTGTGGATCGGGGGCATCCTGCAGGCGATCGCGAACCTCGCCTTCTCCTGGCAGGCGGTGGCGGGCCACGACATCGTCATGCTCACTGCCGCCATCGTGACGGAGAATTTCACCGGCGCGATCGGCACCGTGATTTTCGTCGCCTATCTCTCGGCGCTGTGCCGCAACCCGCTGCACACGGCGACGCAATACGCGCTGCTCACCGCGCTCGCCGCGGTCGGGCGCACCTATCTCTCCGCCGGCGCCGGCTACGTCGCGGCGGCGACCGGCTGGGCGTGGTTCTTCGCGGTATGCGCGCTCGTCGGCGTGCCCGGCCTCGTGCTGCTCGCCTGGCTGCAGCGCCGCGGGCATTTCAAGGATTTGTAGGGTGGATTTCCGTTGCGGTCGCCAACGTGACTTAGCGCCTGTAAACATGGCCTCGCCGGCGCGCCAAATGCTGCCGAAAATCCTGAGCTATCGCTTCAAACAACCTGGGGGGAACGAAGCCGTAATGGAAACGATCGCGCCGGCCAGGGACGTGAGCGAGGTCAAAAGGCCAATCGTCCTCGCAGGCGTTGGTCGTATACACGTACGACTTCTCGGCGGTCAGACCCAGGTGGTTTGTCACGCGCGCCGGGATCAGCTTCGCGCTTTCGCCCTCGCGAGGCTCGGTATGCGATATTGGCAGATAAGTGACCCTGAGCGTCTTTCGACCGGGAAGATCTTCGACTTCCAAGAGATCGACAATCACGCACGGCCCGTCCTTTCCGCTGTCCGGCGCAGACGGGCGATCGGCACCGCTCCAAACAAATCCATAATGGACGACGAGGCCGAGTTCCGGCTGCGGAAGCGGCATCAGTCATCCATCAGCTCATTCAGACCGCTGTGCCGCTCGTCCATCTTGTTCGCGGCTATCCGCTCGATCTTCTCGACCGGCATTTCGTCGATTCGGTATGCCAGCTTTCGGTTTTGACGCAGCAGCTCGTAATCCTCGACCGACATGACGACGAGTTCGGCGCGTCCGTGATAAGTGACTTCGACCGGATGACGCCGCGCCTCCGCGCGCAGCAGACCCGCCTTTTTCTGCAACTGCTCGCCGGTTATTGAGACCATTGTATTCTCCGTATTTTACGTAGTATATGGAATTTCGCGACGAGTTTCAAGTTGGCAGTCGGGAACTACAACAATCAAAACGCTGTGCGCTGCCTAATAGCCGCGGAGAGGGTGCCTTCGTCGAGATAATCGAGTTCGCCGCCGACCGGCACGCCGTGGGCAAGGCGCGTCACCTTCACGCCGGTATCCTGGATGAGGTCGGTGATGTAATGCGCGGTGGTCTGGCCGTCGACGGTGGCGTTGAGCGCCAGGATGAGCTCGTGCGGCTTCTCCGCATGCACGCGGTTGACGAGAGCATCGATCGTGAGGTCCTGCGGGCCGACCCCGTCGAGCGGCGACAACGTACCGCCGAGCACGTGATAGCGCGCGTTGATGGCGCCGGCACGCTCGAGCGCCCACAGATCCGCGACGTCGGCGACCACGACGATCACGCCGCGGTCGCGTTTGATATCGGTGCACACCGTGCACGGGTTCTGGCTGTCGATGTTGCCGCAGATGCGGCACACCTCGATCTTCTCCAGCGCCGTTTGCAGGGCGGCCGCGAGCGGCGTCATCAGCATCTCGCGCTTCTTGATGAGAAAGAGCGCGGCGCGGCGCGCCGAGCGCGGGCCGAGCCCGGGCAAGCGCGCGAGCAACTGAATCAGGCGCTCGATTTCCGGTCCGGCGGCCGCAGGCATCTAGAGCATGATCCCGAGAAAGCCTGCCCCGCACTTGATGCGGGGTGGGTACCGGTTTTCGGATAAGATCATGCTCGAACAATAACCCGCTCAGAAAAGCTTGAGCCCGGGCGGCAACGCCATGCCGCCGGTTAGCTGCTTCATCTTGTCCTGCAGCAGCGCTTCCGCCTTGCGCCGCGCGTCGGCATGGGCGGCGATGATCAGGTCTTCGGCGACCTCACGCTCCTCCGCCTTCCACAGACTCGCGTCAACCGACAGGCTCTTGAGCTCGCCCTTGGCGGTGAGCCGCACTTTGACGAGATCGCCGCCCGCCGTGCCCTCGACCTCGATGCTGTCGAGCTCGGCCTGGAGCTCCTGCATCTTGGCCTGCAGCTGCGTCGCCTGCTTTGCCAAATTGAGAAAATCCATAATGTTTCCTCATTGCGATTCTTGGAGCATGATCTTTTCCGAAAACCGGTTCCCACCCCGGATCACGCCCCCGGCGTGTCCGGGGCAAGCTTTTCGGGATCATGCTCTAGTCGTCATCGACGCCTTCGCCGGGATCAAAGAAAGGCGGCTCGTCATCGGACGGCACGTCCATCGGCGGCTCGCCCTCGCCCGGCGCGTCAGCGGGGTCGGCAGCCGCGCCGCGATGGCGTACGCCGACGATTTCGGCGCCGGGGAAGCGCGCCAGCACCGCCTTGACGAGCGGATCGCCGCGGATGCCCGCCTTCATGTCGGCGTCGCGCGCCTCGATTTGAGAACGCACCGTCGGCGTCCCGGTTTCCGCCGATATCACCACCAGCCAGCGCCGCCCGGTCCACTCGGCAAGCTTGCGCGAGAGGTCGTTGACCAAGGTCTTGGCGGCGCCCGGCTCGAGCGCGATCTCGAGCTTGCCGTCCTCGAAACGCACCAGCCGCACGTCGCGCTCCAGCGCGGACTTCATTTGCAGGTCGCGCCGCGCGGCGGCGAGCGCGATCAAATCTTCGAATTTCCCAACCGCGATGGACGGGGCCGCCGGCTGCGGTTCGGCGCTGCGCGCGAGCGCCATAGGCGCGGTCGCGGCCGCCGCACGCGGGGCGAGATTTCCGCGCGGCGGGTCGGAGCGCGGGGCCGCTGCCGGCGCGCTCGCCGCCTTGACCGGCGCGGCCGCAACGCCGCCGTTGCCGGCCGGGCGCGATGCGGCGGCCGCCGAGCCGTTGCTCTCGCCGAGCGAACGGATCAGCTCGTCCGGCGTCGGCAGGTCGGCCGCGTAGGCGATGCGCACCAGCACCATCTCGGCGGCGGCGATCGGCTTCGCCGCGCTCTGCACGTCCGGGATGCCGCGCAACAGCATCTGCCAGGTGCGCGAGAGCACGCGCATGGAGAGCGCGGTGGCAAACGCACGGCCGCGCGTGCGCTCGACTTCGGCGAGCGCGGGATCATCGGCGACCGCCGGCACAACTTTCACGCGGGTGACGAAATGGGTGAACTCGGCGAGATCGCCGAGCGCCACCGCCGGATCGGCGCCGGATTCGTATTGGTCGCGCAATTCCTTGAGCGCCGCGGCGATGTCGCCGCGCATGAGCGCCTCGAACAAATCGATGATGCGCGCACGGTCGGCAAGCCCGAGCATCTGCCGCACGTCCTCGGCGCGCACAGCGGCCGAGCCCCCTCCCTTCCCTCCCCCGTTTGCGGGGGAGGGTAGGGAGGGGGCGGAATGCGCAATCGCCTGATCGAACAGCGAGAGCGCATCGCGCACCGAGCCCTCCGCCGCGCGCGCAAGGAGCGCGAGCGCGTCCGGCTCGGCGGTGATGCCTTCCTTGCCGGCGATACCTTCGAGATGCTGCATCAGCCGCGCAGCCTCGACCCGGCGCAGGTCGAAGCGCTGGCAGCGCGAGAGCACCGTCACCGGCACCTTGCGGATTTCCGTGGTGGCGAAGACAAACTTGGCGTGCGGCGGCGGCTCTTCCAGCGTCTTGAGCAGCGCGTTGAAGGCCGCGCCCGAGAGCATGTGCACTTCGTCAAGGATGTAGACCTTGTAGCGTGCCATCACCGGCGCGTAGCGCACGGCTTCGTTGATCTGCCGCACGTCGTCGACGCCGTTGTGGGAGGCGGCATCCATTTCCAGCACATCGACGTGGCGGCTCTCCATGATCTCGCGGCAATGCATGCCGATTGCAGGCATGCGGATGGTGGGCCCGCCGGAGCCGTCGGGAAGCTGGTAGTTGAGCGCGCGCGCGACAATGCGGGCGGTCGTCGTCTTGCCGACGCCGCGCACGCCGGTGAGGATCCACGCCTGGGGAATGCGCCCGGTCTCGAACGCATTCGAGAGGGTACGCACCATCGCGTCCTGGCCGATCAGGTCGTCGAAACTCCATGGCCGGTATTTGCGCGCGAGCACGCGATAGCCCGCCTCCGGCGCGGCGGCCGGAGCAGGCCCGAGATCGAGCCCGAGGCTTGACGGATCGGGACGCTCGGCGTCGCTCATCATCGGCGGCCAGAGGACAGCGGACAGAGGACGGATGAAGAACGCAGGCGCTTTCTTCTGTCGTCCGTCATCCGTAATCCGTTTTCTGTGGGTGGGAGGCTGACGAGCGACCCGAACCGGAGCTCGTTAGGGCTGCTTCCTTCCGGACCTGACCCGGTTGGCGAGTGGCTCGTCCACCGCCAACCTCCCGCCCCTATATCGGCCGAACAGGAAGGGAACGCAAGGCAGCTAGCGGGCCGACCATGGTAGTTTTCCGCTGGAAAATAGCGTCTGTTTCGCAGGATTTTCGAATGCCAGACGAAGCATCTTTCACCCTCGACCCGCGCCTCGCGCAGGACACGGTTCCGCTCGGCAACCTGCCGCTCTCGCGCGTGCTGCTGATGAACGACGCCAACTACCCGTGGCTCATCCTGGTGCCGCGCCGGCCGAACCTCGTCGAGCTGATCGACCTCGATAATTCCGGGCAAGCGACCCTGATGATCGAGATCGCGCAGGCGGCCCGCGCGCTCAAGGAAATCACCGCCTGCGACAAGCTCAACGTGGCGGCGCTCGGCAACACCGTGCGTCAGCTCCACGTGCACGTGATCGCGCGGCGCAAGGACGATCCCGCGGGCGCGCGACCGGTGTGGGGCACAGTCCCGGCGCAGGCCTACGCGGCGGCAGAACGGGATCGGCTCGCCGGCGCATTACGCGCGGCGCTCGGCCTCCGCTAAGACTGTTGATGTGCGCTTAAGCCTTTGTGCAGGCTGCATGCTTATCGTGCGCGCGGACCGAGCGGCCTCGCATGACGATCGACGGGACCTCACTGGCGGGCGGCAACCGCGGCATTCGTGTCGCGGACGCGTTCCAATACCCGTGCGTTGCGCTCGCGATCATCAATGCCGGCATCGTCGCGACCGCGTGGCTCTCGGGCTCCGGGCCGAACGACTTCGTCGGCGTATGGGCTGCCGGCCATCTGGCGCTCGAGGGCACGCCGCGAGCAGCCTACGACTGGAGCGCCCACAAGGCCGTCGAGGACTTCGCCGCCGGCTTTGCCTTCGCGGGCACCTACCCCTGGCTCTACCCGCCGTCGTTCCTGCTGGTGGCAGCGGTGGTGGCGCTCGTGCCTTACACCCTCGCCCACGTCATGTGGCCGATTGTGACGTCGGTCGCCTATTTGGGAACGATCCGCGCGATCATCCAACACCGCATTGCCATCCTGCTGGCTGCGGCTTTTCCCGGCGCCATGGCGAACATGCTGGCCGAGCAGAATGGCTTCCTCAGCGCCGGGTTGTTTGGTGCCGCGCTCGTCCTGATGGAACGCCGTCCGGTGCTTTCCGGCTGTCTGCTCGGCCTGCTGACCTACAAGCCGCAGCTTGGGCTGCTGATACCGCTTGCGCTCATCGCCGGCGGCCGCTGGCGCGCGTTCTGCAGCGCGGCCATCGTTGCCGTAACGGTCGCGGCAGTTTCGTGGGTTGCGTTTGGAAGCGCGACCTGGGCGGCATTCGCAAACTCCAGCAGGGGCGCCATGCGCATCCTCGCGGATCATCCGGCGAGCGGGCACAAATTGCAGACGGTGTTTGGTCTGGTCCTCTCGCTGGGCGGCAGCGAAAGCGCAGCCTGGTTGCTCCAGGCGGCGACGATCGCCGCCTGCGCCGTCTTCATCTGGGTGGTCTGGCGCCGCGCAATTGCGTTCGAGGTCCAGGCGGCCGGGCTCGTCACGGTGTCACTGCTGGCGACGCCCTATCTCTACATCTACGATTTGGTCGTCTTGGCCGTCCCGATGGCCTTCCTGATCCGGCTCGGGCGAACCGATGGCTTCCTCGCCGGCGAAACCAGCGGCCTCGCGGCGGCAAGCCTCCTGCTGATGTCTTCCCTGCTCGTCGACGGTCCGGTCGGGCTCGCGGCAGTACTCATCGTCACGCTTCTGGTCGCTCGCCGCGCGCTCCCGTTGCGAGGGCTTGGCCAGCGCATTGCGAGCGGCCGCTCGCCGTGCGACGGTCCGCCCTCCACGGAGTTTCCCCATGTCTCCCCGTCCGGACCTCGGGCCGCATCCGCGGCTCGGCTACACCGCGAGCCCCATCGAGCGCGCGAGCGAGAAGCGCAACGATGAGGCATTCCTGCGCGCGCTCATGGCCGACGAGCGCGCCGGCTTCTACGCGATCGCCGGCGAAATGGTGGTGCTCAAGGCGGGCGACGAGATCCACGACCCCATGTTCCGCGGCGAGGAGCTTGCCGCGCTCGGCCGGCAAACCGAATCCGTGTTTCTCGGGCTTATCGACGGCGCCGGCCGCTTCGGCGTCGGCCTCGAGCCGAGCGCCATCGAGCCGCTGAAGGCGCAAAACCAATTTTTCATCACCGACCTGCGCTCGATCGCCATGCAAGGCTTGGTGCCGCAGGATCATCTGCCGCCCCTCGCCGAAGCCAAGGCGATGCTGCACTGGCACGCACGTCACCGGTTCTGTTCCAACTGCGGCGCGCCCAGCGCGCTGGTCGAAGGCGGCTGGCGGCGCGACTGTCCGAATTGCAAGACGACGCATTTTCCGCGTACCGATCCGGTGGTGATCATGTTGGCGATCGACGGCGAGCGCTGCCTGCTCGGCCGCCAGACGCGCTTTGCCAAAGGCATGTGGTCGTGCCTCGCCGGCTTCGTCGAGCCGGGGGAAACCATCGAGGAGGCGGTGCGGCGCGAGACGCGCGAGGAAGCCGGCATCGTCTGCGGCCGCGTGCGCTATTTCGCAACCCAGCCGTGGCCGTTCCCGATGTCGTTGATGATCGGCTGCCACGCCGAGGCGCTGACGAGCGAGATCACGGTCGATAGCGAACTCGAGGACGCGCGCTGGTTCGATCGCGAGGAAGCGGCGCTGATGCTGCTGCGCCGGCATCCGGTCAAGCTCGGCACGCCGCCGGCCGTCGCGATCGCCTATCACATCATCCGTGCCTTCGTGGAGGAAGGCGACGCCGTGCTGGGGTGACGCCGGAACTGCCCTCCCGGGATCAGTTCCCCGAAGACGTTCGGCACACAGCCCCGTGGGCTACCCGATAACTAATACTGCTTGAACCGAGAAGAAAATTCTATTCAATCGAGCTAAAAGGGGCTATAGGGGAACTTCGTTCCCAATTCTCGCCGCTCTTGCCGATTTCGTGCTGCCGGAGGCCCCATGGACGCCATCGATCGCAAGATCCTCACCGTCCTGCAGGAGGACTGTTCGCTCTCGGTCGCGGAGATCGGCGCCCGGGTCGGGCTTTCCTCCACGCCCTGCTGGAAGCGCATTCAGCGGCTGGAATCGGAAGGCGTGATCCTCAAGCGGGTCGCGCTCGTCGAACAGGACCGGCTCGGACTTGGCGTGACCGTGTTCGTATCGATCGAGACCGGCGATCACTCGCAGGCTTGGCTCACCCGTTTCGCCGAGGTGGTGCAGGCGATGCCGGAAGTGATGGAGTTCTACCGGATGGCGGGCGACATCGACTACATGTTGCGCGTGGTCGTCGCCGATATTGCGAGCTACGATGGCTTCTACAAACGCCTGATCGCGACCGTTCCGCTCAAGAACGTCACGTCCCGTTTCGCCATGGAAAAGATCAAATCGACGACCGCGCTGCCGATTGCATAACGTGCCCACGACTATGCAGCGGGGCTCCAGGTTTTTGCTGGCGCATGATCTTTTCCGACCTGGGTTCGCCCGCCGAAGCGTCAAGCCATACGACGGACCCTGCCAAGGGCTTCGCGCAGCGGGAAACCGGTTCCCACCCCGCATCAAGTGCGGGGCAGGCTTTTCGGGATCATGCGCTAACGCCCGCCGGCACTCGCCTGGCTCGTTCGCGAGCCCGCTTGCCCCAGGGTCGCGTCGAAATAGGGCGGCGCGTCGCCGAGCGTGATGCGCCGCTCGCAGTTCGGCGCGCAGGAATAGGATTCACGGTCGATGCCGCGGAAGACCACGACGGCATCGCGCGGGCCGACCACCTGGATGGTCTTGCTCAGCAGCGTCGCGCCGACGCGGTCGAGCACGATCATGTTGGTCGAGCCGTAGCCCTTGCCGGTGATCACCATGTTGCCGCCGCCTTGCAACGTCACATCGGCGATAAGCGGATTGCCGATCACGATCGTCGCCACCCGGTCGGGTAGCTGCATCATCTGGGCTTGGTCGAGAACGACGGTCACGACGTCGGCAGCGGCCGCGCCGCGCATCGCGATGGCCGACCCGAGCACGGACACAAAGGCGAGGAGAAAAGCGTATCGGCGGCAGCGCCCGCGTGCGCTCCGTTGCGGCCTCACCCTCATCAACGCTCTCCTGCACCTGTCCCGGGGGCTCGCAGACGCTGCCACCGGCCGCTTTGAGTTGACTGCAAATTGGTGAACGAAAGGCAAATGTAAGGTCTTGCCGGCAGCGCGACGCGAATAGGTGATGCCCGCCCGCCCATTCGGGCAGCGGTTAATCCTCGCGGCCTGCGCGGCAATATTGCAGCAACTCAAAGAAACCGAAATGATGTTCTAGGTTAATCTACAATATAGATCAGAATACACGTTTGGAATACTAAGAACAATTCAAGTTAAAGCCATTATTAACCACGATCCGAGTAGGCGGATATATTGCTGAATTCATCGGCGCAATTAACTTTATTGCAAGAGGGCGCCGATAACGTGCGGCCATGTTCGGATTGGGCGGAAGATAAACCCGGCCGGACGATGCTCAGACAGCCACGTGGACCCTAGGAGCTACCCCATGAAGACCCTCGTTTCGCGTTTCGTGAAGGACGAGTCGGGTGCGACCGCCATCGAATATGGCCTCATCGCCGCCGGCATCTCGGTTGCCATCATCGCCGTCGTCAACGGCATCGGCACCACCTTGAACTCGAAGTTCAGCAGCATCAACAGCCAGCTGCGCTAAACCCGCTCGTTCGCGAGCAGGTTTACAATGGCTCCGGCCCTTGGGCCGGAGCATTTTTTTGTTTGACACAGCGATCCGGCCCAACGACGCGCCGTCGCTTTGTTTGAATTGAGCGAACAAGCACCAAATTAAGCTATCGGCAACCATATCGAATTTCCACAAAGGTTTGCCTTCCATTTTAGCGCAAATGCAGGCGCCTGCGCGGCAAGATGGCGCCTCGGAGCGCCTTTGGATCCATCTCTCGGCAAAATGACGGCTAAGCGCGCGGTGTTCTCAATGTCGACTGTTGCGGCTACGGTCGGAAACAAATTTCACATCGGACAGTGGCTGCTTTTGTCCGATTACGGCGAACCGGCGCGCCGCTACACGGTCGTCAGTTGGGCTTGCATTGCCAGCCTCGCCCTCGTCGTGTCGATTTGGCTGCCGATGTCGGCGCTGTCGCTCGACCAGGCTGCATTGTGGGAAGTAGCCGATTTCCTGATCTACGGCGCGGCCGCTTACGCATTTTACCTGATCGTTTCGTACCGTCTGCGCAACAGCGAAGACCGCGTTGGCATCTGTCTCCGCGCGGCTTTGGAAAGATTTGCGCTGCTATTTCGCGCTTGCCTGCTGATCTCGGCGATCGGCGGCGCCGGATTCGTCTTCACTTATCTGGCGACCGCGACGGCATTGCCCATGCAGGATGCTTTCCTCGCCCGGCTTGACGCTCATCTCGGGTTCGACTGGCCGTCCTTTCTCGCCGCCGTCAACGACCTCCCGTTTTTGCCCGACCTGCTGGGGAAGGCTTACCAGAGCACGGCCGCCTTGACCGAAGGCGTCGTTCTCTGGCTCGCCCTGCGGGGACGCGGCGAGAGGCTTGCGGAATTCCTTGCGTTGCTGTGCCTCTCCTCAATCGGCTTGGCGGTCGGCATGGTGCTGCTTCCGGCAGCAGGTGCCTTCGTCTACTTTGAACCGGCGCCGCAGTTGTATGATCATTTTGCGGGCGGACGCGAGATGTGGCCGTTTCTCGATGCTTTCAACAGCCTGCGGGACGGCTCACTGACAAAAATCGACCTTTCGGCGATCCAAGGCGTGGTGAGCTTTCCGTCCTTTCATACCATGCTGGGCATCGTCACCACTTATGCGCTGCGCGACACGCGCGCGCTCCTCATCCCGGCCGTCATACTCAACGGACTGATGATCGTTGCGACGCTGCCGGTCGGTGGCCATTACTTGATGGACACGTTGACCGGGGCCGCGATCACTATCGCCGCATTCCATGGTCTTAATTACTGGTGTCGTCCCACGGCATCGTCGCGAGAACCGAGGGCGCTGTTGGGCGCAAATGGGGGCTTTCTGAGCGGGCAAATGACCCGGAGTCATTCGATCCGGCAGCGGTTATCGGGTCTGAGGTTTGGTCCGCTAGGGTATTTGTTTATTGCGACTGCGGCATGCCTCGCCGCCTATGTCGCGTTGGAAAATCTACAAAGACAATTCTGAGAATACCGGCAACCCACCCCTCACCATTCGAGCTTGCCGGGAACGGCATGCAAAACCCCTCCCGCTGAGGGGGAGGGCGCAAATTCGGCGAATGGCGGGCTGGTCCGCAGGAGCGCGCGCGGCGATTTCAGCGGAGCTGCGAGTTGACGCTGGTGAAGGTGCCGTTGAGGGTCGTGCCGAGCCCATTGACGGCGACGATGATGGCGATGGAGATGCCGGCGGCGATCAGTCCGTATTCGATCGCCGTGGCGCCCGACTGGTCCTTGACAAAATCCACGATGAACCTGCGCATTTCTTGAGCTCCCTCGGTGTTGGCTGTGCCCCGAATGCCGTCGCCCGGCCCCGCGCACAATGCGACCGTCGGCGACCGTAGCGGTGACGGGCTAGGGACTTCTGAAGCCGGCCGAGGTAATTTTCGCGATTGAATTTCCTAAAATGCTGGCGAAATGGCGGACTGCGCCACGTCGGCCCCGTGCCGGCGTTGATTGCGCACAAATGCCTCTGCCGCAATGCTTTCCCTCAACTTTTCCGGCCTTTCGTCCCTCCCCGCAGTAACCGTTTGTTAGCGGCTTGGGCCTACAAAACATGCTCGGAGCCATGCGCCATGCTCGCGGTTTTCAGGCAAAGCCGGACGGGAATCTGCGCTCCGATTTTTTAACCAACATCAGAAAAGTCGCCCATAACGAGGAGGCCCGCCATGATCCGTGGAAATGAGACCACAGACCTTAACTTGCCCCGGCATCTCGGGCGCATGGGTGACCTGATCGCGCGCTTCCGCCAAGACAAGCGCGGCAACATCGCGATCATGATGGCGGCGGCGGCTCTCCCGCTTGTCGCCATTGTCGGCTGCGTGGTCGACTACACCATGGCGACTTCGGCGAAGACGAAGCTGCAGGCGAGCGCCGACTCGGCGACGCTCATGGCCGTCTCGATGAACTCGACGGTCGTCGCCACCGCGAAGTTGATGAGCACCGACGGCACGGTTACGGGCGGCACCACCTACCTGCAAAATATCTTCACTTCCAACGCTCCCGGCACTACGGCGGCCAATATCACTAATTCCTCTGTTAACAAGGCCAGCAATACAGTGACAGCTACGATTTCTTACACCGCCCAGGTTCCAACCGCCTTCCTGGGCGTACTCGGCATCGGGAACATCACGGTCACCGGCTCGTCGACCGCGAGCTACACCTGGGCGGTCTACGTAGATTTCTACGTGATGCTCGACGTCTCCGGATCGATGAGTTTCCCGTCGACGCCGGCGGAGCAGGCGCGGCTGATGGCCGTCAATCCGGATAATTTGATGGGCACCAACGGCTATCCCGGCGGCTGCCAGTTCGCCTGCCACTTCACGCGCCAGGGCGCCTGTCCGCAAGTTTCGGCAGGCGCCAATGCAAGCTATCAAGGACCAGGCCAAGGCCCGATCCCGGCGGCGGGAAGTTCCACGAACCCCGGCACGGGCGGATACTGTCAAGGGTTCATCATTTCGCGGTTGGGAACGTCAAAGAACACTTTCACCGCGAACACCACGAATGGAAATATACCACCTGTCACCAATTTTCTCACGAGCGCAACACCACCTGTCCACACCGTTAATCCTAACAATACCAATCCCTACAATGGAACCTTTGTGAATTGGAACAATACGCCGGTCAGTTCCTGTCAAACGGACGGTACGCCTTCGTGCATCCAACTACGGGCCGACGTCATCGGTGTCGGGCTGAACCAATTGTTCCAAGACGCACTCCAGGTCGAAGCCAGAACCGGGATATCAAATCAAATCCAGATCGGGCTGTTTCCGTTCATCCAAAACCTGTGCTGGTCCAGTTCCGGCAACAGTAACTCCTGCTCCGTCGGTCTGACCGCAAATATCACTGGAAGCACGATCACCAATTTTGCCTCGCAGCTCGCCAACCTGCTGGATACCGGCCAAGATCCGACCATGGGATCGGGCGGCACGCATCTCGACAATGCCCTTAAGACGATGAACAGCAACATCAGCTCGTCGGCGATCGGCACCGGAGGTGGTGCGGGCAAAGGCGGTAACAAGCCCTACGTACTCATCATCACCGACGGCTCTCAGGATTACCAAACTCAATCGGGCGGCGGTTGGTCGTCACAAGGCTGGAGCTATACACCGGCGGTTCCGTTTCCAAATTCGGCGACGATCGTGCCTCCAAACAGCATAGATAATAACGACTATTGCGCGACGATGAAAAACCGTGGGATAACCATCGCCATTCTTTATATACCCTATGCACAAATCGTGAATCCCAATCCCAACTTTGCCAATGACGAGGATGGCTACGCCAATGCCAACATTCAGAATATTCCCGCCGCCCTCCAGGCCTGCGCGTCGCCAAAATCTTTCTACCAAGCCACCACGCCTGCGGAAATCAAGAACCAGCTCTGGACCATGTTCAACGATCAGCTCAATGCGGCTCGCGTCACAAACTGAAAGTGAGGCGGGCCTGCCGGCCGCGCCTCGTGTCGCGCCGGCGCCGGACTAGCCGGGCATGACGCGAAGTAGAACATGATCCAGAAAGAGCCTGCCTCGCACCTTGATGCGGCGTGGATACCCTTTTCCCATCTACGCGAACCCCGTGCTCCCCTGTGATTTTTTAACTGGACGTTTCGGCGAGCGAAGGCAGGTCGGAAACGAGCATGCTCCAAGGAGACGTCAGAGCGGGATGATTATTCGAAGAAAAGTCGTCACGCTCGAACCGGCTTGTCGGGATCTGTCGCAGATCCAACATCGCTGGCCTTTGCTGCCGCCTCGTACGCCGCGTTGCGACCGTTCGCCGGCAACTGTGCCTGGCGGACGTCCCGGCCGTCGATCTTTTTGAGGTCTTCCAATTTTCAAGTAGAGGGAGAATAGCAGCCGGCATTATTATACTGGACGCAAAGCGTATTGCGCGGCGCCATCCAGATGCTGTCAGAGAGGGTGATTGGTCCGGTTATAAATTGAACAAACAAAGGTGTATATGTGTATTGCACCTCTGCGAGCGACAAATAGCAACCCTTAGGGGGTGCATTGCCTGCCGTGTAGGTGGTCGGGTCGCAGGCGTTATTCGGAGTGGTTGTGCCGCCAAGTTTTGTCGGGACCTGAATGTTGTTGCTAGTATTATACACATAAGGGGTCATGTTGAGCGCAAAACTCCACGCGACCTTCGGCCCAGCGGTGGTGATCTCCACCTGTGAGATCCTGAGGCCCGTCGGCCCCGAGGGATACGGCGCCAGCACTTTCGCAGCCCCGCCCGAGATCAGCTGCAGGTCGTCATCCTGAACTGATGGATATTGAGCGGTCATTGCGTCGAGCGCGTAGGCAGCGGCGCGCACTTTCATGTAAATGGCGATGGCGCGTCCGGCATCGATCGTCGCGAGCAACAGGAGGACGAGCATCGGCAAGACGAGGGCGAATTCTATCGCGATGGCGGCGCGGGTCGATGCGAGGAAGCGCCGAGAGAGAGCGAAAAGCCGCGGCATCTCAACTGGGCTCCACCCGGATCACCGTCACGCCCATCACGTCCATGGTGCCGTTGCAATTATTCTTGAGGGCGAAGCCCAGCGGGCCGGTGATGATGTTGAGCGGGTATATCAGCTGTATAACGACGACCTGGCCCGGGTTGCCGATGTCGTAATTCCAGCCGGTGTTGGCGGCGCACTGATTATTGTTCATTTGGTAGGACGATGGCATCGAGGTGCTGGCGCTTTGCCAGTCCTGGTAAGCCTGCACGTTGACAATCACCGACGAACAGCTCAACAGCGGCTTGATGATGTTGCAGACGATGCTGTTCGCATTAAGTGTGCCGTTGTAGTTGCCTTGGCCGTCCTTGTTGATGGTGGAGCTTTGCGACGGGGCCTGGTTGGTCATGAACTGGCGGCCCATTTCGGAGGCCGCTGTCTGCAGGGTCTGCTGGGCGAAAAGGAAATAGCAAATTTCGAGTATGCCGATGATCAGCGCGATGAACGCCGGGAAGACCAGGGCAAACTCGACCGCGGTCGAGGCGTCCGAGGTGTGGCGAAAGCGGGAAATGTTTCGTCCGCACCGTCGCAAATACCCTATCAGTCTTGCTGACATGCGTTGCCCCGTTGCGATGCCGATGGCCGGCCCTCGTCGGATTTGCTCGGACACTCGCATCGGCGGGTTAAGCCCGGAGCGCCTGCAAACCTGTAGCGTCTTCGCCAAGAACATGCGGCTGAAATGTAAATTATGAGTTTTTGCTGTCAGCGCTGTTTCAGCGCATCTTCGAACTATTGTGGTTAATCAGATGTTTATTCCATCCTCAATTCGGTACGCCGGCAAATGCGTCGCCGTGCCGCGCACCGCGCCACGCCCGCCGCACCCTTTCTTAACGCTGCCCTGATAGCCCAACAGTCAGCGTATTCGCACCGGCTGCGGGCTTGCTCATGTTGTGGGACTTCTTCGCCGCGCTGATCACCGGCTTCGGCGACACCATCATCCACACGGCGCCCTACCTCATCGTGATCGGACTGCTGTCGGCGCTGCTGTCCCGCCGGTTCGCCTGCAATCGCGACACGCCGTGGTGGCGCAGCCCCGAGCTTGCGACCGATCTCGCCTACTGGTTCGTCGTCCCGGTGTTCACCCGCTTCCTGCGCATCGGCCTGCTGGTGCTGGGCGCGATCGTGATCTTCGACGTGCACGGCGCGCAGGGAATCATCGATTTCTACGAAAACGGCCACGGCCCCTGGGCGGCGCTGCCGTTTTGGCTCCAGGTCGTGCTCTATCTCGTGATCTCGGATTTCATGCTCTACTGGATCCACCGCGTCTTCCACGGCCCGCACATGTGGAAGTATCACGCGGTGCATCACTCGTCCGAGCACGTCGATTGGGTCTCCGCCGCGCGCTTCCACCCGGTCAACCTGTTCCTCGGCACGATCCTCGTCGACGTGACCCTGCTGCTCGCCGGCATTCCCCCGGCGGTGCTCAGCATCCTGGTGCCGTTCGGCGTTTTCATGTCGGCGTTCGTGCACGCCAACCTTAACTGGACGCTCGGGCCGTTCAAATACGTACTGGCGAGCCCGGTGTTCCATCGCTGGCATCACACCGCGCTCGAACGCGGCGGCTCGAAGAACTTCGCCGGAACGTTTCCGATCATCGACGTTCTGTTCGGCACCTTCTACATGCCGGCGCACGCTTTGCCGGACGATTACGGGGTCGCCGACCCGCAGTTTCCGAAGGGATTCGCCGCGCAGCTGGCCTATCCGTTTAAACAATAGACGGACAACAGACGACAGAGGACGGACAAGGAGGGATTCACCTTCCTTGAATTCTGCCGTCCGTCGTCCGTCGTCCGTCCTCTGTCTGCAAGCGGATTTTAAGACGTAATCGTCATGGTGTCGGCCTAAGCGGACGCCGGGAGGCCGTCGGGCGCCGCACGCAGGCAAAGGCGCCGACCAGCATGAACAAGGACGTCTTCGTGATCGGCGCCGGTCCGGCGGGGCTGACCGCCGCCTATCTCCTGACCAAGGAAGGCGTTCCGACCACCGTCATCGAAATGGACGAGCGGTACGTCGGAGGCATCAGCCGCACCGAAAGCTACAAGGGCTATCTGTTCGACATCGGTGGTCACCGGTTCTTTTCGAAATCCGAGGAAGTGCTGAACTTGTGGAATGAGATCTTGCCGGACGATTTCATCGAACGACCGCGCCTCTCGCGCATCTATTACAACGGCCGCTTCTTCTCATACCCGCTCAAGGCGTTCGAGGCGTTGAACAACCTCGGCTACCTCGAAAGCGCGCTGTGCGTGCTCTCCTATCTGCACAAGCAGGTGTTCCCGCACGAGGACCCGGAAACTTTCCATCAGTGGGTCTCCAACCAGTTCGGCGAGCGCCTGTTCTCGATTTTCTTCAAGACCTACACCGAGAAGGTGTGGGGGATGTCGTGCGACGAAATCTCCGCCGACTGGGCCTCGCAACGCATCAAGGGGCTCGACCTGTGGAGCGCGATGGCAAACGCCTTGCGCCGGTCGATGCGGCCGCAGGGCGGCGGCGAGAGCCACGAGGGCGAAGTCATAAAAACGCTGATCGAAAGCTTCCGCTATCCGCGCAAGGGCCCGGGGATGATGTGGGAAACCGCCGCCCGGCGCGTGACGGAGCGCGGCGGCACGATCCATATGGGCCACGCACTCGAGCGCCTGCAATACGACCGCGCGTCCGGCCGGTGGACGATAATCGCGCGCCGCGCCGACGGCTCGCGCGCGACATTCACGGCGGCCCACGTCATCTCGTCGGCCCCGATCCGTGAATTGTGCCGCGCGTTCGATCCCCTCCCGCGCTGCATCGAGGCGGCGGACGCCCTGCGCTACCGGGATTTCCTCACCGTCGCCCTCATGGTGCGAAAGGCAGACCTGTTCCCCGACAACTGGATCTATATCCACGAGCCGAGCGTCAAAGTCGGCCGCATCCAGAACTTCCGTTCGTGGTCGCCCGCGATGATGCCGAGCCCCGATGTCACCTGCCTGGGACTCGAGTATTTCTGTTTCGAAGGCGACGGCCTGTGGGGCGCAACCGACGCGGAACTGATCGCCATGGCAACGCGCGAACTCGCCACTATCGGCCTGGCGCAGCCCGACGAGATCGATGACGGTTGCGTGGTGCGCCAGCGCAAGGCCTATCCGGTCTATGACGAACATTATCGCGATCGCGTCGAAACGATCCGCAGCGAACTGAGCGAGCGTTATCCGAGCCTGCACCTCGTCGGGCGCAACGGGATGCACAAATACAACAACCAGGACCATGCCATGATGACCGCCATGCTCACCTGTCGCAATATTCTGGCGGGTCGCAACGTTTATGATGTGTGGCGCGTCAACGAGGATGCCGAGTATCACGAGGCGGGCGACACCCGCACCGTCGAGGCGCTCGGCAGCCTGCGCCAAGTACCGCAAAGCGTCGGGCGCGTCGCGTGAGCTTGGAAAGCCAATCGTAAAGACATCCTAAACGAACAACGCCTACGCTCCGGTCACCATCCCGCGCGACCGAGAGAAGTCATTTTGCAATGATCGACACGATCCGGCTGCTGTTGTTTCCGGGCCTGATGGCGTTCGCGGCCTCGAGCGACCTGTTCACGATGACCATCTCCAACAAGGTCTCGCTGGCGCTCGCAGCGGGTTTCCTCGCCATGGCGCTCGCCATCGGCATGAGCCCCGGCGAGATCGGGATGCACGTTGCCGCCGCGGCCGCCGTGCTGGTGGTCGCTTTCGTGTTCTTCACCCAGGGCTGGGTCGGCGGCGGCGACGCCAAGCTCGCAGCCGCGATCAGCTTGTGGTTCGGCTTCGACCACTTGCTGCAATATCTCCTCAACGCCGCGCTGCTGGGCGGGGGGCTCACCCTGCTGCTGATCAATTTCCGGCTGGTGCCGTTGCCGCCGTCGTTCGAGCGCTGGGCCTGGCTTGCCCGGCTGCACCAAAAGAAGGGTGGCGTGCCCTACGGCATCGCGCTCGCCGCCGCGGCCCTCATGGTCTATCCCGACACGATCTGGATGAAACCACTCGGCGGCTAGTGCCCCGATTCCGAAGTTCGGATCATTTTGCGGCACCCTCGTTTGCGAACTTCGGAATCGAAGGGCACCAGCAACTTATTGAATCTAGTGTGGCTTTGGTTCAGAAGTCCGCATCTCGGACTCGCTGCCAGAATGATGCGGACTTCTGAACCGCTACACTAGTGCCGCGAACCCGAAGTCCGCACCGCAATTGCCGCACGTCCGGTTGCGAACTTCGGGTTCAAAGCGGCACTAGAATCATAAAGTTGGCTAGTGTCCTTCGATTCCGAAGTTCGCTTCAGTCGTGCTGCCATGGTTGGCGAACTTCGGAATCGGGACACTAGTCAGTTTCCGTTGCATTTCTTTCGATTTTGCCGGGGAATATTTGGTTAACTCAAATTAGATACGCCTCATTAACCATGGATTGACGTTTCGCTGGTGAAATCCAGTCGTCGCGCCAATGCGGCCGAAGCGTTCGTAACCGTGGAAAGTGCAGCGTATGAAAGCCGCGCGTATCGTCGTCCTTGCCGTCGCCATCGGCGCCGGTGGCATCGCCGCCTACCTCGCCAGCGGATCGAAGGAACCACCGCCCGCCCCGGCCCCCGCGCCGGTCGTCCAGATCGACACCGTCGAAATCCTGACGGCGAAGGGCGACATCAACATGGGCCAGGTGGTCTCGGCCCAGGACATCCAGTGGCAAATCTGGCCGGCCAGCGCCGCCAGCTCGTATTTCCTCCGCAAGAAGGACCGGCCCAACGCCATCGAGCAGCTCACCGGCTCGATTGCCCGCTCGCCCTTCGTCGCCGGCGAGCCCATCCGCGAGGCCAAGCTGATCAAGGCCAACGGCTCCGGCTTCATGGCCGCCCTGCTGCCCTCGGGCATGCGCGCGGTCTCCACCGAAATCTCCCCCGAGACCGGGGCGGGCGGCTTCATCCTGCCCAACGACCGAGTCGACGTCCTCCTCACCCGCCGCGACCGCGAGGCTGAGAAGGCCACCGGCATCGAGGCTCACATCAGCGAAACCATCCTGACGGACGTGCGGGTGCTCGCGATCGACCAGACGATCGAGGAAAAGAACGGCCAGCGCGTCGTGGTCGGCCGGACCGCCACCCTCGAAGTGACGCCCGGCCAAGCCGAGACCCTCGCGGTCTCGCGCCAGCGCGGCGTTCTCTCGCTTGCGCTGCGCAGCCTGATCGACGCCAACGCGCCGGTTGCCGCAACCGACGATGAGAAAACCTCGAGACGCCGCCTCAACATGGTCCGCTTCGGCGTCAGCACGGCAACCGCGCCCAAGTAGCCGGGGAGAAAACGACGATGAAAACCCTGCTTCCCGTCTCACTCGCCGCGGGGCTCGCCGTTGCGGCGGGAGTCGGCGCGGTCCTTCACCCGGCCGCCGCCGAGGACAGGGCGCGCGTCGCCGCCGCTCCGGCCGGTGACGACGACATGCCGACCGGATCCGCCCGGCTTGCCGCCGGCGACCCTGCCGCGCGCTTCGTCGCCCTCGGGGTAGGGAAATCGATCGTGGTCGATCTCTCGCGCGACGTGCGCGACGTGCTCGTGTCCAATCCCAAGATCGCCAATGCAGTCATCCGTTCCTCGCGCCGGGCCTACCTGATCGGCGGCGAAACTCCCGGCCAGACCAATATCTACTTCTTCGACGGGGAAGGCCGCCAGATCGCCGGGTTCGATATCGCGGTAACGCGCGACCTCAACGGGGTGCGCGGAGCGCTCAAGCAAATGCTGCCGCATGCCGACGTCCACGTCGAAGGCGTCGGCGACGGGGTTGTGCTGACCGGGACGGTGGCAACTGCAATCGACTCGCAACGGGCGACCGACCTCACGGCGCGGCTGGTCGGCGATATTTCAAAGGTGGTCAACAGCCTGACGATCGCCGGCCGGGATCAGGTGATGCTCAAGGTCACCGTCGCCGAAGTCCAGCGCAACGTCATCAAGCAGCTCGGCATCAACCTGAACGGCAGCATCGGTTACGGCACGTTCATGCCGGTCACCGACACCCCCTTCTCCGCGTCCGGCTCGCCGCTGAACAACACGGCGGCCACGGTCAGCTTCAATTCGGGACAAAATTTCTTCAACGCGACCGTGCGGGCGATGGAGCAAGCCGGCGCGATCCGTACGCTGGCGGAGCCGACGCTCACCGCGATATCGGGCGAGAGTGCCAATTTCATCGCCGGCGGCGAGTTTCCGATCCCGTCGGGCTACAACTGCAGCGTTCCGTCGGGCGCCTCCGTCACGATCTGCCAGTACGGCATCGACTTCAAGAAATTCGGCGTCAGCCTCAACTTCACGCCAGTCGTCCTGTCGGAAGGCCGGATCAGCCTCAAGGTCATGACCGAGGTTTCCGACCTCTCGAACGAGAACACGTTGACTCTTTCCGGGTCGCCCCCGGTCACCATCCCGTCGATCCAGGTGCGACGCACCGAGACCACCGTGGAAATTCCGTCGGGCGGCGCGCTCGCCATGGCCGGCATGATCAAGGACCAGACCAAGCAGGCGATCAACGGCGTACCCGCGCTGATGGAGCTGCCGGTGCTCGGTTCGTTGTTCAAGAGCCGCGAGTACATCAACCAGAAGACCGAGCTGGCCGTGATCGTGACGCCCTACATCGTGCACCCGGTCGGGCCCAAAGACCTGTCGCGGACGACCGATGGGTTCGTCGACGCGGGCGACACCGCCGGCACCCTGCTCGGCAAGTTCAACCGCATCTACGGCACGGTCGACGCGGACGACAGGCGGCGCACCTACTACGGCAAACCCGGTTTCATTCTCGATTGAGCGCGCAAGGGAGAACGGACATGAAAAAACTTCTCACCCTGCGTCGGCGCCGTCCGCGGCAGAGCGCCTGGTGCGCGGCGGCACTTCTCGCCGCCACGGCGCTCGCAGGCTGCGGCCAGACCTATCAGGCGGCCATAGACACCTATCCGGAAGACATCCGCCTGCGCCACCCGATCTCGATCCGCGAGGGCGAGCGCAAGCTCGAGCTGTTCGTGGGCGTCAACCGCGGCGGGCTCTCGCCGGCGCAACAGGCGGACGTGCTCGGCTTCGCCCACAGCTGGCGACACGAGGGCACCGGCGGCATGCTCATCGACATCCCCTGGGGCACGCCCAACGAGCGCGCGAGCGTCGATGCGGTCGACGAGGTGCGATCGATCCTCGCCGCCGCCGGCGTGGCGCCGGACGCCATCGCCACCCGGCGCTACCGGCCGACGACGCCGATCAAATTCGCGACCGTGCGGCTGTCGTATCCGAAAGTGATCGCGGAGGCCGGGCCGTGCGGCCTGTGGCCCAAGGACCTCGGGCCGAGCAAAGACGGCACCGATTCGTCCAATCACTCGTACTGGAACTTCGGCTGCACGCAGCAGCGCAATCTCGCCGCCATGGTCGACAATCCGGCGGATCTTGTGCAGGCGCGCGGCGAAACTCCGTCCTATGCCGCTCGGCGCGCCGTCGTGCTCGACAAATACCGCAAGGGCGAGGCGACGGCGACGCGCAGTCCGGACAGCGAAAAAGGCAAAATCAGCGACATCGGCAAATGATCAAATATTCTCTAAAACCAGACGGCTCGACCGACGCCGGCGCGGCAGGCGCGGGCGAGCACATCGCGCCGGTTCCCCGCATCTCGATCCAAGCTTTCTGCGAGACCGCGGAGAGCGCATCCACGGTGCAGGCCGCGGGCGACGACCGCCGCATGGCCAAGGCGCATCTGAAGATCCAGATGGGCGGCATCGCCGCTGCCGCCGAGGCCTATCGCAGCGCGCCGACGCCGAATGTGGTGCTCATCGAATCGGAGAGCCGGCACGACGAATTGCTCACCGGGCTCGATCAGCTCGCCGAGGTTTGCGACGCCGGCACGCGGGTGATCGTGGTCGGCCGCGCCAACGACATCCTGCTCTACCGCGAATTGGTGCGCCGGGGCATCAGCGACTATCTGATCGCGCCGATCGATGTCCTCGACATTATCCGCGCCATCTCGTCCCTGTTCGGCGCGCCCGACGCCAAGCCGGTGGGACGGACGATCGCGGTCGTCGGCGCCAAGGGCGGCGTCGGCGCCTCGACTGTCGGGCACAACATCGCCTGGTCGATCGCCCGCGACATGCGGCTCGATGCGGTCGTCGCCGACCTCGACCTTGCCTTCGGCACCGCCGGCCTCGACTATAATCAGGATCCACCCCAGGGCATCGCCGACGCCGTGTTCTCGCCCGAGCGCATCGACACGGCGTTCGTCGACCGGCTGCTGTCCAAATGCACCGACCACCTGAGCCTGCTGGCGGCGCCCGCCACCCTCGAGCGCGTCTACGACTTCGGCACCGATGCCTTCGATTCGATTTTCGACGTGCTGCGCGGCTCGGTCCCCTTCATCATACTCGACGTTCCGCATGTCTGGTCGGGCTGGACCAAACGCACGCTCATCGCCGCCGACAGCATCCTGATCGTGGCTGGGCCCGATCTCGCCAACCTGCGCAACGCCAAGAACATGATCGATCTGCTGCGCGCGGCGCGGCCGAACGACCATCGCCCGCACTACTGTCTCAACCAGGTCGGCGTGCCGAAGCGGCCGGAGATCAAGGCGGACGAGTTCGCCAAGGCGCTCGAAGCGGAGCCCGCCGGCCTCATCCCGTTCGAGCCGCAGATGTTCGGCACCGCGGCCAATAACGGCCAGATGATCGCCGAGATTTCCTCCGGGCATCGCGTCGCCGAAACCTTCCGCCAGCTGGCGCAAGTCGTGACCGGGCGCGGCGAGGTGAAGCGGGCGCGCAGCAACCTGCTCACGCCGTTCCTCGAAAAGCTCAAGCTCCGTCAGGCGTAGAGCGCGGGAGGTTCGGGCGTGTTCGGCAAGCGCAGCAACAATGGTCCGGAACCGCGCGGGCCGGTCGAGACTTTGCCGCCTGCGCCGGCGCCGGTCGAGGCGCCCAGCAGGGGCATCGAGGTCGGTCGCGCTCCGCTGCCCTCCGCCGGCCTAGCCGCGCCTATCGTGTCGCCGCCGCTCGCCCCGGAGAGCCGCGGCCAGCCGGCGATGCCGGCGCCGAGCGCAACCGATGCGCGGCGCTCCGAGAGCTATTACGAGACCAAAGGCACGATCTTCAGCGCGCTGATCGAGGCGATCGACCTGGCGCAGCTTGCTCGGCTCGATGCCGAATCGGCGCGTGAGGAAATCCGCGACATCGTCAACGAGATCATCGCGATCAAGAACATCGTGATGTCGATCTCCGAGCAGGAGGAGCTGCTCGAGGACATCTGCAACGACGTGCTCGGCTACGGACCGCTCGAGCCGCTGTTGGCGCGCGACGACATCGCCGACATCATGGTCAATGGCGCCAGCACCGTTTACATCGAGGTCGCCGGCAAGATTCAGCGTACCGGCATCCGCTTCCGCGACAATCAGCAGCTGCTCAACATTTGCCAGCGCATCGTCAGCCAGATCGGACGGCGCGTCGACGAGGCATCGCCGATCTGCGACGCGCGCCTGCCGGACGGCTCGCGTGTCAACGTGATCGTACCGCCGCTCGCGCTCGACGGGCCCTCGCTCACCATCCGCAAGTTCAGGAAGGACAAGCTCACCCTCGACCAGCTGGTCCGGTTCGGCACCATCACGCCGGCGGGCGCCGAGCTGATCAAGATCATCGGCCGCTGCCGCGTCAATACGCTGGTCTCCGGCGGCACCGGTTCCGGCAAGACCACGCTGCTCAACACGCTGACGGCCTTCATTGACGACGACGAGCGCGTCATCACCTGCGAGGACGCGGCCGAACTGCAATTGCAGCAGCCGCATGTGGTGCGTCTCGAAACCCGCCCGCCCAACCTCGAAGGCGAGGGCCAGGTCACCATGCGCGACTTGGTGCGCAACTGCCTGCGCATGCGGCCCGAACGCATCATCGTCGGCGAGGTGCGCGGTCCCGAGGCGTTCGACCTGCTGCAGGCGATGAACACCGGCCACGACGGCTCGATGGGCACGCTGCACGCCAACAATCCGCGCGAGGCGCTCTCCCGTATCGAGTCGATGATCACCATGGGCGGCTTCTCGCTGCCCTCGAAGACAATCCGCGAAATGGTGTGCGCCTCGGTCGACCTGATCGTGCAGACCGCGCGCCTGCGCGACGGCTCGCGCCGCATCACCCATCTCACCGAAGTGATGGGTATGGAAGGCGACGTCATCATCACGCAGGACCTGTTCGTCTACGAAATCCTGGGCGAGGACGCGGCCGGCAAACTGATCGGCCGCCACCGCTCGACCGGGATCGGCCGTCCCAAGTTCTGGGACCGCGCCCGCTATTACGGCGAGGAAAAACGGCTGGCCGCCGCGCTCGACGCGGCCGAAGTGGCCGACGAACCGCTCAAGACGCAATAAGGGCCGCCATGCCGCTGCAGACCCTTGCCATGTTCTTCCTGGGCACGCTCGCGGCCGGCGGCGTCGCGTGGGTATTCATCTATCCGCTGCTCTCGGGGGAGCGGCGCGCCGAGCAGCGCAAGGCCAGCGTCGCGCGCGCCCAGCCGATGATCGCCTCCCCGGCCGCGCGCGCCGTGCCGAAAGTCCGCCGCGAACAAGTCGAGGAAACCCTCAAGGACATCGAGGCCCGGCGAAGGAAGGCCAAGTCTCCGCCGCTGTCGGTGCGCATCTCGCAAGCCGGCCTGAGTTGGAGCAAGCGCCAGTTCATCATGATCAGCGCCGGTCTGGCGGTCGTCGCCAGCGCCATCGCGTTCTTCACGGGCACCGGCCTGTTGACCACGGCAGGCGCTTGCTTCGCGGCCGGCTTCGGGTTTCCCCGGTGGATGCTGCATTTCCTGAAGAAGCGGCGCGAACGCAAGTTCCTCGAGGCTTTCGCCGATGCGGTCGACGTGATCGTGCGCGGGGTCAAGGCGGGCCTGCCGCTAGGCGACTGCCTCAGGGTGATTGCCACCGACTCCCAGGAGCCGGTGAAAAGCGAGTTCCGCGCCATTACCGAAACGCAGACGATCGGCATGCCGCTCGGCGAAGCGTGCACCCGGCTCTATGAGAGCATGCCGCTGCCGGAGGCCAACTTCTTCGGCATCGTCATCTCCATCCAGCAGAAGGCCGGCGGCAACCTCTCCGAGGCGCTCGGCAACCTGTCGCGCGTGCTGCGCGATCGCAAGAAGATGCAGGCGAAGATCCGGGCGATGTCGATGGAAGCAAAGGCCTCCGCGGTCATCATCGGCTCGCTGCCGCCCGCCGTCATGCTTCTCGTCTACATAACCAGCCCGACCTACATCGAGCTGTTGTGGACCACCGAGCTCGGCCGCTTGATGCTCGCCGCCTGCGTCACCTGGATGTCGATCGGCGTGTTCGTGATGAAGAAGATGATCAACTTCGATTTTTAGAGTTCTGCCATGATCGATTTCCTCATCGGGGTAATGTCGGACACGCGGTTTCTCGCGATGATGTTCGCCGCCATCGCGGCCGCCGCGACCGTGATCACGCTAGCCATGCCGCTGTTCGCGAGCGACAACCTCGGCCGGCGCATGAAGGCGGTGGCGCTCGAGCGCGAGAAGATCCGCCTGCGCGAACGCGAGCGCCTGGCGGGGGCGCAGAAGATTTCGCTGCGCCGCTCGCCCAAGCAGTTCATGAAGACCGCGGTCGAGCGCTTCAACCTCGCCAAGTGGGTGGGCCAGGAGGAGGCACGCGACAAACTGGTGCAGGCCGGCTATCGCGGGCAGGCGCCTTACGTCGCCTACCTGTTCTTCCGCATGGTCACGCCCGCGGTGATGTTCATTGCCGCGATCGTGTACCTGTTCGTCATCGTCAAACTCCAGCAGCCGACGATGATCAAGGTCGCGCTGTGCATCGGCGCCGCCTATCTCGGCATGCACCTGCCGTACGTGTTCCTCAAGAACAAGATCACGCGGCGGCAGACCTCGCTCCGGCGCGCCTTCCCGGACGCGCTCGACTTGCTGCTGATCTGCGTGGAATCGGGCATGTCGGTCGAAGCCGCGTTCCGCAGGGTCAGCCAGGAGATCGGCGCCCAATCGGTCGCGCTCGCCGAGGAATTCACGCTGACCACGGCCGAACTCTCGTATTTGCCGGATCGGCGCCAGGCGTATGAAAATCTCGCCAAGCGCACCGACCTCGAGGGCGTCAAGGCGGTGTGCGTCGCCTTGCAGCAGGCCGAGCGCTACGGCACGCCCCTCGGCACGACGCTGCGGGTCATGGCGCAGGAAAATCGCGACATGCGCATGTCGGAGGCGGAAAAGAAAGCGGCCGCCCTGCCGCCCAAGCTCACGGTGCCGATGATCCTGTTCTTCCTGCCGTGCCTGTTTATCGTCATTCTCGGCCCCGCCGCCATCAAGGTCATGGCGATTCAGTGACGCCTTGGGCGCGCAAAGCTGATACGGCGTCGGAAGGCGTGCACCAAACTCGACGTCATGCTGAGGAGGTCGCGCGCTTGCGCGCATCCGTCTCGAAGCATGGCCACAAGCACCGAGAGCGTTTCCATCCTTCGAGACGCGCGCGCGACCAAGTCGCGCGCGCCCTCAGGATTACGTTGAGTTTGTTGCACGCGCCCGGGACGCTCACGTCGTGCCGGGGTGCGGGAGCTTGGCGAGGCCGTTCGGGTGGGCGAGCATTCGCTTGAGATAAGCGACGTTGGCGGCGGCTTCTTCCGGCGGCAGATCGGCGCGCGCGATAGTTTCGGCTTCCGCGAAGCGCCCCTGCAGGCCGACCACCAGCGCCAGGTTCTGCCGCACCCGCGGGTCGACGCGGCCGCCGGTCGTCGCTCGCCGCAAGGTCTCCTCCGCCTGCTTGAGATCCTTCGAAAGCGCGTAGGAGAGCCCGAGGTTCGAGAGCACCGAGGGCTCGTCGGGCACGATGCGCAACGCACTTGCGTAGTAGCGCCGCGCTTCCTCATGACGGCCCATCTGGTCGAGCACCGCACCCTGCACGGAAAGGATGTGCCAGTCGGGCTGATCCGGCGTGTGCGCGCGGTTGAGCACTTCGAGCGCCTGGGGATAGTTGCCGACGTCGGCGAGCGCCCGGCCGTAAGCCGCAAGCACCGCGCGGTTCTTGGGATCGCGGATGGCGGCCTGCTCGAGCACGGCGGCCGCCTGCGCGCGCTGGCCGATTTCGCGCAGCGCCCGCGCATAGCGTATGGCGACGTCGGCGTTTCCCGGATTGCTCTTGTAGAGATCACCGGCCGCCTCGGCCTCGCGCCGCCAGTCGCCGCCCGTGGGTCCGGCTTCGGAGGCAACCGAGCCGGTCGAGCCCGGATCGGCGCCGCCCGTCGGGCGCATCGACGCACAACCGGCGGCGGCCGCGGCGAGCGCCGGCGCGAGAACCAGCGGACCAATCAGGCGCGCGAGACGAGAACGATAACCTGAAGCCATGACCCTGCTCCGCCGGGCGCGGAGAGACCCGGCCGAACTTCTGCAATAGTCCGTTAACCCTAATGCCCGGTTAACCGCCCCTGGCTGGATCTTCTCGGCCCTGACCCGCCGTGGTAGAGCGCGCCCGCTCTCAGGAAGACCTCATGCATCCTGCTTTCGTTGCGCCCGGCTCCGCGCCGGCGGTTCCGATCTGGTTTGTCAGCGGCGCGACCTGGCCGGCGTTGCGCGTCGCGCTGGAGCCCGCGGCGCGCGCCTTCGTCGATGCGGCGGCGTTCGAGGCGAAACCCGGCCGGCACCTGCTGCTGCCCGGCAAGGCCGACGGGCTCGGGGGCGTGCTGTTCGGTCTCGAAGCCGACGACGGCGGGAAGAATCTTTTCCTGCCGGGCCGGCTCGTCGAGCTGCTGCCTGCCGGCACCTATCGATTCGCCAATGCGCCCCATGACGCGCGGCTCGCGGCGCTCGCCTTCGCGCTCGGCTCGTACAGCTTCGCGCGCTATCGCAGCGCCGAGGCCAAGCAGGTGCGGCTCGAAATCCCCGATGGCATCGACGGCCCCGACATCTCGCGCGTCGCGGAAGGGGTGAGCCTCGCGCGCGACCTCATCAATACGCCGGCGAACGATCTCGGTCCGGCAGAGCTTGAAGAGGCGGTGCGTGCGCTTGCCGCGCGGCATGGCGCCTCCCTTCGCGCGGTGGTGGGGAACGACCTCATCAAACAAAATTTCCCCCTCATTCATGCGGTGGGGCGCGCCGCCGACCGGGCGCCGCGGCTCGTCGATTTCTCCTGGGGCGATCCCGCGCATCCCAAAGTGACGCTCGTCGGCAAAGGCGTGACGTTCGATACCGGCGGTCTCGACATCAAGCCCGAGAGCGGCATGCGCATCATGAAGAAAGACATGGGCGGCGCCGCCTGTGTCCTCGCGCTTGCGCACATGATCATGGATCGCGCGCTCAAGCTGCGCCTGCGCGTGCTCATCCCGGCGGTCGAAAACGCGATCTCGGGCGGCGCCTTCCGCCCGCTCGACATCTATCGCTCGCGCAAAGGCCTCACGGTCGAAATCGGCAACACCGACGCGGAGGGCCGCCTGATCCTCGCCGACGCGCTCGCGCTTGCTGACGAGGAGAAGCCGGAGCTGATCGTCGACATGGCGACGCTCACCGGCGCAGCGCGCGTCGCGCTCGGCCCGGATTTGCCGCCGTTCTACACCGAGGATGAGACGCTCGCGGCCGAGCTTGCGCGTTGCTCCGTGGGCGAGAACGATCCGCTATGGCGCCTGCCGCTGTGGCGGCCGTATTCGTCGATGCTCGATTCCAAGGTCGCCGACCTCAACAATGTAGCGACCGGCGGCTTCGCCGGCTCGATCACCGCCGCGCTGTTTCTCAGGCGTTTCGTCGAAGCGGCGAAGAGCTGGTTGCACATCGACCTGTACGCCTGGACGCCGGCGGCAAAGCCCGCGCGGCCGGAAGGCGGCGAATGCCAGGCGGCGCGTGCGCTCTACGCGCTGCTCGCCGCCCGCTACGCATGACATTCGTCTTCAACCGCTCACCGCGACCCCTCGTTCGCCCAATTCAGGACGTTTGCAATTCCGTCGCCCGACAGGTCAGAATTACGTCATGAGAATCGCGACATTCTCCCTTTGCTTGACCGTTGGCCTCTTCGGCAGCTCAAGCTTTACCTTGGCCGAGCCCAGGCCAGGCATTTGCTCAGGTGTGCTTTCCAAGTTCCAGGACCACTTTGTGCTTAAATTGGGCCGCGAGAGCATCTGCACCTTCAACTCGGAGGACGAGAAGAAAATTCTTGCCATATGTACGCAAGGACATCGGTGCGAGGCGTTCGGATTAGTGGACGATTGCAAGGACTCCGGCGAATGCATCGAGATGACCGGTATCGCTTCCGTCAAGGATATCACTGCCGCCCAACAACTCTCGCGGTCAAGGCGGCGCCGGTAATGCGCGCCGACAACATCTCCTAACCCATGCCGCCCTTGCATCCGCGCCTCACGCCGGCCCGGCCCGACCTCGCCGCGCGCTCTCTTCAGGGCAAAGTCGCTGCCGAACGTTTCGTCGACGGCGCGCCGCGCGAGGTGATCGACCCGCAGGTGCCGCTGCGCCGTGCGCCCTCTCCTGAAGCGCCGCTCGACACCGAGGCGCTGATGGGCGAGCGGGTCACCGTTTATGAAACAAGCGACGAAGGCTGGGCGTGGGGTCAACTCGATGATGACGGCTACGTCGGCTTCATGCCGGCGAACGGCCTCGTCGCACCCGGCGCGCCGCCCACTGATCGCGTGAGCGCGCTGCGCACGCTGGTGTTCCCGGCGCCATCGTTCAAGCTTCCGCCGATCGGCGCGCTTCCATTGGGCGCGCGCGTCGCCGTGCTGCGCACGGAGGGCCGGTTCGCGGTCATCGCGCCGGGCGGCTTCGTGCCGGTGCAGCATCTCGCGTCGGTTGAGAGCCGCGAGCCTGACTTCGTCGCCGTCGCCGAGCGCTTCCTCGGCACGCCTTATCTCTGGGGCGGCAAGACCAGCCTCGGCCTCGACTGCTCCGGGCTGGTGCAGGTTGCGCTGACCGCCTGCGGCATTCCCTGCCCGCGCGATACCGATATGCAGGTGACGGCGCTCGGCACGGAGATTGCCGACGTCACGTATCGACGCGGCGATCTCATTTTCTGGAAGGGGCACGTCGCGATCGTGCGCGACGAAAAAACCGTGATTCACGCCAACGCCTTCCACATGGCGGTCGCGATCGAGCCGATCGACCAGGCGATCGCCCGCATCCGCAACAGCGACGGCGAGGTGACGAGCGTGCGGCGGGTGGCCGGCTCAATAGCCTAAACGATGGATCGACCACGTTCTGCAGCACTTTGTCGAGACTTCTCACTAATTATTCTTTAGCATTAGGTGGTTTGCGTCATCCGCCGCAGTTCTCTAAGAACATTGAGGAACTTGCTCAAATCTTCTTTATCAATTTTATCATTAAGCGTTCCGTGTATTATGCGATTACGCGAAACTGCGAGCCTCCGCAATAAATCCGCTTCAGAGGGGGTCACGATTCCGTCAGCAGCCAAAATTTCAATCAAACGCGCAGGAGTTTGTGGTCGCGCGAATTTAGCCGGATTGAGAGCGCGCCCAAGCGCTTCAAAAGTCGCCCACCCAATCAACGTGGCGCCATAAAGCTGACCATTTGATATTAGGTTTTCAACGGATGCGATCGATGAATCGATCGCCTCATTTCCCATCGGAGGGAGCCCTTCCGCCGGAGCGGCTGGGCGAATGTAGTAAAGGCGCAACTCCCAATCTTTTCTGTGTTCGAACCGATTTTTCAACCGCTCTTGTTTAGTTTTTGAAGAAGGGCCTTCAAGGACAACCTCAATCGCCAGATTCTTGTCTTTCCGAAGAGCAATGGCGTCGGGAATGTAACCTTCCATAAAAGCTGGCAGCAGTTGGCGAGAGGGCTCAAGATATACCGTATAGCCTTCCGCCTGAAGCTGCGGGGCTACCTGCTCAAGTACCTGCCTGACCTCGTCAACGACGTTCACGATAATTCCTCAAACGGATCATCTGACAGACGCACGTAAAGCAAGGGCTTAGGCCGAAGTAATGCTTCCTCAAGCGTCCTTGTCGGCGATGCAAAAGGGAACACATTTCCGGGTTCAAACTTCTGCACCACTACTCGCTCAACTTGAGAATCATCCATGTATATGTGCCTGCCAAGAGCGTCAAGAATCGGTTTCACAATATTATCGATGTCACCTTCCATTGCCGCATCTGGAAAATAGAACAGTGTCGCCGCTACGCGGCCACGCGTGGCCCAGTGTCCTTCCGGTAAAACAGAGCGGCTCGCTTCTTTAACACGCGCTTGCCATTCCGTTCTCGATTCCGCTCGTTTTGTCTGGAGTGACACCGGCGTGCCTTGTACCAAGAACTCTATGGGAAACTCAGGTTCCAATCCTTTACCCCTCACCCGCTTGCAATCAATACTAGCATCTCGTTCGAGACTGTCGAAGAGCATAGGACGCGTCCAATCGCGCGTCATTGCCGCCGCAGGGAAGCCAAGGACAGAGGGTGGCCCTGATTATCGGGGGTGGGGTGAAAGCAGTCGGGTCGAACTCGGTGCCGGGTGGAAGCGCGAGAGCACAAAGTATAGAGGAATTCCGACGCCCGCATCCGCGCAAGCGACGGCGAAGTGACCAGCGTGCGGCGGGTAGACGGGTCAGTAACCTAGCCGGCGATCGACCACGTTCTGCAGCGCTTCGCCGCGTTCGTGGCGCGCGATCTGCTGCGCGACGTAGATGGAGATCGCGTCGGGATCGGTGTCGGCCGCGTTGTGCGGCGAGACCGTCACCTTCGGATGCGACCAGAACGGGCTCTCCGCCGGCAGCGGCTCGTTCTCGAACACGTCGAGCGTCGCGGCCGCAAGCGTGCCGTCGTCGAGCGTCGCGAGCAGATCGGATTCCACCTGCAGCCCGCCCCGCCCGGCATTGATCACGACCGGTCCGCCCAGCACGCCGTCGCGCGCGAGCAAAGAGAACGTGCGCCGATTGAGAATGCCTTTGGTCGCCAGCGTCAGCGGCAACAGACAAACGAGTACATCGGTGCGCGTGAGAAAGGCCGCGAGTTCCTCCTGCCCGGCGAAGGTTGCAATACCGGGGAGCGCCTTGCGGGTCCGGCTCCAGCCCGCGACATCGAACCCGATCCGACGCAGCGCGTCGGCGGCGTCGCGGCCGAGTACGCCAAGTCCCATGACGCCAACGCGCAGCGCTCCCGCGGCCCGCTGGGCCGGCGGATCCCAGCGGCGCTCGCGTTGGCGGGCGTCGATGGTGCGCTGCTGGCGATGATGCAGGAGCACGTGCAGCACCACGTATTCGGTCATCCGGCCGGTAAGATCCTCGTCGGCAACGCGCACGATCGGCACGTCGGGCAGCGAGGGATCGGCGATGAGCGCATCGACGCCGGCGCCAAGGTTGAAAATCGCAGCGAGGTTGGGAAAGATCTTGAGCCCGCCCGGCGGTGGCTTCCACACCGCGGCATAGCGCACGGCGGCCGGATCGACGTAGTCGGCGGGCAAGAGCGCCACCGCGCGCTCCGGGCACACAGCGGTGAACCGTTCGCGCCAGCGCGGGGGCGACCAATTCTCGGTGCCGCCGGTGATGAGAAGAGCAAGCGCGCCTTTGGTCATTGCGCCGGTGGTTGAAGGGATAAAAAGAGCAGCGTTGCGGCAAGAATTCTTTAGCGACCCATCGCTGTGCGCGTCAAATCGCAAACAGGCCGCACCACGAAATTCGAACGCAGCCGCGGAGCGCCATCATCGCGACCGCCGTGATTCTCAACTGTTTCTTCACCTCGCCGTGGTCGGCTTTCGCGACGCGGGATCGTGGCGCCGCCCGATCCGGGGGGAACCATGGCGAGCACTTTGGTCGAATTCGCCGGCTTGCTCGCCGCCACGATCTTACTCGCCCCGCTTCTGCTCCTGCCGGGAGCGGCGATTGCCGCTTGGCTCGGCGCAAAGGAGTTCGGAGGATCCTCCCACTGGGGCATCCCGCTGCTTTTCTCCTTTGCCGTCCTGCCGGCGCTGCTGAGCCTGATCGCGCGTCTCGTGAGCCTCGACGCCGCCCTGGCGGCCCTGCTCGCCCTCGCGCTGCTCGGCGCTCCCACCCTGACAAAGATCGACCGGCCGCCGCTTTCCCTCGTCGGCGCACTGCTCGCCTGTTTGCTGGTAGCGGGAGCGGAGCTTGTCGATTTCCGCTTCGGCGCGACGCTCTATCAGCCCACGCTGGCGCTGGACATGGTCAAGCACGCCGCCACTGTGAATTCGATTGTGTCCTGGGGCTTGCCGCTGACCAACCCGTTCGTGACCCGCGCAGAGCCCGGCGGATATTACTATTTCTTCTATACCGTCGCCGCCATGCCGGTCAGGCTGACGATGGGCGTCGTCGATGCGCGCGCCGCGGTGGGGGCTTTGGCAATCTGGGACGGGGCGGCCTTGCTGACGCTGGCCGTCCTGCTCTGGCAGAAATCGATGCCCGAGCTGCCGGTTTCGAGAAATATCGTGTGGGCGCTCGTTGCTCTTCTGCTCTGCGGTAATCTCGACATCATCGCCAATGTCGTAGTTGGCGTCATGGCGAAGGCTTGGCCTGTTCAGATCGAATGGTGGAATCAGCAAGTTTCGCCCTGGGTGTTTTCGCTGCTCTGGGTGCCGCATCACCTCCTGGCCCTCATTGCCGGAATATTCGGACTCATTCTGATATCAGAGAGGCCGGGCCCGGGCCCCGCCATCGTCGCCGCTATTGCATTCGCCTCCTGCGTGGGCGCCTCCGTGTGGGTCGGACTGGCGATCGCGCTCGCCGCTTTGTTCTGGCTGGCGTCGCTCATCATGCGTCGCCAGTATCGGATGGCGCTCGCGCTTGCCGCCGCAGGATGCCTCGCGGCCGTTCTCCTGATCCCGCAAATTTATGACATCCTCCAGGGCCGGGCCGACAAGGAGGTCCCGATCGCCTTTTACATCCGGCCGTTCCCCGCGCTGAATGTGTGGGTCCCACCCGGGTTGACGGCCAATATGCTGCATCTGATTTTACTGCCGGTGAACTATCTGTTCGAGTTCGGTATCTTTCTTGTCGGCGCGATCTTATTCTGGCGGCATCACCGCTCGGCGGCCGGGACGGAAGCAGCGCGAATTCTTATGTTTTCCGCGGCCTCCGGCCTCCTGCTCGCAACGTTCACGCGCTCGACGCTGATCTATAACGACCTCGGTTGGCGCGCGGTCCTGCCGACGCAGCTTGCATTCCTCATCTGGACCTGTGCCGTCATCCTGACCTACAGCGGCAAATTCCGAATCGCCGAGTGTTTCAAGTGGCCGGGCGCGATGGGCGCGTTGCTGTTAATCGGCTATGCCGGCATCGCTTACCAGCTTGTCATCGTGCGGGCGTATCCCGTGCTTGCGCCCAATCTGATTTTTGCGCCTCGCCCAATAGTGCATCCCGAACTCGATGACGCGCTGGCGTCCGCCTACAGCTGGGCCAATACGCACGTTCCGAGAGACGCCGTCCTGCAGCACAATCCTGCCAGCGATCAGCGCGTCTTCGGCTTTGGACTATACGGACGAAATCGGGTTGCCGTCGCCGACCGCGACGCGACGCTTTATGGCGCATCGCGGGCCGAGGTGGATGCGCGGCGCGCCGCGCTTGCTCCGATTTTCACGACACCGCTCTCCGCCGGCGACGTCCGCGCCCGCGCCCTGACCCATGGAATCGACGTGCTCGTGGTGTCGTCCACCGATCCCGCCTGGTCCGATCGGCATGAGTGGGTGTGGTCGACCCCCGCTCTATTCGCGTCACCGCACGTGCGGTTGATCGCGACCCGCGATATTGCTCCGAAGTCGTGAAAATTATCAGGAGAGCGAACGCACCTTTGATCACCGGTTCGCAGAATCAGTCATGTCCAAAGGGCTGAACCGGTCGTTACCAATGGTCAGGCGTGATGAGCCCGGAGCGCCGGCACACTGCGCTGCTTCCAGCCTCTGCCGGTCTCGCGGAATCGCGCTTCTATTTGACGATCCGTCTCATTGAATGTCGCCAATCTCTCAAGCATCTTGCGCACCGATTCATCTTTGCCCGTGAACTCGAGATAAAGCGCCCGAAGCAGTCTGTCTGCCGGTCCCGGCATTGGCTTCTTTCTATTTTTTTCCCACAGACGAAGAGTCTGCTCCGTCGTTCCGAGAATGCCGGCCAAATCCTTTTGCGTCGCCTCTATTTCCAGCCGGAGAAACCTCAGTTCAGCCCCGGTCAAGGGCTTGGGAAGGGATACCAACCATCGTCCGATCGCCCGGTTGAGCCCTTCCGTATTCTGGATCGAGATACCCTCCCCGTAGGGCGTCCGATGGATACGGTATCCGTTTTCCAGGTAGATGTTATCGAGGCCGCTCTCAATGTACCTATGCATGCATGATGCCTCTTCAAAGTGTGTTGATCACGAGCACGCGAGTAGCCCAATCGGTCGCAACGAGACTTCTTCGCCGCGGCTTGCGCCCCGCGTCACGGATTTCCGGCGTCGCATGCAGCCGTAGTCAGCGGCGGCGGCAGCGGAGTGAGGATTCATTGGCGATGTCGACATCCCCTGCTGCATCTCATTCCGCGATATCAGACAGACGAGATTGAAGGCGTGACCCTAGCGCGCTAAGAGCTTCACCGTTATTTAGATAACGGACATATCTCAGGTGCCTAAGGTCAAAGGGAATGTCCGCTTCATGTTGAGTGATCAGAATAACTTCGCGACCAAGCGTGTGTGCAATACCGATTTCGTAGAATACATTCGGATTGCGGCCGGTACAGTCACAGATCACGACTTTGGATCGGTCAATTAGAGAAACTACGTCTTGAATGACCGCAGGGTTTTCCCAAATGTCATCCGCTCTTCGGCACCGGAGGCCGACTGCCTCTGCCGTCTGCTTAAGGACGGCATACACGGCATCGAAAGTAGGATGGAATGGCATCATCAATGACACGAGAGTGGGTTCGATATTGTCATGATCCTCCAAACGAAAGACCCTTGGTTGGGGACGGCGGGGTTGAGAATTTATTAACAGGGCTCGATAGAGATCAACATCTTTGACAGCCCAATGCGTTCGAGCAAACTCGGCGTCTCTAATATCAAGCTGATCAGCGATTTCTTGTAAGACTCTATTCGAAATTGGGGGAATACTGGTTTCGTAAGAGTAATCCAGGCTAATTTCACGATCCCTCCGTCGCGCGCGCATGATCCTACCGACACGAGCTACCTGATGGCCTTCGCCAGACGTTTCTTGGGCGAACAAAGTCGGAAGAGCTGTCAACGAGTCTAAGTCCAGGCCACCGCTTGGCTGCAATCTGCGCATCAGTGCGTCATCCGTATACTCAAGAGCACGACTGCTTAGTATCGTGTCGTGCCCGTCCCTCCACGCGGTGTACTTGACGATCAAGTTGAACAAATTTCTCCCCGTTGCAGGCGGTTTAAACAAGTCGCGAAATCTATGAGCATCGCCTCGCTGCTCGCGCGGAAGCGCCCGCTGGTCGGACGGCCGGCGAAGCCCCTGGCCTCTTGCCCCGATCGTCCGCCCTGCCCCATGGACCCATAATTATTATAGGTCCGGGAGGTGTCAATGCCAAGGTGTCAATGCCAAGGGCGGGCGATACCCTTTACCACTGAAAGGATGAGACTCTCATGTGAAGCTCGTCTTTGCGAGGAGGCCGAAAGGCCGACGAAGCAATCCAGGAAGGTGGTGCAGATTACTCTGGATTGCTTCGCTGCGCTCGCAATGACGGCGTCACTGCGCCACGATGTCTTCGCCCGCGCTCTCCAGGTTGAAGGCGGCGGCGAACAGCGCGCGGGTGTAGGCCGACTGCGGGCGGGCAAACAGCTCGTCGGCGGCCCCCTCCTCGACCACCTTGCCGTGGCGCATGACGACGACGCGGCTCGCGAGCGCACCGACCACGCGCAGGTCGTGGGAAATGAACAAATACGTGAGATCGCGCCGCTTCTGCAGCGCGCGCAGAAGATCGACGATTTGCGACTGGATCAGCATGTCGAGCGCGCTGGTCGGCTCGTCGAGCACCAGGAAGGTCGGCTCGAGCACGATCGCCCGCGCAACCGCGATGCGCTGGCGCTGCCCGCCAGAAAATTCGTGCGGATAGCGGGAGCGCGAGTCAGGCGACAGACCCACGTCGTTGAGCGCGCGGATCACCCGGTCGGTGCGTTCCTCGCGCGGCATTTTCGGGTGATGCACCCACAGCCCCTCCTCGATGATGTCGGCGACCGACATGCGCGGAGAAAGCGAGCCGTAGGGGTCCTGGAACACGATCTGCATGTCGCGGCGGAACGGCCGCATCTGCTTGAAGCGGAGGCCCTGCAGCTTGTTTCCCATGAACACGATCGGACCCTGGGACGATATGAGCCGCAGCACGGCGAGCCCGAGCGTGGTCTTGCCCGACCCGGACTCGCCGACGACCCCGAGCGTCTCGCCCTTGCGGATTTCGATGTTGATGCCGTCGACCGCCTTGATGTGGCCGACGGTGCGGCGCAGGACGCCGCGCCGGATGGGAAACCAGACTTTAAGGTTGTCGGTCGATAACATGAGGGGCGCGGCCGGATTGGGCGGCGCCGGATCGCGCTTCGGCTCGGCGTTGAGGAGCTGGCGCGTATAAGGATGCTCGGGCGCGGTGAACACCCGCTCGACCTCGCCGCGCTCGACGATCTGCCCCTCTTTCATCACGCACACACGGTCGGCGATCTTGCGCACGATGCCGAGATCGTGGGTGATGAACAGCATCGCCATGCCGAGGCGCGATTGCAGGTCCTTGAGCAATTTGAGGATCTGCGCCTGCACGGTGACGTCGAGCGCGGTGGTGGGCTCGTCGGCGATCAACAGATCGGGCTCATTGGCGAGCGCCATCGCGATCATCACGCGCTGGCGCTGACCGCCCGATAGCTGATGCGGGTAACTTCCCAGCCGCGCCTCGGGATCGGGAATGCCGACCTGGGTCAACAGCTCGATCACGCGCGCCCGCGTGCCGCCGTTGCCGTTGCGGCGGCCGTGCAGCAGCAGGACCTCGGTGATCTGCCGCTCGATCGTGTGCAGCGGGTTGAGCGAGGTCATCGGCTCCTGGAAGATGATCGTGATGTTGGCGCCGCGCACGTTGCGGATTTTGCTCTCGTCGAGGCGCAGCAGGTCGCGGCCCTTGAACAGGATCGCGCCCGTGGGATGGCGTGCCGCCGGATAAGGAAGAAGCTTCATCACCGAGAGCGCGGTAACCGACTTGCCCGAACCGGATTCGCCGACCAACGCGACGGTCTCGCCGCGGCGAATGTCGAACGAGACGCGGTCGACGGCGATGAGTTCGCGCGTGCCGTGGGTAAAGACGACCGAGAGATCGCGGATGTCGAGCAACGGCGCGGTGGTGCTGTCCATCGCCGTCACGCGAAGGTCTTGCGCGGATCGAAGGCGTCGCGCACGGCTTCGCCCACGAAGATAAGCAACGAGAGCATGATGCCGAGTGTGAAGAAGGCGGTCAAGCCGAGCCACGGCGCCTGCAGGTTCGCCTTCGCCTGAGACAAAAGTTCGCCGAGCGAGGGCGAGCCGGGCGGCAGACCGAGGCCGAGGAAGTCGAGCGCGGTGAGCGTCGTCACCGAGGAGGAGAGAATGAACGGCAGGAAGGTCAGCGTCGCGACCATTGCGTTCGGCAGCAGATGGCGAAACATGATCACGCGGTTGGAGACGCCGAGCGCGCGCGCCGCCTGGATGTATTCGAGGTTACGCCCGCGCAGGAACTCGGCGCGCACGAAGCCCACCAGCGAGAGCCACGAGAACAGCAGCAAAATGCCGAGCAGAACGAAGAACCCCGGCACCAGCACCGAAGAGACGATCAGCAGGAGGTAAAGCTCGGGCAGCGAGCCCCAGATCTCGATGAAGCGCTGGAACAAAAGATCGACCCAGCCGCCGAAATAACCCTGCACCGCGCCCGCTACGATACCGATAATCGACGACACCACGGTGAGCGTGAGGCCGAACAGCACCGAGATGCGGAATCCGTAGATCAGGCGCGCCAGCACGTCGCGGCCCTGGTCGTCGGTGCCGAGCCAGTTCCATTCGAGACCGGCGCACCCGTGCCCGCCGAGTTTCTCCGCCACCGGCTGGCATTGATCCTCGGTGAGCAGCCAGGTCGGTTTCGACGGCGCCGGCGTCGGAAGATCGCGGTTGTAGGTATCGTAGGAATAGCGGACCGGGGGCCACAGCACGAAGCCGCCCTTGTCGGCTATCAATTTCTGCAAAAAGGGATCGCGATAGTCGGCGGCGGTCTCGAAGTCGCCCCCGAAGGTCGTCTCCGGATAGGTCATCAGCACCGGGAAATAAAATTTGCCGTCGTATTTCACCAGGAACGGTTGGTCGTTGGCGATGAACTCGGCAAACAGCGAAACGACGAACAGAACCGTGAAGATCCAGAACGACCAGTATCCGCGTTTGTTGGCCTTGAAGTTACGCCAGCGCCTCCATCCGAGCGGCGCCAGATCGATTGCCTGACCCTCCGGCGCAACCGCCAATCCAAGCGGCGAGACGGCTTTGGTTTCGGCCTCGGGCGGCAACGTTGTTGCGTCCACCTCACACCTCCCGCGTCGCAAAATCGATGCGCGGATCGATCCAGGTATAGGTGAGGTCGGAGAGCAAGGTCAGCACCATGCCGAGCAGGGAGAAAATGTAGAGATTGGCGAATACCACCGGATAATCGCGGTTGATGATGCTCTCGAAGCTGAGCAGGCCGAGGCCGTCGAGCGAGAATATCGTCTCGATCAGCAGCGAACCGGCGAAAAACGCATGCACGAAGGCGCCCGGAAAGCCGGCGATCACGATCAGCATCGAATTCCGGAACACGTGGCCGTAGAGCACCTTGCGTTCGGTACAGCCCTTGGCGCGCGCGGTGAGCACGTATTGCTTGCGGATTTCGTCGAGGAACGAGTTCTTTGTCAGCAGGGTGAGGGTGGCGAAGGCACCGAGCCCCAGCGAGAGGATCGGCAGCACCAGATGCCAAAAGTAATCGAGGACTTTTCCCCACCAGGGCAATGTTTGCCAATAATCGGAGGTGAGGCCGCGCAGCGGAAAGATGCTCCAGAACGAGCCGCCGGCGAACAGCACGATCAGAAGGATCGCAAACAAAAAGCCGGGAATCGCGTAGCCGATGATGATGATCGTCGAGGTCCATACATCGAAGCGCGAACCGTCGCGCACCGCCTTGCGGATGCCGAGGGGGATCGAGATCAGATAGCTCAGCAGCATCATCCAGACGCCGAGCGAAATCGAAACCGGCAGCTTCTGCTTGACCAGATCGAGCACCTTTGTGTCGCGGAAATAGCTCTTGCCGAAATCGAAACGCAGATAATTCCACACCATGATGAAGAAGCGCTCGTAGGCCGGCTTGTCGAAGCCGAACTGCTTCTCCAGGCTCTTGATAAATTCGGGATCGAGGCCGCGCGCCCCGCGGTATTTCGAGGTGACCGCCTCCCCGCCGGCGCCGCCCCGCATCTGCCCGCGCGCGCCGAAGTCGCCGCCGGAGCCGGAAATGCGCGAAGACGCGCCGGTGTCGGCGCCGGTGATCTTCGCGATCACCTGCTGCACCGGGCCGCCGGGCGCGAACTGCACGACCACGAAGGTCGCCAGCATGATGCCGAGCAAGGTCGGAATCATGAATAGAATGCGCCGGATGATATAGGCGGTCATGCCGTCCGTCTAAGCGTTAGCCGGCGCGCTCAATTTTGGCCGCCCGGTCCGCGTCGTACCACCAAGTCTCGGGAATCGCGCGGTCGCCGCGATCGTAGCGCGGATATGCCGCGGGATATCCGGCGGGACGGCCGAACACGTCCCAATAAGCGAGCGGGTGCACGTCTCGGTACCACTGCGGCACCCAGTAGCGGCCCGCGCGCACAACCCGGTCAAGCGCGCGGCACGCCGTCGTCAGCGCGGGCCGGGTGTCCGCGGCGATAACTTTCTCAATCAGCGCGTCGATCACCGGATCGGCAATGCCGGCGAGGTTTTGCGATCCCTTGGTCGCGGCGGCCTGCGAAGACAGCGCCGGGCGCAGCGAATCGCCCGGGGTCGAATCCCATGACGAACGCTCAACCGTGAGGTCGAAATCGAAATCGTCGGTGCGCGCCTTATACTGCACGGGATCAACAAGACGAATGTTTGCGTCGATCCCGAGAACCGCCAGGTTCTTGATGAAGGCGTTGTGGTGCGGCTCGAAGGTTGGCTCGTCGAGCAGAAACTCGATCGTGACGGGTTCCCCGCGCGGATCCACCAGCTTGCGGTCCTTGATCGCGTATCCTGCCTGCTGGAGGATGCGCGCGGCGGTGCGCAGCAGTGCACGGTCCTGGCCCGACCCGTCGGACACCGGCGGAAGGTAGGGCTCGCCGAACACCTCCTCGAGCACCTGGCCGCGGAACGGTTCGAGCAAAGTAAGCTCGTCCGGGCTTGGCTTGCCGACCGCCATCAAGTCCGAATTCTCGAACATCGAGCGCGTGCGCTTATAAGCACCGTACATGATGTTCTTGTTGACCCACTCGAAATCGAACGCGTAGTTGATCGCGTCGCGCAGGCGCCGATCTTTGAATTTGTCGCGCCGCGTGTTGAAGTACCAGCCTTGATTGCCGGACGGCCTTTGGTCGGGAAGTAGCTCGCGCTTGACCCGGCCCTCGTTGACCGCCGGGAAGTCGTAGCGCGTCGCCCATACGCGCGAGGTGAATTCCTCGCGAAACAGATAAGCCTTGGCGGTGAATGCCTGGAATGCCGCTTCGCGGTCGCGGAAATATTCGTAGCGCAATACGTCGAAGTTGTTGTGTCCGCGCGACACCGGCAGGTCCGCGCCCCACCAGTCCTTGACCCGATCGTATTCGATATAGCGGCCGGCCTCGAACCGACCGACCTTGTAGGCGCCCGACCCGAGCGGCACGTCGAGGCTCGATTCCTCGAACGGGTGCGACGAATAGTACGCGCGCGCGAAAATCGGCAGGTCGGAGGCAACGAATAGCGGAACATCGCGCGCGCGGTCTTCCGCAAAACGCGCGATCAGCGTCGCGTCGTCCGGCGCTTCGGCACCCTCGAAGGCCGCGAGCTGCTGACGGATGATCTGATGGCCCTTGTCCTTGAGCAGGTTGAGCGAGAAGGCGACGTCGTGCGCGGTGAGCGGGGAGCCGTCGTGGAAGCGGGCCTCGGGGCGCAGCAGAAAACAGTAGGTGCGCCGGTCGGCGGAGATGCGCACCGCGCGCGCGGCGAGCCCGTACATCCCGTCGGGCTCGTCCCACGCCCGCGTCATCAATGTCGCAAAGGTCCGCTCGATCCCGAGCGCGGCGTCGCCGCGCAGGATGAAGCCGTTGAGCGAATTGAAGGTAAGGAAGTTCTGATTGAGATAGCGGACGGAGCCGACCTGAGAAAACACCCCGCCCTTGGGCGCCTTGGGATCGACGTAATCGAATTGCTGAAACCCGGCCGGATATTTGAGATCGCCGAAGACGGAGAGGCCGTGGCTCTCGGTTTCACCCGCCTCCGGCGCGGCATCCGCGAACCTCGGAAGCGCCGCGGCAAGCGCGCCGGTCGCGGCGGCGAGCGCCTGCCGGCGGGTAAGGCTTCCCGTGCGGCGGATTGCGGGCGACACGTGCCTCACGAACGCGATCCGACCTTGGCGGCGCGCTCCGCGTCCCACCACCACACCGTCGGGAAGGCGCTGGCGCCGTAACGCGGCAGCAGCGGCGGTCGGCCGAAGCGGTCCCACCGGGCTGTCCACCATTTCCACAGGTAAAAGAGCGGAACGACGTAATTATTCCACAGCAGCACGCGGTCGAGCGCGCGGGTAGCGGCAACCAATTCCTCGCGCGACTTGGCAAAGATGATACGGTCGATGAGCGCGTCGACGGCCGGGTTCTTGATGCCGACGTAGTTCTGCGAGCCCGGCGTGTCGGCCGCCTGCGAAGACCAGAAATCGCGCTGTTCGTTGCCGGGCGAGAGCGATTGGCCCCAAACGACGGAAGTTACGTCGAAATCGAATTGCCGCAGCCGGTTTTCATATTGGGCGGCGTCGACCGAACGCAACGACACGGTGACCCCGAGGCGTTCCACGTAATTTGAGCGGTAGAACAGAGCGATCCGCTCGTGGCCGGGATCTTCGGCGCTGAGCAAAATCTCCATGCTGAAGGGTTCGCCGGTCTTCGTGTTGATCAGCTTGGTATTGCGCGGCTCGTAGCCGGCCTCGCGCAACAGCCGCAGCGCTTCGCGCAGGTTCGAACGCACCGCTTCCGGAGTCCCGCCGACCGGATTGCTGTAGGGCGTGGTGAAGACTTCCGGGGGAACCTTGTCGCGCACCGTTTCCAGGATTTCCAGCTCGAGCCCCTGCGGGCGGTCGCCGCCCGGCGGCACCATCGCGGTGGAAACCTCCTCCGGATCGGGCCGCCAGTTCCAGGCCAGTTCGGTGCCATCGAAATAACTGCCGATCCGGCGGTACTGGCCGAAAAAGATTTGTTTGTTCATCTCCTCGAAATCGTAGGCGAGATTGAACGCGCGGCGCACGCGCGCGTCCTTGAATTTGTCGCGCCGCGTGTTGAAGGCGAAGCACTGCATGATACCGATGTTGCGGAGCGGAAACTCCTCGCGTACCACGCGTTTGTCCTGCACGGCGGGAAAGTCGTAGGCGGTAATCCAGTTCTTGGCGACGTTCTCGCGCCGGTAATCGAACTGGTCGGCCTTGAAGGCCTCGAACGCCACCGTGTTGTCGCGGAAATATTCGTAGCGTATTTCGTCGAAGTTGTGCTGCCCCACGTTGACGTTGAGCTGGCGCGCCCAGGCGTCCTTGACCCGCTCGAGCACGAGCGAGCGCCCCGGCACGAAATCCTTGATGCGATAAGGTCCGCTGCCGAGCGGCGGCTCGAGCGTGGTAGCGGTGATGTCGCGCTTCTTGCCGTCTTTGTCGGTGCCCTCCCACCAATGTTTGGGCATGACCTGCAGCTGTCCCACGATCTGCGGCAGCTCGCGGTTTCCCGGCGCGTCGAAGCGGAAGGTGATCTCGCGTTCGCCGGTCTTCTCCACATTCGTGACATGGCGGTAATAGGCCGACATCTGTGGATTGTTGTTCTTGAACGCCTCGAATGAGAAAATGACGTCTTCCACAGTGATCGGCTTGCCGTCATGCCAACGCGCCTCCGGCCGCAGCCGATAAACCGCGTGGGAAAAATCCTGGGGATAGCTCACCGCCTCGGTGATGAGACCATACTCCGTCGCCACTTCGTCGAGCGCGGGCGTGATGAGGGTTTCGAAAATGACACCTACGCCGGCCGCGATATTGCCTTTCAGGCCGGCGATGACAGGGTTGAAATTGTCATACGTGCCGAAGGTGCCGAGCCGCACGACTCCAGTTTTCGGCGCGGCCGGATTGACGTAGTCGAAGTTCTTGAAACCCGGCTGATAGCGCAGGTTGCCGAACAGCGACACGCCGTGCCGCCAGGCCGGTTCCTCGGCGCGAGCCGGAATGGTCGAGGCGGACTGTCCAACGACGCCAAACGCCGGCGCAAGAAGTGTGTATCCGGCGGACTTGAGGACGGTTCGGCGGGTCGGCTTCACCTCATGCTCCTGAACGAGTGGACCAGGCCCCCGGTGCACACGATTTCACGCGAGTATGTCGCATTTCGAGCGGCCGGCGTCACGCGCCGGCATGACAATCCCCCGTGAAGGAGGGTGCGACGAGACGAAGCGGCGGCGCGCGCCGTTACTGAGTCTTCTGCCCGGCGGGAACGTTCTGCGCGGCCTTCGGCAGCGGCGCCGGGTTGTCGGACAGGCTGTTCAAATAGGCGATCACGTCCGCCCGCTCGCTGCCCTTGGGTAATCCGACGAAGGTCATCTTGGTGCCGGGCACGAAAGTGCGCGGGCCGGACAGGAACTCGCTGAGGTCGTCGATAGTCCAGTTGCCGCCCTTCTTCTTCATCGCGTCCGAATAGGTAAAGCCCGCCTCCGACGCCTTGGGGCGCCCGACGACGCCATAGAGGTTGGGGCCGACGCGATTGGGACCACCCTTGGTGAAGGTGTGGCAGGCCGCGCACTTCTTGGCGGACTGCTCGCCCTTCTCGACGGATGCCGAGGCGAGCAGCTTTTCGATCGGCTCTTGAGGCGCGGCCGCCTCCGGCTTCGCGCCTTCGGCCGCCTTCTCCTCCACCGCAACCTCGTAGCCGGGTTTTCCCGGCTTCACCGGCGAGAACATCGCCCCGGCCGCGATGTTGAGCGCGAGCATCACCAGGCAGGTGAACAGAATCGCCCCGAGGATTTTGTTGATCTCGAACGAGTCCATCGCGCAGTGACTCCCGAACGGCTAAGGGCTGGTGTCCCGATTCCGAAGTTCGCCAGAACCTGCCGCACGCTCGGAAGCGAACTTCGGAATCGAAGGACACCAGCAACTCTATGATTCTAGTGCCGCTTTGAACCCGAAATTCGCATTCGGACTCGCGGCAATTGAGGTGCGAACTTCGGGCTCGCGGCACTAGTCGATAAGCACCGGGCGGACGCCCAGCGGCGCCCCACATACCCGGTTTGCCTCGCCGCTGGCAACCCGTATAAGCGCGGCGAAAGCGTTGTGCGGCAGAAGCGGGGGCCGATGCCCGAAGGCGACGTCCTGGTTCTGATTCCCGCCCGCATGGCGTCGAGCAGATTGCCCGGCAAGGCGCTCGCCGAGATCGCCGGCAAGCCGATGATCCTCCACATGCTGGCGCTCGCCAAAAGCGCCGCCCTCGGGCCGGTCGCAGTCGCGACCGATTCCCACGAGGTCGCCGCCGTGGTCGAGGCGGCGGGGGGACAGGCAGTGATGACGCGCGCGGAGCACGCCTCCGGCTCGGACCGCATTCATGAGGCCATGCGGGCGGTCGACCCCGATGGCGGCGCCAGCGTCGTCATGAACCTGCAGGGCGACATGCCGACGTTGGCGCCGGCGGATTTGCGCGCAGCGCGCGCCCCGCTTTCCGATCCGGCGGTCGACATTGCCACCATCGCAACGGAAATCCGCGACCAGGCTGCGCGCAGCAATCCGAACATGGTCAAGGTGGTCGGCTCGGTGGTGGCGCCGGGACGGCTGCGCGCGCTTTATTTCACCCGCGCGACCGCGCCCTGGGGCGAGGGGCCACTGCATCACCACCATGGCCTCTACGCCTATCGCCGCGCAGCGCTCGAGCGGTTCGTCGCGCTTCCCCCCTCCCCGCTTGAACGCCGCGAGCGGCTCGAGCAGCTGCGCGCGCTCGAGGCCGGCATGCGCATCGACGTGACCATCATCGACGCCGAGCCGCACGACGTGAACACCGCCGACGACCTCGAACGGGTGCGGGCATTATTCTCGCCTGGAAACAAACATTGACTTGAGGCCGGTCGAACGCGTACGGGACGAAGCATGAGCAGAGCAAAAAAGATCGCGTATCAGGGCGAGCCTGGAGCAAATTCACATCTCGCCTGCCGCAACGCCTATCCAGGCTATCAGCCGCTGCCGTCCCCGACCTTCGAGGATGCATTTGCGGCGGTGCGGTCCGGCGGCGCCGACCTCGCCATGATCCCGATCGAAAATTCCGTCGCCGGTCGCGTTGCCGACATCCACCACCTGATGCCGACCTCGCGGCTTCACATCGTCGCCGAATATTTTTTGCCGGTCCGGCATCAATTGCTGGCTCCCAAAAGCGCGACGCTCAAGACCGTCAAGTCGGTCGAGAGCCACGTGCAGGCGCTCGGGCAATGCCGCAAGATCATCCGCCGATTGGGGCTCAAGCCCATCGTGGCAGCGGACACGGCAGGATCGGCGCGCGAAGTCGCCGAACGGAATGATCCCGCTTGCGCGGCCATCGCATCGGAACTGGCAGCCAAGACCTACAAATTAAAAATTCTCAAAAAGAACGTCGAAGACGAGAAGCACAACACCACGCGCTTCATCGTGCTGTCGCGCCAAGCCAAGTGGGCGCCGCCCCGCCCGCGCAAGACCATAACCACATTCGTGTTCCAGGTGCGCAACATTCCCGCCGCGCTCTACAAGGCGTTGGGCGGCTTCGCCACCAACGGAATCAATATGAGCAAGCTCGAGAGCTACATGGTAAACGGAAGTTTCTCCGCCACCCAATTCTACGCCGATGTCGACGGCCATCCGACCGATCCCGCGCTCGAGCGGGCGCTGGAAGAACTGGCGTTCGTCTCGCAACCCAAGACGCTGAAAATCCTCGGCGTCTACGCGGCGCACCGGTTCCGCGACACCTTCGCGAAGTGATAAGTCACCGTTCGCGCGCGTAGCGTTCGGCAAAGCGCGGCGAAGACTGGCGCAGCCGCTCGGGGTCGATGCGACCCGATCGCGTCAGATAATTCATCGCGAAGTCGAGCGGCGCCAGCGCCATGTGATCGGCGAAACGCTCGTACCAGGCGCCGCTGGCGTTCGCCGCCGTGACGAGCTTTTCCACGATCGGCCGGCGCGCTGCTTCGAACGCGGCGAGCGCCGCCGGCACGTCGGCCGGGTGCGTGGCGAGCGCGCGGTCGAGCGCGATGGCGTCCTCCATGGCGAGGCGCGTACCGGAGCCGATCGAGAAATGCGCCGTGTGCAAGGCGTCGCCGATCAGCACACAGCGATCGTGACTCCAGCGCGCATTGCGCACGACCGGAAAGCGACGCCAAACCGAATTATTCGAGAGCAGCGGATGATCGTCGAGGTCGGCCGCGAACACGCGCGCGCACAACGCGGCAGATTCCATTTCGCTCATGCGGCCGAAGCCCGCGCGGGCAAACGTCGCCTCCGTCACCTCGACGAGGAACGTGCTCATGTCCGGCGCGTAGCGATAGTGATGGGCGTTGAAGTCGCCGAGATCGGTGCGCCGGAACGTCTGCGTGAGTGTTTCGAACGGTTGCGTCGTGCCGAACCAGGCGAAGCGATTGGTCAGATACGCGATCGTGGCGCCGAACGCCGCCTGATGCGCGCGCCGCACCAGCGAGTTCACACCGTCGGCACCGACGATGAGATCGGCGTCGCCGAGTTCACGCAGGTCCGCCACCGGATGCCGGAACGTCGGCTCGATGCCCACCGAGCGGACACGCGCCTGCAGCAGTTGCAGGAGCTTGAGCCGGCCGATCGCCGCGAAGCCGACGCCGTCGATGCGGACGCGTTCGCCGCGATGGACCACCGTGATGTCGCTCCACGACTCACAATGCGGCACGATCGCCGCGAAGGTTTCCGGATCGTCCTCGTTGAGAAATTCGAGCGCGCGGTCGGAGAACACCACGCCGAAGCCGAAGGTGGCGTCGGCGCCGTTCTGCTCGAACACGCGCACCTCGGCGGAGGAGTGGCGGCGTTTGATCAGATAAGCGAGGTAGAGACCGGCGGGGCCGGCGCCCAGGATCGCAACGCGCATGCGCCGATTTTATACCAATCCGCGCTCACTCTCACCCGTCATGCCCGGCCTTGTGCCATGCATCCACGTCTTTAGAGCAAAAGAAAAACAAAGACGTGGATGGCCGGGACAAGCCCGGCCATGACATCACAGCGTCTGGTTATATTCGCCGACTTCCTTGTGGGTGCGCAGGACCGCGTCGACTTCCTTGAACATCTCGCGCATGCGGGCGTCCGAGACGGGGCTCTCGACTACGACCACGAGTTCCGGCTTGTTGGAGGACGCGCGCACGAGACCCCAGGTGCCGTCCTCGACGGTGACGCGCACGCCATTGACGGTGACGAGATCGCGGATCGGCTGGCCGGCCACCTTCTCGCCCTTTTCGCGCGCGGTTTCGAAATGCTTCACCACATCGTCGACCACGTCGTATTTGGTCTCGTCCGGACAATGCGGCGCCATGGTGGGCGATTGCCAGGTGCGCGGCAGCGCGTTCCTGAGGTCGGCCATGCTCTTCTCCGGGTTGCGGTCGAGCATGTCGCAGACCGCGAGCGCCGAGATCAGGCCGTCGTCATAGCCGCGCCCAAGCGGCTTGTTGAAGAAGAAGTGCCCGGATTTCTCGAAGCCGGCGAGTGCGCCGATCTCGTTGACCCGGCGCTTCATGTAGGAATGGCCGGTCTTCCAATAATCCGCCTTGGCGCCGAGCTTCGCGAGCACGGGGTCGGTCGCGAACAGCCCCGTTGATTTGATGTCCACCACAAAGGTCGCGCCCTTATGCTGGGCCGCCATGTCGCGCGCGAGCATCACGCCCACTTTGTCGGCGAAGATTTCCTCGCCTTCGTTGTCGACGACGCCGCAGCGGTCGCCGTCGCCGTCGAACGCGAGCCCCACGTCGGCCTTGGTGCGCCGCACCTCGTCGCGCACGGCATGCAGCATCTTCATGTCTTCGGGGTTCGGATTGTATTTCGGGAAGGTGTAGTCGAGATCGCAGTCGAGCGGCACGACTTCGCAGCCGACCGCCTCGAGCACCTGCGGGGCGAACGCGCCGGCGGTGCCGTTGCCGCAGGCGACGACCGCTTTGAGCCGGCGCTTGAGCTTCGGCCGCCGCGTGAGGTCGGCGATATAGCGCGCGGGAAAATTCTCGACGAACTGATACTCGCCGTCGCCGCGCAGATCGAAGCGGGTCGAGAGCACGATCTCCTTGAGGCGGCCCATCTCGTCGGGGCCGAAGGTGAGCGGGCGCGCGGCGCCCATCTTCACGCCGGTCCAGCCGTTGTCGTTATGCGAGGCGGTGACCATGGCGACACACGGCACGTCCAGCTCGAATTGCGCGAAATAGGCCATCGGTGAAAGCCCGAGGCCGATGTCGCGCACCTTGCACCCGGTGGCGAGCAGCCCGGAGACGAGCGCCATCTTCACGGCGGCGGAATAGGAACGGAAGTCGTGGCCGGTCACGATTTCCGGCCGCACACCGAGCTGATGAATAAGCGTGCCGAGCCCCATGCCGAGCGCCTGCACGCCCATCAGGTTGATCTCGCGATCGAGCAGCCAGCGCGCGTCGTACTCGCGAAAGCCGGTCGCCTTCACGAGCGGACTTGCTTCGAACGCGTAGGTGTTGGGCTTGAGCGCGGGGCTTGGCTTGGGAAACATCAAAACCTCGGAAAAGACGGGCAGCCGAACAACGCCGTGGCTGCGAACCGGTTCATGCCGCCCGGCGACATATCCGATGGCTTCGAGTGTGCAAAGGCAACCGGGTGTGAGTCGGAAGTCGGACGCAGAGCATGCCGAAAAGTGGGTACCGGTTTTCGGAAAACATCATGCTCCAGCAATAACCTAAAGGGGGATGGCGATTCGAAGAAAAGCCATCACGCTTCAGGCAGCCGAGTCTATTCTTCCAGCACCAAGCGGCCTTCCCGGTATTCGAACCGGTGCAGGCGCGAAAGGAAGGAGACCCCGAGCAGGTTTTCGCCCAGCGCCTCGTCCGGGCTCACGGAGGCATCGACGTCACGCAGCATGACGCCGCCGACTTCGACCATCCCCAGTTTGACCTGCGCGACGCGTATCACGCCGTTGGCGGTGCGCATCTGCAAGATGTAGTCGCGCGCTGTCGGGTGATAGCCGAGGAGGGCAGCGTCGCTCTTGCGCAAGGAGACGAGGGTGGCGCCGGTATCGACCAGCAACGTGAGGTGCCGCCCGTCGACGATTCCGTCGACTCTGAAATGGCCGCGCGCATTCGGTTGGATTTCGACTGTGCGCCGCCCGCCGGAATACGGCTTCGGCGCGGCGGCCACCTGAGCCGCAGGAGCCTGCGCATCAGCGGCCGCGGGCGCAGCCGCATGGCTCGACATGCGGTCGAAATAGCGCGGCGCGAGGGCAGCCGCGACGAATGCCGCAATGGCAAAAAGGATGATGCTTCGCATGCACCGGATCAGAGCAGCAAAAAACCAGCGCCGCCCTAATTCCGCGACGGCTTCCGGCGGATCGTCGGTACATGACAAACGGGCGGTTAAGCAAATGATTCAAGTGTGAAAATTTCACCGGTCGACGAGCTTGCTCCATCCCTCCCCCTGCGACCCCCTGCGGGGGAGGGATGACGTTACTTCGTCCCGTACATGCGGTCGCCGGCATCACCGAGGCCCGGGACGATATAGCCGTGCGCGTCGAGGCGCTCGTCGACCGCCGCAGCCCAGATGTGCACCTCGGGATGATGCGCGCGCAGCTTCTCAATTCCTTCAGGCGCCGCCAGCAAACAGAGAAGGCGGATGTTGTTGCAGCCGCGCTCCTTGAGCCGATCGACCGCGGCGATGGCCGAATTGCCGGTGGCGAGCATCGGATCCATCACGATCACCAGCCGCTCGGCGACGTCCTCCGGCGCCTTGAAATAATATTCCACCGACACCAGCGTTTTGGGGTCGCGGTAAAGTCCGATATGGGCGACGCGCGCGGAGGGCACCAGCTCCAGCATGCCGTCAACGAATCCCATTCCCGCGCGCAGGATCGGCGCAAACACGAGTTTCTTGCCGGCGAGGACCGGCGACTTCATCGACGCCATCGGCGTTTCGATGTCGATCGCCTCGAGCGGCAGGTCGCGCGTGACTTCGTAGCACAGCAGCATGCCGATCTCGTGCAGCAGCTGGCGAAAGGCTTTGGTCGAGCGGGTTTTGTCCCGCATCAGCGTGAGCTTGTGCTGGACCAGCGGATGCTCGACGACCGTGACTCCTTCCATCACTCAAACCCTTTATTGGAGCATGATCTTTTCCGAAAACCGGTACCCACTTTTCGGGATCATGCTCTAAAAAACCGTGCCATCGCTTGCGACAGCGATCGGCGGGCGCCCGTCGGGCCGCCGTTCGTGCGCGAGGCGCCGGCCGGCCGCCCAGGTGCCCCCTTCGAGCACGCGTGCCAACGGGAAGGCCTGTTCAGCCATCCCGAGGCGCTCGCGCACCAGCGGCGCAATGCGATCGAGCAGCGCCACCGTGAGCGCGCGCCATTCGACCACGAGCGGCGAATCGACCGCATGCGGCTGTTGCGCCGCCGCCGGATCGCGCAGCACGAGCACGCCGGCGTCGACGAACAGACCGCCGTTGCGATATTCGGCGAGGCCGGTGAGCCCGTCGACGTTGCTGACCATGATGCCCGCCTCCTGCAGCGGCTCGATCAGCGAATAGGCGAGCCATTGCGAGAGTTTGTGAAACGGGATCAGGCCGTCGCTCGCGTCCGCGCGCTTTATCGCCGGGTGGCGCCACGTATCGCCGAGCCCGACGCCGCCGAGGGTGAACCGTCCCGGCCAGATTTCGGCGAGATGCACCAGCAGCGCCTCGAGGATGCGCGGCGCCGCCAGCCGCTCGCCCCAGGCAGCGCCGAGGAAATCGAACAGACCGCCCGGCCGCGGCGCCTCCCGGCGCGCGAACACGCCGGGATTGCCGGCAACCGCGCGGCCGAGCCGCACGAGGAGATCCGCGCGGCCCTCGAGTCCCGGCAACGGGTTTTCCGCGTCCGACTGGAAGCCCGCCGCCAGCGTTTGCGCGTTGAGCGACAAGAGGCGCTCGGCATCGGCGCGCAGCGGATCGGCCGGATCGGCGGAGAACAGGCCGGCCTCGAACATGCGCAGGCTCGCGAGCGCCAAGCCTTCCGAACGGCCGAGTTCGGTGCCGGTCGCCGCGTCGCGGTAACGCCATTCGTTTCCGGCGCCGGCGTCGAGCAGCACCGAGACCATTGCGAGGTCGAAGGCAGCGCGCGCCTGCGCGGCCGCGTCGGCCCAATGGCTCGACCCCATACGCTCGCGCCACAAGTCGCGCCCGGCTACAACGAAATGACGCCAGCGCGCGTGAAACGGCACCGCGAGATCCGGATAATTCGTGCGCACCACGTTGGCGACAATCACGGCTGCCGCGTTAAGCCAATCAGAATGCACCGTGAAGTGATCGAGCCGCCCGTCTAAAGCCGCCGCAAGCATCTCGCCCGCGCGCTCGCGCACCGCGGCGGCACTGAGCAGCGTGAGCGCCGCGCGCCGATCACGCGCGCCGGCGGCGCTCAGGCCGATGTTAGTATCTGCGAGATCGGACACCGGCTCGTACGGAGCAAACAATAATCAATCGTCGAGCTTGCGCCCGACGGTCGCTTTGAGCGCGGCCGCGTCCGGGATGCGCTCGGCGTAATAGCCGGCGGCCTTCTTGGCCTCCATTTCGACCTTGGCGTCCTCGGGCACCAGCTCGTCGGGAATCGGCACGCGTTCGCCGATCTCAATGCCCGAGTCGACGATGGCGTCGTATTTCATGTTGGACATGGAGACGAAACGATCGATGCGGGTGATGCCGAGCCAGTGCAGCACGTCGGGCATGAGCTGCTGGAAGCGCGCGTCCTGCACGCCGGCGACACATTCGGTGCGCTCGAAATAGGTGCTCGCCTGGTCGCCGCCCTCCTGACGCTTGCGCGCGTTGTACACCAGGAACTTGGTCACCTCGCCGAGCGCGCGGCCTTCCTTGCGGTTATAGACGATGAGCCCGGCGCCGCCGTTCTGCGCCTCACGCACGCATTCCTCGATGCCGTGGATGAGATAAGGCCGGCAGGTGCAGATATCGGAGCCGAACACGTCGGAGCCGTTGCACTCGTCGTGCACGCGGCAGGTGAGCGTGCGGCGGCGGTCGGCGACGGCGGCAGGGTCACCGAAGATGTAGAGCGTGATGCCGCCGATCGGCGGCAGGAACACCGCGAGATCGGGCCGCGTGACGAGCTCCGGATACATGCCGCCGGTCTGTTCGAACAACGTGCGCCGCAGCTTGTCCTCGGCGACGCCGAACCGCTCGGCGATGCCCGGCAGGTACCAGACGGGATCGATCGCCGCCTTGGTGACGGCGACGTCGCCGCTTTTGCGGATGATCTCGCCGTCAACCTTCAGGCGTCCGAGCGCGACCGCTTCGTCAAGTTCGGCGATCGTCAGCCGCGCGCGTGTCACCGCGATGGTCGGGCGGATGTCGAGGCCTTCGGCGATTTCTGCGCGGAAGTCCGCGTTGACCCGGTGACCCCACGGATCGAGCGAGACGATACGGCCCGGTTCCGACCATTGCGGATGCGGTCCGAGGTCGACGACGGGCGCCGTGTTGGTCAGGTCGGGACGCGCGATCGGGTTGAGCGCACCGCTTGAGACCGCGAGCGCGCGGTAGAGCGCATAGGCCCCGCCGTGAGCGCCGACTGCGTTGCGGTCCGAGCCGGCGTTCACAGTGCCGATCACCGGCCCGCGCTCGCGCGCGCTCACCGCGCCCCAGCGGATGGGAAAACGGCTCGGCGTGCCGGCCCCCGGATGGGAGGTGAGCCGGATATGCCCGCTCCGGTTAGTGCTCATGGCGATATCGCGGGTCCTAAGCCCGCGTCTCAAAATGCAAAAGGCCCCTCGCCGACTAAGCCGAACGAAAGGCCAACGAATACTTATTTTGGGGTGAAAGCGGCCCGTTTGCAAGGGGTGAACTGCGTGGCGCGCCCTTGATTCTGCGATGCTTTTTGCATTGCCGGGAGACTCTTGGCTCACCCGCCGCGTGGCTTTGCCCAGCGGGTCGGCGGAGCCGCGAGCGGGTCGTCCGGCCAGGGATGGCGCGGGTAGCGGCCCTTCATCTCGGCTTTGACCGCCTGGTAGCTGCCGCGCCAGAACCCGGGCAGGTCGCGGGTGACTTGGACCGGGCGGTGGGCGGGGGAGACCAACTCGACAACCAGCGGCACGCGGCCGCCGGCGATCGCCGGATGGCGGTCGAGGCCGAACAGTTCCTGCACGCGCACGGAAATCTTCGGGCCTTCCGGCGCCGCGTAATCGATCGGCACCCGCGAGCCGGTCGGCGCGACGAAGTGTGTCGGCGCCTCGGTCTCAAGTTTCTTTCGCAGGTTCCACGGCAGTAGTCCGGTGACCGCCATCGTCAGCTCGTCCGGGCTCAGTTCGGCGAGCGCTCTCTTGCCGGTGAGCGCGGCAACGAGCCAGCCCCGCTCGGCGGCGAGCGCCGCGTCGGAGACGTCGGGCCATTCGGCACCTTCGGCCTGCCGCAGGAACAACACGCGGTCGCGCCATTGAGCGAGCGCCTTGGTCCACGGAAGGTGGTCAAGCCCCAGCCGAATGATGCCGGCGGCGAGCATCTCCGCGTCCTCCGGCTCGGGCTGGACCGTAACCCGCTCCTCGGCAAGAACGATGGCGCCCAGCCGGCGCCAGCGCCGTCCCCGCAGGCTCGCGCTCGCCGGATCGAACACGATCTCCTCGCGACTCTCGATGCGGCCGCCGAACCAACTCTCGATCTCGGCGAGCGCAATCGGCGCCGCGAGCATGATGCGGCCCTGCGCCGCCGTCCCGGCAAGTTCCGCCACCGCCAGAAACCGCTCGCGCGCCAGGGCCGAGGCCGGATCGACGTTGGCGCCCCGGCCATTGGCGAGCAGAAACGCGCCGCTCCCGCTGCCGCGGTTGCGCGCGATGCGATCGGGGTACGCGAGCGCCAGCAGCAAGCCGGCTGACATCCGTCCCTCGCTCGGGGAAGAAGCAGAAAGGACGGCCCATCGGCGCGCCATCTGCCGCGCGTCCTCCGCGCGCTGCGAGCGGTCGCGCCGCCATGCATCAAGCCGCACCGTGAGATCCACATCGTCGCCGCCAAGCCCGCGCTCGCTCACGACGGCGGCAATCTCGGCGGCGAGCAGGCTGTCGCTCGCCGAGACGCCTTCCATCACCATGCGGCCGAGCCGCGGCGGCAGTGGCAGCCGCGCCAGGAACGCGCCTTCCTCGGTGATCCAGCCGTCCGCATCGATGGCGCCGAGGTCGCGCAACAGCGCTCGCGCCTCGCTGAGCGCTGGCTTAGGTGGCGGATCGAGAAACGCGAGCCTACCCAGGTTGTTCTCGCCCCATCGGGCGAGATCGAGCGCGAAGCCGGAGAGGTCGGCGGCGAGGATTTCCGGCCGCGCATAGGGTTCGAGCGACGCTGTCTGCGGCTCGTCCCACAGCCGCAAGCACACGCCCGGCTCGGTACGGCCGGCGCGCCCACGCCGCTGGTCGGCGCTCGCGCGCGACACGCGCACAGTCTCGAGCCGCGTGAGCCCGACGTCCGGCTCGTAGCGCGGCACGCGCGACACCCCGCTGTCGATCACGATGCGCACGCCTTCGATGGTGATCGACGTCTCCGCGATCGAGGTGGCGAGCACCACCTTGCGCCGGCCCGCGGACGCCGGCGCGATCGCGCGGTCCTGCACGTCGCGATCGAGCGCGCCGTAGAGCGGCACGATATCGACAGACGCATCGGTGACGCGCTCGGCGAGCAAACGTTGTGCGCGGCGGATTTCCGCGCCGCCGGGCAAGAACGCAAGCACCGAGCCGCGCTCCGCGCGCAGTGCGGCGGCGGCCGCATCGGCCACTTGCCGTTCGATCGACTCGCGCGGGTCGCGCCCGAGATAGCGCGTCTCGACCGGAAAAGCGCGGCCCTCGCTCGCGATCACCGGCGCATTGTCGAGAAGCGCCGCCACGCGCGCACCGTCGAGGGTCGCCGACAGCACCAGCAGGCGCAGGTCCTCGCGCAAGCCCGTCTGCGCGTCGCGCGCGAGCGCGAGGCCGAGGTCTGCGTCGAGCGAGCGCTCGTGAAACTCGTCGAACAAAACGGCCGCGACGCCGTCGAGCGCCGGATCGTCGAGGATCATCCGCGTGAACACGCCCTCGGTGACGACCTCGATGCGCGTTGAGCGCGAGACCTTCGAGCCGAAGCGCACGCGCAAGCCGACGGTCGCCCCGACGCTCTCGCCCAAGGTCTGAGCCATCCGCTCGGCCGCCGCGCGCGCGGCAAGCCGGCGGGGCTCGAGCACGATGATTGTTTTATCCTGCGCCCACGGCTCGCGCGCGAGCACCAGCGGCACGCGCGTGGTCTTGCCGGCGCCCGGCGGCGCAACCAGCACGGCCGCGTTCGCCCGCGCGAGCGCGGCGGTGAGTTCCGGCAGGGCCGCATCGATCGGTAGCCGCGGCGCGAAGGGAGGCATCGAAGAAAACGATTACGTCCCGGGCTGTCCGACGGCGACGTAGGTGAAGCCGTGCCGCACCATTTCGTCGCGGCGGTAGATGTTGCGCAGGTCGACTACCACCGGCCGCGCCATGGTCGCTTTGAGACGCGGCAGGTCGAGCGCGCGGAACTGCTCCCACTCGGTGACGATGACGAGCGCCTCGGCGCCCGCGGCGCAAGCGTAGGCGTCCTGGCAATAGGTGACATCGCCGAGCAGCCCGCGCGCATTCTCCATGCCGGCGGGATCATAGGCGCGCACGCGCGCGCCCATGTCGTGCAGCGCGGTGATCAGCGCGATCGAGGGCGCCTCGCGCATGTCGTCGGTGTTGGGTTTGAACGTGAGGCCGAGCACGGCGATGGATTTGTCGCGCAACTGCCCGCCGAGGGCGGCCGCGACCTTGCGCGCCATCGCGCGCTTGCGCTGGTCGTTGACCGCCGCGACCGTCTCGACCAGGCGCAGCGGCGCCGCGTGATCCTGGCCGGTCTTGATGAGCGCGAGATTGTCCTTGGGGAAACAGGAGCCGCCGAAGCCGGGGCCGGCGTGCAGAAATTTGGTTCCGATGCGGTTATCGAGGCCGACGCCACGCGCCACCTCCTGCACGTCGGCGCCGACCGCCTCGCACAAATCGGCGACCTCGTTGATGAAGGTGATCTTCATCGCCAGGAACGCGTTGGCCGCGTATTTGACCAGCTCGGCGGTGCGACGGTCGGTGTAGAGCAGCGGCGGCGCGTTGAGATAGAGCGGGCGATAGAGTTCGGCCATGCGCTCTTTTGCGCGCGCATCTTCCGTTCCGACGACGATGCGGTCGGGAAGCTTGAAGTCGCGGATCGCCGCGCCCTCGCGCAGGAATTCCGGGTTCGCCACCACCGCAAAATCGGCATCCGGCCGCACTTGGCGGATGATGCGCTCGACCTCATCGCCGGTGCCGACCGGCACCGTCGATTTGGTGATCACGACGGTGAAGCCGTCGAGCGCCGACGCGATCTCGCGCGCGGCGGCGTAGACGAACGAGAGGTCGGCGTGGCCGTCGCCACGGCGCGAGGGCGTGCCCACCGCGATGAATACCGCATCGGCGGCGCGCACCGCCGGCGCCAGTTCGGTCGAGAACACGAGCCGGTCCTGGCGCAGGTTGGATTTCACCAGCTCGGGGAGGCCCGGCTCGAAAATCGGCACCTCGCCGCGCGCGAGCGAGGCGATCTTGTCGGCGTCCTTGTCGACGCAGGTCACGTGGTGGCCGAAGTCGGCAAAACAGGCGCCGGACACGAGGCCGACGTAACCGGTGCCGATCATCGCGACATGCATGGTGGTGCGCCGACGTTAGTTACCGCCGCGGGGCTGCGGCCGGGCGCTCATTACCAGAGGGAATCCACAGTTGCGAGGGCGGGGCCGCTGGCACGCGTAAGGCGGAACGCTATATTGCCATCTCATGCCCGCCACCGCGAAAGCCACTGCCGCTGCCCCCAAAGCGCGCCCGCTCAAGGCCGGCGACCACGTCTTCCTGGTCGACGGCTCGTCCTACATTTTCCGCGCCTATTTCGCGATGTTCAAAGCGGCGCAGCAGCGCGGCCAAAAGCTCACGCGCTCGGACGGCCTGCCCATCGGCGGCGTGCTCGCCTTTTCCAACATGCTGTGGAAGATGCTGCGCGAGGGCCTCAACGGCATTAAGCCGACCCACATCGCGGCTGTGTTCGATTACCAAGCCAAAACGTTTCGAAACGACATCTATCCCGAATACAAGGCAACCCGGGACGACCCGCCGGATGAATTGATCCCGCAGTTCCCGCTCATGCGCGATGCCGTGCGAGCCTTCGGATTGATCCCGATCGAGCAGGAAGGTTTCGAGGCCGACGACATCATCGCCACTTACGCGCGCGAGGCGACCGCAGCCGGCGCGGACGTGACTATCGTCGCAGGCGACAAGGACCTCATGCAGTTGGTGCGGCCCGGCGTCGCCATGTTCGATCCCATGCCGGGTCGCGAGCGGCCGATCGGCGACGCGGAGGTGATGGAAAAATTCGGCGTGCCGCCCGCCAAGGTGCCGGAGGTGCAGGCGCTGATCGGCGACTCGACTGACAACGTCCCCGGTGTGCCCGGCATCGGGGTCAAGACGGCGGCGCAGCTCATCAACGAATACGGCGATCTCGAAACCTTGCTCGCCCGCGCCTCCGAGATCAAACAGGAGAAGCGGCGGCAGTCGCTCATCGACTTCGCCGAGCAGGCGCGTCTGTCGAAACGACTCGTGCTGCTCGACGATCACGTCGAGACCAAGGTGCCGCTCGACCGGCTGTGCCTCGAAGGCGCGACCTGCCTGGAAGGGGCCGAGCCGACCAAGTTGATCGCTTTTCTCAAAGCAATGGAATTTCCCAGCCTGTTGAAGCGCGTCACCGAGCAGCTCGGCATCGACGCGAGCAAAATAGCGCCCGACGCCCGGCTTGCCGCGAAGGGGATCGCGGCACCTGAGGTCGAAATCCTCGCACCGGAAACGGAAGTCGTCCCGCCGAAGACCGACTTGTTCGAGGAGCCGCGGCCGGTGGTACGGCCGCGGGGCACGGACGAGGGATTGTCGCCCGAGAATTTGGTCACGGCCCGGCGCGCCGAAGCCGCGAGCAGCGAGTTCGAGCATTCGCGTTACGACACCGTGAATCTCATCGCCTCGCTCGACGCCTGGATCGCGCGGGCCGTGCAGGAGGGCGTACTCGCGCTATCGGTGCGCGCCAGCTCTCCCGATCCGATGCAGGCGGAGATTTGCGGCATCGCACTCGCGGTACGGCCGAACGAGGCGTCATACCTGCCGCTGGCTCACCGTGCCTCCGACGATTTGTTGGCCGGCGGCGGGTTGAGTCCCGGCCAGATCCCGGCGGACGAGGCACTCGCGCGGCTCAAGCCGGTGCTGGAGAACCCGGGCGTGCTCAAGGTGGGTCACGATCTCAAATCCAGCGTGGTGGTGCTCGCGCGGCGCGGCATCACGCTCACCGCGTTCGATGATGTGATGCTGATGTCCTACGTGCTCGACGCCGGACTCGGCGGCCACGGCCTCGACGAACTTGCCACGAGGCATCTGGAACACGCGCCGATCGCGTTTGCCGACATCGTCGGCAAGGGCCGTACCTTGGTGCCATTCGAGCGCGTGGAGATTGCGCGCGCGGCGACCTACTGCGCCGAAACCGCCGACGTGACGTTGCGCCTGTGGCGCTTGTTGCAGGCGCGGCTCGTCGCGCAGCGCATAGGCACCGTCTACGCCACCTTGGAGCGCCCGCTGGTGCCGGTGCTCGCCCATATGGAACGGCGCGGCATTTCGATCGAACGCGCGATGCTGGCGCGCTTCTCCGGCGATTTCGCCCAGACCATGGCGCGGCTCGAAGATGAGATCGCGGAGCTTGCCGGCGAGCGCTTCAATCTCGGCAGCCCGAAGCAGCTCGGCGATATTTTGTTCGGCAAGATGGGCCTGCCGGGCGCGAGCAAGACCCCGACCGGCGCGTGGTCGACGCGCGCCAACGTGCTCGAGGAATTGGCAGAACAGGGGATCGAGCTGGCGCAGAAGATTCTCGAATGGCGCCAGGTGTCGAAGCTCAAGTCGACCTACACGGACGCCCTGCCGGGCTACGTCAACAAAGAGACGGGGCGCGTGCACACGTCCTACGCGCTCGCCGCGACCACCACCGGCCGCCTCTCCTCCTCCGAGCCGAACCTGCAGAACATTCCGATCCGCACCGAGGAGGGCCGCAAGATCCGCCGCGCCTTCATCGCCGTGCCCGGCAGCAAGCTCGTCTCCGCCGACTACTCGCAGATCGAGCTGCGTCTGCTTGCCGAGATCGCCGACGTGCCGGCGCTGCGGCGCGCGTTCCAGGACGGCGTCGATATCCACGCCATGACCGCCTCGGAAATGTTCGGCGTACCGGTCAAGGGAATGCCGGGCGAGGTGCGCCGCCGTGCCAAGGCGATCAACTTCGGCATCATCTACGGCATTTCCGCCTTCGGGCTCGCCAACCAGCTCGGCATCGGCCGCGAGGAGGCCGGCGCCTACATCAAAAAATATTTCGAGCGCTTCCCGGGCATCCGCGACTACATGGAGGAAAGCAAGGCGTTCTGCCGCCAGCACGGCTACGTGGCGACGATCTTCGGGCGCAAGATGCACTACCCGGAGATCAAGGCGAAGAACCCGTCGCTGCGCGCTTTCAACGAGCGTGCCGCCATCAACGCGCGGCTGCAGGGCTCGGCCGCCGACATCATCCGCCGCGCCATGATCCGCATGGAGCCGGCGCTGGCGAAGGCGAGGCTCTCGGCCCGCATGCTCCTGCAGGTGCACGACGAGCTGGTGTTCGAGGTGGACGAGGGCGAGGTCGAGAAGACATTGCCGATCGTCGCCAAGACGATGGCGGAGGCCCCGATGCCCGCCGTGAGCCTCTCCGTGCCGCTGCACGTCGATGCCCACGCCGCGGATAATTGGGAAGAGGCGCATTAGAGCAGCGAATAGTGAGTAGCGAATAGCGAATGGTGAAGTTAAGCCTGCCAGACGCTCTATTCGCTATTCGCTATTCGCGTCGCTATTCACCCTCTTAAATGCGGCATCACCTCGGCGGCGAACATATCCATGTTGCGCCGGGTGAGTTCGTTCGAGAGCACGCCGAACTGCAGCAGCGCGACCAGGATGTTGAAGCCGGTCGATTCGCGCATGCGCTCGATCTTCTCGCGCACGGTGCGCGGAGAGCCGGCGATCATGGTGCCGCTCTCCACCAGCTCATCGATGGTGAGATTATGCGCGCGCGAGCCGAGCGCCTTGCGCAGCCGCATGGTGTTCTTCATCGACGAAAGCGACGTGTAGCCGGGCGGCAGCAGCATTTCCCACGGATTGGCGAGGTACTGATTGAACAGCGACTCGATGCCGGCCTTGGCTTCGGCGCGCGCGCGCTCATCGGTGTCGGCGACGTAGATCGGCGCTGCCCAGCCGAGCTGATCGCCCGCCGCTTCGTACCCGTACTGGCGCGCCGCGTCGCGATAGAGGTTGAGATAGCGCGACACCAGCTCGTGCGAGCTGAACGTGACCAGGAACGGATATTTGCGTTCCGGGGCCGCCGCCCAGCGGATCGTCTCCGAGGAGCCCATCGAGGGAATCCAGATCGGCGGGTGCGGGTTCTGGTAGGGACGCGGCCACAGATTGACGTAACGCACGTTGAAGTGCTCGCCCTCGAACTCGAACGGCCCCGGACGCGTCCAGGCGGAGACGATCAGATCGTGGGCTTCCTGAAAGCGCTCGAGTGAGAACGACGGATTGAGGCCGGTCGCGTGATATTCGGTGCCGATGCCGCGCACAAAACCGCAAATAATGCGCCCCTTCGACAGATTGTCGAGCATGGAAAATTCTTCGGCGATCGCGATCGGGCTGTTCACCAGCGGCAGCGCGCGGCCGAGGATCGCGATCTTCACGTGTTTGGTGCGCTGGATCAGCGCGCTCGCGATCAGGTTCGGCGCCGGCATCATCCCGTAGGCAGTCTGATGATGTTCGTTGACGCCGATGGCATCGAAGCCGAGCGTCTCGGCATAAGTGAGCTGGTCGAGATAGCTCTGATATTCCTCGGCCCCCTTGACCGGATCGTAGAGTGCGTTCGGCAGCACCACCCAGGCGGAGCGATGCTTGGCGCGCTCGGCCATGTCGAGCGGCCGGTACGGCATCAGGTGGAAACAGACGAACTTCATGTCCGCGCCTCCGCCTGAAAGGCGAGGATTTTCTCCGCCACCAAGTCGGCCTTCTCGATGTGGGCGACGTGCCCGCATTCCGGGATGATCTCGACGCGCGCGCCCGGCACGCGCTCCTGCCAGCGCTTGGCGTAGGCGCTCGGCAGCAGCTTGTCGTCCGCGCCCCACAGCACCAAGGTCGGCACCTTGACCCGATGCAGCCAGCGCTCGAGCGCGGGATTGAACCAGCGCGGTTGCCAGCCGAGCCGCGCCGCCATGAACCGGTTGGCGAGCATGCGGTCGGCTTCTTCTTCGCTCGGAGTGAGCGCGATCACACGTTCGGCAAAGGACTGATCGTAAAACAAATTGTGCGCGGCTTCCTCGGGCGACCAGATGAAACCATCGCCCATGGGCACGCCCTTCACCCGCACGCCGGCCGGCGAAATGAGCGTCATTGTTTTCAGCCGCGCGCAATTGCGCACCGCCACCTCGGCGGCGATCCAGCCGCCGAGCGAATTGCCGACGAGGTGGACGCGGTCCGTGTCGAGCCCTTCGAGGAAATCGAGGTAGTACATCGCCATGTCGGCGATATCGCGGATCGTGCCGGCGTTCTCGAGCGTGCCGAAGCCGGGATGCTCGGGCACGAACACGTCGTAGTGAGCGGCGAGTTTATCAAACAACGGAATCCGGCCGGGCCAGCCGCCGGCGCCGTGCAGAAATAGCAGCGGTTCGCCGGCGCCCGCGCGCAGCATGCGCACGGCGATGTCGCCGACCTTGTGCTCAACTACGCGCGCCGCCGTCACGCCGCCGCCCTTTCCTTGCTCTCGATGACCGCGAATGGGCGGCCCACCGTCTCGGGCAGCATGAAGGCGAGCAGCAACGTGATGACCGAGCCGATCACCGCGAGCATCATGGCGTCGAGCAGGCTGCCGACGGCGCCGGCGAGCACCGGCACCACGTAGGGCGCCATGCTGCCGAACAATCGCCCGGCGGTGAAGATGGTCGAGGCGGCGGTCGAGCGCATCTCGACCGGATAAAGCTCGGCGAACCACGGTCCAAACTGGCCGAACGCGCCCTGGCCGAAGCCCCACAGCACGTACCACCACACGAGCGGCCACGCCAAGATGCCGCCGGGATAGCGGCCGCCGCCGGTCGCGTAGATGCCGGCGAGCGCGACGACACTCATGAGCGCCGAGAGGATCACCGCCCAGCGCCGGCCGAGGAGGTCGCTCACCAGCCCGGTGCCGATCATGCCGATTGCGGAGATAAGCGCGAATACCAACGTGGTGTTGCGGATCGCCGCAAGGTTCGCGCCGAGATCGCGGATCATCAAGGTCGGCATGAACACGCTGATGCTCTGATAATTGATGATGAAACAGCCGCACATGAGCGTGCCGATGATGAAATACTGCAGCGAAGCGCCGCGCACGATCTCGAGCAGCGGCGTTCCCTCGGCGAGCTTCTCGGGCGGCAGTTCTCCGCGCTCGCGCCGGCGCCGGTATTCGAGCCACAGGCGCGACTCCGGCATTTTCGAGCGCACGAACAGCATCAGGATCAGCGGCAGCGCGCCGACGAGCAGCGGCATGCGCCAAGCCCAATCGCCTTCTATGTTGGCGAGCGACAGCGTGGCGGCGACCGAGGCGAGCGCGATGCCGGCGGACGACATCGCCTGCACGATGCTGCTGCCGAAGCCGCGCCGCTCGCGGTGCCACACCTCGTTGAGCAGGACCATGCCGGCGCCCCACTCGCCGCCGACGCCGATGCCGGTGACGATGCGGAAAATCAGCAGCGAGGCGAAATCCCAGGCGAGCGCCGAGAGGATCGCGCCGGCACCGAGCAGCAGCAGAGTCGCGAGCAACGCGTTCTTGCGGCCGATCTTATCGCCGAGCCAGCCGAACAGAATGCCGCCGATGACCGAGGCGGTCAGCGTCATCGCCACGATGATGCCGGTCTGCGGCAAGGTGATGCCGAGCGCTTTCTGCACCGGCGTCAGCAGGAACGCCATGATGATCAGGTTATAAAAATCGAGGCCGTAGCCGAGGATTGCCGACGTCGCGACGAACCCGCGCTCGCTGCGCGTGTAGGTGTGTTCCGGCTCCATGACGCCTCCCCGCGCACTTGCGGCGCTTGTCATGAAGACTGCCATGGGCGCCGCAGGCGAGGCAATGCGTCGGCGCTGCGGTTTATTCCAGCTGCGCTACGACGTCCTCGGCGAGCGACAGCGAGCTGGTGAGCCCGGGCGATTCGATACCAAACAAATGTACGAGCCCGGCGAGGCCGTGCTCGCGCGGTCCGTCGATCATGAAATCCGCGGCGGGCTCGCCCGGCCCGGAAAGCTTCGGCCGGATGCCGCAATAGTCGGGCACGAGCTTGCCGTCGGCGAGCGCCGGCCAGTAGGTGCGGATGCGCGCGTAGAACAGATCGGCGCGGCGCGCGTCGACGTCGTAATTCTCGTGGTCGAGCCATTCCACGTCCGGGCCGAAGCGCATGCGCCCGGCGAGATCGAGGGTCACGTGGATGCCGAGCCCGCCGTCGACCGGTGCCGGATAGATCAGGCGCGAGAACGCGGGGCGGCCCGCGTAGCCGAAGTAGTTGCCCTTGGCGAGCACGAGGCGCGGGACGCGCTCGGCCGGATAGCCCTCGGTCGCCCGGGCAATCGCCTGCGCGCCGATCCCGGCGCTGTTGACGACCGCATCGACGTCGAGCGTGCCCGCCTCCTTGCCGGAGAAGTGCACGGTCCAGCCGTGGGTGGCCGGCGCAAGCCGCTCGATCCTTGTCTCGAACGCAATCATGCCGCCGCGGTCTTCAAGCTCGCCTTGCAGCGCCAGCATGAAACTGTGGCTGTCGATGATGCCGGTCGCGGGCGAATGCACCGCGGCGATGCAGGTGAGCGCCGGCTCGAGGTCGCGCGCGGCGTTGCCGCCGATCAGCTCGAGGCCCTCGACGCCGTTGATCTCGCCCTGTTTCTGGATCGTCGCGATCTTCGTCGCCTCGGCGTCGTTGGTGGCGACGATCAGCTTGCCGCACTGGCGATGGTGCACGCCATGCGAGGCGCAGAACTCATACAGCATGCGCCGGCCGCGCGTGCAGTGAAGTGCGCGCAACGAGCCGGTCGGGTAATACATGCCGCCATGGATCACCTCGCTGTTGCGCGAGGACACGCCGTTGCCGATGCCGGAGGTCGCCTCGGCGACGATCACGTCGTGCCCGGCAAGCGCCGCCGCTCGCGCCACCGCCAGCCCGACCACACCCGCCCCGATCACCAGAATCTGCATCGCGCCGCCATTGAAACAAACGCGACGTCATCCTGAGGAGCGCGCCGAAGGCGCGCGTCTCGAAGGATGGAAGCAAGCTCGGAGTTTGTTTCCATCCTTCGAGACAGCCGCGCTTCGCGCGGCTTCCTCAGGATGACGTCGAGTATGTTTGTCGCGCCCGGCGGCCCGCTCACTCCGCGGCGATGCGCACCTCGGGCGCGGCGGCGCGCACGTCGGCATCGACGTGGCGCTCGAAGCGCGTGAAGTTGTCGTGGAACATGCGCACCAGCTTGCGCGCGGTCTGGTCGAACTCGGCTTTGTCCTTCCAGGTCTTGAACGGATAGAGCAGGTGCGGCTCGACGCCGGGCACCGAGGTCGGCACCGCGAAGCCGAAATAAGGATCGGTGCGGAACGAGGCCTGCTTGAGCGAGCCGTCGAGCACCGCCGCGAGCAGCGTGCGCGTCACCTTGATGGGCATGCGGCGGCCGACGCCGAACTTGCCGCCGGTCCAGCCGGTGTTGACGAGCCAGCAGTCGACCCCGTGCGCGGCGATCAATTCGCGCAGCAGGTTGCCGTATTCGGACGGATGGCGCGGCAGGAACGGCGCGGCGAAGCAGGTCGAGAACGTGGCCTGCGGGTCGACCACGCCCTTCTCGGTGCCCGCGACCTTGGCGGTGTAGCCGGAGATGAAGTGATACATCGCCTCCGCCGAGGTGAGCTTGGCGATGGGCGGCATCACGCCGAATGCGTCGGCGGTCAGCATGATGATGTTCTTGGGATGACCGCCGCGCCCGCTCTTCGACGCGTTGGGGATGAAGTCGAGCGGATAGGCGGCACGCGTGTTCTCGGTCTTCGAGTCGTCGTCGAAATCGGGAAGGCGCGTTTCGGGATCGAGGATGACGTTCTCGAGCACCGTGCCGAAGCGGTGCGTCGTGGCGTAAATTTCCGGCTCCGCCTCGGCCGAGAGTTTGATGGTCTTGGCGTAGCAGCCGCCTTCGAAATTGAAGACGCCCTGCGGCGCCCAGCCGTGCTCGTCATCGCCGATCAGCGTGCGCGTGGGGTCGGCCGACAGCGTTGTCTTGCCGGTGCCGGAGAGGCCGAAGAACAGCGCGACATCGCCCTTCGGGCCGACGTTGGCGGAACAATGCATCGGCATCACGCTCTCGTTGGGCAAATAATAATTGAGCGTGGTGAACACCGACTTCTTCATCTCGCCGGCGTAGTTGGTGCCGCCGATGAGCACGATTTTGCGCGAGAAGTCGATCGCGATGATCGTCTCGGTGCGCACGCCGTGGCGCTTGGGATCGGCCTTGAACGAGGGCAAGTCGACGATCGTGAGTTCCGGCACGAAATGCTTGAGTTCGCTCTCCGGCGGACGGATCAGCAGCGCGCGGATGAACAGCGAATGCCAGGCGAACTCGGTGTAGACGCGCGTCTTGATGCGATAGGCCGGGTCGGCACCGCCATAGAGATCCTGGGCGAACAGCGTCTTGCCGCGCGCGTGGGCGATGAAGTCCTGATAAAGCAGCTGGAATTGCTCCGGGGTGAGCGCGCCGTTGTTGTCCCACCAAACATTCTTTTCGGTGAGCGCGTCGCGGACGATGAACTTGTCCTTGGGCGAACGGCCGGTGTGGACGCCGGTGTCGGCGCATAGCGCGCCGCCGTAGGCGAGTTCCGCCTCGCCCGCCTGAATGGCGTATTCATAGAGCGGCGGCTCGGCGAGATTCCAATGCACCGCCTCGAGACCGTCGAAGCCGAATTTATCGGCGCCGACCGCGCCGTTCCTCACACCCATTTCCTTCACGGAAGCCTCCGCCTAAACCTACGACCCGCCGCCCGGCCCAAGTTCCCGGTCTGCGCCGCCCCTGACATTACGGCATCGTGTGGTGGCGGGGGACCATAGTCGCGATGACGGCCTCTGCCAAGCCGCTTTCCCGCTTGCGGCCGCGCGCCGTTTGCATTGCGACATGAACCACGTCCGCGCAACCAAACATTTCCGTTCTGTGTTCCTAGAGTTAACGGCGTCAGCCCGTTTGGCGCGCTTCTTCGGCAAGGCTCTTGAGCACGTGCCGCAGCACGCCCGGGCTTGTCACCTGTTGTGGGAAATCGAGCCGGCGCGCCCGGCGGCCCCTCTGAATTTCCAGTCCCCCGGGATCGCAGCCGACGCATCGCCAGTCCCCGTCGCTGTCGCCGAGCAGCCGTGTTGCATAAAGTCTTATCGCCGCAAGATGTTCCGCGTTCATATGGGCGACGATCTCGGCTTCCGCGTCGATAAGCGCGTCGGCCCCGGTCAAGTCGGTGAGGATGTCCGCGGCGGAAAGATCGACGATGCGGCCAAAGCCGGCGACGAGATGCGCGCCGCGCAACGCGATGCGGTAGAAGCCGAAATCGCCGAAATCGGCGAACATTTTCGCTTCCGGCTGCCGCTCGAGGTAGCGCCGGCGCGCGTTCGGGTCGTCGGTCGCATGCGCGGCGCCCATGAGCATGACGCGGGCACCTTCCAGCGGATCGCCGGGGCGACGCTCGTCGAGCATGAGCGACACGCGCTTATCGGCAAGAATGTTCTTGGTATGGACCGCCAGGCGCGAGATCAGCAGCAACGGGGAGCCGTCCGCGGCCGTCGCCACGTTGACGAGCGAGCAATAAGGATCGCCGGAACCCGCCATCAGTGTGGCCAGCGCCCCCGAGCGTGCTTCGCGCATGAGCGTGCGGGCGGCGCGGCGGGGGTCGAAGTCGGCAGCGGGTTTCATCGTGCGGTCGTGTGGCGCATCTGTCGCCCTCGCGCCAGAGGTCGTTTGGCGGTATAGACAGGGCCAAGCAGGATCGGGTTCAAGCCACAAATCCTAGATTTTAGAGTGGGTTCGTCACATTTTGGCCCTGCTTTGTAGGCCCAAATTCGCAGAATCACCCCTACGTGGGTAGAACGGAAGGCAGGTGCATGCCGACGATCGCGCTGGTGGACGACGATCGCAATATCCTCACGTCGGTTTCGATCGCACTCGAAGCCGAGGGATATCGCATCATGACCTATACCGACGGCGCCTCCGCACTCGACGGGTTCAAGACCAGCCCGCCTGATCTCGCCATTCTCGACATCAAGATGCCGCGCATGGACGGGATGGAAATGCTGCGCCGTTTGCGCCAGAAGTCCGACATGCCGGTGATCTTTCTCACGTCGAAGGACGAGGAGATCGACGAGCTGTTCGGCCTCAAGATGGGCGCCGATGACTTCATCCGCAAACCGTTTTCGCAACGGCTGCTGGTGGAGCGCGTGAAAGCGGTGATGCGGCGCATTAGTGCCAAGGAAGGCACCAGTCCCAAGGAAGCCGATGCCAAGGTGCTGGAACGCGGCCTGCTCCGCATGGATCCGGAGCGCCACGTGTGCACGTGGAAAACCGAGCAGGTCACGCTGACCGTCACCGAGTTCCTGATCCTGCAGGCGCTCGCGGCGCGGCCCGGCGTGGTCAAGAGCCGCAATGCGCTGATGGATGCGGCCTATGACGATCAGGTCTACGTCGATGACCGCACCATCGACAGCCACATCAAGCGACTGCGCAAGAAGTTCAAGGCCGTGGACGACGCCTTCGACATGATCGAGACGCTCTATGGGGTAGGGTACCGGTTCAAGGAAATCTGAGCTAGTGTCCGATTCCGAAGTTCGCCTGAGTTTGGGCAACTCTACGATTCTAGTGTCGCTTTGAACCCGAAGTTCGCAATCGGACTCGCGGCAATTGAAGTGCGAACTTCGGGTTCGCGGCACCGGGCCGGCTCGACCGGAGCGCCCGAAATGTGGTACGGCTCGATTGGCCTGGGCTGCGAATTACGCTAGAGTGTTGTTTCAGCATGATGTTTTCGTAAGCCCGGTAAACGATCCCGGGCAGGGTTTTGGATTGTCGCCGGGGGCTTGTTCGGGATCAGGCTGCGGGGGCGGCCGGCGAACACGACGATCACGGGCGGACGCGACGAAGTGCTCGATCGAACCATTGAACTAACCGCGACCGTCGCCGAGGCCGAGCGCCCCGGCGAGGAAGAGACGCACGTCGAGCGCATGAGCGTGGGCTCGGTCGCGCGTCACGCGTGGGATTTTTTCCTCAGCCAGAGTTTCTCCAGCCTCACGCGGCGCATCGTCTTCCTCAACGTCGCCGGGCTGCTCGCGCTGGTGATGGGGATTCTCTATCTGTCGCAGTTCCGCGCGGGCCTGATCGAAGCGCGCATCCAGAGCATGCGGGTGCAGGGCGAAATCATCGCCGGCGCGATCGCGGCGCAGGCGACGGTCGAGACCAACTCGATCACCATTTCGCCGGATCGTCTTATGGAGTTGCCCGCCGGCCAGAGTTACGGGCCCGCCGACGACGGCCTCTCAGTGATCGATTTTTCCATCAATCCGGAGCGGATCGGCCCACTGCTGCAGCGGTTGGTGACGCCGACGAAGACGCGAGCGCGCGTATACGATCGCGATGGTTCGGTCGTCGTCGACACGCGCGTGTTCGAGCGCGCCGGCGATGTGGTGCGCTCGGACCTGCCGCCGGTCGACGCGCAGCAGGCGGGGTTTTTCGAGCGCGCCTGGATCGCGCTGCGGACCTGGCTCGGACGCGGCGACCTGCCGCTCTACCGCGAACTGCCGGACGGCAAGGGATATCCGGAGGTCGGCTTTGCGCTCGCCGGACACACCGCGTCGGTGGTGCGCGTCAACGATCGCGGCGAGGTGATTATTTCCGTCGCGGTGCCAGTGAAGCGCTTCAACAACGTGCGCGGTGCGCTCCTGTTCTCGACCCCGCGCGGCGCCATCGACCAAATGGTGGAAGCCGAGCGCGCCGCGGTGTTCAAAGTGTTTCTCGTCGCTGCCGCCGTGATGGTGGTGCTCTCGGTGTTCCTCGCCGGCACCATCGCCGATCCGGTGCGCCGGCTCGCCGCAGGCGCCGAAAGCGTGCGCCGGCGCATCCGCTCTCGCGTGGAAATCCCGGATTTCACCGACCGGCGCGACGAGATCGGCCATCTCTCCGGCGCGCTGCGCGAAATGACGAAGGCGCTCTACACGCGCATCGAAGCGATCGAGAGCTTCGCGGCCGACGTCGCGCATGAGCTGAAAAATCCGCTGACCTCCTTACGCTCGGCGGTCGAGACGTTGCCGCTCGCGAAGAACGAGCACAGCCGCGCGCGCTTGTTGGCGGTGATCGAGCACGACGTGCGACGTCTCGACCGGCTCATTTCCGACGTCTCCGACGCAAGCCGCCTCGATGCGGAGCTGCAGCGCCAGGAGGCCGCGCCGGTCGATCTCGTCAAGCTGTTGACCACGGTCGTGACGGTGGCGAACGAGGTACGCGACGAGAACAACGTGCGTGTGACCCTCACCTGCGAGGGCGACGCGCGCACACTCACGGTACCGGGGCATGATTCCCGCCTCGCCCAGGTGTTCAACAATCTGATCGACAACGCGCGTTCGTTCTCACCCGACGGCGGCACCGTGCGGATCGCCTGCCGGCGCCGGCGCGATCAGGTGACCATCGTGGTCGACGACGACGGGCCCGGCGTTCGCCCGGACGCGCTGGAAAAAATCTTTGAGCGTTTCTACACCGACCGGCCCGAGGAGCAGGGCTTCGGACAGAATTCCGGCCTCGGTCTTTCCATTTCGCGCCAGATCATCGAGGCGCACGGCGGGCGCATTCGCGCCGAGAACCGCGCCGGCCTCGCATCGGATGGCGGCGAGCCTCGGATCGTGGGCGCGCGTTTCGTGATCCGTTTGCCGGCCATGTAATCCGCCTTCCGGCGGCCGATATGTCATCGAGCATCCATGCTTCGGCCGTGCTGGTCGGCGCCCGCGCCGTGCTCATCCGCGGGCCGTCCGGTTCAGGCAAGTCCCGGCTCGCGTTCGACCTCATTGCTGCCGCCGGCGGGCCCGTACGGTTTGCGCGGCTGGTCGCTGATGATCGTGCCGAGGTCGCGGCGGCCGCCGGCCGCTTGCTGGTGCGGCCGGCATCGTCACTTGCCGGTCTCATCGAGGTGCGTGGCCTCGGAATCCGGCGGCTCGCCTATGAGCCGATCGCGGTTGTCGGTTTTGTTGTTGACCTTGCGGCAACGGACGCGCAGCGCCTCCCGGAGCCGGAACAAACGCGCGCCGTCATCGAAGGGATCGCGCTCGTACGGCTTGCGATCGCTCTGGAAGAAGCCGCGCTGCCGCGCGTGATTGCTGCGCTGCATTTGCCGGAATCAGCCGTCTGATGGCGCTTTGACGCGGGCCTTGTTGCAGCGCAGTTGCTCCGATATTTCGCGCCATGGCCCTTGCGCTCCGGTCCGACATGGTCATGAATGTGCGCCTTTTCGCGCGGCGCGCCCGGTGCGTTGCGGGGGGAGCGTTATGATCGGGATCGTCCTCGTCACCCACGGGCGGCTCGCTGTCGAGTTCCGCGCCGCGCTCGAACACGTGGTGGGACAGCAGGAGCAGATCGAAGCGGTGACGATCGGGCCCGACGATGACGTGGAACGCCGCCGTCACGACATCATTGAAGCGGTCAAACGGGTGGACAGCGGCGACGGCGTCGCCATCCTGACCGACATGTTCGGTGGTACCCCCTCGAACCTGTCGATATCAGTAATGAACCGGCCGAAGGTCGAGGTGCTCGCCGGCATCAATTTGCCGATGCTGGTCAAGCTCGCCAAGGTGCGCGACGAGTCCCCGCTCGCCGAGGCGGTCGCACAGGCGCAGGAAGCCGGCCGCAAATACATCACCGTGGCGAGCCGGGTGCTGGCCGGCAAATGACCGAGCCCGCCGACGCGGCGAGCGCCGCGCCGAAACAGCAGCCGCCCGAGGGGGCGATCGTGCGGGTGCTTTCCATCGTCAACAGCAAGGGCCTGCACGCGCGCGCCGCGGCTCAATTCGTCCTGACCGTCGAAAAATTCGATGCCCAGGTGACGGTCACGCGCGGCCACGAGACCGTCGGCGGCACCTCGATCATGGGTCTGCTGATGCTCAGCGCCGCCCCGGGAACCTCCATTACCGTTACGGCGGGCGGCCCCCAGGCGGCCGAGGTCATGGCCGCGCTCGAGGCATTGGTGGCCGGCCGGTTCGGCGAGGGCGAGTGAGTCGGGGCGGCGATATAAAGAAATCTTTATGTCTTTATTGCCACCTAGCGATGAGCCTGCTATAGCGGCGGCCTCGACCGGAGCTCTGCCATGACCGCACCCGCCAAAGCCGCCAAACGCGCCCCCGATTACGTCGTCAAGGACCTGGGGCTCGCCTCCTGGGGCCGCAAGGAAATCGCCATCGCCGAGACCGAGATGCCCGGCCTGATGGCGACGCGCGAGGAGTTCGGTCCGCACCAGCCGCTGCGCGGTGCACGCATCGCCGGCTCGCTGCATATGACCATTCAGACCGCGGTACTGATCGAGACGCTGACGAAACTCGGGGCCGAGGTGCGCTGGGCCTCGTGCAACATCTATTCGACTCAGGACCACGCGGCCGCCGCGATCGCGGCGGGCGGCACTCCGGTGTTCGCGGTCAAGGGCGAAACCCTCGAGGACTATTGGGACTACACCCACCGCATCTTCGAATGGGCGGACGGCGGCACGCCCAACATGATTCTCGACGACGGCGGCGACGCCACGCTGCTGGTGCATCTCGGCAGCCAGGCGGAATCCAATCCGTCGCTCATCGCGCATCCGGCCAATGAGGAAGAAGAGGCGCTGTTCGCCGCCATCAAGGCGCGGCTCAAGAGCCGCCCCGGCTGGTATTCGACGCTCGCCAAGAACATCAAGGGCGTGACGGAAGAAACCACCACCGGCGTGCACCGGCTCTATCAGATGGAGAAGGACGGCCGCCTGCTGTTCCCGGCGATCAACGTCAACGACTCGGTGACCAAGTCGAAATTCGACAATCTCTACGGCTGCCGCGAGAGTCTCGTCGACGGCATCCGCCGCGGTACTGACGTGATGATGGCCGGCAAGGTGGCTTTTGTTGCGGGCTTCGGCGACGTTGGGAAAGGCTCGGCCGCGTCACTGCGCCAGGCGGGCTGCCGCGTGGTGGTCGCCGAAGTCGACCCGATCTGCGCCCTCCAGGCCGCGATGGAGGGCTACGAAGTCACCACCATGGACGACGCGGCGCCGCGCGCCGACATTTTCGTCACCGCCACCGGCAACGTCGACGTCATCACGATCGAACACATGCGGGCCATGAAGGACCGCGCGATCGTCGCCAACATCGGCCACTTCGATTCCGAGATCCAGGTCGCCGCGCTGCGCAATTACAAATGGGAGAACGTCAAGCCGCAGGTGGACGAGATCGAATTTCCGGACGGCAAGCGCATTATTCTCTTGTCGGAGGGGCGCTTGGTGAACCTCGGCAACGCCATGGGCCACCCGAGCTTCGTCATGTCGGCCTCATTTACCAACCAGACTTTGGCGCAGATCGAGCTGTGGACGAACCCGGGCAAGTATCAGAAGAAGGTTTACACGCTGCCGAAGCACCTCGACGAGAAGGTCGCGCGGCTGCACCTCGCCAAGATCGGCGCGAAGCTCACGCGTTTGAACGAGAAACAATCGACCTACATCGGGGTCTCCGCCGACGGCCCGTTCAAGCCGGACCATTATCGGTATTGATTTAAGCGAGCAAATTGGGCGCCGCCTCACTAACGAGGGGGTGCGTACCTGCGGGCCTTTATTGGCATAAAGAGGTAATATAAGGTAGAGATTCGCCGCGCTTCACTCACTGCCGTTGAATTAGAATGTCCGAAAGGATTTCGACGCCACCCCTCCCATTTAAGTACCTCGCCTTTGGCGAGATTAAGAGAATTCCCTCGAACAGACCAGGCTGGACTTTTGCTCTGACGCTTCGCTTCAGTGAGGAGGCGTTCGAATTCAGACGAATACTCTCCTTAGGATTAAGGAAAGCTCGTCTATTCATAGGAATTAAAAGCGCCAACGTCCTGTTCTTACTTAACGATTGTACTTTGCCCGATGACGATTGGGAGTTCGACCCCTCAGCAGAAACACACCGATCCGTGATGCGAAAGTTATCGACCGCCACGCAGAAGGAAGGTGAACTTCGCGGTGAAGCTGAGGCTAGCGGGAATGTCGGGATGGAAGGTCAGGAGTTTAAAGCTACTGTTTCCGGAAAGGCGAGAACTAGCAAAAAGGCAAAACGCAGTTCAAAAATTGAAATTGAGGATACGTTTAGGAAGAAAATCGCTTACATTGCTGCGGCCGGCGGGCCTCAAGCTCCAAAATGGGTAATAGAGGCTCCGAGCGATCTACCCAATCTGCAAGGAACGATCTTGAAATCTCGCCGCTTTGCTCGCGCTGAAATCATCGGCGGGAATCCGCAGATTGAAATGCAGCTCGAAATACCCGAACACGCGATTGTCGTTCGTGACGACGATGGTATTTTCCGCAGTATTAATCAACAAAAAGTAGCGAAGATTCGGATCAAGAAAGCGCTCTCTCGCAATCCGCACTTGCTGTGTTTAGTCAATCTTGAGGAATCATCCGAATGACTGAATTTGGCGAAGCGCAAGCTCTCAGGAGAGACCTCGAGCGGCTCGCCCGAGCAAAAAACGATGATTTTTTAAAACTGGTCTCTTTAGCCAAATTGGACCCGGCGACAGATTTCATTGGGGCAGACCTTAGAGGCACTAATCTCGAAGGTTTAGATTTGCGACGCTTTGACTTTCGTGATGCCGATTTTCGCGGAGCAAACATACGAGGAACAAAATTTGACCCCAAGCGGACTGCCGGCGCAAAATTCGATAAAGTAGATGCAACCAAGGGAGAGGCAGAAAACAAACCTTTTCAATCTTTAGACAGGCTCTCGCCCCTACGCAATCATCCGCTATTCCGCGAGTTTCCGGCCACTGTCATCGAACACTTCGGGACCTACATGACCCGTCGCTCGGTGCGTCGCGGCGCGACCATCTTCGCCAAGGGCGACCCCGGCACCGGCCTCATGGCGGTTCTCTGGGGCTCGGTGAAGATCAGCGTGCCGACCGCTGACGGCCGGGAAGCCGTGCTCAACATCATCAACTCTGGGGAAATCTTTGGGGAGATCGCTCTCCTCGACGGGCGCCCGCGCACCGCCGACGCCGTGGCGGTGGACGACTGCGAGCTGATGGTCATCGACCGGCGCGATTTCATCCCCTTCCTGCGTGAGCAGCCCGATATAGCACTCAAGTTTATCGAAATCCTGTGCGCGCGGCTCCGCCACACCAGCGAGCAAGTCGAAGACCTGATGTTTTTGAGTTTCCCGGGCCGCTTGGCGAAGACCCTTCTGCAATTGATTGGTGGCCCCGAGGCGCCCGTGACGCATCGCAACGTGCGCGTCACCCAGCGAGAACTCGCGGGCATGGTTGGCGCAACACGCGGGAGTATTCAGAGGCAACTGCACGTTTGGCAAAGGCGCAAATGGATTCGCCTCGATCGGAACGTAGTCGTTGTACTAGCACCCTCTGCACTAATGAGAGTCGCCGACGGGGAACTATAGGCGATACGGCGTTGTTACTGCATCCCCCGGCTTACTTCCGATGGCTGGACGCCTATTTCGCCGGTGCGCGCTGGACCGTTCGACGCCTGAGAATAGTAGGGCGAACCTTAGACCAAGGGACGGCCCGCGCGCGTCCTTCGTCAAATTCCCTTAATCGCCGCGTGATCTCCCCAGCCCAAAGGCTCTCGGCATCTGGATCGACAGTTTCGTCCAAGCTCTCAATAAGCCCTGCTGCCAAAGCGGCGCGAGCTTCCGTCGGCAGATTGAGCGCTTCCTCCAATAGTTCTTTCGCGTCCATTCTCATAACTCCTCAATATCACCAATAGAAATAGGTTCCAAGCAGCCCGTTGAAAGGGATCACTGTGGCGGCGACAACAGGATCGTGAATCGCTGCGGCGGGCCGGAACGGCCGAAGGCGGTGCGGGTGAGATCCACCGTCTCCTCATGCGCCTTCGGGTTGCCGGCCGCGATCGCGCGCGCCTGGCCGAGGCAGCCCGCATCGTCGGCGAGGCAGAGCGCGACGAAGCCGTCGCGCGCCATCGCGGCCGGGTCGATCCACGGCGCGTTGACATGCGAGAACGACGGAAACGCCCGCGCGCGGTCGCGGCAGTAGAAGGTGCACCCCCACGCGAGCCCCTCGGGCCCGACGACGTAGCGCAGCGGGCGATCGGAAACCTGCGGCCAGCGCCGGTCAACTTCGCGGGCGAGCGGCTCGTAATAGGCGGCCTGATTGTCCGGCCCATTCTCGAGCACGCGCAAGGCCACCAAGGGCGAAGCCGCAAGCGCAACCACCGGAATCGCGTAAGCGGCTGCGAGCACCGCCGCGGCGGCGCGGCGTGTGATCGCGATGCCGGGCGCAGAGAGCATCAGCGCCGGCAGCAGCGCCCAGCACGGCATGGTCCATAGCGCATTGAGCCGCATTTCGGACGCGAGCGAGGCCACGACCGGGCTGAGCAGTCCCACCCACAGAATCACGGCAATGAACCGGCGCTCGGGATCGGAGGGCCACACGACCTCGCGCCAGGCTGCCAAACGGGGCGCGGCGGCAATCTGCAAAACCAGCAAGCTGCCGGCGAGATAGAGCACGCCGGCGAGATAATTCCCGATCGATTCGAACAGGGAACCGAAACTCGCATCGGCGTGCGACGCGGACGCATAGGTGAAGGCGTAGAAATGATATTGGAACAGGGTCGCGATGTTGGGCGCGAGCAAGGCGGTCCCGACCGCGATTGACGCCCACGGCGCCGGCGAGCGGAAGTAGTTCCGCCGGTTGGGATGCGCGAGTGCGCCCGCCGCAAGGCCGATGATGAGAAATACCGACCAATATTTGGTCAGCATGGCGATGGCGGCGCCGGCTCCGGCCAGCGCGCCGGCGAGAAGCGTGCCCGAAGAATACGAGCGCAGGAACAAATAAGTCGCGCCCGCCCAGGTCGGGATCAGCAGCGCGTTGGAGTTGAACTTGAGCGGCTGCAAGTTGAAGACCGGCGCAAAGGCGAGCAGCACCAGCGCCACCGCGCGCTTGTCACCCGAAACAAAGCGCGTCGCAATGAGCCAGATGAACCACAGCGCGATCGCGATGCTCGTGGTCGCGAGCAGATAATAGGCCCAGTCGGCGCGGGGAAAGACCGCGAACCAGGCGGCGGCGACCCAGGCGGGAAACGGCGGATGCTTGGGATAGCCGTAGGCGAGTTCGGTCGACCAGGCGAACACTTCGCCCATGTCGAAATGGATGCTCTGAGTCGATTTGGCGACGAGCGCGTATCCCCACCACAGCAGCGCGTACAGCGCGAGGAGGGCAGCAGCGGTGCGGCGGCCGCGGCGTTCGTCGGCGAGGGCATCGACCAGCCGGGCGAAATACGCCAGGGTCGACCCGCGCAACCCGACTGATAAGGACGGCGCGCTCACGCCTTAGATGCCACGCGCTCGCTGACGACGTGCGCCGGCCGCACCGGCTCGCGCGAGAGTTCCGTCTCCGCCACGATGTAGACCGGCCAGCGGCGCGTCTCGCGCAGGATGCGGCCGACGTATTCGCCGATGATGCCGAGCACGAGCAATTGCCCCGCCCCGAGAATGGCGACCGCCGCCATCATCGAGGTCCAGCCGGTGACCGTGCGCGGAACCCACAGGAAGCTGACGATGGAATAGATAAGCAGCAACAGCCCGAGAAGTGCGAAGGTGAGCGCGAGATAAATCGCAAGCCGCAGCGGCTTGACGCTGTGGGCGACGATGCCGCTCACCGCGAAGTCGACCATGCGGCGCAAGGTGAACTTCGAGCGGCCCGCCGGCCGGGTACCCTGCGCGTAGGGTACCTTGGCGAGCGGGAAGCCGAGCCAGCGCACCAAGCCGCGCAGGAACACATCGCGATCCTCAAACCCGTTGATCACATCGACGGCGGCGCGATCGAGCAACAAAAAGTCGGCGCTGCCGGGCTCGATCGCGACATCGCCGAGCAGCGCGAGCACGCGATAGAACACCCGCGAGGTGAGACGCTTGCCGGTGGAGACCGAGCCATTGATCTCCATGCGTTGCGTTACCACAACCTTGGCGCCGAGCCGCCAATGCTCGATCAGCAGGGGCACGACTTCGGGCGGATGCTCGAAATCGCAATCCATCAGCACGACCGCTTCCCCGCGCGCGTGGTGCAGACCCGCGCGCAGCGCCGCCTGGTGCCCGAAGTTGCGCGTGAACGAGATGTAGCGCACGGCGTCGTGCCGCGCGGCAAGCGCCTTGATCTCGGCGAGCGTGTCGTCGGTCGAGCCGTCGTCCACGAAGACGATTTCATGGCTGCCGAGCGGCGCCGCCACTTTGGCGAGCGCCGCCGCCATGGCGGCGACGTTCTGCGCCTCGTTGTGGGCGGGCAGTACGAAGGAAAGCTCGGGCCGGCGCGGGTCCATGGCCCCCGATATAGCCCAACCGGCGGGCCGGGGACGAGTCAGCGTCTCGGCTGCTTTGCCCGATGAGAGCCCGGTGTTAAACCTCGACGGGGGCGCCGGGAGACAGATTCGCGCCATGTGCCGCTGGATCGCCTATCGCGGAGAGACGGTCGCGCTCGAGCACTACGTCACCGCGCCGGCCCATTCGCTCATCGAGCAGAGCATGCGTGCCGTCGAGGCGCTCTCCGGCATCAATGGCGACGGCTTCGGGCTCGGCTGGTACGCAGGCCACGAGGAGCCCGGCCTTTACCGCGAGGTGCGGCCGGCGTGGTCGGACGAGAATTTGCGCCACCTCTGTCGGCATATCCGCTCGCACCTGTTCTTCGCCCACGTGCGCGCCTCGACCGGCACCGCCACCACGCGCCCGAACTGCCATCCGTTCGCGCACGGCCGCTGGATGTTCATGCACAACGGCCAGTTCGGCGACTGGTCGCTGATCCGGCGCCAGGCCGAAGCGCTCATCCCCGACGCATTCTACCGCTCGCGCGTCGGGACGACGGATTCGGAGGCGATCTTCCTCGCCATCCTCGGCGCCGGCGCCGATGAGGATCCGGTGGACGCGACCGTGCGCACGGTTGCGGCCGTCACCGACATGGTGCGCGCGAGCGGCACAAAAGATCCGGTGCGCTTCACGGCGGCGCTCACCGACGGCCACGATCTTTACGCCTTCCGCTACGCCTCGAATGACACCGCGAACACGCTCTACTACCGTCAGGACGCCGATAACGTAGTCGTCGTCTCCGAGCCGCTCGACAACGATCGCGCCGGTTGGCGGGCGGTGCCGCCCGGCCACATGATCGTCGCGCGCGACGGCCGCGCGGTCATCCCCGAGCCGATCCCGCACGACCGGCGCCTCGCGGCGGAATGATGGGTCTCGGCCATGCGCCTCCTGATATTGGGTGGCACGCAATTCCTTGGCCGGGCGATCGCCACGCGTGCGTGCGCCGCCGGACACGACGTGACATGCGCCGCGCGCGGCGTCTCCGGGGCGGTCCCTGCAGGCGTCCGGTTTGTGAAGATCGATCGGGACACTAGCGATGGCTTGGCGCCGCTCAAGGGAGAATCATTTGACGCGGTCGTAGACGTGTCACGCCACCCTGGACAGGTGCGCCGCGCGGTTGCTGCCCTCAAACACCGCGCCGCGCATTGGACATTTGTATCGACGGGGAGCGTTTATGCCGATAACCGCACGCCGAACCAACGCGCGGAGACCGCCCCGCTGAAGACCCCGACCGAGCCGGACGTCGAACGCGGCACCGAGGCGACATACGGCTATGACAAAGTGGCGTGCGAGCAGGCGGTCGGCAGCCACGCCTTCATCTGCCGCGCCGGGCTGATCGTCGGCCCGGAAGACCCGACCGGCCGCTTCACCTACTGGCTGGCGCGGCTTGCACGCGGCGGCGAGGTGCTGGCGCCCGGCGCCCCGGACGATCCGGTGCAGGTTATCGACGTACGTGACGTCGCGCAGTGGATCGGGCGCTGCGCGGAAACTCGTGTCATCGGTACTTATGACTGCGTAGGCCCGCAGATCCCGCGCGGTGAGTTTCTCACGACATGCGCCCGCGCCATCGGACGCGATTGCACACTCACCTGGGTCGAGAGCGCTTTCCTGGCCGCGCAAGGCGTGAACCCTTGGGCCGGCCCGCGCTCACTGCCGCTGTGGGTAGTGCTCCCCGAACGGGCCGGCCTTATGACCCGCGATCCTGCCCCGGCGCGCGCGGCTGGCCTCACGGCGCGCAGCCTGGAACAGACCGCCCGCGACACACTCGCCTGGCATTCCGGCGCGGATGTCCCGCTCACCGGACTTACCACGGACGAAGAAGCCGCGGTCCTGCAAGCCTGGCACGCGCGCCGCGCGCACTGAGATACGTTCGCTTGCCGCTGCCGCCCGGCCGATGCTAAGGCGCGCACCATGACGGCGGGCGCCATCGACACCATTCGCAATTTTTCGATCGTCGCGCATATCGACCATGGCAAGTCGACGCTCGCCGACCGGCTGATCCAGCTCACCGGCGGGCTTACCGACCGCGAGATGGTCGAGCAGGTGCTCGATTCCATGGACATCGAGCGCGAGCGCGGCATCACCATCAAGGCGCAGACCGTGCGGCTCAATTACCGGGCGCGCGACGGCAAGGATTACGTGCTCAACCTGATCGACACGCCCGGCCACGTCGACTTTGCCTATGAGGTGAACCGCTCTCTCGCCGCCTGCGAGGGCTCGCTGCTGGTGGTGGACGCGAGCCAAGGCGTCGAGGCGCAGACGCTCGCCAACGTCTATCAGGCGATCGACAACGGCCACGAGATCGTGCCGGTGCTCAACAAGGTCGATCTGCCGGCGGCCGAGCCCACCAAGGTCAAGCAGCAGATCGAGGACGTGATCGGCCTCGACGCCTCAAACGCAATCGAGATTTCCGCCAAGACCGGCCTCAACGTGCCCGAGGTGCTCGAGGCGATCGTCACGCGGCTGCCCGCGCCCAAGGGCGATCGTGCCGCGCCGCTCAAAGCGCTGCTGGTCGACAGCTGGTACGATTCCTACCTCGGCGTGGTGGTGCTGGTGCGCGTCGTCGACGGCGTGCTAGCCAAGGGCAACCGCATCCGCCTGATGGGCACCAATGCCTCCTACGAGGTCGACCGCGTCGGCGTGTTCACCCCGAAAATGCAGGAGGCCGACGCGCTCGGCCCGGGCGAGATCGGCTTTCTCACCGCCTCGATTAAAGAGGTCGCCGACACCCGCGTCGGTGACACCATCACCGACGACCGCCGCCCGGTGGCCGCGCCGCTGCCAGGCTTCCGCCCGGCGGTGCCGGTGGTGTTCTGCGGGCTGTTTCCGGTCGATGCCGCCGACTTCGAGGATTTGCGTGCCGCCATGGGCAAGCTGCGCCTCAACGACGCGAGCTTCACCTACGAGATGGAGACGAGTGCCGCGCTCGGCTTCGGGTTCCGCTGCGGATTCCTCGGCCTGCTGCATCTGGAAATCATCCAGGAGCGGCTGGCGCGCGAGTTCGACCTCGACCTGATCGCGACTGCGCCGTCGGTGATCTATCACATCCACCTCACCAACGGCGATCAGCTCGAGATTCACAATCCGGTCGACATGCCGGATCCGGTGAAGATCAAGGAGATGGAGGAGCCGTGGATCCGCGCCACGATCCTCACGCCGGACGAGTACCTCGGCAGCGTGCTCAAGCTGTGCCAGGACCGGCGCGGCGTGCAGGTCGAGCTGACCTACGTCGGCAACCGCGCCATGGTGAAATACGACTTGCCGCTCAACGAGGTGGTGTTCGATTTCTACGACCGGCTCAAATCGGTGTCGAAGGGCTACGCCTCGTTCGATTATCACCTCACCGACTATCACGTTGCCGATCTCGTCAAGATGCAGATCCTGGTCAACGGCGAGCCGGTCGACGCGCTCGCCATGCTGGTGCACCGGACGCGCTCGGAGAGCCGCGGCCGTGCGATGGTCGAGAAGCTCAAAGAGCTGATCCCGCCGCACATGTTCCAGATTCCGATCCAGGCGGCGATCGGCGGGCGCATCATCGCGCGCGAGACCGTGCGCGCTTTCCGCAAGGACGTGACCGCGAAGTGCTACGGGGGCGACGCCACGCGCAAGCGCAAGCTGCTCGAGAAGCAGAAGGAGGGCAAAAAGCGCATGCGCCAGTTCGGCAAGGTCGATATCCCGCAGGAGGCATTCATCGCCGCACTGAAGGTGGACGTGTAGAGCCGAATGCCACCCCCGGTGATTCTGCACCCGCATGCACGCGAACGTGCGCTTGAGCGGGGTGTGACCGAACCGGAGATCATTGCGACGGTGAATGAAGGCGAGCAGCGACCTGCGAAGCATAGCCGAACCAGCTTTCGGCGAAACTTTCGGTTTGGCGGCCTATGGCGCGGGCGCAGGTATGCTACAAAGCAAGTCGAGACGATCGCGGTTGAGGAGCGAGGCCGCTGGCTGGTGATTACCGTGATCGCCAAATACTTTTGAGGAATAAGCGCGATGAAGCTCACCTATGACCGAGATCGGAACATCGCCTATTTGCGGCTGCGGCCGAAAGGGACCGATGTCGAGACCATCCAGGTCAGCGATGAGCTGAATGTAGACATCGCGGCAGACGGCTCGGTCTATGGCATCGAGCTTCTGAATGCGAATGAGCAACTGCGAGCGGCGGACGAAGGCAAACTGGTGTTGGTCGATGAGACGGCAGGCAAAGAAGCCGAGCTGCCGCTCTCCCTTGATTAAGGTTCCCGCTTAGCACCACATCCCTCGCACCGCCCCATGTCGATCGGACTTGAGCAATCAACGCCACGCTCTGCGGCTCCGCCCTGGCCGTTGCCGCCCGGCGTAAAGGCCATGCCAGTCAACGGCTATCCCATGGCCTACGTCGAGGAGGGCGCCGGTGTGCCGGTGGTGCTCGTGCACGGGACGAACGGCGACTACCGCTCGTGGACGCACCAGATGGAGCCGCTCGGGGCGAAGTACCGCGCGATTTCGGTGAGCCTGCGCCACTATTACCCGGAGCCGTGGGACGGCACCGGCGAATTCTCCGCGCGCCAGCACGTCGCGGACGTGATCGCGTTCATCGAAACGCTCAAAGCCGGGCGCGTGTTTCTCATCGGCCATTCGCGCGGCGGGCATGTGTCGATGCACGTGGCGCTGCGCCGGCCGGATGTCCTGCGGGGTCTCGTGCTGGTCGAGCCGGGGCTGCCGCCGGCGGCGTTGCTGCCGGGCTCGCCCGACGGCGAGCGCTTCGCCACGGTGCGCAGCGAACGCACCCGGCGCCTCACCGAGATGGTGAATGCCGGCAAGATCGACGAGGCGGTCGAGCATTTCGTCGATGCGATTTCCGGGCCCGGCACCTACAAGGCACGCTCGGACGCTGCCAACCAGATGACGCGCGACAACATCCGCACCGCGCTCGGCGAGGCGCGCGACACGCGCGACCCGGTCACGCGCGAACAGGCGGCGACGCTGAAACTTCCGTGCCTGCTGATCGGCGGCGGCAAGAGCCCGCCGCGTTTCGCCCCGGTTCTAGGTGCGCTGGAAAGCGCGATCCCCGGTGCCCAGCTCATCGTCATCCCGGACGCCGGCCACACCATGTATCGGACCCACGCGGCCGTATTCAACGACGCGCTGCTCGCGTTCATGGCGGCGCATTGATTTGGTCGTCATTGCGAGGCTCCCGTAGGGCGACGAAGCAATCCAGGGCAGCGCGCGTTGGCCTGGATTGCTTCGCTGCGCTCGCAATGACATTTCACATTACTTCGCCTCGTCGCCGATCACGGCGATGCCCTGGATCTCGATCAGCATGCCCGGGCGGGCGAAGTTCGACACCGTGATCAGCGCGCTCGCCGGATAATTGCCGTCCTTGAATGTGTCGCGCCGCATTTCGACGAAACGGTCGCCGTGGCGCGGATCGTTGATGAACACCGTCATGGTCACGAGATTGGCGAGGCTGCCGCCGGCCTTGTGCAGGGTCTTGTCCATCAGGGAAAATATCGTGCGCACCTGCGCCTCGAAGTTGCCGGAGATGTCGTTGCCGGTCTCGTCGCGGGTCGCGGTCTGGCCGGCCATCCACACGATGCGGCCCCCCTGAGTGATGACCGCGGGCGAGAACGCGCGCGACTTCTGGAAATCGGTCTTCTCCATGTATTCGGCGGCGCCCGCCGCGCCCGTCATCCCGAATACCGCCATGGCTGCGGCCGCCCAATTGGCAAAGCTCATCGTCGTCCTCCCTTGCTCGCCGGCTGCCCGGCTTGCCGCCATGGTAGCGCAGCCCGCGGCGAAAGTTCGCGCCCGCCGAAGCAAGCCAATCAGCTAAAAGCTCGTGCCATGACGCCGGCCGCCTTCGACCTCTTCACCATCGGACACTCGAATCATTCGATCGAGCGGTTCCTCGAGCTCGCGCGCGGTGCCGGCATCACGGCTATTGCCGACGTGCGCTCGACACCGGCCTCGCGGCGCTATCCATGGTTCAATCAGGCGCGCCTCGCGCCAAGGCTCGCTCAGGAAGGCATCGCCTACGTGCCGCTTGGTGACGCGCTCGGCGGGCGACCGCGCGATCCGCGGTTGTATCGCGATGACGGCGTCGCCGATTACGACGCCATGGCGCGTACGGATGATTTTCGTGCCGGTCTCGACCGCGTCGCCGAAGGCACGCGCCGTTATCGCGTCTGTCTCATGTGCGCCGAGCGCGAACCGCTCGATTGCCATCGCTGTCTGCTGGTGACGCGGGCACTGGCGGAGCGCGGGTTCGCCGTCGGTCATGTGCTAGTCGACGGCGCGATCGAGCCGCACGGGCAAACCGAGGAACGTTTGCTCAAACTCGCGCGGGTCCCAGCGGATCTGTTCGCCGACCGCGACCAGTGGATCGCCGCCGCCTACGCGCGGCGCGCCGGCACCGCGGCTTACCGCCGGCCGGAAAAGCCATTGACCACGGCCGGCAAAGCCGCGAGTTGATTAAGGGCGGGGTGCGAATCAGCGGGGTGGAAGGATTGTGATCCGATCGATTGCCGTCGCTGCGGCCGTAGTTCTTTGCGGGGCTGTTTCCGCGCAGGCCCAGGACAAGGGGACGCTCAACCCGCAACCGCTGCCGCCACTCGCCCATCCCAGCGATCCGGCGACACCGGCGAAGGAATTATTCGGCCGGAAAGTAACGCCGGCCCCGCTCGCGGCGCGCTCGCTCGGCACCTACAACCGCGGCTGCCTCGCTGGCGCCGTGGCGCTGCCGATCAACGGCAAGACTTGGCAGGTGATGCGCCTATCGCGCGACCGCAATTGGGGGCATCCGGACCTCATCACCTTCCTCGAGCGCCTCGCCGACAAGGTGCCGAAGGTCGCAGGTTGGCCCGGGCTTCTGGTTGGCGACATCGCGCAGCCGCGCGGCGGCCCGATGCTCACCGGCCATGCCAGCCATCAAATCGGCCTCGACGCCGATATCTGGCTCACGCCGATGCCCAAGCACGAACTCACGCGGACCGAGCGTGAGGAAATGTCGGCCACCATGGTGGTCGCGGCGGACCGCAAGGACGTCGATCCCCACGTCTGGACGCACGGCCATACGGAGGTGATCAAGGCGGCCGCCGAGGACCCGGTGGTCGAGCGCATCTTCGTCAACGCGGCGATCAAAAAGGCGCTGTGCCGCGAAGCGGGCAGCGACCGCACGTGGCTGCACAAGGTGCGCCCGTGGTGGGGTCACGATTATCACTTCCACGTGCGCATCCGCTGCCCGGCCAATGACCCGGCTTGCCACAACCAGCCCGAGCCCGCGGAAACCGAGGGCTGCGGATCGGAGCTGAACTGGTGGTTCAGCGACGGCGTGCTGCACCCGAAGCCGTCGCCGCCGACAGGCCCGCGCCGCGGGCCGCTGATGAAAGAGCTGCCGGCGGAATGCCGGCAGGTGCTCACCGCGCCGTAGTTCCGTATGGCGCATTAGCGAAGCGTAATGCGCCTTATTTTGCCGACGGCGGATTACGCCTTCGGCTAATCCGCCCCAGGCTTCCTACATGAACAGCCCCACGCCGAGGATGGCGGTGACAATCGCGCCGAGCACGATGGCGAGAATAATCGCACAGACGACGATCACGATCGTATATAAGATAGCCTTCTCGGGCGGCGTCTTCATTACCGGCGGCAACCCGAGATACAGCAGATAAAGCCCGTAGAGGCCGAGTATTTTGAGGAAACCCAGCGCGGGAATGAGCAGGAACACGCCCGCGAGCCACGATGGAGTGTATGAATAGACCGCAACTTTGAGCGCGCTCTCGAAATTCTTCTGACTGCTGAAACTGGGCGCTAGCAGGTTGATGATCCACGCAACGATGTAGACCGCCACGAAGGTGAGAAGATAACCAATCACCGCGGCGATCAAACCTCCAATAATTGATCCGCCAATGAGGATCCTGCCGATGAAACCGCACACCGCCGGGATCGCGGCGAGGATCGCCACGTAATTGCTGAACAGATAGGACGCGTCGCCCGGCTCGCCCGCGATCACCGGCCATTCCGTCTTCGGCGAAAGAATGATTCCCTTCACCCGCTCGACCAAGTTCATAGGTCGCCTCCGCGTGTTGCTGTTGATTACGCCCAAGCCCGAGACGCGATTCTGAAGCGGACTGACGCGAAAGTCACGCCCTAAAGCTGGCATCTTCCCGCAGCATGGCGGCGCCCTTTTCGGCGATCATCATGGTGGGCGCGGCCGTATTGCCGGAGGTGATCGTCGGCATCACCGAAGCGTCAATGACGCGCAGCCGTTCGATCCCGAATACGCGCAGCCGGTCATCGACTACCGCGAGCGGGTCGGTGTCGCGCCCCATCTTGGCCGTGCCCACCGGGTGAAAAATCGTCGTGCCGATGTCGCCCGCCGCCTTCGCGAGCGCCTCGTCGTCGTCCGCGACGCTCGTGCCCGGCAGCCGCTCGACCGGATGATAAGCCGCGAGTGCCGGCGCCTTGACAAGCTTGCGCGCGACGCGGATCGAGGCCGCCGCCACCCGCCGGTCTTCCTCGGTCGCAAGATAATTGGGCCGGATCACCGGCTTATCCGCCAGATCGGCCGAGCGCAGCGAAATGGTGCCGCGGCTCGTGGGCTGCAGATTCGCGACGCTAGCCGTGAACGCCGGGAACCCATGCAGCGGATCGCCGAATTTGTCGAGCGAAAGCGGCTGGATGTGGAACTGGATGTTGGCGCGCTCGCGGCTCGGATCGGAGCGGGTGAAGAGGCCGAGTTGCGACGGCGCCATGGTGAGCGGCCCGCGCCGGAACAGCGCGTAATTGACCCCCATGGCCGCGCGCGCGAACAGCGAGCGGTACATTTCGTTGAGCGTGCGCACGCCGGTGACCTCGTAGATCAGGCGCAGCTGCAGATGGTCCTGCAGGTTCGCGCCCACGCCGGGGCGGTCGAGCGCCACAGGAATGCCGAGACTGCGCAAATGCTCCCCCGGTCCGACACCGGAGAGCAGCAGCAGTTGCGCCGAGCCGATCGAGCCCGCGGCGAGCACGACTTCGCCGCGGCAGCGCGCCTGCTCAGGGCTCCCGTTGCGGCGCCAGCGCACGCCCGTCGCGCGGCGGCCGTCGAGGATCAAGTCCTCGACCAAACAATCGGTGAGCAGCCGCAGGTTCGGCCGCTTGAGCGCGGGCTTGAGGAAGCCGCGCGCCGACGACCATCGCCGTCCCCGCTTCTGATTGACGTGAAAATAGGCGCAGCCTTCGTTGTCGCCGCAGTTGAAATCCTCGATCGACGGAATCCCCATTTGCGCCGCGGCCGTGCGCACCGCGTCGGTCAGGTCCCAACGAATCCGCGGCGCCTCGATGCGCCATTCGCCGCCGGCAGCGTGGCTGGGGCCTTCGCCCAGGAAATGATCCTCATGCCGCTTGAAGAACGGCAACACGTCGTCCCAGCCCCAGCCCGACAGGCCGAGCTGGCGCCAGTGGTCGTAGTCTGCCGCCTGGCCGCGCATGTAGATCATGGCGTTGATGGCGGAGGAGCCGCCGATCACCTTGCCGCGCGGATACGCGAGGCTGCGCCCGTTGAGCCCCGGCTCCGGCTCGGTCCGAAAGCACCAGTCTGAGCGCGGATTGCCGATCGCGAACAGATAACCGACAGGGATGTGGAACCAGATCCAGTTGTCCCGCCCGCCCGCTTCGAGCAGAAGCACGCGCGTCCCCGCATCGGCCGAGAGCCGGTTGGCGAGCACGCAGCCGGCCGATCCCGCGCCCACCACGATGTAGTCGTACTCGCTGCTGCCTTCGTCCGGCATGCGGTCTCTCACTCCTCTGCCCCAGTCTATCATACCACTGACGTTCGGATGTGCAGCGGGGTTGGGCCCCTAACATTTTACCGAAATGAATTGAACTTGACCGGATTGCAACTGTGGACAAAGATGTCGCTATTTCGTTGCATTAGACGCATTGGCACAAATACGAGAAGGTAATTTGGGGGCGTGGAATGCCGGAATACGTGCCGCCTACACCACCCATCTCGCCGCCTCCAGCGACCGATGCCCCCACGGGCGCGATGTATATCAGCGCGGTGGCCGCGGCCGGAGACAGAAGCCTGAGGGTTATCTATTTTATAGTTATTCTTGCGATATTGACGTTTACATCGATAAAGAACAATTACGTACCAGGATGGATGACGGTAAGAGCTCAGAGTCAGCAAGAATTATATAAATGCCTGAAGACCAATGACATCAATTCGAGTGATTGCAATGATCTGAAGCCGAGATTGAAAGAATCAGGATATTATGACGAAAAAACAAAAAATTATGACATAATAGAGTTTGCCAAAAGCGGCTATTGGACGCTGGCGGGAAAATTCGGAAGCGCGGAATTCCCCGACAAGAACAGATTCATCATTGATCAAATCAAGAAGAGAGCCACACTGTATGCCAACAAAGTCGTCGATGCTTTTACGATAACGATACCTCTGTTCGGCGCCTCGATCGATATAAATGACCTGTGGCTTATCAGCGGTCTGATGATGGTTTTCCTCCTGTACCTTCTGAGGGCGAGCTTGGAGCAAGAATACAGAAACATTCTTTACGTGAAAGACCATAAAAAATATTTTATGGATCTCATTATCATGACTCAGATTTTATCGGTTTTGTCGTTCAAGTTAAGTCCTCGTTTCAGAAGACTCGAATACGTGATTTGGCTTACTCCTACATTTCTCTACGTATGCCTTCTTTATAGCGACTGGTCCACGCTCTCTGCCGGCGAAGTGCTGGTTGGTTGGTACGGGCAGCTTTACTCGACATTGCCCGAATTTCTTGTCGTCGTAATGGTCGGATATTTCAACATCAGGTGCTTCCGCAGCCACGAGAAAATTCGCGATTTGATCGGGCCGATACTGGAAACGAATCCGCCTTAGGAACGACTGGTTGGCCGCCACTTTACCGGCGGCAGCAAGAGTTGCTATCTTGCGGTTACTGCGATCCGCGGGGCGCCGCGCGCGCCCTCCCGAAGCCCGGAACGACGGTCCCGGAGCGGTCGCCTCATCCCGACTGAGCCCGGCGTCGTGCGCCGCTGACGCTGCGCCCGGAGGTCCGTCATGTTCAAGGTGTCGCCCCATTCATCCACCTCGTCATGCTCCGTCCCCGGGTTCGACCTTCGGTCGCCCCGAGGACAGGCTCCAGCGGGGCATCCAGTAAACAGCGGCCGTGCAAGTACAATCAGGGCCGGTGATTACTGGATCGCCCGGTCAAGCCGGGCGATGACGAGGGGAGGGGGAATCGCTCACCTCCTTGCAATCGGCTGCATCACTCTCACGCTATTCGCGTCCCCTGCGGTCGCGCAGGAAAGCCTCACCGTATTCGCGGCGGCGTCGCTCAAGAATGCACTCGATGACATCGATGCGGCGTTCAGCAAGGCGAGCGGCGTCAAGGTGGTGGCAAGCTACGCGGCAAGCTCGACCCTGGCGAAGCAGATCGAGCAGGGCGCGCCCGCCGATGTTTTCGCTTCGGCCGACCTCGACTGGATGGACTACGCTCACGACAAGAAGCTCATCAACGACGCGACGCGCATCAACCTGCTCGGCAACCGGCTGGTGCTGATCGCGCCGAAGACGTCACCCCTCGGCGACGTTGCCATCGGACCCGGGTTCGATCTCGCGGCGCTCGCCGGCGATGGCCGCATCGTCACCGGCGACGTGCGCGCGGTGCCGGTCGGCCGCTACGCCAAGGCGGCGTTGGAAAACCTCGGCGCCTGGACGAAGGCGGAGCCGAAAATGGCCATGGCCGAAAGCGTGCGCGCCGCGCTCGCCCTCGTCGCGCGCGGCGAGGCGCCGCTCGGGATCGTTTACGAGACCGACGCCAAGGTCGAGCCGAACGTGAAGATCGTCGGCCATTTCCCGGCCGACTCTCACCCGTCGATCATCTATCCGTTCGCGGCGACCGCCACGGCGAAGCCGCAGGCCGAGCGCTACCTCGGTTTCCTGCGCTCGACCGCCGCCAAGAACGTGTTCGAGCGCTACGGTTTCACGGTGTTGGCCAAGTCGTCGTCGTGACGCCGATGCTCGAACTGACGCCCGAGGAATGGACGGCGGTCCAGTTGTCGCTGCGCATTGCGCTGTGGGCGACCGTGGTCTCTTTGCCGTTCGGCATCGCGGTCGCCTACGTGCTCGCGCGCAAGCACTTTTGGGGCAAGGGGCTGTTCGACGGCATCGTGCACCTGCCGCTGGTGCTGCCGCCGGTCGTCACCGGTTATTTGCTGCTCATCACGTTCGGACGGCGCGCGCCGGTTGGGGCGTTTCTCGCCGATCATTTCGGCATCGTGTTCTCGTTCCGCTGGACCGGTGCGGCGCTCGCGTGCGGGGTGATGGCGTTTCCCCTGCTGGTGCGGGCGGTGCGCCTGTCGATCGAGGCGATCGACACACGGCTGGAAGACGCCGCCGCGACGCTTGGCGCCGGCGGCTTTCTCGCCTTCGTCACCGTCACCTTGCCGCTCGCGCTTCCCGGCATCATCGCCGGGATGGTGCTCGGCTTCGCCCGGGCGCTCGGTGAGTTCGGCGCGACCATCACGTTCGTGTCCAACATTCCGGGCGAAACCCAGACTATCTCGGCGGCGATCTACACCTACACCCAGGTGCCGGGCGGCGACGCGGCGGCGCTGCGCCTCGTCGCCGTCGCGATCGTCCTCGCGCTCGCCGCTCTTGTGGTCTCCGAATGGTTCGCGCGCCGCGCCGGCATGCGGCTGCACGGAGGCTGAAGCGTGCTCTCACTCGACGTGGAGAAGCGGCTCGGCGATTTCACGGTCGCGGCCAAGTTCGAAACGGAGAGCAGCGTCACCGCTTTGTTCGGGCCGTCCGGCGCCGGCAAGACCAGCATCATCAACATGATTGCCGGGCTCGTCGCGCCGGAGCGCGGCCGCATCATGTACCGCGGCAAGGTGTTGTTCGACGCCGCCGGCAAGGTGAACCTGCCGCCGCACCGGCGCCAATTCGGCTACGTGTTTCAGGACGGCCGATTGTTTCCTCACCTGACCGTGCGCGGCAACCTCGAATACGGCCGGCGGATGTATCGGCTCAGGCGCGACGCGAACGAGCTCGAGCGCGTCATCGCCATGCTGGACATCGCGCATCTTGCCGACCGCCGGCCGGGCAAACTATCGGGCGGCGAGCGCCAGCGCGTCGCGATCGGCCGCGCCCTGCTGATGCGGCCGCAATTGTTGCTGCTCGACGAGCCGCTCGCCTCGCTCGACGCGGCGCGCAAGGCGGAGATCATGCCCTACCTCGAACGGCTGCGCGACGAGGCGCAGGTGCCGATGATCTACGTGACGCACCAGGCCGACGATGCGCGCCGGCTCGCCACCACGGTGGTGCGCGTCGAGGCGGGCCGGGTTGCGGCGGTCGGTGGGCTTGAACTGCTCGACGGTGCCACGACGAATCTATCGGCCTAGCCGTTTGAGCCGCCGCAACGCGACGCGCAACCGCCGCAACAGCCGCGGGCGTGGCATCGGCGGCTCCGGCTCGGCAAGCTGCAGGCCGACCGTCGTGACCTTGCCGTCATGGACCGTGTGGGCGATCAGGGCGACGACGCCGAGCGGCAGCCGGTCGCCGGCGTGGGCCGCGTGCCCGAGCTGATCGACGAAATAATCGGCGAGCGAAGTCTCCGCCTCACCCGCTTCGACCGACAACCCGTAGATTTCCGCCAATGCACCGAGCTTCGCGTCGGCGGGAACGAAGAAGTCGCCGAGCAGGCGCGGATCGGGCATTGCCGGCGCCGGCATATCAACGAAGAAGCGATCGAGCACCTGCGCCTTCTCGGGCGGAGCGAGCAAATAAACATAGTCACCGTGGTGGATGCTGCCGGCCTCGGCGGCGGTGAGCACCTGTTCGTCGCGCACCACGAGCGTCGGCTTGGCCCACGACGGAATGATGCCGCGGCGCAAGTATGGGCTGTTAGTCTCGACCGGGTAACCGACGAGTTCCTGGGTCAATTGACCCGGCAAGTCGAGTTCCACCCGATGCGCGGGGCGATCAATGCGCGGGAGCGCGACATGCAGGCGCCGCGCCGCCGTCGCGATGGTCCAGCCCTGGATCAACAGCGAGGCGAGCACCACGACGAAGGCAACGTCGAAATAAAGCTGGGCGTCCTTCATGCCGACCAGCAGGGGGATTGAAGCGAGGAAAATGCCGACGGCGCCGCGCAGGCCGACCCAGGAAATGAACAGCTTGTCGCGCCAGGAGAAGCGGAACGGCGCAAGGCAGATGATCACCGCGAGCGGCCGAGCAAGCAGCATCAGGGTCGCGGCGATCAGCAGAGCCGGGCCGGCGGTCGCGGACAGCCGCCCCGGCCACACCAGGAGGCCGAGCAGCACGAACATCACGATCTGCGCCAGCCACGTGACCGCGTCGAGAAAGACGATGACGGTGTTGTGCGCGCGCGTTTGCCGGTTGCCGACCACGAGGCCGGCGAGATAGGCGGCGAGGAATCCGGAGCCATGCAGCGCTGCCGAGATGCCGAACACGACGAGGGCGGCGGTTGCGACGAACGGCGCGTGCAGTCCTTGCGGCAAGTCGAGCCGGTTGAGCACCAACGCCATGGCGCGGCCGCCGAGGATGCCGATCACCGCGCCCTCGATCCCCTGCTGCGCGAGCGTGAGGGCGATCGACGACCACGGCTGGTCGCCGAATTTGAGAATCTCGATCAGCACGACGGTGAGAAATACCGCGAACGGATCGTTGGTGCCGGATTCGACTTCGAGGACCGCGCCTACGCGCGGGCGCAGGCGCAGGCCGCGCGCGTGGATGAGAAAGAACACTGCCGCCACGTCGGTCGAGCCCACCATGGCGCCGACCAGGAAGGCTTCGAGCCAGCTGATGCCGAGCGTCGCCTTGGCGACCGGCGCCGTGAACGCCGCCGTGAGCAGCACGCCCACGGTGGCGAGCCCGCCGGCGGGCGCGAGCACCGTGCGGAAGGTGGAGAAGCGCGTGCGCAGGCCGCCGTCGAACAAGATCAGCGCGAGCGCGATCGATCCCACCGTGTAGGTCGAACGCAGATCGTCGAACTTGATGCCCCCCGGCCCCGCCTCACCCGCCAGCATGCCGATGATGAGAAACACCAGCAGCAGCGGCGCCCCGAAGCGCAGCGCCACGAGGCTCGACATGATGCCGGCGAGCACCATCACGGCGCCGAGCAGGATCGTCAGGCTGACCGCGTCGAGGGAGGCCATGTCTGCACCTTACATCCCTCCCCCGCGAAGCGGGGGAGGGTGGCGACGACCGCGCAAGCGGGCCGCCGGGTGGGGGCTTGCCCTTAGTGTCAGCCGAAAAGACCCCCACCCCCGCCGCTTCGCGCATAGCCGATGCTTTCGCATCGGCGTTGTTCAACGGCGGCCGCAGGCTGCCTACGCCCTCCCCCTTCGGGGGAGTGATTAAGTCGCCTGCGTCTTCTTATGCACGCGGAGCGCGGCGAGGCGCTGATCGCGCCAGCGCGTGCGCGCGGCGAGTTGCTCGCTGCCGGGCGCGTCGCCCCATGCCGCGAGAATGCGCGCGACGTTGCTCTCGCCGTAAACCTCGGGACCCGCGGGCGCCGCTTGCAGGTGGCGATAGAAGCCGGTGTAGCGCGCGCAATAGTCGGCAATGCCGCCCGGCGCGTTCAACTCGATCGTCTCGAACGGTCCCATGAACGACCAGCGCAGCCCGAGCCCATCCTTCACTGTCTTGTCGAGATCCTGCGGCGAGACCACGCCGTCGCCCACCAGCCGGAAGGCCTCGGCGAGCAGCGCGCCCTGCAAACGGTTGAGCACGAAGCCCTCGATCTCCCGCCGCACCACGATCGGCACCTGACCGATCGCGAGGTAGACCATTTTCGCGCGCTCGATCGTTTCCCGGGCCGTCCACGGGCTGCCGACGAGTTCGACCAGCGGCACCAGATGCGGCGGGTTCACCGGATGAGCGACGAGGCAGCGATGGCGGCCGGCAAGTTCCTCCGTGAACAGGCTCGCCACGATGGCCGATGTTGAAGACGCGAGAATCGCGTCCGATGCGCCGCGCTGGTCGAGCTCGGCGAAGATCGCACGCTTGGCCTCGACCGTCTCGGGCACGTTCTCCTGAACGAAGCTCGCGCCGTCGAGGGCGGCCGCAATGTCAGGCGTTGCGCGCACGCGGGCAGCCGCGCCGGCGGGGTCGTCGGCGAGCCCGTGCTCGGCCAGCGCCCGCAGCTCCTGCGCTATCGACGTGAGGCCGGCGTCAGCCACCCCGGCGACCGCGTCGTAGAGCGCGACCTCCCAGCCGGCGCGGGCGAACACCATGGCCCAGGCGCGGCCGATCAGGCCCGCCCCGATCACCGCCACTTTGGCCATGCAAACCCTCCTCCCAAGCCAATCGGCTCGTTTAAGCGATTGAAATCATACGCGTAAAATTTCTCGAAGATTCTTTGAACCAGCGGCGAACCCGGCACGACCAATAGCCTGAAGACGTACAGGTCCCAAAGTTAGGTCGGCGCGTCCGCCCCCCTTCCACCCCCGCGCCGATCCCCAGACCCGCCCGAACATGTCCCCGTTCGGGCGGGTCGACCTTTTTCGGATGACGGAGGACAGAGGACGGAAAAAGCTTTGTTCTGTCGTCCGTCGTCTGTCATCCGTCGTCAGACGCGAGCATGCCGCTCGCGAGCACACTCTGCACATCGCCCAATGCAACAACGCGCCCTTCGGCCAGCACCAGGAGGTGGGTGACGAGGCTCGCCATGAAATCGAGGTTCCGCTCGATGATAACGAACGTGGTGCCGGCCTGAGCGTTGATGGCGCGCAGCCGCTCACGCAACGGCTCCCGCACAGTCTCATCCAGATCGGTCGCCGGCTCGTCGAGCACCACGAGGCGTGGTCGCGCCATGAATGCCATGGCGATGTCGAGCAGCTTCTGCTGCCCTTCGCTCAGGTTGCCGGCTGTCTGTACGGCGAGACCGTCGAGGCGGAAGAAGGCGATCATCTCCGCGGCGGTATCGGCGAGTCCCGCGTCGGGCGGTCCGACGAGGCGTGACCACAGGCTGCCGCGGCGCTCCTGGCCCGCGGCGATCAGGTTGTCGCGCACTGTGAGCTGAGGAAACAATTGCGCGCGCTGGAACGTGCGCGCGACGCCGAGCCGGCTCATGTCGCGCGCGCGCATTCCGGTGACCGGCCGGCCGTCGAGCCGCACCTCGCCGGCCGACGGCGCGAGCCGCCCGAGGATGCAGTCGAACAGGATCGACTTGCCGCTCCCGCCCGGCCCGACAACGCCGAGGATTTCGCCCGGCGCGATCTCGAATGAGACGGCATCGACCGCGGCCCTGCGGCCGAAGCGTCTGGTGAGATTGTTCACGCTCAGCAGCGCGGTCATGGCGGCGCCTTGGCGGAAGCGGCGCTCAGCTTCATCACCATCGTCAACAAACGATCGAAAAGCCCCATCAGACCCGCGGGCCAGAATGCCATCAGCAGAATGACGGCAAGCGCATAGCCGAGCAAATAATAATTCTGGGCGAAGCGCAGCCCTTCCGGCAGCACCACCGCTGCCGCCGCGCCGAGGAACGGCCCAAGAGAACGGCCGGAGCCGCCCATCACGACCATCAGCAGCAGGCTAACCGACATGGTCAGCGAAAACGGCGTCGGGTCGACGTACTGCAGCAGCGCGGCGTAGAGCACGCCGGCAACGCCACCGAGCGCGGCGCCGAGCGCGATGGCGATCAAAGTGTAGAGACGGGTATCGATGCCGACCGCTTCGGCTCGCAGCGGATTTGCGCGCAGCGCCGCGAAGGCGCGGCCCCAGGGCGAGCGGCGCAGCCACCACACCGCGGCCGTGACGACTACGAGATTGAACAAGCAGAAATAATAAAACCCGAGCGGCGCGGCCGTCGAAAGGCCGAAGAGGCTCGGCCGCGGCACGCGGTTGATCCCGTAAATGCCGCCGGTCAACCAGTCCTCATTACGGAACACGAGGAAGACGAACGTGCCGAACGCGAGGGTGATGAAGGGAAGCAACGGCCGCCGCGCCCGCAGCGCCGGGTAACCGAGTCCCGAGCCGAGCGCGAAACAGGCGGCGAACGCGAGCACATAAGCTGCCAGCAGCGGCCAGCCCCGCGTGGTCAGCAGCGCGGTGACGTAAGCGCCGATGCCGACGAAGGCGGCCTGGCCCAATGATATCTGGCCCACATAGCCGAACGTGAGATTGAGACCGATCGCCGCGATGGTGGTGAGCGCCCACAGGCTGAGCACGTAATGGCTGTAGTCGGGGAGGCCGAGCGGGAGCGCGATCAACACGAGAGCGCCGATTCCGGCGGCCGCATAGCGCAAGGTCGCCGGATTCACGCGGCGGGCTCCTCGCTGCGCCCGAGCAGGCCCTGCGGGCGGAACAACGCCACTGCGATGAGGATCACAAGCGGCAGCGCCCCGCGCCAGGTCGCCGACAAAAAAGCCGCGGCGAGATTGTCGATGAAACCGAGCGCCAGTCCGCCGACGATCGCACCGCGCAAATTGAGACCGCCGGCGAGCGCGGCCACGAAGGTGCACAGGCCGAGCCACTCGCCGTTGGAAAAACTCGCGAGGTAAACCGGCGTGACAAGAATCGAGGCGAGCGCGGTCAGCGCCGCATTGATCAGGAACGCGTAGCGGGTCATGCGGTCGACCGGGATGCCAAGGACGCGCGCGACGGCGGGATTCTGCGCGGTCGCCTGGATGCTGCGCCCGAGCGGGGTGCGGTCGAGGAATGCCTGAAGTCCCGCGATCGCCGCGACGGCGACGACGATGGCGATCAGGCTGTGCACCGGCAGGAGCGCAGCACCGATCGCCAGGCTGCTGGTGCCGCCGAGCGGTGGAAACGGCAGCGCGGCAGGGCCGGCGACATCCTTCACGCCCTCCTTGATGACCAGCCCGAGGGCGATGGTTGCAATTGCGAGCGGCAGCGCGCCGTGACGGCTGATCCGATCGACAACCGTTTGTTTGAACAGGAATCCGAGGACGAGGAGGCTCGCGGCAACCCCGATGAGAATCGCCGCCGGGAACGGCAGGCCGATGTTCATCGCCAGCAAGACAATGAACGCCGGCAGCATCACGAACTCGCCCTGGGCGAAATTGATGGTCTGCGAAGTCTGCCACAGCAACGTGAAGCCGATCGCCGCCAGCGCGTAGACCGCGCCGGTCGCGAGGCCGGCCACGAGCAGCTGCAGGACCTCAGGCATGTCCGGTAACCAGTTATCAGTTATCAGTGACCAGGAGCCAATGAGATTTTCTGGTCACTGATAACTGATCAGTGACTTCTGGTCACTGGGGACTGATAACTGATCACTATTCGGCGGCCGCGCGGGCGGCGGGCGAGACTGCTTCCTCGACGATCGGATTGCGCAGCACGCCGATGCCCTCGATCTCGATCTCGCACACGTCACCAGCCTTCATCCACAGCGGCGGCTTGCGCGCGTGGCCGACGCCGGATGGCGTGCCCATGGCGATGATGTCACCCGGCTCGAGCGTCATTCCCTGCGTCACGTCGACGATGGTTTCGGCCACCGCGAACATCATATTGGCGGTGTTATCCGACTGCAGCACCTGGCCGTTGAGCCGGCTCTCGATCTTGAGCCCCTTGGCGCCCGGCGGCAGCGCCCGCGCGTCGACCACCCACGGGCCGAAGCCGCCGGTGCGATCGAAGTTCTTGCCCATGTCCCACTGACTGGTGCGGCGCTGGAATTTGCGCACGGAGCCGTCGTTGAAGCAGGAGTAGCCGGCGATGCAGCCGAGCGCGTCGTCGAGGCTCGCGTGCTTGATGCGGCCGCCGATCACCACCAGCAGCTCCGCCTCATAGTCGAGCGTCTCCGAGACGAACGGACGCACGAGCGGGGCGAGATGCGGCGTGAGCGACGTCCGGCAGCGCATGAAGATCGAGGGAAATTCCGGCTTCTGATGCCCGCCTTCTTTGGCGTGTTCGAGATAATTGAGGCCGAGGCAAACGATTTTGCCCGGGCGCGCCACCGGCAGGGCGAAGGTGACATTGGCGAGCGGGACGCGCGCGGAGGAAGGCGCGCGCTTGGCGACGTCGCCGAGCGATTTGAGGTCGCCATCGTTCTCAGCAAGCCAACGGCTAAGGTCGCTCGGGACGCGCGCATCGACAGCTTGCAGGTCGATGACGCTGTCGCCCTCGACCACGCCGAGCCGCAATGCCTTGTCCTTCTCGAAGCCAACGATCTTCAACATCCGCCGCACCCTCGTTGCATTGCAAACCCGCCCTAGTGTGGCGGTTCAGAAGTCCGCATCATCCTTGCAGCGAGTCCGAGATGCGGACTTCTGAACCATAGCCACACTAGATCAATAAGTTGCTAGTGCCCTGCGATTCCGAAGTTCGCAAACGAGCGTGCCGCAGAATGATGCGAACTTCGGAATCGGGGCACTAGCCCCTTGCGCTTATAGCATGCGGGTTGCGTCAGGCCGGTGGCGGTTTAACCCCGTTTACCATCCTCGAAATGACCCCGAGGGCGCCACAAACGGCCGAGCTGCGCGCCACAAAAGGCGGATATGTGCAGTCATCGGGGGCTACGGCCCTCGCCGGCGGTCCCGATCGCTTACGTTAGCCCCCTGCCGATCGGGACCGTCTCCTCTTCAGACGACAGACGACAGATGACCGAGGACAGAAGTCCTCGGCGCACTTTGCGGGGTTTCAATCGTCCGTCCTCCGTCCTCTGTCCTCCGTCCTCCGAGTCATGTAAGACCTCGTCACATGCGATGGTCGAGAGACGATGGCCGGCGCGGCTATCACCACGGCAACCTGCGCGAGGCGCTGATCCGCGGCGCGCTCGAATTGATCGCCGACAAGGGCCCGGCTGGCTTTACGGTGGCGGAGGCGGCGCGCTCGGCGGGCGTGAGCCCGGGCGCGCCCTATCGGCACTTCCGCGACCGCGACGACCTGATGGCCGACGTGGCAGGACGCGGGTTCGAGCGCTTCACCGCCGACCTCGAGCGTGCCTGGAACGAGGGCCGCCCGGATCCGCTGCGCGCGTTCGAGAATCTCGGCCGCGCCTATCTCGCCTTCGCGCGCAACGAGCCCGCCTATTACGCCGCGATGTTCGAGGCGGCGCTGCCGCTCAAGAATCACCCGGAGCTGGCGCAGGCGGGCGAACGCTCCTTCGCGGTGCTGCGCCGCGCCGCCGAGGCGCTGAGCGCCCGCGCGCCGGAAGGCAAAAGGCCTCCTGCCCTGATGATGGCGCTGCACGTATGGGCGCTCTCGCACGGCATCGCTTCGCTGTTCGCGCGGGGCGACGCCGGGCGGCGCAGCCTGCCAATGTCGGCCGAGGAGCTGCTCGAAGCCGGCGTGCTGGTCTACCTTGAGGGACTCGGGCTGATGAATGGAGTCGAGAAGCCCTAACCCTCGCGCGAGTGGCCCGTTAAGGTTCTAATATCGTTCACGAATATCTTTCTTTGCGCCTCCGCCTTGACAATTCGCAGGCGGTGGCGCATGTAAATGTAAGTTACATTTACATGAGGCTCTCGCCATGGATATCGCCGCGAAACTCGACAAGCTCGACGAGGTACCGAAGCCGATCTGGATTGCTCTCATGGTCCTGGGCTTCATGGTCTATTGGCCCATCGGTCTTCTGGTCCTCGCCTATCTCATATGGGGAAGACGCATGAACTGTTGGTCGCACGCGCGTGGACGTTGGCACAATAACGGCAAGGAGCGTTTCTCGGGCGCCGGGCGCTGGCATGGCCCGACGAGCGGCAATCGCGCCTTCGACGAATATCGCGAAGAGACCTTGCGCCGGCTCGAAGACGAGCAGCGTGAGTTCGTCGAGTTCCTCGAGCGCCTGCGCTTCGCCAAGGACCGCGCCGAGTTCGACCAGTTCATGGCCGACCGCCGCTCGCGCGCCCAGCAGGGACCCGAGCCGCAGCCCCAGGCGTGAAATCTACGCGAATAGCGAATGGCGAGTAGCGAATAGTAAGCCGGGCTTAGGCCTTCTTCTATTCGCTACTCGCTATTCGCCACTTTTCACATCCGTGAGGGCAGGAAGGTCGCGAGGATCGGAAACGCGATCAGGATGACCAGCCGCACCAGGTCGGTCGCGATGAACGGCAGCACGCCGTAGAAGATTGTCGAGAATTTCACGTCCTGCACCACGCTCTTGATCACGAACACATTCATGCCGACCGGCGGGTGAATGAGCCCGAGTTCGACCGTCATCACGATGATGACGCCGAACCAGATCGGATCGAAGCCGAGCGCGGTGATCACCGGAAAGATGATCGGGATCGTCAGGATGATCATCGCCAGCGCGTCCATCAGGCAGCCGAGCACCAGATACATCAGCATGATGAGCGCGAGCACGCCGTAGCGACCGAGCCCGAGGCCGGTAAGAAATTCCGTGACCTTCTGCGGCGTCTGGGTGACGGTGAGGAAATAACCGAATAACAGCGCGCCGATCAGCACGGTGAACACCGCGGCGGCGGTGCGGGTCGCCTGCAACAGCGAGCGGCGGATGTTCTTGCGATCGAGACGCCCGCGCGCGACGCCAATGATGAACGCGCCGGCGGCGCCGACGCCGCCCGCTTCGGTCGGCGTGAATTTGGGAATGAAGGGCAGCCCGTAGAGCCCGCCGATCACGAAGGCGAACAGCAAGAGCGGCGCCCAGATGTCGCCTAGTGCCGCGAGGCGTTCGCCCCATCCGCTGCGCGGACCGGCCGGCAGGAAGCCGGGCCGCACCCCGCCGATCACCGCGATGGTGATCATGTACATGGTCGCGGCGAGGATGCCCGGGATGATGCCCGCAAAAAATAATTTCCCGATGTCCTGCTCGGTGATGATGCCGTAGACCGCGAGCACGGTTGACGGCGGCAGCATGGCGCCAAGCGTGCCACCCGCCGCGATCACCCCGGTGGCGAACGACTGCGGGTAGCCGAAGCGGCGCATCTCCGGATAGGCGACGGTCGAGAACGTCGCCGCGGTCGCAACCGACGAGCCGCAGATCGCCGCGAAGCCCCCGCACGCCGCGATGGTGGCGATGCCGAGCCCGCCGCGGCGGTGGCCGACGAAGGCGTTCGCGGCGCGAAACAGTTCGCGGCTCATGCCGGAGTTCGACACGAACGCGCCCATCAGCAAAAACATCGGGATGACGCCGAAGGTGTAGTCTGTCACCGTGCGCATCGACGTTTGCCCGACGAGCTTGAGCGCGGGCGCGCCGCCGACGAGGTAAGCAAAGCCCGACACGCCGACGAGCCCCATGGCCATGCCGACCGGGACGCGCAGCAGCATCAGCGCGAACAGCACGACGAAGCCGATGACGGCGACCGCGTCGGAACTCATCGCCAGCTCATTCGACCGGTTTAATTTGGTAACCGTCGGCCATCAGCTCCGGCCGGAAGATCAGGCGGTAGGTGCGCACGGCGATCAGCAGCACCGCCGACACGTCGCCCGCCCAGGCAACCGCGAAGAACGGCCAGGTCGGCAGGTTGAGATCGAAGGTGAGCACGTTGTCGGCGCGGGTGGTCGCGACCTTGTCGAACAGCGTGTAGGTCTGCACCGTCACCACGAACAGCAGCACCAAGGTCGCAAACACGTCGATGACGCGGCGCAGCCTCGGCCCGACGTTCGCCCATACCAGGTCGACGGTGATGTGCGTGCCGCGGTACGACGTCGCCGCGATTCCCCAGAAAATGAGAATCCCGAGCAGCATGCGGCCGATGTCGTAGCTGTCGGGAATCGACCAGTTGAAGGTCGAGCGCAGGACCACGGTGATGAACACGTCGGCGGCCACGATGCCGACGAAGATCGCCGCCACCAGCTCGATGCCGTCGATGAAGCGGTCCATATAGCTGCGGGGCATTGTGAGGTTCCGACCTCTCATCCGTCACCCTGAGGAGCTCGCGCGACGTAGTCGCGCGAGCGTCTCGAAGGGCGACGGCCCGGCTGGCGCAGACGGTGGCCGTTCATCCTTCGAGACGCGCCCTTCGGGCGCTCCTCAGGATGACGGAACAGAGATTCAATACGCCGCCTTGTACTGCGCGAGGTCGGCCTTGAGCTCGTTGAGCACGGTGTCGGGATCGAGTCCGACCTTGCGCACCTTGGTGGCCCAGCTTGCCTGCAGCGGCTCGGCCGCCTTGCGCCATTCGGCGAGTTCGGCCGGCGTGAGGGCGTAGATCTCGTGGTCGGGCTCGGCCTTGAGCTTGGCGCGCCCGCCGTATTCGAACTCGGCCCACGGGCTCGCGATCCGCAGCGCCCAGTCGGTGGTGCAGTGATCGTCGATCACCTTTTTCTGGCCGGCCGACATGCTTTCGTATTTCGCTTTGTTGATCACCCAGGCGAACGTGGTCGTGTAGAGCGCAGCGTCCATGTGATACTTGACGACCTTGTCGATGCCGAACAGCGGGATCGAGCCCCACGGAAAAGTGACCGCCTCAGCGACGCCCTTTTCGAGGATGTCGCGCACCTCCGGCGCCGCGGCCTGCACGTTGGTGCCGCCAAGCAGCGTCACCATCTCGGCAATGGTGGCGTCGGCCGGGCGGATCTTCATGCCTTTGATGTCGCCCGGCACGACGATCTTCTTATTGGCGTGGAACGTGCCCGGATCGTGCGTGAAGCCGAGGCAGAATTTCACGTCCTTCATTTCCCGCGCGGCGTACTTGCGGTACCACACGTCGAGCGCAGCCGAGCCGCCCTTGGCGTCGGCAAACAGGAACGGCAGCTCGCCCGCCGCAATGATCGGGAAGCGGCCAGGTTGATAGCCGGGGTTGACGTAGGTCACGTCGGCGATGCCGTCGCGCGCCATGTCGTAATGATCGAACGCCTTCCCGAGCTGCTGGGCCGGAAAGACTTTGTATTTGATCGTGCCGCCGGAGGCTTTTTCGATCGAGGAGCCCCAATCTTCCAGCGCTTTCTGCAGCGGATGGCTGGGCGGCACCCAATGCGACAGCTTCAATTCGACGGTCTTGTCCTGGGCCGATGCCGTGGACGCAAGCCCGATCATGATTGCCGCAAGCGCGGCGGCGCCTATTCTCATCGACATCCTCCCCGGCCGCATCCGGCCCATGTTTTGCTGCAAACGGTTACTTGTGATGCTGCATAACGATCGTGCTAATGTCAACGCGAAGGGGCTGTTGCATGCGCGGCGCTCGATCACGGCGGAGAAAGCACGTGCCCGCGCGTACGCCCGATGTTGACATCGGCGCGCTCACCGGCCTGATCGGCTACATGCTGCGCCGCGCGCAGATCGCGGTTTTTCAGGACGTGTTCCGCGCCTTCGCGGAGGTGGGGATTCGGCCCGCCCAATTTTCCGTGCTCACGGTCATCGCCCATAATCCGGGCCGTACCCAGTCGCAGGTCGCGGCCGCGCTCGGCATCAAGCGCACGAATTTCGTCGCGCTGATCGACAGTCTCGAACGCCGCGGCCTTGCTGAGCGCCGTCCGGCGCCGAGCGACCGCCGTTCCCACGCGCTGCATCTCACCGAGGCCGGCCGCATGACGGTACGCCGGCTCAACCGCATGGTCGAGAAACTCGAGGCCGGCATGATCCGCCGCATCGGCCGCCACCGCCGCGCCGTCCTGCTGGATTTACTCGCGCGGCTGTCCGAGCCTTAGCTCACCTCGAACTTTGCCTTCACGTCGTCCGGGACCGGCTGCGACTGCATCTCGTTGGGCTGGTCGGGATTGCGACGGATCCACACCCGCGTCTCGAAACATTCGACCGCAAGCGCGTCGCCCTTGCGCAGGCGATGCTCCACGACGAAGCTCGAGCGGCGGAACTCGCCGATGTTCGATTCGATATCGACGTCGTCGCCGAAGCGCGACGGCAGGAGAAAGCGCGCGCGTACGTCGACCAGCGGCATGCCGGCAAAGTCGTAGGCCTGCATCGCACGATATTTGTTCAGCCCGAGGGCGCGCTCGAACAGATAATGGGTGGAAGCGTCGAACATGGCGAGATAGCGCGGGAAGAACACGATCCCCATGGGATCGCAGTCGCCCCATTCGATTCGCACCCGACGCGTGTTGGTGAGCGCCCCCATGGCGGCCAATTATTTGAGCATGATCTTTTCGGAAAACCGGTTCCCACTTTTCCGGATGCGCTCAGCGCGGCGCCATGCGCAAGGCGCCGTCGAGGCGGATCACCTCGCCGTTGAGATAGGCGCTGCGCACGATGTGCAGCACCATGTCGGCATACTCGCGGGCGTCACCGAGGCGCCGGGGAAACGGCACCGCCGCCCCGAGGCTCGCCTGCACGTCCTCCGGCAGGCTGCGCAGCAGCGGCGTGAGGAACAAGCCGGGCGCAATGGTCATGATCCGGATGCCGAACTGCGCCAGCTCGCGCGCCGCCGGCAACGTGAGCCCGACGACTCCGCCTTTGGACGATGCATACGCCGCCTGGCCGATCTGCCCCTCGTAGGCGGCGACCGAAGCGGTCGACACGATCACGCCGCGCTCGTTGTCGGCGAGCGGCTCAAGCTTCGCCATGTCGGCGGCCGCAAGCCGCATCATGTTGAAAGTGCCGATCAGGTTGACGCGGATGACGCGGTCGTAATCGCCGAGCGGCATCGGGCCGTCGCGGCCGACGATGCGCTTGGCGGGCCCGATGCCGGCGCAGTTGACGAGGATGCGCGCGGCGCCGTGACGCTCGCGCGCCTGCGCGACCGCGGCCGCGCCGCTGTCAGCATCCGCCACGTCGCATTTGACGGCGAGGCCGCCGATGCGGTCGGCAACCCCGCGCGCCGCGTCGAGATTGACGTCAAGCAGCGCGACCTTGGCGCCCGCCTTGGCAAGCTCTTCCGCCGTCGCGGCGCCAAGCCCCGAACCGCCACCGGTGACGAGCGCCGCGTGTCCGTTCACGTCCATAATCTGCTCCGTCGAGTGTCGTGCTTTGATCGCATCCTGCCGGGAGGTGGTCAACGGCCGCCATCTTTAGAGCACTTCAAACACCTCCAGACGCACCGCGCGCGGTTCGCGGGCGCCGCGCGCAAGCGCGATGATGCGGTTGAGCCACGCCGCCGATGGATCGGAGGTCTCGAAGCGCATCGCCGTGCGGAAATAATAAAGTGCTGGATCGACCGCCTCGCCGCGCGCGAGGCGCGCGACGACCTCCGCCGGGCCGTGCCGCAGTCCGTCGCTCGCGACCAGAATGCGGGCGCCGCCGTCGCTCTCGATCGTGTAGCGCGCGCGCAGGTCGGCAACCCCGTCCGGCCGCACGATCTGCCAGTCGGCCCCGCCGGGCAGGATTCGGCCGGAAAGCCGCGCTCCTTGGACGCGGCCGCCCAGGATGTTGATCACGCGCCGGTCGCCATAGGGCGTTGCGCCGAGATGCAGGATGTCCGCGAGTTCGGCATGGATGCGGAAGATCGGTTCGGCCGAGATCATGCGATCATCTGATACGACCCGTTTACTCGATCACCGACACATCGGGATCGAGCCAGAACGCCCAGATTGCGGCGCCGATCACGAGCAGCACGGCGGCGACGATGAACGGCGCCTGCCACGAGCCGAGCTGCACCAGGATTCCGAACACCAGCGGCGAGAGCGCCCCGCCGAAGTTGCCGGCCATGTTCATCATGCCTGAGACGGTGCCGGAATATTTGCCGCCGGTGTCCATGGGCACCGCCCACGCAGGACCGATGGTGCACTCGAGAAAGAAACCCGAGGCGGTGAGCAGACCGACCGCCGTGTACGGGTCCTGGACCAGCGCGGCCGGCACGATGCAGGCGCAGCAGCCGAGCAGCCCGGTGATGGCGACCGCCCGGCGCGCGAGCTTGGCGTTGCCGGTCCGCCGCAACAGCCAGTCGGTGGCGAGCCCACCGACCGTGTCGCCGATGACGCCGGCAAACAGCGGCAGCGAAGCGAGCATGCCGACCTTGAGCAAGGTGAAGCCGCGGTAGTCGATCAGATAGGACGGCAGCCAGCTGAGAAAAATCCACAGGCAATAGACGTAACAGAAGTAGGCGCACATGATCGCCCACATGTTGGGCGAACGCAGCAGCGTGGCCCACGGTACGTTCGGACGCGCCTCGATTTTCGGCGCATTGACGTTGCCCTGCGCATCGATTCCGCGGATGCTCTCGAGCTCTGCGCGGTTCACCAGCGCGTGCTCTTCCGGCAGGTTGCGGTAGAAAAGGTACCAGATCGCGGCCCAACCGAAGCCCACCGCGCCACAGATGTAGAACACTTCCCGCCATCCGAACGCGGTGATGATGGCCACCACGATGGGCGGCGCGATCGCCGCGCCCAGGCGGCTCGCGCTATGAGTGATGCCCTGCACGAAGCCGCGTTCGCTCGGTGCGTACCATAATTGCATAGCGCGCGTCGCCACCGGGAAGGCGCCCGCTTCGCCGACGCCGAACAGGAACCGTACAACCACAAATGAGACCGCGCCGGTCGCGGCGGCGGTCACGGCGGTCATCACCGACCAATAGCTGACGATGATGGTGAGCATCGAGCGCGGACCGAAGCGGTCGCCCATCCAGCCGCCCGGCACCTGAAACAGCGCATAGGCCCACACGAAAGCGCTGAAGATCACCCCCATGGTGACCTTGTCGAACCCGAATTCCTTGCTGATCACCGGCGCGGCGGTCGAAATATTGACCCGATCGAGATAAGTGATCAGGTACATCAGACTGATCAACAGCAAGATGTACCAGCGCCCCCAAGTAGGGCGTGCCGACCCGTCCGGCATGGCGCGTCTTCTCCAGTTCGGTCCGCCTTGCGCGGCGGACTCTGTTACGGGCATATAGCGCGGCCAAACCCTTGTCCAATGCCCCGAAATCCAGCCGGAGAGCTTCCATGCGCATCGACGCGTACACCCATTTCATCCCGGAGAAATACTTTGCCAAGGTTATCAACATCCCCGGCGCTCCTGCGGATATCGGCAAGCGGGTGCGCGAGGTCCCCTGCATCCACGATCTCGATGAGCGGCTCAAGATCGTCGATATGTTCGACGACTATGCGCAAATTCTCTCCTACCCGATGCCGCCGCCCGAGCGCTTGTGCAAGCCGGAACAGCTCGAGGACCTCACGCGGCTGATCAACGACGGTTTTGCGGAAATCGTCGCCAAACATCCTGATCGTTTTCCCGGTTTCGTCGCCCAGGCGGCGCTGCTCGCGCCCGACGGCGGCGTGCGCGAGGCCGAGCGCGCGATCAAGGATCTCGGCGCGATCGGCGTGCAGATATACACCAACGTGAACGGCAAGCCGCTCGACCGGCCGGAGTTCGAGCCGTTCTTCGCCGCCATGGCCAAGCTCGGCAAGCCCGTTTGGGTGCATCCCGCGCGCGCCTCGAATCACCCCGATTATCTGGACGAGAAACGCTCGCTCTACGAAATCTGGTGGACGTTCGGCTGGTCCTATGAAACGGCCGCCTTCATGGCCCGCATGGTGTTCTCGAAGACGATCGACAAATATCCGGACCTGAAGCTGATCACCCATCACTTCGGCGGCATCGTCCCGATGCTCGAAGGCCGGGTCGGCCCCGGCCAGGATCAGCTCGGCGCGCGCACCTCGGACGAGGATTTGGGCGCGCTGCGACGTAGCCTGAAAAAGCGCCCGCTCGATTATTTCAAGCAGGACTTCTATTGCGACACCGCGGTGTTCGGCTCGCACGCGGCGACCGTGTGCGGGCTTGCGTTCTTCCCGCTCGACAAGGTGGTGTTTGCGTCCGATTGCCCGTTCGATCCGGAAAAGGGCACCGGCTACATCCGTGAGACGCTCAAGATTCTCGACGGGCTCGACCTGTCGAAAGAGGCGCGGGAGAAGATTTATTACAAGAACCTCGAGCGCATAACCGGGAAGACGTTCGTGCGATAACGAGCGGACTAGCGTCGAAAGTCAGAAGTTTCGATTTCGCGGGGTAAACGCAAGCTGGCTTTACTTTGCGTTACGAGAAGCTTTTCGCATTCAAAAAGCATTTTGAGATCCGGCACGCTGATGCCTCCCAGCCGGCGCAGGGCATGAATAGATTCCGTCATCCTCAGCTCAAACGGAATCAAGTGAAGATCGCGCACGACGGATGACGAGGTTTGCGCATAATGGAATGCAAGCCGAAAAGCGGATAGATCAGAATCGCTCCACTGGAATGGCGGTGTATAGAGCGTGGATGCGACGTGTTGAAACTCAAGGCAATGCGCGAAAGTCGCGTTCCGGGCCGCACCCATCGTGAAGCCAATCACAAAGGCTTCGTCTTGATTAAGAAGACCCCGCCCAAGGATAATATGCAAGCAATCATGACGCTCCAGGCTGATTGAACCTGGGAAGGCATCGCGACTATCAGGATCTTCGTAGCGCCAAATTATGTTCGGGAAACAATCGAGCGGCAACCCCGGAAGCGTCGAGTAGACGCTGATAAGTGGCCGTAGATCTGAGTCGAACAGACGCGGCTGCCACTCATCCCACGCGACCGTTTCCCCGCCAGCCATTATTCTACCTCATCATGGAGTATACGCGCGAATTCGACTTCCGCGACAGTCCACCAATTGCTGCCGGCAATTCGCCGTCAACGCAAGGACGGCGCATGCAACGCTAATGGAACGAGAATAGAACGTCATCGCCGATCGTCTCAAATGCGTTGAAATCCCTAATAATTTTCCCCTCGTCAGCGTTCGACAACAACGCGGTCAACGGGAATGAGAAAAGATCCTCGGTTGGGCGAATTCGTTCGCCTCCTTTCGCGCAACTGAGAATACACACGAAGCTCGGCAGCCTCGAAATACAGTCGAGGCCGTGAAAGTTGCGAACGACTGCATCACGCGTGGACAAGGCCGCGACCCACCACACGTGCCGGGCCAAATGGTACGGTTGGGCCAAGATTCGACGAAGGTCGACTTCATTGCATAGCCAAGCAGCGTAGATTTGATCCTGGGTGAAATTGAGCGCACGCTGAAACTCTTCATGCCAAACGGGAAGTCCGCAAAGTCGCGCGTTTATCTCGATAAAATAAAAAGCATTATTGTACTCTATGAACTCCATCATGGCGGGCCCATGCTGTATTCCTAGCGCATCAAGGCACTGGCGGGCCGCTTGGGCTGCTGCCAACGCATCCGGTCTCGATCCCGGAAGCAGGCGCGCCCCTCTCATTACCGGAGAGCCTCCCTGCGTCACCACAACTTGATCCAGCCATACCGAGGTCACAAAATGTTCCCCCCCATCGCTGATTGTATCGACGGTCATCTTCCGCCCAGGAACATATGATTGAATAACAATTTCTGTATTTCGTTCGTTCATGATGTTCGGCTTGGAAAACAACAGATTAGCAATCGTTTGAACATCTTCGAGATTGTGACAAAGTCTAACTCCATCGGCTCCCGAGGAGTCCTTGGGTTTGATCACCAACGGCCAAGAGCGCAGTTCCTCTGCCAATTGCGCCGCCTCGTCCCTGGTGCGGGCTAAAAGCGAGGCCGGGACGGGTAACCCCGCTTGGCGCACTGCTCGATTCATCAAATGTTTGTGCCGTAACCGCTTGCGTAATTCGCTGCCGTGATGCGGTCTACCAATGACTTCGTTAAGACAGTCGCCAAGCTCGACACCCTCCTCGCAGCCGACTGCGGCAAATGCCGGGTTATAAGTATCGACGAGCCGATGCGCAAATAGCTCAAAGTTGGTTCCGTCATAATCCAGCAATTCGTCAAACTGCGTGGCGTCGAAGTCGACAAGCAATCTCTCATCCGAGTTGGGAAATGTTCGAACGTGAACGCACCGGTAGCCCCGCGCGCGGAAGGATTTCCCAAGCCGAGCACCTCCGGCAACGCCATCGACGACAACGCAACATCGTTTCATTCCGAAAATTCTCCGGCGGCAAACCGGCTCAAGCGCGAGGACCCGGCCTTAGTAGGATGACGAATGCTTGCCTCCAAGGTCATGACGCTCCGGCCCGAGGAGCGGCGGCAAAAATATGCAAATGAGGCGCAGATCCGTGAACGCTCGCAGGTAATGTGGCTCATGTTTGTCCAGGGCATACATTGTGCCGCGCGTTATGGCGTGTCTATTACCGTTCATATCCTCAACCTCGCCTTCCCCCTCTATACAGTAGCAGGCTTCCAAATGATGCCGATATTCGAGGAAGCTCTCGCTCCCAGCTCGAACCAGCGTGTCAGTCAATGAGAAACCCATTCCATCGCGTGCCAGCAGGAGACGTCGACTTTCCCCATTTCCCCAGGCAACATCCGCCGAAGAGTTGATCACGTCATTCAGATTCCGGATAATCATGGCGTTCGCTCCCAGCGAGAGTACATCCACAGGTGTTGAGAATCGGCCACTTATAGTATACCAAGAACAGACTGCCCCTTGAAGAGGCGCGGGAATGGCAAATGGACAGAACAATCTGAAGGAGCCGGCAAGGGGACCGGCACAATCGCGCCTCATCGCTTCGGTGCTGGGTATGAAAATTCGAACCCCCCTGATAGTTGCATCTGGACCTATTACGGATGGAGGGGAACGCATCAGACGCGCTTTCAACGCGGGCGCTGGTGCCGTGGTGTCGAAGACAATCTATTGTGAGGAACAGCCGAAGATTCTCGAGCGAACAGCATTGTTCGGGACTGGCATGCTTAACACAACCCTTTACTCAAGACGTCCTTTAGATGTTTGGCGGAGCGAACTGCGCCGGTTGAAGGGGGAGGGCATAGCTGTTATCCCGAACCTTCATGCAAGCACACCTGACAAGCTTGGCGCGCTGGCCGCACAAATTGCAGAAATTGGTTTTCCGGTAATTGAGCTCGGGATTTCTTGCCCTCACGACTCGGGCCACATGCGCGCTGCTCCATCAAAACTAGCGCAATATGTAGCATCGGCTCGCCGACGGGTCGGCACTGCAATAACCGTGAAGTTAAGCGCATCGGATGGTATCTATTCCCAGGCAGAGGCGGCAATCGGGGAAGGCGCGGACGCACTGAGCGTGAGCGATACGCTTCCGGGCGTGTTGGTCGACACCGAACGCTGGCAACTTACGTGTTCGGGCGTTGCGGGCTATAGTGGTCCCGGGATAAAACCAATAGTTCTCAACGCAATTTATAACTTACGATCCTCCGGCATCAGTTGCCCGATTATCGGCATTGGCGGCGTAGAAACGGCAGAGGATGTTCTGCAGTATCTTTACGTGGGCGCCTGCGCCGTGCAGGCCTATACTATCTTCAACGGCTCGCGCTTCACGAAAATATCAAAGATAAACAATGATCTTGATCGCTGGTTGGTCACGAAGAACACTTCGATTGAAAGACTTGTATCGGGCAATGAGTCATGATTCGTTATGGCGATTTGACGTCAGAGGAAACAGAAAAGCAGCTTGCGAGCCGCATTTTGTTTCTCCCTATTGGCACGATCGAGCAACATGGCCCTCATTTGCCGCTTTCGGTCGATGTCGATATTTCGACGGCGGTTGCCGAGAGGTTGGCGGAAATTCTTGCGGGCATCGCAGCTCCGAGCATAAACTATGCCAGTCGCTCTTTGCCGCAAAGCGGCGGCGGGCACGTTTTTCCCGGCACAATCCATGTGCGCGGCAGTGCACTTGTTGATTATTTCGTAGACGTCTTGGCGTGTTTTTTGCATTGGGGCGCCGCCAAGATTGTCATTATCAACGGGCACTATGAAAACGAATCCTTCCTCTTTGAGGCGCTGGAGTTGCTGAGAGAGCGTAATTTATTACGAGGAGTAAACATGCTTGCTCTGAGTTGGTGGAGTGCGATTGACGCGGCTTTTATTCAACGTCACCTGGGCGACCAATTTTTCGGATGGCATGCGGAGCATGCGGGGATTGTGGAAACGTCGCTAATGCTGCACCTGCGCCCCGAGACCGTGCGCCAGATAAGAGTCGACAACCCGCGGCCGCCTCCCGCCGGCGTCTATAGGCACCCTCCCTCGCAAGAGGCAACAGGATATCGGGGGGTGCTGAGTTCTACCAGTGCGGCGACCGCAGAATTCGGTCGACCCCTGCTTGAGCACATATGCGAGAACATCGCAGCGATGTTGCTAAAAGACTAGGTTTCAGACTCTGCCATTTTTCTTGTCGAGAGCTTAAAGGCTTGCTCCAGCGCATTGACAATTGCGCTGGGACTTACCTTCAGTTCGCGATAATCAATTTCAATCACGTTCGCAATTTTCGGAAGACCTCTTACCAGATGACTGTGTCGGTCCGAGAGTTGGCGAACGATCACAATCGGCTTGCCCAAAGCGCTGGCCCAACCCAGTTCCACGCATGTCCCATCAGTCCGTATCGGCTCGCCTGAGCGGTCGGGCGGCAAGACTGCGATAAAAGCCTTCGCCCGCAGCATCCAAGCAAAATCTCTCTGGCAGACATCAAAATACTTCTCAGACATATCGACTTTTCCCCAATGCTCAGCTCGATGAGCCGACAGTACTCGAAATCCAGCGCGATCTAACGCTGTTAAAATACTCTCAATCAGTCGACGCGTCGAAGTATCGTATCCATCATGGCCTTCGATCGCATGCATAATTGGTCCGCCAACAAAAACGTCTTTGGCCATCCCTCTCTCCCGAAGGTTTGTCTCGAATTAAGCTCTGAAACAAAGCATGAATGAATGGATTTTCCCCACTCCCATCGCCAAGGCGCTCGCCCCGGCCGTTTTTTGCGACCTCACCCAAATCATTTCAAGCTCCTCGTCAAAGATTGAATCTCGTCGCACGGCGCAATGCTAATCGCCGCGGCATGCCGACCGCGTTACTATCGGCCGTTGTGCCCGCTCTTGCAATAAGGTCGGCAACGGGCTGCCAACCCTCCGAGTAGCGTTTCGCGGCACTGCTGAACCCTTACCATCTAACCACTGGAACAACACGATTCAGGGCCCGCAGCTCGCCTAACGCTCCACACAGTTGCGCCCACGCACCAGATCCTAGATTCCCCGCTATCGGAAATCGCCCTGCCAGCGGCCGCTTTCCATCGCATCGCCCGTCGGTCCAGGCAGGATCCCCCCGGCGTGGAACGCACTTGCTGATCAAAACGTTCATCTCGTGGGGCAACCAACTGAAGGAGTTGGATCATGCGCCAGCTTGCGCATCATGCAGCGCTCGCGGGGGCAGCGCTGGCCAGCCTCGGATGGATTTTGACCGCTGCGGCACAAACCGCGAACCAAGGCGCGGTCGTGCAGAGCGTCCCACCTCCGGTTTCACAGAAAATAACGGTGCCGCCGCTCCATCTTTCCGACGCCCAGCGCAATCAGATTCAGCAGGCGTTGCGCGGGGAGAGTACCGAGGTGACCTTCGGGACGAAGACGACGAAACCGACGCAAAGCTTCAATCCGACGGTCGGCGCGAAAATTCCGGCGAGTCTCAAGCCGCATACGCTTCCGCCGCCGGTGCTTTCGCAAATGCCGGAGCTCAAGCGATACACCTATCTGAAATTCAAACAGCAGGTCTTGATCGTTGATCCGATGAGCCGCAAGATCGTGGACATCTTTCCGGAGGCCTGATCAGTCATCAGTAACCAGTGATCAGTGACCAGCCTTGCCTCCTCTGGTCACTGATTACTGATTACGGCCTCCAGGCTCCGCGCCAGCACGCGCGCGACGTGGAGCGCCTCGCGCCCGGTGCCGTCGCCGATCTGATGGCGGCACGACGTGCCGTCGGCGACGATCAGCGTGTCGGGCTTGGCTTGGCGCACCGCCGGCAGCAGCGACAGTTCGCCCATCGCGATCGACGCCTCGATCGTCTCGGCGGCATAGCCGAACGCGCCGGCCATGCCGCAACAGCTCGACTCGATCGTCTCGACTTTGAGATCCGGCACCAAGCGCAGCGCCGCCTCGGTGGCGCCGAACGCGCCGAAGGCTTTCTGATGGCAATGGCCATGCAACAACGCGCGGTCGGCGATCGGCGTGAGCGGCAGCTTGAGTCGTCCTGCCTCCGCTTCCCGCACCAGGAATTCTTCCAGCATGAGCGCATGGTCCGCGACGCTGCGCGCGGTCTCGTTTTTGATGATCGCCGGAATTTCGTCGCGGAAGCCGAACAGGCAGCTCGGCTCGAGCCCAACGACCGGCATGCCACGCGCGACGTAAGGCGCGAGCGCCGCGAGCGTGCGCTGCGCCTCGCGCCGCGCCTCGTCGACTTTGCCGATCGCCAGGAAGGTGCGCCCGCAGCACAGCGGTCGCCTGCCGTCCACAGGCGTTGCGACATGCACGCGATAGCCGCCGGCGCCGAACACCGTAATGGCAGCATCGATCGTCTCGCGTTCGAAGTAGCGGTGGAAGGTGTCGACGAACAGAACAACGTCGTCATGCCCGGCCTTGTGCCGGGCATCCACGTCTTTTCTTTCTGCATCGCGGAACCAATCGCGCCGCCAGCGCGGCAGGCTGCGCCGCGCGCTGAAGCCGGCCAATGCTTCTGATAAAGCCGCCAGTCCCGGTACGCGACCGCGCGCGTTCATGAACCACGGCACCCGCGCGGCGAACGGCGCATAGCGCGGCAGATAACCGACCACGCGGTCATGCAGACACAGCCCGTACTTCGCCGCGCGAGCCGCCTGTACCTCGATTTTCATGCGCGCCATGTCGACACCGGTCGGACATTCGCGCCGGCACGCCTTGCATGAGACGCACAGCTTGAGTGTCTCGGCCATCGCGTCGGTCGTGAGCGCGTCGGGGCCGAGCTGACCGGTGAGCGCGAGGCGCAGCGTGTTGGCGCGACCGCGCGTCACGTCGCGCTCGTCGCCGGTGACGCGGAAGCTCGGGCACATCACGCCGCCCGCGCTTTTGCGGCAGGCGCCGTTGTTGTTGCACATCTCGACCGCGCCCTGCAGGCCGCCGCCCGCGCCCGGGTAGGCGGACCAGTCGAGCACGCTTTGGCGCGCCTCGCCGCGATAGCCGGGCGCGTAACGGAAGTTGCCGCGCTCGTCGAATTTCGGCGCGCGCACGATCTTGCCGGGGTTGAACAGGCCGTGCGGATCGAACCGGTCCTTCACCTCGCCGAACGCGCGCACGAGGCGCTCGCCGAACATTTGCTGATGGAACTCCGAGCGCACCAGACCGTCGCCGTGCTCGCCCGAATGCGAGCCCTTGTAGGCGCGCACCATTGCGAACGCCTCCTCGGCGATGGCGCGCATCGCCTTGACGTCCTTGTCCAAGCGCAAGTTGAGCACCGGGCGCACGTGCAAACAGCCGACCGAGGCGTGTGCATACCAGGTGCCGCGCGTGCCGTGCCGCTCGAACACCTGCGTGAGGCGGTCGGTGTATTCGGCGAGATGCTCCAGCGGCACCGCACAGTCTTCGACGAAGGAGACCGGCTTTCCCGCCTCCTTCATCGACATAATGATGTTGAGACCGGACGTGCGCAGGTCGGCGATCGCGGTCTGCAGGGCCGGGTCGAGGACGTCGACGACGCCGCCCCATCGCGCTCCCGTCTGATCCCAGCCGAAGCCAAGGTCGCCCATCAGGTCGTGCAGGCGCGCGAGCCGGCGGCGGTTTTCCTCATCGTCCTCGCCGAACTCGACGAGCAGCACCGCGTCCGGCTCGCCGCGCACGAATTGTTTGAGCGTGGGCCGGAACATGGCGATGTCGGCGGCGAGCGCGATCATGGTGCGATCGACCAGTTCGACCGCGATCGGGCCCAGCTTGACGATGTGCTGCGCCGCTTCCATCGCGTCGTAGAAGCGCGTGAAGTGGCAGGCGCCGACCGCGCGCCGCCCGAGCAGCGGCCACAGCTTGATCTCGATCCGGGTCGAGAACGCGAGCGTGCCCTCGGAGCCCACCAGAATGTGCGCGAGGTTGTGGCCGAGATTGTGCGCGGCGCGCGCCGGGACCAGCGCATCGAGGTTGTAGCCGCCGACGCGGCGTTGAACTTTCGGAAAGCGCGCCTCGACCTCGTCCGCCTCGCGCCGGCCGAGCGCGAGCAGATCGGCGGCGAGCGGCCGCACCGGCGAATCTTCCGGCACATCGCGCAGGTCCGGCGCCACCGGCCCGAAATGCGCCGCGGTTCCGTCGGCGAGCACCGCGTCGATCGACAACACGTTGTCGCGCATGGTGCCGTAGCGCAGCGAACGCCCGCCGCAGGAATTATTGGCCGCCATGCCGCCGATGGTGGCGCGCGAGGCGGTCGACACGTCGACCGGGAACCACAGGCCGTGCGGCTTGAGGCTGCGATTGAGGTCGTCGAGCACGATACCGGGCTCGACCACGCAGCGCCGCCCCGGAACGTCCAGCTCGACCACCCGGGTGAGATGTTTCGAACAATCGATGACGAGCGAATTATTAACGGTCTGCCCCGCCTGGGAAGTGCCGCCGCCGCGCGGCAGCACGGTAACGGCTTCCGCGCGCGCGAGCGCGATCGCGCGCACCGCGTCATCGACCGAGCGCGGCACCGCCACGCCGATCGGCATCATCTGATAATGCGACGCGTCGGTGGCGTAGCGGCCGCGGCTGAAGCGATCGAACAGCACGTCGCCTTTGATCTCGGCCTTGAGCCGCCGCTCGAGCCCCGGCATCGCCTGCGCGGCCATGCGTCTACGTCCTCTACACCCGCCTCAAACTCTGCCGTCACCCTGAGGAGGCCGCGTAGCGGCCGTCTCGAAGGGTGGAAGCACACACCGAGCGTGTTGCCACCCTTCGAGACGCCGGCCTGCGGCCGGCTCCTCAGGGTGACGGCGGTGATTGTTGCCGTTCGTACTATTCGCTAGTCGCCATTCGCTAGCTATATGCTTGACTGGATATCGCATTCGTCCTTGATGGCCACAAGCGCAGCTGCCGCAAAGGAAACGTCCATGGCGAAGAATTCATCGCGTACGGCCGGCCGGCATTTCCTGCAGATTCCCGGGCCCACGCCGGTGCCCGACCGCATCCTGCGGGCGATGGACATGCCGACCATCGACCATCGCGGGCCCGAGTTTCAGCGGCTCGGCAAGCGCGTGCTGGAAGGCCTCAAAACCATTTTCAAATGCGCCGGCCCGGTGGTGATCTATCCGGCTTCCGGCACCGGCGCCTGGGAGGCCGCGCTCGCGAACGCGCTCTCGCCCGGCGACCGCGTGCTCATGTACGAGACCGGTCATTTCGCCACGCTGTGGAAGAACATGGCGACGAAGCTCGGGCTCGCACCCGAGTTCATTTCATCCGACTGGCGCGCCGGCGCCGATCCCAAGGCGATCGAGGCGCGGCTCAAGGAAGACGCGGCGCACGCCATCAAGGCGGTGTGCGTGGTGCACAACGAAACCTCGACCGGCTGCGTGTCGCACATCGATCAGGTGCGCAAGGCGATCGACGCCGCCGGTCATCCGGCGCTGCTGATGGTCGACACAATCTCCTCGCTCGGCTCGATCGACTATCGCCATGACGAATGGGGTGTCGACGTCACGGTCGGCGGCTCGCAGAAGGGTTTGATGCTGCCGCCCGGGCTCTCCTTCAACGCGGTCGGCGACAAGGCCCTGGCGGTGGCGAAGAACGCGAAGCTGCCCAGGTCGTTCTGGTCGTGGGAAGAGATGATCGCCAACAACCGCAACGGCTTCTTTCCCTACACGCCGGCGACCAATCTGCTCTACGCGCTCGCGGAATCGATCGACATGCTGCACGAGGAAGGGCTCGAGAACGTGTTCGCGCGCCACGACCGACACGCCGAGGCGACGCGGCGCGCGGTGCGCGGCTGGGGCCTCGAAATCTGGTGCCGCGAGCCGAAGGATTATTCCTCTTCGCTCACCGCCGTGCTGATGCCCGATGGCCAGGACGCCGACCGTTTCCGCAAGGCCGCGCTCGAGCATTTCGATATTTCGCTCGGCACCGGGCTGTCGAAACTCGGCGGCAAGATATTCCGCATCGGGCACCTCGGCGACATCAACGATCTGACCATCGTGGGCGCGCTCGCCGGCGTCGAGATGGGGCTTGCGCTCGCCGGCGTGCCGCATCGCAAGGGCGGCGTGCAGGCGGCAATGGATTATCTCGAAGCCGCGGCGAGCCCGGCGCGCGCCGCCGCAGAGTGAGCCGATGCCCGGTCGAGTGCATTTGACGCGCGACGGCGCCATCGCGACCGTCGTCATCGATCATCAGGAGCGGCTCAACGCGCTCTCGACGCCGATGTGGCACGAACTCGGGGGTCACTTCCGCGACCTTTCGGCCGATGACGGCGTGCGCTGCATCGTGCTGCGCGGCGCCGGCGATAAGGCGTTCGCGGCAGGAGCCGACATCGCGGCGTTCGAAACCGAACGTTACGATGTGGCGTCGGCCAAACAATATGCCAAAGGAATCCACGGCACGCTTGCTGCGATCGACCATTGCCCGCAGCCGGTGATCGCGCTCATCAAGGGCGCCTGCATCGGCGGCGGGCTCGAGCTGGTGTCGCGCTGTGACATGCGCATTTGCGGGCAGTCTTCGCGCTTCGGAATTCCGGTCAACCGGCTCGGACTCGTCGTCGCTTATGAGGAGATGCGCGCGCTGGTGGATATCGCCGGCCCCGCCGCCGCGCTGGAGATCGTGCTCGAAGGGCGCGTGTTCGATGCGGCGGAGGCGTCCGCCAAGGGGCTCGTCAACCGGGTGGTCCCGGACGCCGACGTCGAGAAGGAAACCTACGCGACCGCCGAACGCATCGCCGCGGCCGCGCCGCTCGTCAACCGCTGGCACAAGAAATTCGTCAAACGCCTGCTCGATCCGCGGCCGCTCAGCGAAGCGGAGCTGGAAGACAATTATGCCTGCTTCGGCACCGAGGATTTTCAGATCGGCTATCGCGCTTTCCTCGCGAAGGCCAAGCCGCAGTTCAAGGGCCGGTGATGAACGCTACGCGAGGACCTCTTGCCGGCCTCAAGGTGATCGAGCTTTGCCACGTCATGGCGGGGCCGACTTGCGGCCTCATGCTCGCCGACATGGGCGCCAACGTCATCAAGCTCGAAAAAATCCCAAGCGGCGACGATACCCGCCACATGGTGCCGCCGAAGATCGGCGATCAGACCGCTGCGTTCCTGATGATGAACCGCAACAAGCGCGGCATCGCGGTCGATCTCAAACAGGACGACGGCAAGCGGGTGCTGTGGCGGTTGTTGGAGACCGCCGACGTCGTCACCGAGAACTATCGGCGCGGTTTCATGGAGCGGCTGGGCTTCGGCTACGAGGCGCTGCGCCGGCACAACAAACGCCTGATCTACTGCGCGATCTCCGGCTTCGGCCGCACCGGCCCCTACGCCGACCGCGGCGGCTTCGATCTGGTCGCGCAAGGCATGAGCGGTCTCATGAGCATCACCGGCGAAGCGCCGGGCCGGCCGCCGGTCAAGGTGGGCGCGCCGGTCACCGACATCACCGCCGGCATCCTCGCCGCCATGGGGATTCTCGCCGCGCTCGAAGCGCGCCACCGCACCGGCGAAGGCCAGATGGTCGACACCTCGCTGTTCGAAGCGGGCATCGTGCACACCTATTGGCAATCGGCGATCGCCCTGGCGACGGGCGTTGCGCCCGGCCCCATGGGCTCGGCACACCCGCTCAACGCGCCCTACCAGGCGTTCGCGACCAGCGACGGCTGGATCACCATCGGCGCCGCCAATCAAACAAATTGGCTGCGCCTCCTCGACGTGCTCAACGCGCCGGCCTTGCGCGCGGACGAGCGCTTTGCCACCGGCGCGGGCCGCATGCGGCACCTGAAGGACTTGGAAGCCGCGCTTAACCACGAGTTCCGCAAGCGCACCAGCGCCGCGTGGCTCGGCCTGCTCGAGCGCGCCGGCATCCCGGCCGGCCCGGTGCTCGACGTGAAAGAAATGCATGCGAACGAGCAAACCCGCGCCCGCGCCATGGTGGTCGAGACCGAACATTCGAGCCTGGGCACCGTCGAGACCATCGGGTTGCCGGTGAAATTCTCCGCGACGCCCGGCGGTATCGCCCGCGGCGCGCCGGTCTATGGCGAGCACACCCGCGAGGTGCTGCGCGAGCACGGCTTTGGCGAGGCCGAGATCGACGCCATGGCGCGCGCCGGTGCGATCCACCTGGGCGAGGTCAAAGTCGCGGCCGAGTGAACGATGCGAACGGGAGGAGTCCGGGATGAGTGGCGACGTCCACGAAGTCTACGCCATCAAATACGGCCGTCACGACCGCCGCGCCGCCGAGAACTACATCGGCGGCGATCCGCACGACGTGCAGGAGCCGATCGATTTTTACGTCTGGGCGATCACCGGGCCGCACGGCACCTTCGTGGTCGATACCGGCTTCGACGAGGCGATGGCGAAGAAACGCCAGCGCAACATCACCAAACCGGCGGGCGAAGGCCTCAAGGCGCTCGGCATTGCGCCGGAGAGTGTCAAGGACGTCATCATCACGCACCTGCACTACGACCACACCGGCAACTACGACCTGTTCCCCAACGCGCGCTATCACCTGCAGGATGAGGAGATGGCCTACGCCACCGGCCGCTGCATGTGCCACGCCCACCTGCGCCTGCCGTTCGAGGTGGAGGACGCGGTCGCCATGGTGCGCAAGGTGTTCGCCGGCCGCGTAACGTTCCACGACGGCGCCGACGAGATCGCGCCCGGCATCGAGGTGCACCGCATCGGCGGGCATTCGAAGGGCCTGCAGTGCGTGCGGGTGAAGACGCAGCGCGGGCCGGTGGTGCTCGCCTCCGACACCACGCATCTCTACGCCCACGTCGAGCAGGGGCGCGTGTTCCCGATCACCTACAACGTCGGCGAAGTGCTGGAGGGCTACCAGACGCTCAAGCGGCTTGCGGGCGGCATGAACCGCCTCGTGCCCGGCCACGATCCGCTGGTGCTCACGCGCTATCCCGCCGCCAAGCCCGGACTCGATGGCTGGATCGTCCGGCTCGACGTGGAACCGAAGGCGTAGGGCGGGTTAGCGCCCGAAGGGCGCGTAACCCGCCGATCAAACAAATGGTGGGTTACGGCGCCGCGAACGTATCTCGGCGTTGGAGTTTTTTGAATGGCGGCGCCTAACCCACCCTACACCCACGACCCCGACGCCGGGCTTGAGCCGGCGTTCACGGCGCCCCCGCAGGCGTGCGATGCGCATTTTCACGTGTTCGGCCCGGCCGGCCGGTACCCCTACGGCAGCGACCTGCGCTACGCGCCGCCGCAGGCACCGCTCAGCGATTATCTCAAGCTTGCGCGCCGGCTCGGCTTCGAGCGCTTCGTGTTCGTGCAGCCGAGCGCCTACGGCTTCGACAATTCCTGCATGTTCGACGCGATGGACGAGCTCGACCCGGCGGTGCGGCGCGCGATCGTCGATCTCGACGAGACCAAGGCGACCGACGCGCAGCTTGCCGATTGGCACGGGCGCGGCGTGCGCGGCATCCGCGTCAACATTTCGCCGGTGCGCCAACCCGAGGCAGGCTTGGCGCAATCCATGCTGCCGCGCATCGCGCGGCTCGCGGCGATCTGCCGCGAACTCGGCTGGCACCTCGATTTTCTGACGCCGGCCTGGCTGGTGAGCGAATTGATGCCGATGCTGCGCGAACTGCCGATCGCGTTCACGGTCGCCCACTTCGGCCTGTTCCCCGCGAAGAACGGCGTCAAACAACCGGGCTTCCAGGAATTCCTCAAGCTCGTGAACGACGGCTCGAAACGCTGCCACGTCAAGCTCACCGGTATCTACCGCTTCTCGCAGGCGCCGGGCTTTGCCGACGTGACGCCGTTCGCGCGCGCGCTCATCGAGACCGTGCCCGACCAACTCATCTGGGGCAGCGATTACCCGCATCTGTCGTTCCACGACAAGGTCGGCACGATCGGGCTCTACAACAAGCTCGCCGAATGGGCGCCGGATGCGGCGACGCGCCAGGGCATCCTCGTCGACAACCCAGCGCGATTATTTGGATTTGCGTGACCTGTCATTGCGAGGAGCCCGAAGGGCGACGAAGCAATCCAGAACTGGATTGCTTCGCTTCGCTCGCAATGACCTCTTACGCCATTGCCGCCTTCACCCGGTCGGGCGAGAACGGCACGCGGCGGATGCGCACGCCGGTGGCGTCATAGATGGCGTTGGCGATCGCCGCGGCGACCGGCCGGATCGACGGCTCGCCCGCGCCCGACGGCCCGACCTCCGGATGGTTGATCAGCACCACGTCGATCGTCTCCGGCGCCTCGGTGATGTCGAGGATCGGGTAGGTGAGCCAGTCGATCGTCGTCACCGCCTGTTTGTCGAACTGCACCTCTTCCCACAGTGTGCGGCTCACGCCCTGCACGATGTTGCCCTCGATGCACAGCTTGAGCCCGTCCGGATTGATGATCTGGCCGCAGTCGTGCGCTACCGTGAACTTGCGCGCACGGATGTTCCCGGTCGTGCGATTGACCTCGACCTCGGCTATCACCGCGACGCGCGTGCCGTTGCGCTGGCAATAGGCAATGCCGCGGCCCGACACGACCTCGCCGCGCTGATCGCGCCGCGGCGACGCACGCGTCTCCCACTTCGCCTTCTCGGCCGCCGCCCTGATGATCGCGATGTCGCGCGGCTCCTTGATATGGCGCAGGCGGAACTCGATCGGGTCGAGGTTGAGCGCCGCCGCCACCTCGTCGATGAGCGACTCGCTGGCGAAATGGATTTGCGGCCCGACCGGATCGCGCAGATGCGCGCTGCGCAGCGGCGAGGCGCGGTCGAGCAGCGGCGGGATCGTCTCCCAGGCGCTGCGCTTGTGCTCGAACACGTAGGCCTCGGCCGGTACGCCGAAGCCGTCGTTGACGCGCAGCGGCACGCCCAGCAGATGCCCGGCGAGCGTGTCGGCCGGGTTGCTCTCGTTCATCAGCACGTCGATGCGTGAGAAGCCCTTGCTGACGAAGTCATAAGCGACGACGTTGCCGGAGGCGTCGAGCGCGGCGCGGGCGCGATGGATCGAGGCCGGACCCTTCGGATCCCAACCCGTGCCCTGCTCGCGCATGTATTGCACGCGCACCGGCCGGCCGACCGCCTGCGCCAGCACCGCCGCGTCCATCGCGGCATCGCCGGCGTCATTGCGGCCGTAGGAGCCCGGGCCGACGACCCATATGGTGCGCACGTCTTCGGTTGGCACTTTCAGGATCGCCGCGACGCCGTCGCGCACGAAGTGGGTCTTCTGCGACCCGCTCCAGCAGGTGACCTTGCCGTCCTTGATTTCGACCAGCGCGCAGGCCGGCCCCATGCTGGCATGCGACTGGAACGGCCACTCGTATTCCGCCTCGATCACGCGGGCGGCGGTTTTGAACGCGTCGTCCACGTTGCCGACGTTGGCGCCGAGCTCGCGCTTGCGCACCGGCGCGGCGCGGATGTGGTCGTAAAGGCCGGCGGTCCCCGGGAACGCCACCGACGAGGGCGACCATTCCACCTTGAGCTTCTCGGCCGCCTGGATGGCGTCCCATTCCCGTTCGGCAACGACGCCGAGGAAACCCTTCTGCCACACCACCCGCGCGCCCGGGATGTCCTTGATCGAGGCCTCATCCACCTTGACCGGCTCGCTGCCGGCCGCCGGCGGGCGGATCATGCGCCCGTGCATCATGCCGGGGACTTTCACATCGGTGCAGAAATCTTCCTGACAGAACACTTTGGGGGCGACATCGGCGCGCTTGATCGGTTGGCCGACGATCTTGTGCTCGGTGTAGGGCTTCGGCTTGGCCTTGCCGGGCGCATAGAGCAGATTGCCGATCTCTTTGTTCCAGTCGAGCTGGACGTTGAAGTAGCGCCCGCCGATCAGCTCGGCGTAGCTCGCCTTCTTGCTCGGGTCGGCTTTGGCGTGCACCGAGCCGTCGGTCACCGCGAGCTGATCCGCCGGCAGCGCGTGCTTGGCGGCCGCCATTTCGACGAGCACGCGGCGCGCTTCCGCCGCCGCCATGCGCATCTGCTTGCCGCCCAACTGAACGCCGGTCGAGCCGGACGCACCGCCCTGATTCACGCTGGTCGCGGTGTCGCCCATGATGACTTTGACGTCGTTAAACTTCACGTCGAGTTCTTCCGCCACCATCTGGCCGATGGCGACGAACAAGCCGTGCCCCATGTCCATCTTGCCGAAGAAAGCCGAGACGGTGCCGTCGGCGTTGACCGCGATGTAAGAGGCAAGCTCGTTGGGCACGAGCGGCGGCCGCGCGCCCTGCGCGTAGGCGGCGTTGACGCCAAGCACCGTGTCGAGGCCGACCGGCATGCCGATCGACACCACGAGGGCGCCGCCGGCCTTGAGCAGCGCGCGGCGGGAGAAGGCCGAGGTTTTTTCCATCTTCGTCATCGTCGCCTCCCTCAGCCCATCATTTCGGCCGCGCGCTTGACCGCACGCAAAATCGCCATGTGGGTGCCGCACCGGCACTTGAGGCCCGAGAGCGCATCCTTGATTTCGGCTTCGGTCGGCTTCTTCTTTTCCTTGAGGAATGCCGCCGCCGTCATGATCCAGCCGTTGATGCAGTAGCCGCATTGCGGCACCTGCTCTTCCACGTAGGCCGTCTGCAGCGGGTGCGGCTTCTCCGGCGTGCCGAGGCCGGCGAGCGTGACGATCTTCCCGTCGCCCACCGCCGAGACCGGCGTGATGCACGAGCGGATCGGCTGCCCGTCGAGGTGCACCGTGCAGGCGCCGCATTGCGCCAGCCCGCAGCCGAAGTGCGGGTTGTTGAGCCCCACGTCGTTGCGCAGCGCATAGAGCAGCGGCATGTCCGGATCCGCCTCGACCGCATGGGCCGTGCCGTTCACGTTGAGCGAAAATCGTTGGTTCATGGTGGCGCGTCCTTCGGCGATGGCGCATAGGCTAGTGCAGCGCCGGGAGGAAGGGAACGGCCGTAAGCGACCATGCGCGCCGCCTCTCCGCCGTCATCCTCTGATGTCCGTTAAGTCAAGAGGCGGACGTGGTTATTTTTTCACGCACGGAACGGCGTGTGAGCACGTCGTAGCCGGTGCATTGGGTCTGGGAGCGGGCGTAGCTGCGACG